>Ga0209211_10000317_pt1 | contig 105942 bp, 87 predicted proteins | sample RifGroA2_FD_183992 | JGI IMG/M metagenome (GOLD analysis project Ga0209211, IMG submission 183992) | Groundwater microbial communities from Rifle, Colorado, USA - Groundwater A2 (SPAdes) (version 2) | ecosystem: Environmental > Aquatic > Deep subsurface > Groundwater | place: Rifle, Colorado...
CGTATGTGTTAACTTCTTATATTTTACCATGCTACTAATTTAAAAAAATTTAGTTAGCAAAGCTAAAACATACATTACCACCGTCAAAGACGGTGGTTTTTTAGATTCTAATAAAAAAGAAGCTGTCTCAAAAGGGCAGCTTCTTCACTATTATTTGTCATCCGGTTATTAAAACCAGCCTGATTCCTGAATATCAAACGTAGTTGTACCAATTTCAGCGCCATCGCCAAAAATATAAACATCGTATTGTCCTGGTATTAAAGCACCATTGTTGTCCCAATAAATTGTAACATCAAGGTCTTTTCCAATATAATCGACAGGTCGTTTTGCAGAGAAAACAATTTGTTGTCCCTGGTATTCGAATAAATCTTCTTCCGATTTGGCTAAAATATAATCATCTGGCCCTGCAATACGAAGAAAAATGTCGCGTTCGCCAACTTTAGCCAATACATTTTCTTTTATTGTAAAATCAACTTTTATTTTTTCGATTTTATTGATTTTGCTGTTCGCTTTTCCACGTTTGTTTATCGGAATTGCTTTTAAGTTTTCGGTACGTAAAGTACTTGCTAATTCAACTTTCCCGGTAAGATCTTTATTTGTTTCTTCCAGTTCTTTATTTTCTGTCTGGGCTTCAATTATTTCGTTTTTCACTTTAATATTTTCAGCAACTAAAGCCTGATTCATAGTATTTAACGAATCAATCTGACGAACATAACTTTGAGCAACTGCACGCAATGTTCCTAACTCAGCTTCCAATTGTTTAATTTTTGCAAAGTTGGTTGCTTTTGTTGTTTTAAGCTCAGCAATTAAATTGTCGATTTTTTTCTTTTCTAAATTTAATTGTTGATTTATCGAGTCATTATCTGTCATTAATTCATCATATTCGGCTTTTAATTGTTCCAAATGTGATTGCAATGAATCTTTCTCGGATGTTAAAACGGTTTGAATTTCTTCGGTTGTTTTGCGCTGATCAATATATAACCAGGTTACAACACCTAATAAAATTACCAGTAAAAATAATAAGAAAATTAATCCGCTTCTCGATTTTTGAGGCTGACTAACTACCTGCTTATTTTGTTGATTATTTTCAGGATTTTGTTTTTTGTTTTGATCTTCCATGATTTCTTAAATTATTTAAATACACGATTAAGTTTGCAAAATTAGTTTTTTATTTTTTAAAATGTTCAATATCTTAATTTTAATATTTAACGCTGATTGATAATAATTGGTATTTATTCTTCCATTTCAGAATCTGATAACAAATAATAACCTCCTTTTAGTACAATTTCCGAGTTAAGAATTTCATCCGAGAGAGTTACTATTTCAACAAAATTATCTTGTTCAACACCTGTGTCGATTTGCTTTTGAATAAAACCATTGCTTTTCTTTAAAAAGATGTAATTTGCATTATTGTAGTTGGAAATTGCACCCGACGGCAAAACATGTGCTTCTTTTTCAGAAATAATTATAGCAGCCCGGATGGACATTCCCGGATGCAGCGACAAATCGCTATTTTCGAACATGCAAATTGCTTTTGTTGTTCTGTCGCTATTATCTATTGAAACGCCAATACTTTGAATAATTGATTTGTATTTAACATCCTTACTGTGAACAGGATAAAAATCGAGTTTCTGTCCTGCCATTATTTTATGTATATCTTTTTCAAAAATATTAAGATTAATTACCAGGTTTTTATGATTTATTATTTCACAAAAAACATCTGTTGCTTCAATAAATCTCCCTTTGTTTCCGGTCAAATTTGTTACATAACCCGAAATTGGAGTAATGAGATAAAACTCTTTAACAAACTCGTCCTTTTCAAGAACAGAAGTATTTACCCCGAGCATTTCCAGTTGAGCCTTACCCGATTTATATGCTGCCTGTACTGCCCAATAATCTGATTGTGCTTTTTGCATGTTTTTTATTGATGCTGCATTTTCTACTGTCAACTCTCCCTGTCGTTTAAATTCCTGTTCAAAATACGCCGACTGGCTTTTATTTTCGAGATACTGTTGTTGCAATGCGATAAAGTCGGGGTGAGTTAATGATGCTATTCGTGTTCCTGCTTTTACAAAATCACCATCTTTCACAAAAATATCTTTTAAAAATCCATTAATAACCGGGGAAATAGTTGCTTTGTCTTTGGGCGAAACATCTGTAAAACCGGTACATTCAATTGTTTCAGAGATTTTTCTTTTTTCAATTTTCCCGGTTTCAATTCCTGCCGCTTTTATCTGCTCATCACTTAATTCAACTATTTCCCGTGATGTTATTTCCGGGTTATCTGTTACCGGTTCGGTTGTTCTTGTTTTGCATGAAGTAATAAAATAAATTGCAAACAGAATAATTACTAAATTTCTCATAATCGGAATTTATTTAATATAAAACTCAAGTTCAATAGCTGTTTTGTTATAATCAAACAATGTATTCAAATAGTTAAGTTTAATTTCGAGAGCAGTTTTAATACTTTGTAAAAATTCAAAGTATTCAATATCTTCTTTCTCGAATTGGAGTTTTGCAGTATTAATTAACACTTCGGCCTTTATTAATGCATTTTCATGATAATAAATAAGATTGTTCTGCAACTGGTCAAGCTGTAATACCAGGTTCTCAATTTCTTTTTCGATATTGAATTTTTGATATTCAAGGGTATTATACGCTTTTTCTGATTCAATTTTTGCTTGTTGTACAGAAGCATTTTGTGGCAGGAACCATAAAGGAAAACTCACGCCTATACTCCACCCGGTAAATCCGGGCTGGTTGTCTATTTCCTGGTTAAAATATCCCGCCGATATTGCCGGGAAATAATTCGATCGTTCAATATTGTGTTTTGCCTTTCCAATTTGGTATAAATTGTCGTAATAGCTTACCAATACTGAAGCTGAAAATCTCTCCAGGCTGTCACCTGATGGAATTAAAGTAATAATTTCAAGCGAATCGGATTCAGGAATAAAATTACCATCCAGGTTCATTACTTGTTTTAAATTATTCTCGGCAATCATTAACTCTTCTTTTATTTTCTGAAGTTCGTTTTTAATTGATGCATATTCCGTTTCAGCAATAATTTGCTCGAGAATTTTTGACTCTCCCAGGCTGTATTTAAGCTGAGCAATCCTCACGAACTCTTTAAAAAGGCCTGCTTCCTGCAGCTTTATTTTATATTGATTTAGTAGAAACACCCACCTCAGATAGGCTGTTTTTGTTTGTGCGGTAACTTGTTTTACTGCTAACGTGTATTCTGTTTCTGAAAGTGCCAGTTTCTGGTTAAGATACTTCCCTGTTTGAAAATGAGTTAGTATAGAACCGAAATTTTGCGAAATATCGAAAGATTGATCAATAAGTGCAGAATTTATTTGTCCGTTTTGATATGTAAACTGGGTAGGTTCAAAATTGATAGCACCTTGTTTTGCCAGCTTCGATGCTTTAACTGAAAGTTGTGCGTTTTGTAAGTCGGGATTATTTGTCAGGGCCATTTCAACTGCCTGGTTCATTGAAATTTTTTGAACATCATTTTTATTTTCCTGGGCAGTCAATAACATGGGAGTACTTAACCCGATGAATAGAATGATCGTTTTAACGAATCGTGGAATTTTCAAAAAAGAAATCTTCTTTCCCGAGTTAAAAATACTGTATAATATAGGCAATGCAATCATTGTAAGCATGGTTGAAGTAATAAGTCCGCCAATAACAACTGTTGCCAGGGGGCGTTGTACTTCAGCTCCCGAGGAAGTAGAAATAGCCATTGGGAGAAAACCCAAGGCTGCAGCCGATGCAGTTAACATAACTGGGCGCAGTCGTTCGCGGGTTGCTTTTAAAACAAGTTCACGCATATTAGTCATTCCGCCTTCTTTAAGTTCTTTCAAATATTCAATAAGAACAATTCCATTTAGCACGGCAACTCCAAAAAGAGCAATGAATCCAATACCCGCCGATACGCTAAATGGCATCCCCCTTATCCACAGGAATAAAACACCTCCTACTGCCGACAGGGGAACGGCAGAGAAAATAAGCAAAGCGTCTTTTATCGATTTAAAAGCAAAATGAAGAAAAATAAAAATAAGTAAAAGAGCAACAGGCACGGCCAGCTTTAATCGTTGAGTCGCGTTTTTAAGATTCTCGAATTGCCCCCCGTAAGTAATATAATTACCCGCATTTAAGGTTACATTATCATTAATCTTAGCCTGAATATCATTTATTACCGATTCCAAATCACGGTTGCGCACATTTACGCTTACTACAACCCTTCGGTGTGTATTTTCCCGTGATATTTTTGCAGGCCCCACAGTATAATTTATTTGAGCCAATTCACTTAATGGGACTTGTTTCCCATTTATCAGGCCAATATTCATCTGTTCAATATTTTTTATATCAGAACGAAAAGCTTTTTGAAACCGGACAACCATTTCGAATCGTTTTTCGCCTTCAAATATACTACCAGCCATTTCGCCTCCAAAGGCCATGGTAAGTTGCCTGTTCAACTCTTCTATTGTTAAACCATAAGTTGCTATTTTCTCACGGTTATATTTTACGCTTATTTGTGGTAAGCCTGCTGTTTTTTCCAATATAACATCGGCTGCACCGGGAATACCATCAATAAGTTTTTTTATTTCTATTGCTTTTTGATTCAGGTAATCTAAATCTTCACCAAATATTTTCACGGCAATATCTGCACGAACACCGGTAATTAACTCATTAAAACGCATTTCTATTGGTTGGGTAAATTCATAGTCAATGCCCGGTATTATCAACAGGGCTTCTTTAAATTTATCGGCAAGTTCTTCTTTACTCTTTGCTGATACCCATTCGCTTTTAGGTTTAAGTTTAATAATCATATCAATTTCTTCCATCGACATGGGGTCTGTAGGTACTTCTGCAGCCCCGATGCGGCAAACAATCTGATCTACTTCAGGAAATGTCTCTATAAGTACGTTTTCCATTTGTGTAGTAAGTTCTACAGTTTTTGTAAGCGAAGTACCTGTTTTTAATACGGGCTGAATAACAAAATCGCCTTCATCGAGAGTAGGAACAAATTCGCCCCCCATACGTGAAAATAGTATCACTGTAAATATGAGTGAAGCCAATGCTAACCCCAGTATGGTTTTCTTATGATCGTACGACCATTTCATCACGGGATTGTATGAGAGGTAAGCAATATTCATTATCCATTTTGAAAAGCTTTTTTTATTTTCTTTTTCTGGTTTTAAAAACAAAGCTGCTGCAACGGGTAACCATGTTAGTCCTAAAATCATAGCGCCAAGAATAGCAAAACTAAAGGAAAGAGCCATGGGGCGGAACATTTTTCCTTCAACACCACTTAATGTTAATATAGGAATTAATACTACAAGAATAATAATCTGTCCAAAAATGGCTGAGTTTATCATTTTTGAAGCTCCCTGAAAGGTAATTTTATCAATAAGCGTCTGGCGTTGTTCTCCGATAGAACTTTCGTAATCAGTCTTATTCGCCGTTATTCGTATGGCAATATATTCGACAATAATCACGGCCCCATCGATAATGATTCCGAAATCGAGAGCTCCCAGGCTCATCAGGTTAGCATCAATTCCAAAAAGATACATGAGAGAAATTGTAAAAAGTAATGCCAGCGGAATCATTGATGCAATTACCAATGCAGAACGAATGTTCCCGAGCAGCAAAACCACAATTAAAATGACTATTAAACACCCTAAAATCAGGTTTTCGGCAACAGTAAAAGATGTTTTTGATATTAATTCGCTGCGTTCAAGAATAGGGTTAATAAAAACTCCTTCAGGAAGATTCTTTTGAACTTCATCAACACGCTTTTTTACCTCCTGAATAACTTTTTTTGAGTTGGCGTCCTTTAGCATCATAATCTGCCCGAGCACTTTTTCACCTTCTCCGTTGGCTGTAATAGCTCCGAAACGATTCGCGTGCCCTAACTGAATAGTTGCAATATCGCGCATGAGAACAGTTACCCCGTTGTTGTTTTTAACAACTATAGAACCAATCTCTTCTATGGATTTTACCATTCCATCGCCACGAATAAAATAACTACGGTTCTGTTTTTCAATATAAGCACCTCCTGCAACACTGTTGTTACTATTAACCGCGTTATATACATCAATCAGAGTTATATTCATGCCTTGCAACTGTTCCGGGTTAATGGCGATTTCGTACTGCTTTAAAAAGCCTCCCCATGTATTTACTTCAACTACTCCGGGTATTCCAGACAACTGTCTTTTTACCAGCCAGTCTTGTATTGTACGCAACTCCATTGGGGAGTAACGGTTTTTATAACCGGGTTTTGTATCTAATATATATTGGTATATTTCTCCTAACCCGGTGGTTATTGGCCCCATTTCGGGAGTTCCAAATCCCTCGGGAATATTTGCCGCCGCTGTCTTTATTTTTTCAGCTATTAGTTGCCGTGGTAAATAGGTACCAATATTATCATCAAAAACAATAGTTACAACCGACAACCCAAATTTTGAAATGGAACGAATTTCTTTTACTCCGGGCAAATTTGCCATTTCAAGTTCTACCGGGTAAGTAATAAACTGCTCTACATCCTGGGTTGATAAGTTGGTTGAAACAGTAATAACCTGAACCTGATTATTGGTTATATCGGGTACAGCACCAACAGGAATCTGCATTACGGCAAACAACCCAAAAGCTGCAATGGTTAAGGTAAATAGTATAATTATAAGCTTATTTCTTATACTGAAATTTATTATCTGGTTTATCATAAGCTAACATATTATTAGTGGTTGGCTAATGGCAAGATTATACAGGTTTGAAACTTGTTTGCAGCAATGTACAAAACAGAAAGAAATACATGAATTGCCCCTTAAAGAAAAGGATAAAAGATTGTTGTCCATAATCAGAAATATAACAAGTAAAATTTTTCCCGAATATAAAAATAGGATAAAAAAAACAAATTCGGTAATTTCTTGCTTAAATATTGCACAAAGCAAAAACCGGCTATTGAAGCCGGTTTTAAAATTTGATATCCAATTAATTACACCGTTTTTCTCTGGCTATACACGAGCAATCCAATTCCTGCCAAAACAAACGGGATACTTAACCACTGACCCATGTTTAAAGCCATTCCTGATTCAAAATCAACCTGAACTTCTTTAATAAATTCTATTAAGAACCGGACAGTGAAAAGAGAAATCAGAAACAGGCTGAAAATGTACCCATGCTTTAACGATGTGGGTTTTTTAAGATAAATTAAGTACAATGCAATAAAAATTATAAGATATGATAAGGCTTCATAAATCTGGGTTGGGTGCTTTGGAACTATTTGGCCATCGCGGACAAATATGAATCCCCACGGAAGGTTCGTTTCTATTCCATAAATTTCAGAATTCATTAAGTTTCCCAACCTGATAAAGAAACCTGCCAATGCAACAACAATAACAATCCGGTCGAGAATCCACAAATAGGGTTTTTTGTTTTTTCGTGCAAAATAGAATAATGCGATAAGAATACCTATCGCGGCACCATGACTGGCAAGTCCACCATGCCATATAAACAATATTTCCCAGGGATTTTTTAAATAGTACTCGGGCTGATAAAACAAACAATGGCCAAGACGAGCACCTAAAACAGTACCTAAAACCATGTAAATGGTAAGTTTATCGAGTAACTCAATGCTTAATCCTTCTTTTTTAAAAATCTTTTGCATTATAAGGTAGCCAAAAAAGAAAGATGCGGCGAAAAGTACACCATAATATCTTATACTTAACCCCAAAAAACCTACTATTTCAGGGTCAACATTCCAGGTAACGTAATTCAGTATCATTTAATTTGTTTTATTAGTAAAATACAAATGTAAAAAAAATTCATTGGCTTAGTGTTAATTTTACTGAAGCGAATTGTTATAAAAAGTTAAATTCGATTTAATTGTGGTACCTAAATTGTAAATCTTTTACCTGATTATTTAAATAAACTTTATAAGTTTGTAATTTACTTTTAATAAATATGATGAAAAATAAAATATTCAACACGGTTTTCTTTTTTTTAATAATTATCATTACTGTTATCGGTTGTGCCAAGATTGTTACTCCTACCGGTGGCCCCAAAGATGCAGATCCGCCAAAAGTAATTTCAAGTAAACCCGGCAATTTTTCTACAAATTTCGATTCTAAAGATGTAAGCATTACATTTAATGAGTATATTCAGTTGAAAGACGTAAACAGCACGTTAGTTATTTCTCCCCCTATGGACGAAAAACCCATTATCAGGGTAAAAGGAAAATCGTTAAATATTTCGTTTGAAAATGAATTAAGAGATTCCACTACCTATAACATGTATTTTGGAAATTCTTTACAGGATTATAACGAAGGCAATCCGTTAGAAAATTTTCAATATATTTTTTCAACCGGCTCTTTTATCGATTCGTTATCTATTCAGGGAAAAGTGCTGAATTCTTTTGACCTTGTTCCCGTAGAAGGTGTTTTTGTTATGCTTTATTCCGAATTATCAGATTCTGTTCCTTACAAACAAATACCAAATTACCTCTCCAAGACAAATAAAGAAGGATTATATCGAATTAATAATATTCGCCAGGGAAACTACAAGCTGTTTTGTTTAAAGGATAATAATAAAAATTACATGTTTGATATTAATAACGAGGAAATTGCATTTACCGACTCCCTGATATCATTTCAGCTAAAAACAACTATTCAAACAGATACTATTTATAAAGATGCATTTCCTGATACTGTAGAAACAGGGACAAAAGATGAAATAAAGAATCAGCAGAAAACAATAGATACAATAATTACCCGTACATTTAACAATTATCCCATAAACGACTATGTATTCATGTTATTCACTGAAGATTTTGAACAACAATACCTGAAAAACAGTTTGCGCGAAGAAAAACAAAAACTCGGGTTTGTCCTTAACCGACAAGCTAAAGATAGCGTTATTTTAAGGCTAAATGATTTTCCTGAAGCAAAATTTATTAAAGAATCTTCATTTAAAGCCGACACATTTATTTATTGGTTAACCGATTCGGCAGTATATAACAGGAAAGAACTTTCATGCCTGTTTTCGTATCAGAAGCTGGATTCAAATAATGTTTATTTTTGGTCAAATGACTCTGTTAAATTAAGATATACTGAAGCTAAAAAAAGCAAAAATGAACAACCCGATACCAGTTATAATCCATCTTTTAATTTGAAAAATAATTCAACGTTTGACTTAAATAAAAAAATAAGTTTTAAAGTTCCCTCTCCCGTTGATTTTATTGATACATCAAAAATAAGGCTATATTCAATTATTGATTCCGTTGAAACATCTCTGAAATATTCAATTATTCCCTCTGAAAACAAAAACAGGGAATATTATTTTACTACTGTTTTAGATGAAAATACCAGCTATCGGTTAGAGCTTTTTTCTTCTGCAGTCAAAAATATCTATGGGCAGGTAAACGATACTCTTATTTATGAATTTAAAACCCAAAAGCTTGATTTCTATGGCAAGTTGCTTATCAATATAAGTGGAATAAATACAGGATCGAATGTTATTGTTCAACTTATTGAAAGCGGTAAAGAAGAAAAAGTAATTCAGCAAAAAACAATTGCCGAAAACAAGATAGTTGATTTTTCATACTTACCACCCAAAGAATTTATGATTAAGCTCATTTTTGATGCTAATAAAAATAACTCGTGGGATACAGGAAATTATCTGAAACATTTACAGCCCGAAGATGTTTTATATTACGAAGCACCTGTAAAAATTCGTTCAAACTGGGATGTTGAAATAAATATTGATTTATCAAAACGATTATAAGGATATGTCGGTATTACTTGAATTTGCGATGTTCCCCACCGATAAGGGAGCAAGTGTAAGCGATTATGTTAGCAAAATAATTGCTATGATAAGAAGCAAAAACATTCGTTACAAGTTAACAGCAATGGGTACAATTGCAGAAACAGAAACGCTGGAAGAAGCTTTAAAAATTGTGCAGGATTCATATACTATTCTCGAACCATTTTCCGAAAGGGTTTATTCTTCAATTAAACTGGATATCCGCAAAAACAAATCAGACAGACTAAATACAAAAATAGAATCCATAGAATCAAAAATCGGGAAAGTAGAAAAATGACAATTATCGTTTTTCGATAAATTTATGGAACAATTTTTGTGATTTTTCGTAAAAATTAAATTACATTGCAACACTCAAAAATCAAAAAAAACACCAATTTATTAACCTGGAACTTATGAAAAAACTTTTACTCTCTGTATTTATCTTATCTGCAACCGTTGTTTCGGCTCAGAAAATAATTAAAATCGATTTACAGGAAAAAAATACATTAAAATCTTCACAACAAGAAAATATTGTATCATCTGGTAAGTTTAGCATAAAAGAATCAATATCATCAATTGATTTAATTGCGAAAGAAAGCAAACAAGGAGAGTTTGTTCAGCTACAGGTCGAAGGAATGCAAAAAACATACAATGCCGGGAATCCTGATTTACCTGTTTATGGAAAACTGATTGAAATACCAAATAATTCGAAAGTAAAACTAAATGTATTGAGCTTTGATGAAAAAGAAATTCAGCTTGGAAACTATGGTATAAATACAAAAATTATTCCGGCCCAGGAATCCATTTCAAAAAGCGATGATCCTGAAAAAGTTCCGTTCAGATTAAACAAAGAGGTATATAGCAATAATAATTTTTTCAAAAATGAATTTGTACAATTAGAAGATTATGGATATTTACGCGATAAACACCTTGGATTTGTTCAAATTTCCCCTTTCGAATACAATCCTGTAAGTAATACTCTGAAAATACGTTTCAACTTTGAAATTGAAGTTAAATTTATTGATGATAACAAATCTGTTCGTATCGACGAAAAGAAACTGATATCTCCTTATTTTGAAAATTTACCTATACAAACAATAAATTCTGTTTCTGAAACCAAAGCATTAACAGGTGCTCCCGTGAAATACGTTATTGTTTCCGACCCAATGTTCGAAGAAACCTTACAACCATTTATCGAATGGAAAAAATTAAAAGGATTTACAGTTGTTGAAGCATATACAAATGATGCATCCGTGGGAACAACTACTACATCAATAAAAACATATTTACAAAACTTATATACAAGTCCTGCCGATGGCATTGCCCCAACTTTCGTTTTATTGGTTGGTGATATTGCTCAAATACCTGCTTTTAGTATGTCTGGGCATGTTAGCGATTTGTATTATTTTGATTATACCGGAGATATTTTGCCAGATGTTTTTTACGGGCGTTTTTCAGCAACTACTGTTGCCCAGTTGCAACCACAAATTGATAAAACCTTACAGGTTGAAAAATATTTAATGCCAGACCCTTCATACTTAAACAACGTGGTTTTAATTGCCGGAGCTGATGCAACATATGCGCCAACCTGGGGAAACGGTTTTGTAAATTACGCTTCCACTACATACATTAATAGTACAAATGGATTAAATGCATTGGCATATCTTTATCCTGCTTCTGCAAGCGCAGATGCTCAAATTAGAACAGATATTTCGAATGGTGTTTCTCTGGCAAATTATACAGCCCATTGCAGTAGCGATGGCTGGGGCGACCCAACATTTTCTATTGATAATATCTCCCAAATGACAAATGCAAATAAATATCCTCTTTTGATTGGAAACTGTTGCCAGTCTCTAAAATTTGAACTCGAGTCGTTTGGCGAAGAAATTTTAAGAGCTGAAAACAAGGGAGCCGTGGGTTATATCGGGGCATCAGATTATTCGTATTGGGACGAAGATTATTTTTGGGCTATAGGTTACAGAACATCAATTACTGCAAATCCAACATACGATGCAGCTAACCTGGGTTCATACGACAGGTTTTTTCATACACACGATGAAACAAAAAGCGACTGGTACATTACCCAGGGACAGATTAATGTTGCCGGTAATTTAGCTGTACAGGCCAGTACATCAACACGCAAAACATATTATTGGGAAATGTACCATTTAATGGGCGATCCATCGTTAACCCCCTATGTGAAAGTTCCAACAGCACTTACAGCTTCTTACAATAACGAAATAATTATTGGCTCGTCAGGTTATGAAGTAACCACCGAAGAAGATGCTTTTGTAGCTTTGTCTTTTAATGGTACTTTACTCGATGTTCAACTGGCAGGAACAAGTGGCATAGCTAACTTATCGTTTGATGCCATAAGCGAGGTTGGAACAGCCGATTTGGTTATCACTAAACAAAACAGAATTCCAATTATTGAACAAATATCAATTATTCCGTCAACTACTCCTTACGTTGTTAAGGATGTAGCCGAAATAAATGATGAGCTGGGAAATAATAACAGTTCAATTGATTTTAATGAAACTATAAAATTAAATGTTCAACTCAAAAATGTTTCAAAAGATTACGATGCATTTAATGTTGAAGCAAAATTAATTTCAACGGATAGTACCATTGTAATCACCGACTCTTTGGAAGCTTATGAAACTATTTTAAAAGATACTGTTTCCTTAATCAACAATGCATTTCAATTTGATGTTGAAAAGGATATTATTGACCAAACCCAGCTAAATTTCACGCTGGAAGTTACCGGTGAAGATAGTGATTCAAACCCATATACCTGGAATTCGAATATTAACCTTACAATTAATGCTCCAGAAATTGAAATCGGCGAACTATTTATTGACGACAGCCCGGGTGATAATGATGGAATCCTTGAGTCGGGAGAAACCGCGAACCTGCAGTTGGTTGTAACTAATAATGGACATGCTTCTATTTCTGGTCTCTCTGCAACCGCTTCGTTGCTAAGTGATGGTGATTCTTATGTAACACTAAATACTTCTCTTGTAAACAACATTACTATAAATGCACAAGGTGTTGATACCATAGAGTTTAATATAACCGCGGAATCATCTGTTGAAATTGGACAGATGGTTTACCTTGAATTTCATATAAACGATATTTTATACAATGCATATTCCGAAACAGGTTATAAAGAGATTGTCATAGGTGAAATACCTGATATTTTGATTTCTCAGCAAGGAACCGTTTCAACAAACTACACTTATTTCTATGATTCAGGAGGAGAAACAAATAGTTATTCTGATTCTGAAAACTATACAATCACCTTCACTCCTGTTAATGCAGGCGAATTTATTCAGGCAGAATTTTTATCATTTAATGTTGAGTCCCATTCATCATGTGATTATGATAAGTTAAAAATCTATGATGGATTAACAACAAGCGATGTATTAATTGGAACATACTGTGGAACAACATCTCCCGGAAAAGTTGCTGCAACAAATATCAATGGGGCACTAACTTTTGTATTTACTTCTGATGTTTCAGTAACAGGCACTGGCTGGAAAGCAAAAATAAACAGTCGTAAGGGTTATACTTATCAACTAACAGTTAACAATTTTGATGGGCCCATTGAGAGAGCATCGGCAGAGTTGAATGGACAAATAATTACAACAGGCTCCGATGGTATTGTTTTATTTGAAAATATTCCCGAAGGAATTAATATTCCGCTGAACGTAACAGCTGAAGGATATGCCGATTACAGTAAAACAATTAATTTATTTGAAAATTCAACGGATACTATTATTCTTGAGGTATCAAAACATGATATTACTTTCAAATTATATGATAAAGATAGTGAAACTGTTATTAACGGGGATATTACTTTTAATGGAAGTACTTTATCAACAATAAACGGACTAATAACTTTTCCTGATGTTGAATATGGCATCAATAAACCATACACTGTTTCTGCTGTTGGATACGAATTTTTTACAGACACTATTGATGTAACAGGAGATTTAACTGAAATTGCATTACTAGAACCCAAAATGTTTAATGTTACATTTGTCGTTAATAATTCCAAAGGCTTAATAGAAAATGCACTGGTAAACTTTAACGATGAAGAAAAATATACCAGTGCGAGTGGTGAAGCAATTTTTAATGATGTTCGCTATAATAACAATCTTCTTTATGTAATTCGCAAGGAAGGTTTTGAAAATTATATCGATACTCTTGATGTTGTTTCAGATATAACAGAAAACATAACACTAACAGCAGGTATTGCAACGTTTCAAATTGGCTTTAATGTTTCAAATGGCACCACAGCTTTGAGTGGAGCAACAATTATCTTAGATAATAAACAAGGTACTACAAACTCTAATGGTGATTATACTTTTAGCGAGATTGAAATTGGAACAGATAAAGTATTTACTATTACAATGGATAAGTATCTTAATTACATCGATACAATTGATATAGATGCGAATAAACAAATTAACGTTGTTATGAACCCCGAGGTTTATACAATAACTTTTAATGTTACCGATTCAACATCTCATCCGCTGGGAGATGTAAAAATTGATTTTAATACTTTATCAAAATACACAGATTCTAACGGGATAGCCGAGTTTACTAACATTGAACCTAAAACAGGTTTGGTTTATACTCTTTCTAAAACCGGATATACTTCTGTAACAGATACCATTGATGTTATAAATGAAAATATAACAATTAATCACATTTTATCGGTTGTTACATCTGTTGATAAAATCGACTTTTCCAGGTTCATGGTATATCCTAATCCTTCGCAGGGTATTGTAAATATCGATTTCGGAAATATCCGGGGAAAAGCACAAATAACTGTTTACGATGTTATTGGGATATCTGTTTTCAATAAATTTGTTTATGTCACTGACAAAAATATTGAAACCATAGATATTACAAACCAACCCGAGGGACTCTATTTTATTACTATAAAAACCGACTCTGGCGAAAAAACAAGTAAGAAAATACTGATAAAGTAAATTTTGAGCAAAAACCCCGGGTAATAATCCGGGTTTTTTTATTCCCTAAATTTTATGATCTTTATCGCCACATTTGTTAACCGTATGAATGAAGAACGCAAACGATTTTTTTTAAGCCTGTTTTTCCCGGCCATATTCCTTTTGATAATATGGTTTGTAAAAATTATTGAGATCAGTTTAAATCTGGATTTAGCATATCTGGGTATTTATCCATTAAAGTCAAAAGGATTAATCGGAATTTTAACTGCACCATTGGTTCATGCAGACTTTTCGCATTTAATTGCAAATAGTACTCCTGTTTTTATATTAAGTGTCGGGCTTTTTTATTTTTACAACAAAATTGCTTTCCCTGTTTTTTTTCTCACCTATTTCATTACAAATATATGGATTTGGTTTGGCGCCCGGTATGCTTATCATATTGGTGCAAGCGGGCTGGTTTACGGGCTTGCATCGTTCCTGTTTTTTAGCGGGATATTTCGTAATCATATCCGACTAATGGCAATTTCTCTTCTTGTTGTCTTTTTATATGGAGGAATGATTTGGGGTATTCTCCCGATTCAACCTAAAATTTCATGGGAGTCTCATTTAATGGGAGCTGTTGCAGGGCTCGTTTTGGCTGTATATTACAAAGGCCAGGGACCAAAACGAAAACTATACAGCTGGGAAATTGAAGAAGAAACCGATGATGAAAATCCAGAGAATGAATATTGGAAAATTGATTCTACAAATAATCCAAATGATTAAAGAATGAAACACCCGTTAATTTTATTGATATTATTTTTTTTATCAGGGTTGGTTTACAGCCAGCAAGAAGCATTTGAACAAACCGGTGTTGCCAGTTTTTATGCCGATAAATTTGAAGGTCGTACAACTGCAAATGGTGAAATTTATTTTCATGATAAAAAAACGGCCGCTCATCAAACCCTTCCTTTTGGGAGTATTGTTAAAGTTACAAATCTCGTGAACAACAAATTTACTGTAGTTCGAATAAACGACAGGGGGCCGTATGTAAATAACCGGATTATTGATCTTTCTGCATCAGCAGCTAAAGAGTTGGAGTTTATTGAAAATGGAATTGTTAAAGTTAAACTTGAATTAATCGCATCAACAAACGATATTCCCGACATTATTCCTGAAGCAATATCGAATCACAACGAACCCCACTATTACAAAATTGATGTTTCTGTTACAATCCCCACGGGGAAAGGAGTACAAATTGGAAGTTTTAAAAACGACGAAAACGTATTCCGGTTAGCCGAGCGATTAAAATCAAAATACAACGAAGAAATTTATATTGAACCTGCAATAGTTAACAATCAAAGAGTTTACAGGGTAATTGTTGGAAATTACAATAACGAACTCCATTTACAGAAACTCAAAAACAAACTTACTGTTGAATATCCTGATTGTTTTGTAACTACTTATAAAAAATAATCTGTCTCCTTTAATTTAACTTTTCAAGTATTAACGCATGACGCGGATATTATAAAACAAATCCGGAATAGGGTATTATCTGTTTTGTTTATCATATAGGTAAGAAAAATATAGCGGAGCAAGAAGTAGAATGGTTATACCCGGGTTAGTAAATCAAATACCCCTGAAATTAAACCTCATGTTTATCTTCGCGATTTCCCGGTTGGTTAATGGATCTTGCTCCGCTTATTTTTTTATAAATCGGGTAAAAGAATCGAGTTAAACAACAGTTTGTAAGTTCCGGGTGTCGATGCCCTGAACTGTGGACTAAAACTGAGTAACACTACTTGTCCTTTTCCCTTTTTTAACCACACGATTGAAGATTTATTCCCTATTTTTTCTTCATTTTCGGAATACCCGCTAAGGAGTATATCTTTTTCGGGAAATGTTGCAATAACTCTTCTATCCACATCAAAGAAAGGTTGCCATGTTGTAAATACAGGGCCCTCGCGATGAAAAACTCCTATTTGTTCCGGCAATCCGTAAGTTATCGGGTGATTTGTTTTAAGGTTTATTTTTAACAACGACCCCGGACATGCAAAGCCAGATTTGACAATATCTTTAGATATATCTTTAACAGGGAACTCAAATTCTTCAGTTTTTTTATCAGGTAAAGAATAACTTAAAACTCCCGAGAACAATTCGGTTGCTTCTCGCCAGGCTATAACTGTACCTCCATTACTAATGAATTTAAGAATTTTTTCGTGGCCTGCTTTACCCATCCCTTTTAAATATTCAGGAGGGTAATTCACAAAATACTGCTCGTTTTGTGCTGCATATTTCCCGTCAATTAGTACCGATTTCGCTTCATCGGGGATTATAATTACATCAAAATCTTTTTCAAAATCAATATTTTCAATTTCGCCGGGGCGAATCATTTTAAAAGGAATATTGTACGAATCAAAAACATACCTGGTCCATCCGGCATCCATTGCATGAAAATAACTTTCAATTAATGCTATTCGGGGCAAACTCAGTTGTCGTACATTTTTATTTATCGGCTCCTTAATATACAAGGGATTTACAGTAATTAATTTTTCAACATTTTCAAATTTTTCACCTTTGTAAATAATAAAACTACCCGATGGAACATTATTACCGGCTATTGTGCTATTTATAGTAAGCTGTTCAACTTTTAAACCATTTTTCAATGCTGTAAATGCTGCTAAATAGCTATTGTTGTAGTTAGAAGAAAGAACAACAGCATTAAACCCGGAATAGGTTTCATTTGCCAAAGAATATGGCATTTGAACAGGCTTATATGAATCAGCAAAATTCTCCATATTTTTATCTATTTCAATACTCTGAATTCCTTTATGCAAAGGAAGCGACCACGACGTGATATCATAAGGTTCGATAAGCTGCCCGTTGGGTGTATAATGCCGTGCCGGGAATTGTTGAGCTTCCATCATTTCTTTAATAAATGCCCTGAAAGGTTGTGCCAGAGGAATAATAATATCGCCTTTGAAATAACTTGTATTTTCAATTATCACATCTCTTTCAAGTTCATAAACAGCAACACCATGCTCATCGAGAAGATTAACCAGGTTAACCAATTCGCTCTTATCGTGTTGATTTTTAGGCAGGATATAAAAATACGGGGCTTCGGTTTTCCCTTTCTCTACTTCTTTTTTACACAGTTCGTTTCTGAAATTCAGTATTTCTTCTTTATAAACAGATGCTGTCTCAAGATATGCTTTTGTTGAAACAATCTCGTATTGGATCAAATCGCTTAACCTCCACCATCCACCCGTCCAAGGTTCTGGCATGTTAATACTTTTCTTATACTCACCCATACCTTTACCCCAAGCCTGTAATTCGTTCGGTTCAATATAGATCGGGGTTGCATAATTTACACTTGCTCCTTCGGTTAACATCCCGATAATATTTTTCCAGATACACGTTTCAGTAGCACCTGGCCAATAATCATCGAACAGGTAATTCTGGGTTACACCTTTTAAACCCGCGTCAGTAAGTTTTGTAATTGTTTTTGAACCAAATATTTTCATCCAGTTCCATATTCCCGCGTCAATATTTTCTGCAATCGGATCGTGAGGCGGAGAAACAAAATATCGTGGCCCGCCTGAGCCCATTTGGTGTTTTTCGACCATAACCTGCGGAAACCATTCCTTACTAAATAACATTGAAATTGCTTTTGTATCCTGCTGTGTTAAAGCAACAAAATCGCGGTTATTATCGTGCCCTACATACTTGTGATACAAACCGGGTAAAGACGATCCGTCATACTTTGTATTTTTATATTTAGTATAGTGTTCAACAACCATATCCATTCCGTCGGGATTGTGATTCGGCACGACCATGTAAACTACATTCTCTAACTGGTTCTTTAATTCTTCATCACCCGATGTTAACATTTCGTAGGCTATAAGAGGCAGCGATTGTGATGGTGCAACCTCGTTAGAATGCATAGATAAAGTAAATAAGAAAAAAACTTTCCCATCATTTACATATTGTTCCCTTTGCCCGGGAGTTAAATTTGGATTTAAAGCAAGCTCCCTGCTTATTTCTTTTAACCGGTTTAAATTTTTAATATTCCCGGCAGATGATATCAGGGCAATGTAAACAGGCCTGCCCAGGGGTGATTCACCAATTTTTTCAAGCTTTATCATTGGCGACACTTTTTCGAGTTCCTGTAAATAAGATACTAACCTTTCATAGTCGAAAAGCATTTTATCTGCTCCGGGAGTAAATCCAAAATAACTTTCAGGATTAGGGATATTTGAGTTTTGCGATATTAACGAACTGCTTGTTAACGTTAATATTATTGTAAAAATAAGCAGGGTAATTTTTTTCATATATATAAATGAGTTTAAGGATTTTATCTTAGACCACTGAACCAGGATATCCGTTTAATCAGCTGCAGGCAATTTATTAATATTAAATCATTGGTGTTCGATTAAAATTTTATTAAACCTTGTAATATGAATAATATTAAGCCTTTTCTTAGATTTCGCCACTAAGTGGCTTCATTTTTATTTACTATTTAATTCTACAAAGATTTTACCCAGCCTGCGGCAGGCAGGTGCTACGCAGTATTTATATTAGCAACGTAGTTGCTATATATTTATAAATAAATACATTATAAAATTTATGAAGCAACATAGTTGCGACATCTTTATTGGGTTCAATTTTACCGGACAATAGTGATCAACAATTTTGAAATAATAAATTAACATGGGTTTTTTAATCCCCGGGCACGTCGAAGAACCTGTTGTTTGTCAACTATGTTGATTTATGTGTGGTTTTTTTTGTACAAACAAATCTTTAATACATGTAAATGCCAAAGCTGTATCTTTATCGGCAATAAAAATACTAATTTCGAAGGTGGTAGAAAAGACTTCTTTGACACTTATCCCCAGCCATGCCAATTTGCTAAAAATAAGATGATATACTCCTGGTGTGTTGGCATACTCTGCTGCTAATTTTATAGTAATACTGGATAAATTATTTACCTTGATCAGCGGAATTTCATTTTTAAATACTTCTTCCAGCATGAAATCGTACTTTTCACTAATCACGATAGTCGTTTCATATATTCCCCGGGATACCGCGTGAAACAGGTTATTTACCCCCGAAAGCCTGTCAAGCAACTCTCTGTGTGCCAAGATAATCGTCTTGGAATTTTCAAATGTATGTACGCACAAATTTAGCTGGACTGTTAAATCACCATAAATATTTGAAAGTTTTTTCGATTGAATCTTTACCTGCCCTTGAAGCAATGAAGTAAGCCTTTTTAAAGCCATTACAACGGAACCAATTTTTACATCTGTATGCAATTCTGAATCAATAAGCGGTTTTAGTTTTCTGGCCAGAGACGACAGATTAACCAATTCGTCAACAAGCATTTGAGTTAAAAAGGGTTGCTGTATAACATTCGCTTCTACTATTGAAATAATTGTTTTCATCTGTTTATTTTTTAATTTTTTTATTAAGGCCACAACTTGCCTGACGGCAGTCAGGTGGAATACGCCATGAAAGAATCATTTTCGTTTCGTGCAATTTTTTGCATGGATGTTTCATGTCGTAATTTTTAACATCGTGTTAAATTTAACACATTTTTTTAAAATAAGTGAATTTATGTGATTTATTTGTTCCGGGAAATCCATAACTGTACATTCACTAAAATTTATTTAACCTAATCTATTCATTAAATTATTAACCCTATGAAGAAATCTTTACAAAAATTAGCTTTCATTTTAATTGCAAGCGGATTATTAGCTGGGAATGCCTTTTCTCAGAAAAATATCAAAAGTCAGATTTTGGATGATAATGGTACTCCAAAATTCATTCAATTTGAAAATGCCGTGGATTTTAACTCAAAATCCAGTGATTTATTAAACGAAGTGCTGAATCTAGAACAAAAGGAAGCTTTTGTTCTGAATAGTTCTGAAACTGATAAACTTGGTCAGACTCATTACAGGTACCAACAGTATTACAACGGAATAAAAGTGGAACATGGTACTTATATCGTTCACACGAATGGAACAAAAGCCACATCATTAAATGGCGATTACAAAAAAGTACCTGGAAATTTAAGCATTAATCCAACATTAACAGAATCTGAAGCTTTATCTAAAGCCCTTGCTTTTGTTGGTGCAAAAGAATACATGTGGGAAAGCATGGAAAATGAGCAATTTGCTATGAAAACTGAACCGGCAAAAACATTCTATCCTAAAGGAGAACTTGTAATTGCAGAAAACAATCTTTCTGAAAGCAAATCTGTTCGTTCTCAGTTAAAGTTAGCATATAAATTTAATATCTATGCAGCTGAACCTGTAAGCAGAGCTTATGTTTATGTAAATGCTAATACCGGTGAAGTTATAATGAAAGACGATATTATTAAAACTGCAGTTGCAACAGGACCGGCAGACACTCGTTATAGCGGTTCCAAAACTATTAACACAGATAGTTACAATGGATCATACAGGCTTCGTGATTATACACGTGGTGATGGTATTATTATCTGGGATATGAACGAAGGTACAAGCTATTCTGCAGCTGTTGATTTTACCGATGTTGACAATACCTGGTCTGCTGCTGAATTTGATAATGATAATAAAGACAATATTGCTATGGAAGCTTCTTGGGCTTTCGCTAATATTTATGATTACTGGTTAAATGTTCACGGAAGAAACAGTTTCAATAATCTTGGCGGATTAATGAATGTTTATGTTCATTATAGTGTGGCTTATGACAATGCTTATTGGAATGGCTCTGTATTTACATTTGGTGATGGCAGCGATACTTATTTTGATGCATTAGCAAGTTTAGATGTTTCTGCACATGAACATGGTCATGGTGTATGTACTTATACTTCAAACTTAACTTATTCTTACGAGTCAGGTGCTTTAAACGAAGCATTCTCAGACATTTGGGGAGCTTGTTTGGAAGCTTATGCTGCTCCTGAAAAAATGGTATGGGTAATGGGTGATGACATTGAAAGAAGAGATGGACACATTGGATTACGTATATTATCAGATCCTAATGCTGAAGGGTTACCTGATACATATCTTGGTGATTATTGGTACACTAAAGGAACTGATAATGGCGGAGTACATTACAACAATGGGCCATTTTGTTTCTGGTTTTATTTAATTTCTGAAGGCGGAACAGGTGTAAATGACAATGGTGATGCTTATACTGTTAGCCCTATTGGAATACAAAAAGCTGAACAAATAGCATTCAGAACCGAAAGTGTATATATGACTTCAAGTTCTAACTATGCTGCTGCCCGTACTCTTACTATTCAATCTGCTATTGATTTATATGGAGCAGGTTCTAACGAAGTTATTCAGGTTACAAATGCAATGCATGCAATTGGTGTAGGTGATGCATACGTTGGCGGAACAACAGACACTGAAGCTCCTACTGCACCTGCTAATCTGGCTGCAAGCAACATTACAAGCACAACAGTTGATTTGAGCTGGACTGCTTCAACAGATAATATCGGAGTTACCGGATATGATGTTTACAAGAATGGTACTTATTTAGCAACAACAACAAGCACAAGTTATTCTGTAACAGGATTAACTGCATCTACTACTTACAGCTTTTATGCAAAAGCAAAAGATGCTGCCGGAAATGTATCAGCAGCAAGTAATACTGTTTCTGTAACTACCAGCGAGGTAGTAGTAGGTGAAGATTTACCAATGGTTAGTACTATTACTCTTACTATCCTTAGATCAGGCAGAAGTTATTATGGAAGATCAACTATCAATGTAAGTTCAAATGGTACTGCTGTTAGCAATGCATATGTTCAACTTACATGGTCAGGAGGATATACCGGAACCAGCAGTGGCTACACTGATGCTTCAGGTAACCTTGTAACAACAGTTTCAATTACAGGAACAAGTATAACTGTTACTATCAATAGTATTACAGCTACAGGTTATTACTGGAATACGACTGCAAGTGAAGTTACTGAATCATATTCTGCATTTGCTAACCTGCCTTCAATTGATGCTGCTACTTATCCAAATCCATGTACTTCAGAACTAAATTTCGTTATTGAACAGGATAAAACATCGAATGCAACAATTAATTTATTTGACATAACCGGAAAACAGGTGATAAATAAAGAAGTTGAAATTATCCAGGGTTTCAATACAATTACAGTAGATGTAGAAAACTTAGAAAAAGGAATCTATTTTTATCGTATTTCAACTGATGAAGGAACAAAAGCAGGCAAGATTATTAAAAAATAGTTAAAAATACTGGTCATCCCAAAACAGGTTGACAAGTTTAAAGTAAATTTTTCAAACCAGCGAGGCTATCCTCGCTGGTTTTTTCATGTTTTAGAATAAAAAACGTAAAGTTTTTTACTAAACAACTTTTAAAAAACAGACAGTGAGTGAACCATCCATTCAGATTTTGGTTTAATAAAAATTAAACAAGAATCATTGTACTTAATTTTTCATTTTTTTGTACCTTTCTTTAATAAAATACTTAAATATGTTTTTATCCGTTTTACATAAAACCTGAACTATGAAAAAAGTTATTTTAATTGCCTTTCTGAGTTTTATTTTTAACCCCCTCCCCGCCCAGGAATGGATTACAGACTATGATGAAGCCATAAAACTGGCATCTGAAAAAAACAGGAATATTGTTTTGGTTTTCCAGGGATCAGACTGGTGTGCCCCCTGCATAAAATTAGAACGAGAAATCTGGACCAGTGAAGAATTTAAAACATTTGCCAACGGCCATTTTGTACTATTAAAAGCCGATTTCCCACGAAAAAAAGCAAACCGGTTAGATAAAACACAACAGGGAAAAAATAACAAACTGGCCGAAAAATATAATAAAGCAGGGAATTTCCCTCTTGTAGTTGTACTCGATGCAAATGGGAATGTTCTCGGCGAAACCGGTTACCAAAAAATAACACCCCGGGAATACATTACCCTTTTAACTGATTTTGAAAAATAAAAAATTGAAAAAACTTCTTTTAACATTTTTTGCATACCTGGTTGTTCTAAACCTGTCAGCCCAACAAACATATAAAAGAACATTAAAGCTGATGGGTTGCCGGTTCGATATTACAGTAGTTGCCGGTAACCAGGCTTTGGGCAATGAATATATTGATTTGGCAATAGCCGAAATAACACGTATCGAAAAATTAACCTCGGAGTGGGATTCAGAATCACAAACATCGGCCATTAACAGAAATGCCGGCATTTGTCCTGTAAAAGTAGATAACGAACTTTTCGATTTAATTGAGCGGGCAACAAAGATTTCAAAATTAACCGACGGGGCATTTGATATTAGTTTTGCTGCCATGGATAAAATATGGAAGTTTGATGGCTCAATGACAGAAAAGCCATTGGATGAAGAAATAAAAAAATCAGTAGCTAAAGTTGGTTACCAGAATATTCTTTTAGATAAAGAGAATAGCACGGTTTTTCTTAAACTGGAAGGAATGAAAATCGGATTTGGGGCAATTGGTAAAGGATATGCTGCCGATAAGGCAAAAGCTCTTTTAACAGGAAGAGGTGTTACGGCGGGAATCATAAATGCTTCGGGCGATTTAAATGCCTGGGGAAAACAACCCGATGGCAGAGATTGGATGGTTGCCATTACAAATCCACTAAATAAAGCCAAAGTTTTTGCCTGGCTTCCTGTATATAACGGTGCAGTTGTTACTTCCGGCAACTATGAGAAATATGTAGTTTTTGACAATACCCGCTATTCACATATTATCGACCCGCGAACAGGTTACCCAGGCACAGGAGTTGAAAGTGTTACCATTTTCACATCGAATGCAGAACTTGCCGATGCATTGGCTACATCCGTATTTGTTATGGGTGTAGAAACAGGATTAAATTTCATCAACCAGCTAAAAGGTGTTGAGTGCATTCTTGTTGATGATAAAAACAAAATATATACATCAGAAAATATCAATTTAAATCAACCCGAAAAGTAAAATGAAAAAAATTCTTCTCCTTATTGCAATAGCTATTTCGTTAAGCTCATGTGCCATAGTTAAGGAATATGAAATGGTGAATATTAACGACCCTGACATGGCTTTAAGCCTCAGGAAAATTGACCGTTTTGAAGCTAATTTTCAGGCATACAGGGAGGCTGCTTCCGGCGCAAATGGCGGAAAAACTGGTGGTGGTTGTGGATGCAATTAATATGAAATGAAAATGAAAAAATCGGGTATTGTTGTTTTGCTTTTAATAAGCACGCTGGGGTTCGCACAGAATAAGTCAGTTGATTCAACAAAAGTTTACAAAAAGCGTGTGCTGGAGTCATCAGAAATTGATTTTATAACCAGTTATTATTTACAGGATGGCAGGAATGCTGCTGTAAGCGGTGGTATTGGAACCGAAGAACTGAGTGATTTTACTTCCAATTTAGTTGTTTCTGTACCTCTAAACGATGATGATATTCTAACCGTTGATGCAGGTATTTCGGCCTATTCGTCTGCTTCATCAAGCAATATAAATCCTTTCGACGGCGACAATGCAGACCCTTTTCTGGCTTCATCCGGTGCCTCTTCGAGCGATGTATGGTATAATTTTACAGGATCGTACAACCATAGCTCCGATAACAGAAATAATATCTGGGATGCCAGGCTGTCTGTTTCAATCGAGTTCGACTATACTTCTTTTGGTTTTGGTGGTGGATATACAAAGCTTTTTAATGAGAAAAATACTGAAGCAAGTGTCCATGCCAATGTGTTCCTGGACTCATGGTCTCCTAGATATCCCGTTGAACTAAGTTCTGCAAGCAGGAGTTTTAGTATCGACGATTATACAATTACCGGCAATTCAGATTACAATCCAACATTTCAGCCTTTTAGCAATAAATCGCGTAATTCTTATTCGCTTGGATTTGGATTATCCCAGGTTCTTTCAAAAAACCTTCAAACATTATTTGCCTTGGATTTGGTTTTTCAACAGGGATTGTTATCAACGCCCTACCAAAGAATCTATTTTAGCGATATTGAAGATTCATTTATCGAAGATTTCCAACTGGCCGATGCGATTGAACTACTGCCAGATACCCGTTTAAAAGTAGCCCTAGGCAACCGGATGAGTTATTATATTAACGAATACATTGTTTTACGTTCATTTTACCGGTATTATTTTGACGACTGGGGTATTATTTCTCATACAGCAAGCCTTGAAATACCGGTAAAATTTGCCGATAAGTTTACATTATATCCATCGTACCGGTATTATTCGCAAACAGCAGCAGATTATTTTGCTCCTTACGAAAAACATGTATCTACAGAACGTTTTTACACATCCGATTACGACCTGTCAGGGTTTTATGCAAACCAGTATGGTTTTGGGATAACCTATACCGATATTTTCACCAATTCGCACATCTGGATTTTCGGGTTAAAAAGCATTGATCTGAAACTTAATTATTATGAAAGAGACACAGGGTTTAACGCCTTGTTTATAGTAGGAGGATTTAAATTTGTTCTTGATGACAGGAAAAAATCAATACCTAAATTATTAAATAAAATCGGCTTTTAAATCTTACCAATACTTAATCAACAAAGACATTCAGTCCTTTAGGAATAATTTTTATTCTTAGTTCTTCGCCCATTTCACCGGGTTCGCCATCGAAATGAATAACATCGGGTTGTTTTCGGCGAATGGTAAGTTCTTCGCAACTGAACGTTTCGAGATACTGGCTTTTATCTATATTTTTAAGAAACAACCGGGCACCCATAACCGGGGCATTAATAATTGGGAAAGCACGCATAATGGCAACTTCCATTTTACCATCGTTTACATCAGCTTTGGGAGCAATATGAGCATTGTTCCCATATTGAGATGCGTTGGCACAGGTAATAAGAAAAGCATCTCGAAAAAGTGTTTTTTCTTTAGTTGCTATCTCGTAACGTTGTGGCTCATATTTAACAAACTCTGAAAAGGATGCCTTAATGTAATTTGCAAAACCACGTCCTTCGGTTTTTGAAAAAACATGTCCGACATGGGCATCGAAACCAACACCTGTTGTACAAAAGAATAAACGGTCATTTATTTTGCCATAATCCATTTTTAAAATATTCCTTTTAAAAATAAGATTCAGGGCCTTTCTCGGATTCATGGGGATTTTCAGGTGCCTGGCTAGACCATTGCCCGAGCCAACAGGAATTATTCCTAAAACAGCATCGGTATCTACAATAGCACTTGCCACTTCGTTTACTGTGCCATCGCCACCAACAGCAATAAAAATCTTAAATCCTTTGGTGTAATAATCTCTAACCCTGCTTGTTGCATCACCCGGAAAGCGTGTTTCAATTATTTCAAAATCGATTTGTCGGGCATTGAGCTTTTTCTCAATAAGCCCGGATAATGAACCTTTGTTTTTTTTACCTGAAACCGGGTTAACAACAAATAAAAACTTTTCTTTCATCGCCACTTACCTCTAATCCATTATAAAACTTTGCAAAAGTACTTATTATCAATAACATTTTAAAATTATATACCGAAATGTTTGGGAAGCTATTTATAATTCATTTAATATATTCTTAACAATCAATAAGATTTAGTAATTCCTTAAACCATATTTAACAATCTGTTTAGAATCAGTTTATTTCTTTGAAATAAAAACACATGTTAAAACAAAATCACTACAAAACCATAATTATTTCTGATGTACATTTAGGGACTAACACGTCGAAGGCCAAAGAATTAGTCCGTTTTTTAAAAACAAATACCTGCGATAAACTCATTTTAAACGGAGATATAATAGATGGCTGGAGATTGAAAAAATCGGGAAAATGGAAAAAAAAACATACTCGTTTTTTTAAAGTTCTTGTAAAAATGATGGGTGAATTTAACACAGAGGTAATATATATAAGAGGAAACCACGATGACTTCCTGGATAATATGATGCCTTTTACTATTGGAAACCTTTCAATACGCAAAGATTATATCCATAAAAGTTTTGGGAAAAACTATTATGTTGTTCATGGAGATATTTTCGATAACATAACTACAAACCTCCGCTGGTTAGCAAAGTTAGGCGATATCGGATATACTTTCCTTTTGTGGATGAATAAAGTATATAATAACCGACGGGTAAAACGGGGATTGCCTTACTACTCATTGTCTCAAGAGATAAAACAACGAGTTAAAACAGCTGTATCATATATCTCAAGTTTTGAGCAGGAGCTTGTGAATCTTGCTAAGCAGAAGAATTGTCAGGGGGTAATATGCGGTCATATTCATCATCCGGATATCAGGGAATATGGGAATATAACATATTATAATTCGGGCGACTGGATAGAGTCGTTGACTGCGCTTGTAGAACATTATAATGGCAATTGGGAAATATTATACTACAACAATTTGATTAAAGAAGAAATTACCCCTTTATCGAACCAATTAAAAAATATTGAATTTGTTATACCAAAATTACCACAAATAAAGCTCGCTTAAATGAAATATCTTTTTATAGTTCAGGGAGAAGGCAGAGGCCATTTAACCCAGGCTATAAGTTTAAAAAACATTTTAATAAAAAACGGCCATGAAATTACAAAAGTCATTGTTGGTAAGAGCACTCACGGGGAAATACCCGGGTTTTTCACTGAAAAGATTAAATCGGGTATTGTTCGTGTTGAAAGCCCAAGTTTCGTTACAGACAAAAAAAATATACGCATCCGAATTACAAGAACAATATTCTACAATTTATTCCATTCACGAAGGTTTCTCAATAGTTTAAAAACAATTAAACGAATTGTTGATAACGAGAAACCCGATATTATTGTCAATTTTTATGACACTTTAGGTGGTTTGTTTTACCTTGCATATAAAGTAGAAATTCCATTTTATTGCATAGGTCATCAGTATTTAATTTTTCACCCGGAGTTTTCTTTTCCTGAAAATCATTTCTTAGATAAATTCCTTTTTAAATTTCACGCAAGACTAACTTCAATTAATGCAACTAAACGTTTGGCATTATCTTTTAGATCAATGACCGACAATTTTGATAAAAAAGGAGTTGTTGTTCCTCCATTACTTAGAAAAGAAGTGTTCGACAAAAATATTATAACTGAAGATTTCATACATGGCTATACCTTAAACGATGGTTATGCAAATGAAATAATAGAATGGCATAAAAACAAAACGAATATAAAAATACATTTCTTTTGGGATAAAAAGGATGCAATGGATGAAACAACTTATCATAATAACTTAATCTTCCATAAAATTGATGATGAAAAGTTCCTCGACTACATGAGCCGTTGTTCTGGATATGCAAGTACAGCAGGTTTTGAATCTATTTGTGAAGCCATGTATATGGGTAAACCCGTAATGATGATTCCAACCGCCGGGCATTTTGAGCAAACGTGTAATGCTTTAGACGCATCTTTTTCCGGTGCAGGAATTGTATCTGAATCTTTCGATTTATCAAGATTTATTGAATATATCCCTCTACACAATCAGAATTATTCTGAATTCAGAAACTGGGTTAAAAATGCAGAAGTTTTTTTTATTTATCATCTTGTTCATAGTGTGAATAATTATTCAATTAAAAAATTTGAAAAATTCACCTTTGCAATAAATAAAAAGGTATTCAGAAAAAGTACAATACTAAGAACGCAAAGTTTTCGTTAAAATATTCGAGTTCAAATAAGAAGTACATTAAAATTCTTGGTTCATAATTTGTATTTTTGCCTGATGATTCGAAAATTCAATTTATTCTTCATATTTCTATTCCTGTTTACCAAGATATTTTCGCAAACAGGAGGAACATCAACCTATTCATTTCTTGAACTTACAAACTCTGCCCGGGTAGCGGCAATGGGTGGAAACTTAAACTCTGTAAACGACAACGACTTAAACCTTACTTATCATAACCCGGCATTGCTGACAGCAGAAATGGATCAAACACTCGTGCTGAACTACGTGAACTACTTTGCCGGCATAAATTACGGGTATGTTTCGTATGCAAGAAATATAAAGAACTTTGGTGTTTTTGCCGGGGGAATTCAATACATAAATTACGGTAAGTTTATTGAAGCCGACGACAAGGGAATTGTTACCGGGGAGTTTAATGCTTCTGAGTTTGCTTTAAGCTTAACTTACTCGCACCCGATAAATGAATTGTTTACAGTTGGAGCAACAATAAAACCTGTTATTTCCACACTCGAAAATTATACATCACTTGGTATTTCCGCTGATTTTGGAGCTTTATATAACAGTCCCGAGAAATTGTTCTCGGCTGCACTGGTTGTAAAAAACCTCGGAACACAGTTGAAATCATATACAAGCGAAACCGACAACTTGCCCCTGAATGTTCAGATAGGTATTTCACAAAAGTTAAAACATGCCCCTCTCCGATTTTCGATTATTGCCGATCATCTTGAAAAACCTGATTTATCATATACAATTGAAAACAATGATTCAGACCTCGACCTGCTGACAGGTGAAGAAACATCAGAATCGGCCATTGATAAAATTGCCGATGGAGTTATGCGCCATATTATTATCGGCTTGGAATTCATGCCCGTTGAAAACCTGTATCTTCGGGCCGGGTATAATTACAGAAGGCGGCAGGAAATGATTATAGAAACCCGAACGGCCATGTCAGGATTCTCGTGGGGTTTTGGGCTTAAAATCTCAAAATTCCATATCAACTACGGGCGGGCAACATACCACCTTGCAGGAGCTTCGGATCATATCTCTATAAGCACAAATCTTGAAAGCTTCTATAAACGTCATGAATCAATATCATCTTCCGAATATTAATCCTGATTTTTGCCAAAAGTAAAAATTAAAATACCTTTGACATTCAAAAAAATACACGCAAAGAAAGTTCATGAATCCTAAAATAATTATCGCGATAGACGGTTATTCATCATCAGGGAAAAGCACAATCGCTAAAGCTACGGCAAAACACCTGGGTTATAAATACATAGACAGCGGTTCAATGTATCGGGCGGTTACCTTATATGCCCTTCGAAACAAAATCATTGATAAGGAAAATTTGACCGTTAATGAAGAAAAATTAAAAACCCGGATTGATTTGATTCAAATTAATTTTATAATCAATAATAAATTGAACCGTCAGGAAATATGCCTGAATGGGGAGAATGTTGAAGATGAAATTCGTGAAATGGAAGTTTCCAATGCAGTAAGTTTTATTAGTAAAATAAAGTTTGTTCGCGAAAAAATGGTCAGGATACAACAGGAACTGGGCAAAGAAAAAGGAATCGTAATGGATGGCCGTGATATTGGAACGGTTGTATTTCCAAATGCCGAATTAAAAATTTTCATGAATGCAAAAGCTGAAGTCAGGGCAGAGAGAAGGTTTAAGGAACTTTCCGAAAAAGGTATTGACGTAAGCTACGCAGATATCCTGAAGAATGTAAAAAGCCGGGATCATATTGACGAAACCCGTGAAGAAAGTCCGCTACGGAAAGCAGCAGATGCTATCGAACTTGACAACAGCAACATGAGCGAGACTGAACAATTAAACTGGATTTTGGGTTTAATAGAAAAGATGAATAAAAATTAAGCTGTATTTTAAAAATGGAAGTTGAAATCGACAGCAATTCGGGTTTTTGTTTTGGAGTAGTAAATGCTATTCAGCTGGCAGAAATGGAGCTTGAGAAAACGGATTTGTTATATTGCCTGGGTGATATTGTTCATAACAATGCAGAAGTTGAGCGTTTAAAAGGAAAAGGATTAACAACAATAAATCACGAGGAATTTAAAAACCTTAAAAATTGTAAAGTATTATTACGTGCTCATGGTGAGCCACCCGAAACCTATAAAATTGCACTCGAAAATAATATCCAGTTAATAGATGCTTCATGCCCGGTAGTATTAAAATTGCAAAAAAATATTAAACTGGGGTTTGACGCGATTCTGGAAAAAGGCGGTCAGGTAGTGATTTATGGAAAAGAAGGACATGCAGAAGTAAACGGGCTCGTGGGACAAACCAACGGCAAGGCAATTGTAATTGGAGGAATTGATGATCTTGAAAAAATTGATTTTTCAAAACCCATAAACATCTTTTCACAAACCACGAAAAGCATTGAAGGATTTTATGCAATTGAGAAGGAAATCAGGAACCGCATGATAGATTCCCAGAGAAAAGACAACGTGCAACTCATATCGAACGACACTATTTGTAGGCAGGTATCACATCGTCAGCCTCAATTGCGCGAATTTGTTAAAAGACACGATGTTGTCGTTTTCGTGAGTGGTAAAAAAAGTTCAAACGGCAAAATGCTTTTCCAGGTATGTAAAGATGAAAACCCGAATACTTACTTTGTTTCCGACGAGAATGAACTCGAAAAAGCCTGGTTCGAAAAAGCAACATCGGTGGGCATTTGCGGGGCTACATCAACTCCCCGCTGGCTAATGGAGAAAATTGCCGAATCTGTTAAGAAATAAATCTCCTTTGTCTTTAAATCAATTGCTTTACTAAAGCCATTACCGAAGTAATTATATACTCTATACCTATTGCAATAACAATAAAACCAATAATCCGGGAAACAGAGTTTAAACCCGATGCACCCATCTTTGAAAAGATGTAATGAGAACTTCGTAAAATCAGGTAAGTAACAATTCCAACTGCCGGGATCGTTAAAAATACTGTGATTGTTTCCCAAAAAGTTGAATAATTTTCGTTAAGGCTTATAAGCAAAGATATTGAGCCAGGCCCTGCCAACATGGGTATTGCCAATGGTGTTAACGATGAGTCTTCTTTCATAACAGCTTCTTCGTGAACTTTTTGATCCATCCCTTTGTGTTTCGAGAAATTACCGGTTAATAAAGCAAACCCCGAGCTTGCTATAATTAATCCGCCTGCTATACGTAACGATTCAATTGAAATACCAAAAAACTGAATAATAAATTTCCCTGCAAAATATGCCACGGAAAGAATTAAGAACATATAAACACTTGCTTTTAAAGCTGTTTTATTGCGTTCATCCCGTGAATTAGTTTCAGTTACTCCAATAAATACAGGCATTGTACCTAGTGGATTTACTACCGAAAATAGTGCTGCAAATACAGTAAAGAATAAAATAATCATAAGAATATTTTTTTATTAACAAAGGTAAGTAAATAAACTACTCGGAATATTATCAAAAAATGAACACAATATTAAATATCGTGCCCTTGAAGCCTCCCCAAAATAAGAACCTTTAGAAAACATGAAGTTAATTAAATGCTCCTTTTAAATATTCTTTAGTCAGCTCTTCCTTAGGATTTTCAAAAAAGTCTTTTGCCGGGCCATGTTCAATAACTTCGCCCATGTACATAAAAATTACATAATCGGCAATTCGCCTGGCCTGTCTTAAAATATGAGTAACAACTACAATTGTATAGCGTTGTTTTAGTTTAACAAAAAGTTCTTCGATTTGTTTGCTTGATAATGGATCTAATGCCGAAGTAGGTTCGTCAGCCAGGATAATTTCAGGATCAACAGCTAATCCGCGTGCGAGGCATAATCTTTGTTGTTGTCCAATAGATAATGATGATGCAGAATCTTTTAACCTGTCTTTTACTTCGTCCCACAAACTAACCTGCGTTAAATAATGTTCGACACGTTTTATCAGGTATTTCTTTTTTCTCCGCCCGCTGATTCTCAATCCGTAAGCTATATTATCATAAATACTCATGGGTAAAGGATAAGGACTCTGCGAAAGAAGTCCCATTTTTTTTCTAAGCAGGGTTATTTCGGTTTTGGAATGCAAAATATCTTCTTCATTTAAAAAGATACTTCCATCAATTTTCATTTCGGGATAAAGATCTGTTAACCTGTTCAGGCTCTTCAATAATGTCGTTTTTCCACAGCCTGATGGCCCGAGTATCACTGTCAGTTGCCTTTCGGGAATACTTACATGAATATTCTTTAAAATATGGTTTTTACCTATATGCAGGTTCAGATTATCAATCTTTATTTTAGATTCATTTCCCATAATATTTTTATTTAATTCTTTCCTGATAATACTTTCGCGATAAAATCCTCGATATTATACTGATAATTAAAATAATAACAGTAAGTACGACCGCTGAAGCATACGCCCTGTTTTGAACTTCAGGTATTGGCGACCCTAATTGGAAGAAAATTGATAATGGCAATGTAGCTGTTGGTTGTGATAACGATGTCGGGATATAATCGGTATAACCTGTTGTAAACAAGATAGCTGCCGCATCACCAATAGCCCTGCCAAAAGCGAGCAAAATAGCAGTTATTATTCCCGGAATACATTGCCTGCTCAATACTTTATATGAAGTTTCTGACCGGGTTGATCCTAATGACAGAGCAGCCTCAATCAAGCCTTTCGGGACAGTTTTAAAAACCTCGTCCATTGAACGTACCATAATTGGAATAATAAACAAGGTAACTGTTATTATCCCTGCAAGCAAAGATGCACGTAATCCAAAATAAATCATAATTGTAAATCCAAATGCTCCGTAAACAATGGATGGAACTCCCCATAATAAATCGAGCAAAAAACGGACGGTATTTACCAATCGTTTTTGTTTTGCCCTGTGAATATTAATATACACTGCCAAAGGCAAACTTATAATAAACGAGAGTATGGTAGCTCCAAAAGATAAATAGAGAGATCCGATAATTGCATTCAGAATTCCTCCTTCTTTGCCGAAATAATACCCTCCTTTGGGAACCTGAGTTAACATTTGCCAGTTTAAAGAAGGAAGCCCTTTATATAAAATGCTAACAATGATTAAAAGTAATGCAATGGCAATTATGCTGGTTGCCAGGAACATTAAAACCCTGTAAACGCCTACTTCGGTATTTTTCCAGAACTTCCTGCCCATCGTTATATCTTTTTTTCGGAATAAATAATCAAATACCTTGATCCCATATTGAATATTGTGACAACCACGAACAATATGAGAGCGGAAAACATTAAAGCAGAATCATACATTGGTATTGAAAGCATTTCGCCATAGTTATTGGCAATTAACGCGGGTAATGGATACCCGGGTTGAAAAACTCCGGTAGGAATTTTAACCACATTCCCTACCACCATTAACACGGCAATTGTTTCACCAAAAGCTCTTGAGATACCCAATCCAAAAGATGAAATGATTCCGGGAAACGCTTTTTTTAAAACAACATATTTTATAGTCTCCCATTTTGTAGCACCCAAAGATAAAGAAGCTTCTGAAAGTTCGCGGGGAACAGTTCTGATAACTTCGATAAGGATATTTAATACAAAGGGAATAATCATTATTGAAAGGACAATTGCCCCGGTTAGTATTGTATATCCTGAATTTGGATGTCCCATTGAAGCACCCATGCGGGAAACAAAAGGAACTACAAGCAGGATTCCCCAAACACCATATATTACTGAAGGAATTCCAGCCAGAATATCAATTACAGGATGCATTAATTTCAGCACCCATTTTTTAGCATAATGTGTTAAATGAATAGCCGATAACAAGCAAACCGGCCCACATATAAGCATTGATAAAATGGTAACCCATAATGAACTTACAATAAATGGCCAGAATCCGAATTCTCCTTTTAGAGGGTGCCAATTACCAGAGAAAAGAAGTTGCAGAAGAGATTGCTCCCTGATTAATACGTTTGATTTATAAAGCAACCCAAATCCAAGAATAAATGGCAAAACCAAAATCAATAAAAAACATATAAACATCCATGAGGAATGAAACTGATCTTTAATTTTTCTACCGATCCTAAAAATTTTTATAAAAAAATCTCTCATTACCTGATGCTCAATGCAAATTATTGTTTTTCAAGATCGTTAAGCCCGTATTGAAGTTTTTCATCGGAAATTTGAACATAGCCGGCTTCATGAACAAATTTCTGCCCTTCGGTTACAATCCATTTTAAAAATTCAATTACAACTATATTTTGGGGTTTTCCTTTTGCAACAAAATAGAGATCGCGTGCCGGGGGAGAAGGATATTTGCCATTTTTAACAGCAACCATAATATCATCGAGTTTATTGTAAACCTGTTCATCTACATCAATTTGTCCATTTTCATTTAAATCGATAGGTATAATCTCGAGTTCCGGGTTTTTATCACGTGTTTTAATATCGTATGCATAAATTACATTATTAAACCCGATACCTTTCACATCATTTTTAACAGCTTCGGCAATACCCGGGTCTCCGAATATACCAGTTCCCAAGAGGTCTTCCTGGCTTTTACCTAAATACTCGGCCCACATTTGAGCAGCTCCGCAAGCATCGGAACGGGTATAAATGTTCATCGCATAATCGTTCGTTTTTACTCCGGAAGCCCATTTCTCCCATGTTTTAATTTTGCCGTTTATGAAAATGTCAATAAAATCCTGTTTTTTAAATCCTTGTTTTTTAACATTTTCTATAAATATTGAGTTTGAATTAATTGTCGGCAAAACGGCATCCTGTGTAACAGCTATCCACCATACGCCTTTCGCTTTTTCTTCATCAGTAATTCCCCTTGAAAACATACCTAAATCAACCATTCCTGATAATGCATCGGTCATTCCTTTGCCTGCACCTCCGGCAGATATATCGATTCGAACATCGGGGTGTATCTTTTGAAATTCTTCGGCCCATCTGGCTGTCATAGGATATAAAGCAAAGGCTCCCGATATACTGATTGTACCTTTAAGAGCTCCTGTTTCGTCAGGATTACTGTATTGTTTATTTTGATTTCCATTGCATGCCGATATTAAAATAAGCAAGCCTGACATGAAGAAACCAATCAAAGCTTTTTGTATATGTTTCATAGCTATATGATAAATTGTTAATAAAGATCAAAAATAGGTATAATTCAATATATCTAAAATGGTTTAAAAGCTTAAAAAAGATATACTTATTTATACTTACTTAGCAGAAATTTTTACGAATCGTTCCTGATTTTATTACTTTCTCGCGGAGAAATTTACCTGTTTTAATCTGCCGAAGGAACGGTAAACGAAAATATAGAACCTTCACCCGGTTTGCTTTCAGCCCAAATAGAACCTCCCATTCTCGTGACAAACTCCTGGCAAAGAGTTAATCCTAACCCGGAACCTCTTTCGTTATTTGTTCCCGTTGTTGTAAAAAATGAATCCTTTCGGAATATTTTTTCTAATATTTCTTTATTGAATCCTATCCCGGTATCTTCAATATCTACTTTTATAAACCCATTTTTTTTATGAACACCAATATTTACATATCCTCCTACGGGTGTGAATTTTATTGCATTCGAAACTAAATTTCGAACAACCAGTGTTATCATGTTTTTATCGGCCAACGCGTTAAACTCATCAATAATTGTTGAATTAATATGTATCTCTTTTGAGTCGGCAACACCTTTAAATATTAGAAGATTTCGTTCGATAATCAGGTTGACATTTAGTTTCTCGGGAACATAGACTACTTCCCCTCCTTGATTTTGAGCCCAGAATAAAAGATTTTCCATTAAATCATTTATTGATTGTACTGACTTCATAAAGATGTTAAATGTATTTACCAGGCTTTTATTTTTACTAATTTCTTCTTCTGATAGTAATATTTCTATTAAGGATATTAAACTCCCCACGGGCCCGCGTAAATCGTGCCCGATTATTAAAAACATTTTATCTTTTGTATGATTCAGTTTATTTAATTCTTCTTTTTGTTGTTCAAGAATAATATTTTGTCTTTTCCTGTGTCTGTAAGAATAAATAAAGTAGATAAGTATTCCTGAAATCAGAAGAAGAATAACAGCAAGGGTAAAAGTTAATATCCTGGTTCTGGTAAGAATAAGTTTGTTTATTTGCTTGTCTTTATTAAGCAAGTCTATTTCGGCTTGTTTTTTTTCTTTTTCGAAACGATATTCCAGGTTGAAAATTTTTTCGGAGAGCTGCTGGTTGAAGAGGGTATCATTATACTTAATAATACAAGTCTTCGATTGTGCAGCATCTTTGAATCTTCCTGTTTGAAAGTAAACCTGCGAAAGAATATCAAATGCATCGCGAATAACCAGTTTTGCCCCGATGTTTTTCGCAATTTCCAATGCATGATTGGCATTTTCTTCGGCTAAAGAGTAATTTCCTGAAATTAAATAAGTAGCAGCAATTTTTACATACAGGTTCGATGTTAAATCTTGATCCGATTGTTTATCAACTGTTTTTAGAGATTCTTTATATTTATTCAGAGCTGCCGGGAAATTATTCTTGTCGAAATAAACATCTCCCATGTATTTATAACATACGGCTAAACCTGATATTTGTTTTATTTCTTCGCGTAAGCTCAATGCTTTTTCAAAGTTTATCAGTGCATTGTCATAATCTTTTTTAAGCATTTGTGCTCTGCCTAAATTTAACAATACATAAGCTTTAATCCTTTTATTATCTGTTTTTTCGGCAATATCAAGTGCTTTGTAAAGATTCTCCATCGCGCTATTATAATACTCCTGATAAATATGAAGATTTCCAATATTAATATAAGCGTACCCTTCCTGATCTATAACATGATATTTCTTTGCTAATTCTAATCCTTTGTAAAAATAATCGGTTGATTCGGAATAATTTCCCAATATACGGTAAGCAACACCCACAAAACTGTGAGCTTTAACAAGGCTCTCGAAATCATTATATTTTTGCGCGTACTCAATTGCCTGCATTCCATACTTAATTGATTTCTCTGGTGCTGAGTTACGTAACTCCCAGCTAATCTCGCTTAATATATTTGCTTTTAATGAATCCGGCAACAATTCTAATTTTCTTAACAAACTATCTGCTTGCAGCTGATTATTTGCAAAATTTAAAATCGGGAAAAAGATAAAGGATAAAACGAATATTGTTTTTTTCATAGATTATATTCATGAATATGAATAGATTGTAAAAGTATTAAAAAATGGGTAAATAGGAAATTATTATTTTTTAAAAATAAAATATACCGCCAGCACAAGAAAAACAAACCCAATAAAATGGTTTAGCCTGAATGTTTCGTTTTTAAATGCAAGAATTGAAAAAATTGAAAAGACAATAAGAGTAATAACCTCCTGGATTACTTTAAGTTCAACGAGCGAAAAAGGCCCCCCGTTCTCACGAAATCCTATCCTGTTTGCAGGAACCTGGAAAAAATATTCGAATAACGCGATTCCCCAACTGAGTAAAATAACAATAACTAATGGTAAAGTGCTGAACCACTTCATTTCTTTAAATTTTAAATGGCCATACCATGCAAGTGTCATAAAAACATTTGAAAATATCAATAATGCAATTGTATAAACCCCTTTCATTTAAAATTCCTGTTTATTAAACTTCAATTATTCCATTCTTAATAGCGTACATAACAAGGCTCGCGGTATTCTTCGATCCGGTTTTTTCAATAATATTCGACCGGTGTTTATCGACAGTACGCTTGCTTATAAATAATTTTTCTGATATTTCCTGGTTTGAAAACCCTTTGCAAATAAAATGCAAAATTTCAATTTCACGTTCTGATAAAATTGTTTCCGTGAATTTTTTCTCTTGAGAATGAATGTTTTTTACAATTGATAATAACAACTCTCTTGAAAAGCAATTTTCACCCTGAGCAACTGTATCAATCGTATTTAATACTTCATCAATTTCAGAGTTTTTTAACAAGAAACCCTTAACCCCGGCTTCAATCATTTTAAGGTAATATTCATTTTCACCGAACATTGTCAAAGCAATTATTTTCATATCCGGGTATTTCTGAATTGCATCCCTTGTAGTTTCAATACCATCTTTTACAGGCATTTCAATATCCATAAAAACTATGGAATCTTTGTGTCCATCAACTAAATCAAGAAATTCCTGCCCGTTTGATGCCTCACCAACAACTGTAACTTTGCCTGAATTGTTAAGTAATAATTTCAGCCCATTACGAAATAGCGAATGATCATCAACTAAAATAACTTTATGTTTTACCATGCCTTTTGGTATAATTTATGCAAAAATTAGCTTTAAATCCTTGTTTTAGTTTACTTTCGAATTTAAACGTGCCATTTACAGATTCAACCCTCGAAATCATATTCATTAAACCCGTGCCTCGATTCCCGCCCTGCATTACTTTGTGTGTATCGAAGCCTTTGCCATTATCTTCGTAATTAAGATCAATCTTGCTGTCATCAGAAAAAAGGTTAATATGTATATTTTTAGCATTACTATGTTGCAAGCTATTATTTACCAACTCACAAATTGTACGATACAATACCACTTCAATGTTTGTTGAAAATCGTTGGTTATACATGTTTGATTTAAAAGTAATATCAATAACACGGGTTTCGTTAATTTTATCAGTAAAATTTTTTACAGCACTTGCCAATCCAAAATTTGTTAAAACATGCGGACTCAGGTTGTTCGAGATTTCCTTGATACTCTTTATAGCTTCATTTATAATATGATCCGTGTTCTTTATTATTTCCAGGTTTGATTCATCTTTTTCGTATTTCATAAGTGCCGAAACCGACATTTTAACAGTTGACAGAAGAGGGCCTAATCCATCGTGCAAATCTTTTGCAAAACGTTTTCGTTCACGTTCTTCGGTTTCAATAATAGCATTGAGTACATTTTTCTCTGCAATTTTTCGGGCATGTTCGGCACGACGCATATAATTAAATATCTCGGGAATAATAATAACTCCCGATGCTATAAAAATGGAAATCAAAACAGAAATCCAGTCATTTAAAACTACAAGTTCCTCCAATCGGGGGCGATTCATATATTGAAATAAATCAATCAGGTATCGAAAGGCCATAAAAACAAAACCTGCCGATATCAAAATCCAGGAAATCTTGTACTTGGTAACTTTAGTTAACCTGAGAGCAACAACTACCGCAACAAGTTGCAAAACAATAGAAATTATTAAAGCTATATATCGAAGCATATCACGAAATTATACACTCAAAGATATTTATTTAATGGCAACTTTCTATTTTAGTTGATGATGTTTTTTAAATGGTTTTAATAAAAATAAATTTTAACAAAATTTAACCTGAAACGTTTTAATGAATCATAAATAGAATAACATTTTTTCTATCTTTACTTTTTAAAAAATCTAAACTTTATGGAATTATTACGAGCACAGGATGTAGATAAGCGATTTGTAAATCATCTTGCACTGGATAAAGTAAATATTTCAGTACCCGAAAATAGTATTTACGGGCTCTTAGGGCCAAACGGGGCAGGAAAAACAACATTAATCCGAATTATCAATCGAATTACAGCCCCCGACAGTGGTGGAATTTTCCTTAACGGACGCCCATTACAACCCGACGATGTCTATAATATTGGATATTTGCCAGAAGAACGCGGTTTGTACAAGAAAATGAAAGTGGGCGAACAGGCTTTATACCTTGCTCAACTAAAAGGCCTTTCCAGGCACGATGCTTTAAAACGACTTAAATACTGGTTCGAGAAATTCGAAATGCAGGCATGGTGGGATAAGAAAGTTGAAGAACTTTCGAAAGGAATGCAACAAAAAGTACAGTTTATTACAACAATAATTCACGAACCAAAACTACTTATATTCGACGAGCCTTTTAGCGGATTCGACCCTATTAATGCAAACATGCTAAAACAGGAAATCCTGGAAATGAAAGCAAAAGGGGCAACTATAATTTTTTCAACCCACAACATGGGTTCTGTCGAAGAATTGTGCGACCATATTACGCTCATAAATAAATCTAAAAATATTCTCGAAGGACAGATTGACGAAATTCGTAACCGGTACAAATCAAATATTTATGAAATATCGTTCCATGGTGAAATTGAAAAACTTGAGAAAACCTTAAATGCACACTACGAGCTGGTTGAAAAACTTAAAGTAAACGGGAAAAATGCTGTTCGTATTAAGCTTCTTCATCAAACTAACGAAAACGAATTGTTATCACTGATTATTCCTACTGTTGAAATTTTATCGTTTAACGAGGTAATGCCAGGCATGAACGATATTTTTATCAAAGTAGTAAATGAAAATAAAAATAAGTAGTAAAAAATAATAAGATAAAATCATGAATAAGATTCGATTAATCATATCAAGAGAATATTTAACCCGGGTAAAGAAAAAATCATTTATAGTCATGACCATTCTGGGCCCGATATTATTTGCAGCACTTTTTATTGCTCCTGCATGGATAGCATCCATGGAAGATACTGAAATAAAAACTATTGCTGTTATCGACAGCTCTTCTGTTTTTATAAATAAAATTCAGGATACAGATTATATAAAATTCAAATACCTTGAAAATACAACATTAGATGATGTCAGGAAAGGATTTTCTGAATCGGAATACTATGCCGTATTGCAAATTTTACCAAGTATTACTTATGAGCCAACCGCGGTACACCTATTCTCAAAAAAACAGCCCGGGTTTGCCGTAAAATCGTATATATCCAGCTCGATGGAAAAAGAACTAAGAAACCAGAAACTGAGAGCTGCCGGAATTAACGATGATGTACTTTCCTCTATAAAATCAGATGTTTCAATACGAACCATTCAATGGACCGAAGACGGAACAGAAAAAGAAGGTTCTACAGAAATTGCAATGGCTGTTGGTTATGCCGGAGGATTTCTAATTTATTTCTTCATATTTATGTTTGGGGCACAGATAATGCGTGGAGTTATTGAAGAGAAAACGAGCAGAATTATCGAAATAATTGTCTCTTCAGTTCGTCCTTTTCAATTGATGATGGGTAAAATTATTGGTGTTGCGTTGGTTGGACTAACCCAGTTTTTACTGTGGATTGTTCTTACTTTTGCAATTATTACCGGAGTAAAAACTGTTTTATTTCCTCAACTGGGAACTCAAAATGCACAGGAAGTTGTGGCTCAGGATATGTTTTCTCAGAATATGCCCGACTCACAACAAGTGGTTCAGCAACAAAATATGCAGGAATTTGAAAGTATATTCAATTCGCTCAAAACGATTAATTATGGTGTTTTAATCGGATCGTTCATTTTTTTCTTTTTAGGGGGTTATTTACTTTACGGCTCCCTGTTTGCCGCCATTGGCTCAGCAGTTGATAACGAAGCCGATACCCAGCAATTCATGTTCCCAATTACCATACCTCTTATTTTAGGAATTTTTGTAATGATGAATGCCATCCAGACACCCGATAGTCCCGTGGCATTCTGGTTTTCAATAATTCCGTTTACTTCCCCTATCGTGATGATGGTTCGTATCCCATTTGGTGTTCCTTATTGGGAGCTGGCATTATCTATGGGATTGCTTGTACTAACCTTTATTGGAACAACATGGTTAGCAGGTAAAATTTACCGAACAGGTATTTTAATGTATGGTAAAAAAATAAACTATAAAGAACTTTGGAAATGGATTCGATATAAATATTAATTTATTTCAAAACACTTTATTTTTTCAAAACTATCTGTTTACTTAGCAGATAGTTTTTTATTATTCAAAAAATGAGATTAGCAATTATCGATTTAGGCACAAATACTTTCAACCTGCTTATTGTTGATGTAGATGTAAATAAACAGTATAAAATTATTTTTAATGATAAAGCAGGAGTTAAACTGGGAAAAGGTGGAATAAATAATAAAATAATCACCCCTGAAGCTTTTCTGCGTGCATTAAATGGTATTGCAAAACACATGGAATCTATTCAGAAATTTAATGCTGAAAAAATTATAGCGACAGCAACATCAGGTATCAGAAGTACAGAAAACGGGAAAGAACTGGTAACACAAATAAAAAAACAATTTGGCATCGATGTTAAAATCATATCCGGTGATGAAGAAGCTGAACTTATTTACAGAGGGGTAAAACAAACCGTGGATTTTACTGAAGAAAATGCATTAATCCTGGATATTGGAGGCGGAAGTAACGAGTTTATTCTTGTTAATAAAAATGGTTTGCTTTGGAAACAAAGCTTTGATTTGGGTATTTCACGACTGTTAGACCGTTTTAATCCATCCAATCCGATTACTCGTTGTGAGATTACAGAAGTAGAAAAATATATCGACTCGCAACTTAACCCACTTTACGAAGCTGTAAAGAAATACAAACCAACAACTCTCATCGGATCATCGGGTACTTTTGACTCCATACGTGAAATGATTATTGAACAAAAAGGAATAAAACAAGAAAACCTGATAAATAAGAACTCATACAGAATTAACCTTTTTGATTATCTTAGCCTTCATGCAGAATTATTAAAATCTACTTACAACAAAAGACTTTCTATGAAAGGATTGGAGTTTGTTCGCATAGAAATGATTGTGTTGGCAAGTATTTTTGTTAATTTTATCATTCAAAAAATTGGAATAAAATCTTTAATTCAATCATCCTATGCCTTAAAAGAAGGACTGGTCGATAAAATTATTAATGGATAACTATATTACTTATGGCTAAAATACTTGTTATTGACGACGAAAAAAGTATTCGTGAAACCCTGAAAGAAATTCTTGAATATGAAAAACATGAGGTAGATCTTGCCTGCGAAGGAGAACAGGGATTAGAATTATTCAGGGCATGTAAATATGATGTTGTTTTGCTTGATATAAAAATGCCCAAAAAAGACGGGCTTGAAGTTCTCGATGATTTACTCGTTGAAACTACAGATACTCCGATAATTATGATTTCCGGGCATGGAAACATTGAAACCGCCGTTGAATCAATAAAAAAAGGGGCATACGATTTTATAGAAAAACCACTCGATCTCAATCGCCTGCTTGTAACTATACGTAACGCAATGGATCGGAATTATCTTATTAAAGAAACAAAAACACTAAAAAGACAGGTTAATAAAACCTACGAGATAATTGGCGAATCTGCTCCTATTCAGAAAGTAAAAACAATGATTGACAAAGTAGCCCCAACCGATGCACGGGTTTTAATAACAGGTGAAAACGGTTCGGGTAAAGAACTGGTTGCACGCTGGTTGCACGAGAAAAGCGAACGTGCAGTAAATCCTTTTATTGAAGTAAATTGTGCCGCAATTCCATCAGAACTGATCGAAAGTGAGCTTTTTGGCCATGAAAAAGGAGCTTTTACTTCGGCTCATAAACAACGTAAAGGGAAATTTGAACAAGCTCATTCCGGAACTATCTTCCTGGATGAAATAGGCGACATGAGTTTGAATGCGCAGGCCAAAGTGCTTAAAGCACTCGAAGAAAAGAAAGTTTCACGCGTTGGCAGTGATAAAGATATTCTTGTTGATGTTCGGATTATTGCTGCAACAAATAAAAACCTGAAAGAAGAAATTCAAAAAAATAACTTCCGCGAAGACCTGTATCATCGTTTAAGTGTTATTCTTATTCATGTTCCATCGTTAAACGAGCGTAAAGAAGATATCCCTTTGTTAGCCGAACATTTTAACCAGCTGATTTGTGGCGATTATGGTGTACAAAAAAAAATCATTAAACCAGAAGCTATAAAAGAGCTCCAGAAAATTAATTGGACAGGAAATATCAGGGAATTTCGAAATGTTTTGGAACGCTTAATTATATTATGTGATAAAGAAATTACTGGTGATGATGTGATATCTTATGCACAACCCATTTCAAAATAAATCGGTCTTAAAAAACCGGTATTTATCCCCATTATTACCTGACATGAACACGAAACTACCGATCAATTATTTCTGGTTCTCCTGTCAGGGCACTTTCATAATCAGGTGTTTGAATTAATTCCTGGTAATTTTCAGGGAATTTTAATTTGCCAAATACAGCCCAATAAGCTTCTTTTGTCATCGAATCCCAGTGAATCAGTGTTCGCCTGTATTGCAAGGTTTGGAAAAGGTTTAAGCTTATAAATACAAAAATTACAGTAACAACTGTTGCTTTAATGATTTTTTTCTTTTCAAAAACAGTTCTTAAAAATGCGGCCAATGGTATTGTTAAAAATATATAGGATTCTATTAACGGGCGGGCTCCAAATCCACCTCCATACCACCAGCTCCACCAACTAAATATGATATAAATATTAATTGCAAGAAATACGGGTATTGCTAATGAAAATTCTTTAAAATCCCTGAACAATAAAGGTATTCCTGCCAAAGCAAGCAACATAACCGGGGTATAAACAAGCCAGCCTTTCCTGTAGCTGAACAACCCGTCGAAAACATGTGGTTTTGTAAAGAAAAATCCTTCGCTACCATATGAATAATAGAACCATTTGCCCGTAATTGTTTTCCAATAAATCAATTGTGGTGAAAATATCAAAACAACCAGAATAAAAATCAAAACCAGTTGTATCCAGTTTTTTCTTAGCAGGTTCCATTTTTGTTTGCCCGTATTTATATTATAAACCCCATAAAACAGGGGAACAATAAAAACCACGATGTTTGATGAACGAACCAAAACAATTAATCCTCCGACTAATCCAAGAAAAACTGTATTTATTAGTGACTGGGAATTGTGCCATTTTAAAGTAAAATAAAAAAACAGGGCAAACAAAAAGAAGCTAAACGCATGTGACATTTCGCCCTCATTTGTAACATAATAAAAAAGGTTTGTTCCAAAAGCTATAATTATAATGCTTAATGCAGTGATTTTATCGTTAAAAAACTGCAACACTATTTTTGATAAAATAATTAATCCAAGCAAGCCATAAAACAATCCGGCAAAGCAAATAAACATACTATAGATTTTTGAGTATCCGTTAGCATCATAAGCAGTAATGTGTGCAATTGAGTGAGCTAAAAAGAAGAAAGGTGAATACATAACAGAAAGGCCCATAGTCATTTTTTGTACCCGCTCACCTGTTGTCGTTTGTTGATACCAGATACGGCCTTCAAAGTCTTTAGGAAGACTATCGGCAAACCGGAACGTTAAATCATTATATATAAATGTTGCAGGCAGGTATGAATAATACGAAACAGCATCGTTATTAATTACAAGGTTTCTTTTCCATTTTGAAATGTTAAAAACTGTCCAGGTATAAACAATTACCGTGAAAATTAAAATTAGAAAGGTGAACCTGTTTTTTAAAATTTTTTGCATTTAAATTTTACTTATCCGTACGTTGAAATATAAAAACTTCATAATTGTAACCATTCAACACGTTAAACGGTTTTTCAGGGTTAAATTTCCGAAGCAGTTTAAATTTGGGGTTATTCAGTAATGAATCAAGAGGCAAATGCCCTTCATTTGGTCCAAAATGAGCATCCCACTGAAGAATACTTCCTTCAGGCATATTTATTCCCGGGCTCGATACATCGGGAATTTTCTCAAAACACTTTTCCTGATCAAATGGGTTCATTTTTAACTGGTGAATGAAATACAAATCGTAATAATAAATTTTGTTTGTATCCAGACTGTTTGATTTTACCCAGCTTGCAGCCTGATAAATCACTTTTTCCCGTCCATCACGTTTAACCGGGACTTTATAAAAACCAAAAGGGAGTTTTATAATCAGAACTAAAATTATTGTTTTAAATCCAAGTTGTACAAACTGGTTGAATTTTAAAAAATCAAATATGAAATTAAATCCCCTTAAACCAATGATTGCTGCTAAAGGCATAACGGCAGCCATAACACGGATTAATCCCAGTGAACCACCAACACCTTTCCACCATGCAACCGAATGAGCTGCCAGGTATCCAAGATATACAAGAAAAATAAGAATAATCTCTAATACTACCTGCTTGCGTTTTTTTGATAATCGAATAAAATCATAAATATAACTTACTAATCCAAACCCTGCCAGTATTGCTAATGGAATACCATTTATTCGTTTAGTATTATCAATAAAATGAGTCAGTTTTCCTGAACCGTAAATATCTTTTGCCCCCGTGTATGGGTTTTGTGTAATGAACCACCAGAAATCATCAAGGATAAAATAACCGAAAATACTGAAGAAAATAAATCCGGTTAAGAGAAATGGCAGGGCTTTAAATTTCTTTTCAAGAATAAAAGCAATCAAAAAAAGTGGAAGAATTATAAATCCCTCGGTACGTGAGAATATAATAACCGATATTACAACAGATGAAGCAACATATCTTTTATCAAAAAATAAATATATGGCCAGAATAAGAACCAGACTAAACAGGATTTCTGTTAATCCTGAGAGCATTAAAATAAAATAAATTGGAGTAAAACATATAAAAAAAATTGCCAGCCACGGATTGGTATAATCTAGTTTACGAACAGTTAAATAAGCAAAGAAAGCTGTTAATAATCCTGCGAATACATTAAAAAACTGTATTCCTTTAAATCCAAACTGGGCAAAAGGAGAACTTATAATTGTAAATAAAGGTTTTCCCCAATGATCAAGAAAAAAGTGTGGATATTTAAATGCATATCTCGCCAGCCTGAAATGGGCATAATTATCGGCTCCTCCTTCAGCGGATTCACTATAAAGAACCAGAAAACCAAAAAAAATAAAAAGTACAGAAAAAATGAAAAGCAGCCAACGAACCCTGAGATTAAGCCTCATATTTATTTTTTTGAAAAAAGATTATATTTAAAAATACAGTAAATAGCTTTAAATCCGTCTTTCCAGTTTATTTTTTTCCCTTCATCGTAAGTACGTCCAAAATATGAAATGCCGACTTCATAAATTCTAATTCCGGCTATTCTTGATATTTTTGCAGTTATTTCAGGTTCAAAACCAAATCGTTTTTCTTTAAGGTTAATCTTTTGAATTATTTCCGTTCTTATCAGTTTGTAGCATGTCTCCATATCGGTAAGATTCAGATTGGTAAACATGTTCGACAGACAAGTAAGAAATTTATTCCCGATGGTATGCCAGAAAAATAAAATCCGGTGCGGATTAGAACCCATAAAACGCGATCCATAAACAACATCGGCATTTGCTTTAAAAACGGGTTGTAATAAATCGGTATATTCATTTGGATCGTACTCCAAATCGGCATCCTGAATAATTAAATATTCGCCTGTAGCATTAGCAATTCCTTTATGCAAAGCAGCTCCTTTTCCCTGGTTTACATCTTGGTTTATTAACCGAATAGCCACGGAAGCATGTTCGCTGATATATTTCTCGATAATTTCCCTGGTTTTATCTTTCGAACAATCGTTAACAATAATTATTTCTTTACTTATTACTCCAAGGTCAACTGAAATTACTTTATCCAAAATCTGCTGAATGGTTTTTTCTTCGTTGTATGCAGGAATAATAATAGATAGGGTATTTATCATAATAAAAATGTTTATCCTTTGGTAAATATTGGAAAGCTAAAAATATCAATTATTTTTTTAACTATCTGTAAAGATTAATTTTAAAATACTTTTGGTCCGATTTTAATATGAATTTCTTTTTAAATCAATATTTAAAAGTTTTAATAGTGACTCCGTTGTCAAACTATTGTTATTCACAATAATAATACTTGGATCTGTTGACAGTATTATGCAATTCATATTTTTTATAGTATTTTCAAGGTTTACTTCGGCTCCATAAATCATCACATTTTTCCCGATTTCTGTTTTTTCTTTTAAATAAACCCACGTTCTTTTCTCGTAAATACTCATAAGTGTTCTTGGAAAACCTGATTCCATAAGCGGGCATCCATAATTATAAAACTCCATATAGGGAACATTATACTTCCAATCAGGAACAAATATTATTAAATCAATATTGTGTGTATTTACTATGTTCTTGATTTGAGTACACTCACAACTTAAATCCTTTACTTTTTTAATAGCTACCGGGCCATAATTTGTTTTAAGCGTATGGTATTTAATTACTGCAGGATATACACTTGATTTAATAAAAAAGGTTGAAAAAACAATTATGATTAATCCTGTTTTCCAATGTTTGTCTGATAACCGAAATATTTTTTTACTCCAGAAAAATACGATACCTGTTAATAAAGGGATTCCAAGAAACATTCTGGTGGAAGATAAAAAAATAGAATCAATATTATCATTTACTTTATTAACTCCCAATAGTACAATTATAAAACCAACACCCGATATCACACCAATTCCTTTTTTCCAATCTTTTTTTATTAGAATGATTCCAAGTATTAATAGTATAATTAAAATAAACCAGCCCGCCGACCATAAAAGCGGGGTAAAATATCCATAAAATTTATCCAGATGTTGCAAATTCTCAATTATTTTTTTAAAACTAAAACTGATAGGCCACATTCCGTGAACATTGAATTCAGGATTAAGTATATAGAATCTTTTTGCAAAAAACTCAATTAGCAAAACTGGTATAATAACTAAAATATTTATAAAATAAAATGATATTCGACTATAGTTTATTAATAACAGATACGAACATACTGGTAAAGAGACAATTAATGAATTTGGATTAAAAATATAACCCAACGAAATCGAAAAAGCTGCAATAATCCATGAACTTCGGTTAAAAGGTTTTACTAATGCAAAAATTAAAAATCCCGAAAAAAATAATCCCGATACAAATCCTCGGGTAACAGAACTCAATATTCCGTATTCGATTGGAAGTAAAAGCGGAATAAGTATAAAAATCATAGATTCAATAGTATATCCTTTTTTAAATAACACGATAGAAAAAAGGAAAAAGGGGAACATTGAAATTATGCATGAACTAACAGGTAGTGCAATGTTGTATGGCATTCCAATCTGGAGAAAGGGTATGGCAAAAAACGATTCTAACATAAAGTTATAGTTTTGACCATAAAAATAGGGTTCATGAAATACTCCTGTCATATAATCTTTAGCCGATTGCCAAAAAATTAAATCATCGCTCCCAACATATTTAAAGTTAAAGTTTATTAATAACTGTATTCTATCAACAATTACCAGGCAAAAGAGAATAAATAAAACTGTTTTGTCTTTTTTAAAATATGAAAGTATTTTTTGCATTTTTTACTTTTGGATTTTGGGTTCATACAATGCAGAACATTTCTATATGATGCACATTAATCAATGAACTTTATAAATGTAGTTTTAATGAAGATTTAATAGAAAGCTAAAATATTAATTATTTTCAAAAATGTCTGTAAAGATTGTTCTTTAATTTCTAAATACCGTTTCGAAATACAATTTGCATAATAAAATACTAAAGTATAAAGCTACTAGATATATAGGACTTAATTATTGGTATTAAATTTTAGTGAAATTTGTGAAAAAAGTAAATTTAAATACTTAACAACAGCATTTTTATTATACTGGTTTTTTCTCTTTACTTCGATGTTAAAATTTTGTAAATTAACAACTTGTTTCCTGTTTGTATAAATTTAAAGATGTTATGGCAACACTAATTACAAGAAAAGGAAAAATCGCAATACTAACTGGTGGCGGCGATGTTCCCGGGCTTAACCCGGCTATAAGAGCAGTAACAATCAGGGCTTTACGTGAGGGGTATGAAGTAATCGGAATCCGGAGAGGATGGGCCGGTTTGGTAAACCTGATTAGAGATAAAAAAACCGACAACTCAGAATGGTACCAGGTACTTACTGAAATTATTGTAAATAAATCAGCACGGTCGGGAGGAACTTTTTTACACTCATCCAGGACAAATCCCGAGAAAGTATCCAAAAGCGATGTGCCCGATCATTTAAAAGATAAATACAATAAAGAAAAAAACGATCTTACTCCCGAAGTACTTAAAAACATAGAATTTCTTGGTATTGATTATTTAATCCCTATTGGAGGCGACGATACCTTGAGCTATGCCGTTCGTTTGTATCGTGAAAATATTAAAATTGTAGCCATCCCAAAAACCATGGATAATGATGTTCCCGGAACAGATTATTGCATTGGGTTTAGCACGTGCATTACAAGAACCATTCAAATGACCAACAATCTCAGAACTTCTGCAGGATCACACGAACGATTTCTTGTTATCGAAGTTTTTGGAAGGTATGCGGGATTTACAGCTATGTTGCCCACAATGGCAGGAGCTGCAAACCGATGCGTTATTCCAGAACATAAATTTGATATTGAAAAACTCACGGAACTTCTGGTGGAAGACAGGTTTAATAACCCCAGTAAATATTCTGTGGTATTGGTTTCTGAAGGAGCCATGTTTAAAGGTGGCGAAATGATTATTGAAGGACAGGAGAAAGATGCATTTGGCCATGCTAAACTTGGCGGAATAGGCGATTTAGTATCTATAAAACTTAAAGAGCTATCCCCTAAATTTAATAATGGTAAATCAATTGGAATTATTAATCAAAAACTGGGATACCTTGTTCGTGGTGGCGATCCGGATGCGATCGACTCTATTGTTCCCATGGCTTATGGGAACCTTGCATTAGACCTTATTTTAAAAGGAATACACGGGAGACTCGTTGTTCTCAGTAACGGAAGATACGACAACATCCCTATTGAAGTAATTATTAATTCAAAAAAAAATGTTAATGTACAAAAACATTATAACGTGGAACGATTAAGGCCCTTTTATAAAAGCTTCGAGTTGCAACCCCTTTTTATAATGACAAGCGAATAAAAAGTAAACGTTCGGGATGAATATCTATATCTTCTTTTTATTTTCTTTTATTGAATTTTATATCCTTAATGTTTAGTTGAATTGTAGATTTTTCCCTGAAATTATTCTCGTCGATTGAGTAGCAAATATCAAAAGAATTGCCTGAACGAATATAATCAAAATTATTAGCCTGCTGAAATGCTATTGCCGGGTACGATTTAAATGGCTCATCTTCGTGTATTATGCCTAGTTTTATATGTTCCTTGCTTGGTCCAACAATTCGTCCTTCTCCATTATCGGAAACATTTTCAGATAAAAAAACCGGGGCCATATTTTCAGGCCCAAAGGGTTGAAATTGTTTTAAGATTCTAAAAAACTTAGGAGTTATTTCAGCCAGTTTAAGCTCTGAATCTATTTCTATTTGTGGAACGAGTTGTTCTTCAAGTATTGTCTCCGACACAATTTTTTCGAATCGTTCCCTGAACTTTGAAACATTATCAATTTTCATAGTTAGTCCGGCGGCATACATGTGTCCGCCAAAGTTTTCGAGTAAATCGCTGCATTTCTCTATTGCCTGGTAAATATCGTACCCTGTAACCGAACGCGCAGAACCAGTAGCCATTCCATTCGATGCGGTTAAGATTACCGTTGGCCTGTAATAACTTTCGATTAACCGTGAAGCAACAATGCCAACAACACCTTTATGCCATTTTGAGTTATATAACACCGTGGCCCTTTTTTCACTCATATCCTGTTCGTTTGACAACATCCGGAGTGCATCCTGAGTAATTGTTCGATCAATATTTTTTCGGGCGTCGTTAAAAAAGTCAACACTGCTGGCTCCTGTTTTTGCTTTTGCTGCATTTACAGCAAGCAATAATTCAACTGCCTGATGAGCCGACTCCATTCTACCCGCGGCATTTATCCTTGGCCCCAGTTTAAAAACAATATCTTCTACTGCTATAGTTTTTCCAGATAAGCCACTAATATTGATTATTGATTTTAACCCTTCACGGGGGTTTTTATTTAACTGTATTAATCCAAAATGTGCCAATACGCGGTTCTCATCAACTATCGGCACAATATCTGATGCAATGCTAACTACAACTAAATCGAGAAATTCAATTAAATTTTCGAATGGAATATTATTTGTTTTGGAATATGCCTGGATAAGTTTAAATCCTACTCCGCAACCCGAAAGTTCTTTAAAAGGATAGTTGCAATCAGGCCTTTTAGGATCGAGAACTGCAACCGCGTTTGGAAGTTCTGCCCCGGGATAATGGTGATCGCAAATAATAAAATCGACGCCATTCTTTTTAGCAAAATCAACTTTCTCATTGGCTTTTATTCCACAATCCAGAGCAATGATTAACGAAAAACCCTTATCAATAGCATAATTAATACCCTGAATCGAAATACCATACCCTTCGCTATACCTGTCGGGTACATAAAAGTCGATGTTTGAGTAAAAAGTCTTTAGAAAAGAATACATTAAAGCAACCGAAGTAGTTCCATCCACATCGTAATCGCCATAAATCAATATGTTTTCGTTGTTGCGGATTGCTTTCCCGATGCGCTCAACAGCGAGATTCATATCCTTCATCAGAAAAGGATCGTAAAGATCACTTAACTCAGGGCGAAAAAATTTCCTGGCTTCATCAAAAGTCTTAACTCCCCTTTGTATTAAAAGGTTTGCTAAAACGGGTTCGATATTTAGTTCTTTTGCCAGTTTTTCTACATCATCCTTTTTCCCCTGTTGTTTGAGAACCCATCTTTTTTCCATATATAATGTTCATATTTTTTCATCTTTTAAAAGTTCATCCCGAATACCTCTTCCATTTTCTTTTTAAGGATTTCTTTAACCTGGTTAATATCCTGCTTTTGCCCAAGTTCTTTCTCCATTGAAGTTACTCCTTTGTCAACAAATCCACAAGGATTAATGTAGTTAAAGTACTCAAGATTTGTATTCACGTTAAAAGCAAACCCGTGCATAGTAATAAAACGGCTGGCTTTAACTCCTATTGCACAAATTTTTCTTGTTTTTCCCGGGATATTTGTATCTAACCAAACCCCGGTTGCTCCGGTCAATCTTTCCGACTTTATACCAAACTGTTCTAAAGTAAGAATAATTGATTGCTCCAAGTTAGCAATATATTGCTTCACCTGCAAATTAAATCGTTCAAGATCAATAATCGGGTATCCTACAATCTGCCCCGGTCCATGATAGGTAATATCGCCTCCACGATTTATTTTGTAATACGTGGCATTTATCTTTCTTAAAAACTCATCGGCAATTAATAAATTGTTCTGTTGCCCGCTTTTTCCCAAAGTATAAACATGCGGATGTTCACAAAAAATAACTTTCCCTTCAATTTCTGTTTGTTTTTCCCCCGGAATATCCCTGTTTATTGCTTTCAGTTGTAAATATTCAGCAAATATCTGTTCCTGGTAATCCCAGGCTTTTTTATAATCAATTAATCCTAAATCCTCAAATTTTACTTGTAAACTCATTTTATATATCCGATTTATTTACATGATATTCTGCATGATACGACGACCGAACCAGCGGACTGCTTTCAACAAACAAAAATCCTTTTTTTAGTCCTGTTTGCCGGTATTCCTCAAATTTTTCCGGGGTAACATATTCTTTAACCGGAATATGATCGAGTGTCGGAGCCAGGTATTGTCCTAAAGTTAAAACTTTGCATCCTGCTTCCAATAAATCATCCATAGTTTGAAGAATTTCTTCTTCGGTTTCACCCAGTCCCAACATGATCCCTGACTTCGCGGTCAATCCTGATTCTGCAATAATTTTAATAACGTCTAAACTACGACGGTATTTTGCTCGTGTCCTGATTTGTGATGTAAGCCTTTCAACAGTTTCCAGGTTATGAGAAATAACTTCAGGTTTAGCATCAATAACTTTTTCAATTAGCTCCTTTACTCCGTCGAAATCTGGAATTAATCCTTCAATGGTTGTTCCGGGGTTTACTTTTTTTATTGTTTTTATTGTTTCTGCCCAAAAAGCTGAACCACCATCTTCAAGATCATCACGATCAACCGATGTAATTACACAATGTTTAATGTTCATCAATCGAACCGATTCGGCCACTCTTGCAGGCTCTTCCCAATCAGGAGGCAACGGTTTACCCGTTTTTACTCCACAGAATTTACACGAACGGGTACAAATATCACCCAGGATCATAAATGTAGCTGTACCCCGATTCCAGCAATCGCCAATGTTAGGGCAATTACCACTGGTACATATAGTATGCAGCTTATAGTGATTAACAATATTTTTAACTTTTGAATACGATTCGCCCCTAGGCATTTGCATTTTCATCCAACGCGGCAATCGGCGTGTATTTTGTTTTCCGGATTCCATATTTAAACTCTAATCTGAATGCAAATTTATAATTATTCTAAATAAAAAAAGGCACTTAATCCTTTTTTAACAATAATAATCTCCTGCGATTTTAACCTGCCCGAATGCAACTACAAGTCTGTAAACCGATCCAGGCAAGTTGCTTTTTTATTTTATTTCATATACAGCCCAGCCAGGAACTAAATTGTTCTTTTAAAATACTCTTCGAGTTTTAAACTCTGAGCAAGTTATATTTTCCCGATTTAATTTTATCTTTGTACAGTTTTAAAAAAAGGAAAAATAATAATTATGATTAATTTAGATTTGAGCGAACAGGAAATTATTCGCAGGCAATCGCTTGAAGAAATCAGGAGTTTAGGTATTAATCCTTATCCTGCAGCAGAATATAATGTAAATACAAATTCAACTGAAATACTCTCGAATTACAGTGTTGAAAAAAACAATTTTCAGGATGTAAGTATTGCCGGCAGGATTATGACTCGCCGCATCATGGGTAATGCATCATTCATCGAAATACAGGATGACAAAGGCAAAATCCAGGTGTATGTTAAACGCGACAATTTGTGCCCGGGCGAAGACAAAACACTATATAATACAGTTTTTAAGAAATTATTGGATATTGGCGATATTATCGGTGTAAAAGGAAATGTTTTTATTACCCAGATGGGAGAAACATCTATAAATGCTGTTGAATTAATTATTTTAAGTAAATCAATAAAACCTCTTCCCGTTGTTAAAGAGAAAGACGGGGTAATCTATGATGCATTTACCGATCCCGATCAGCGTTACCGCCAGCGCCATTTAGATTTAATTGTTAACCCGCATGTAAGAGATGCTTTTCTGAAAAGAACGAAACTTACCAACTCCATGCGCGAGTTTTTGAATCAAAAAGGATATCTTGAAGTTGAAACTCCTATTTTACAGCCATTATACGGTGGTGCAGCAGCACGTCCTTTTAAAACACACCATAATACGCTCGACCAAACACTTTATTTGCGTATTGCCAACGAGCTTTATTTAAAACGACTTATTGTTGGCGGATTTGATGGCGTTTACGAGTTTGCAAAAGATTTCCGTAACGAAGGAATGGATCGTTTCCATAATCCTGAATTTACACAGATGGAACTTTATGTTGCTTATAAAGATTACAACTGGATGATGAACACCGTTGAAGAAATGGTCGAAAAAATAGCTCTTGATATCCACGGGACAACAGAAGTTCAAGTGGGTGATCATAAAATCAATTTTAAACGTCCCTGGAAGCGTTTTACCATGTTTGAAGCAATTAAAGAATTTACTGGTATTGATATTTCGCAGATGGATGAAAACCAGCTTACCGAAACAGCTAAAAAACTGGGTGTTGAAGTAAATGATACCATGGGCAAAGGAAAAATCATAGATGAGATATTTGGCGAGATGTGCGAGGCTAAACTTATACAACCTACATTTATTACAGATTATCCTGTAGAGATGTCTCCATTAGCCAAAAAACACAGAAGTGTCGATGGCCTGGTTGAGCGATTCGAAGCCATTTGTAATGGTAAAGAAATTTGCAATGCATATTCCGAATTAAATGATCCGATTGATCAGCGGGAACGTTTCGAGCAACAATTAATTCTTGGTAAACGGGGCGATGAAGAAGCAATGGTTTTAGACGAAGATTTCTTAAAAGCTATCGAGTACGGAATGCCTCCAACAGCAGGTTTGGGAATTGGAATCGACCGCTTAACCATGATTATGACTAATTCCCAGTCTATACAAGATGTGTTGTTCTTCCCTCAAATGCGTCAGGAGAAGAAATCACAAAAAGACGATACATCAAAATTTGCCGATGCAGGTATTCCTTCCGAATGGATTCCAATTGTTCAGAAATCAGGACATCTGACTGTTGAGAGCCTGAAAGGTATTAATGCTGCCAGCCTGCATAACAAGTTGTGCGGAACCAATAAAAAACATAAGCTGGGATTGGCAAATCCAAGTATCGACGATATCAAATCGTGGTTAGAAAAACTAAACTAGAATCATGGAACATAAACCCAAAGTAGCCGTTCTGGGGGGTGGAAGCTGGGCAACTGCTATAGTTAAAATGCTTCTCGAGAATGTACATCAGGTTAACTGGTACATGAGAAGCAAAGAAAATATTAATTATATAGAAAAATATCAGCACAATAATTTTTACCTGAGTTCGGTCAGGCTCGACACCCATAAAATTGTTCTTTCAGACGATATCAGTAAAACTGTTGAAAACTCCGATATCGTTATTTTTGCCATACCTTCCGCGTTTTTAAAATCAGCACTTGAAAATTTAAAAGCCGATTTAACCGACAAGATTATTGTTTCTGCTATTAAAGGAATGGTGCCAGGTGAAAATATGATTATTGGCGAATACTTTAATACTCAATACAATATTCCCCTTGATTTATTTGCCGTTATAGCAGGGCCATGCCATGCCGAGGAGGTTGCCCTGGAAAGGCTTTCCTACTTAACTATTGCCTGTCAGGATTTAAAAAATGCCCGTTGGGTTGCAGATATTTTATCGACAAACTACATTAAAACAAGCGTTTCTGATGATATTTACGGCACCGAATATTCGGCGGTATTAAAAAATGTGTTTGCTGTTGCTGCCGGTATTTGTCACGGATTAGGCTATGGCGACAATTTTAATGCAGTACTCATTTCCAATGCCATACAGGAAATAAAACGTTTCGTCGATGCCGTGCATCCAATAACCCGCGACATAAAAAACTCCGCCTACCTGGGAGATCTTATGGTTACGGCCTACTCGCAATTCAGCCGTAACAGAACATTTGGAACCATGATTGGTAAAGGCTATTCTGTAAAATCGGCACAACTCGAAATGAATATGGTTGCCGAAGGCTATTATGCAGTAAAATCAATTTACGAAATTAATAAGAAATACATGGTAAACATGCCCATAACAAATGCTGTTTACAATATCCTCTACGAAAAAATTTCGCCTGCAATCGAAATTAAAATACTTACCGAAAATATCCGATAGTTCAATAATTTAAAAAAATTGTTATGGAAACCTTGAAGATTGATATTAAAAACGCTTTATCATTTTTCAAAAAGAATGATTTTGACCATTATTCTGAACTTACTAAAAATGCAGATATCGCCTTAAAAAACAAAACCGGAAAAGGAAGTGAATTTTTAGGATGGTATGATTTACCTGTAAAAATTGCTAATAGCGAAATTGCCGCAATAAATGCCCACGCAAACGATTTAAGAAAAAAATCGGATGTTATCGTGGTTATAGGTATTGGCGGATCGTATCTTGGAGCAAAAGCACTTATTGAAGCTCTTTCCGGCCAATTTGACCACCTGACAAACAAACCGGGAAATCCTTTAATTTTATTTGCAGGACAGAATCTCTCTGAAGATTACATGTTTGAGTTAATGGATTTTTTAAAAGACAGGAAATTCTCTCTAATTGTAATTTCAAAATCGGGAACCACAACAGAACCTGCAGTTTCTTTCAGAATACTAAAAAATGAACTTGAGTCGAAGGTTGGGAAAAAAGAAGCATCTGAAAGAATCATAGCCATAACCGATGCTTCGAAAGGTGCACTCAGAAGCATGGCGAACCAAGAGGCTTACAAATCATTTATTATCGACGATAATATTGGCGGCCGTTTTTCAGTATTATCGCCTGTTGGATTACTTCCTGTAGCTTGTGCCGGATTTGATATTGAAAAAATCGTGAACGGAGCAAAAGATTTCATGTATCATGGCAACAAAACAGAGCTTGCCGATAACCATGTTTATACCTATGCTGCAATACGCCATGCTTTGTATAAACAAAACAAAACCACGGAAATTCTGGCCAATTTTGATCCCCGGTTAAATTATATTGCTGAATGGTGGAAACAATTGTATGGCGAGAGCGAAGGGAAAGAAAATAAAGGTATTTTCCCGGCAAGCGTAAGCTTTACAACAGACCTGCATTCAATGGGACAATACATTCAGGAAGGTTTACGAAATATATTCGAAACAGTAATTTCTGTAGAAAAGCCTAAACACAATTTAACTGTTCCATCCGATCCTGATAATTTCGACAAACTGAATTTTCTCGCCGGAAAACACCTGGATTACATAAACAAAATGGCCGAATTGGGAACAATGCTTGCTCATATCGACGGTGGAGTACCAAATATAAAAATAACTTTACCTGAAATTAATGAATACTATTTAGGACAACTCATTTATTTTTTCGAAAAAGCTTGTGCAATAAGTGGATATCTGCTTGAGATAAACCCATTTGACCAGCCGGGTGTTGAAGAGTACAAACGCAACATGTTTGCTTTACTTGATAAACCAGGATTTGAAGAAGAAACAAGAAAGATTAAAGAAAGATTAAAATAGATTCAATTTTCAATTTTAAGATTGATTTTAGCAAGTTTCTCATTAATAACCACCATTTTATTCATATTCTTAAACGAAAAAAAATCCTGTTCTTCATTGAGAAAATAGTAAATCTTTAATGTGTTTTTTAGAACTTTTTTACTTGCTTTCAGGTTGTTTTGCTTGAATAAAATGTCTCCTTTTTCGTGTAATAAATCGGCTAAAGAACTAAGTTCTTCCGGCAACAATCCTTTTTCTTCATTTAGGGCATGGGTTAAAAAATTCTCGGAAACAGAAAAAAATTTTTCTGAATCGAAATTAAAATAATCTAAAATTGTTTTATCTATAGTTTCAAGAGCTTCCCTGAAACGCCCGTTATTCTTCAATTCAATAAGAACTGATAAAACCTTTGAAATTTCATTAATTAACTTTAAAACCCGTGTATTTTCGTCCATCAGCACTAAATATTAGAAATATTGTAAAAGGATTATAATTAAAGCCCGATTAGTAAATATATAAAAAGCAATCTTTACCATTTTGATTTAAAAAAAATTTTTGACGAAAATATTCAAATAGCAACTTAATTTTTAATTCATTTGCTTATTTTTAAACCTAAAATCAATCATTATGATCGCCGAAAGTTTAAAAGTACTTGATAGCATTACTCTGAATTTTAGTCAGGGTGGGCTGTTATTTATGAATATCACTCTTGCATTTATCATGTTTGGTGTGGCTCTCGAAATCGACTTGGAAAGTTTTAAAAAAATAATTAATAAACCCAAATCTGCAATTGTTGGGGTTATTTCACAATTTTTTTTATTACCAATTGTAACATTCCTTTTTGTTACTATCCTCCAGCCTTCACCTGCAGTTGCCCTGGGAATGATACTTGTGGCAGCCTGCCCCGGGGGAAATATATCAAATTTTGTTTCATCACTCGGAAAAGGGAATATTGCATTATCGGTTAGTTTAACGGCAATAGCAACGCTGGCAGCAATTTTTATGACTCCTTTTAATTTTGCATTCTGGGGTAAGCTTTATGCAAAATCACATCCATTGCTCAGGCCAATCGAGATTGATCCAATTCAGATGTTCCAGACAGTTTTTATCTTGCTGGGCATTCCGCTTATATTTGGAATGATATTTTCAAGAAAATTTCCTGAAACAACAAAAAAAATTCTTAAACCTATAAAGATTTTTTCAATATTAATTTTTATGGGATTTGTAGTTGTTGCTCTTGCAAGTAATTTCTCCTATTTTTTAAGGTATATTCATTTAATTGTTATTATAGTGTTTATACAAAATGGATTAGGTTTGTTATCAGGATATTATTTCAGTAAAGTTCTAAAACTCCCGGAGATTGACCAAAGAACGATCTCTATAGAAACAGGTATTCAAAACTCAGGCCTGGCACTTGTGCTTATATTTAATCCCAAAATATTCCCTTCTGATTTACAACTCGGCGGTATGGCATTTATAGCCGCCTGGTGGGGTATCTGGCACATTATTTCAGGTTTGGGATTAGCGTATTATTGGCATAAAAGACCTCCTATTAATTAATTAAGTAAATAAATGTTTATGGGTATAAATCGTAACACAATTGAGAAATTCTCTTTAGGACACTCTCTATTAAGGCCGTATGTATGTTTCTTTTTTAGAATTTTTTTCCGTACAAAATCATATAATTATAAAAATGTACCTCAGGATGAGATTATTATCTTAGCATTAAATCACCAAAACACGTTAATGGATGCACTTGCAATACTTGCAACAGTTAAAAAGCAACCGGTATTTATGGCAAGAGCAGATATATTTAATAAAAAAACCATTAGCAACCTGCTTACTTTTTTTAAGATTTTGCCCATTTACCGCATTCGCGACGGAAAAGAAAGCCTCAGGAATAACGATGCCATTTTTCTGAAAACAATTGATGTGTTAAAAAACAAGAACGGTTTGGTTATTTTGCCGGAAGGCAGTCATTTAGGAATACGCAGGCTTCGTACATTAAAGAAAGGAATCTCCAGAATTGCATTACAAGCTGAGGAGTCGAACGATTATAAACTGAATATAAAAATTATCCCCATTGGCCTCGATTATAGTAATTACATTAATTTCAGGAGTAAATTATTTGTACATTTTGGTGAAGCAATAAATGTATCCGATTTTTACGAAGAATATAAAGAGAACCAGCCTCGCGGAATGAATCTCCTGCGTGAACGTGTTGAAGCCGAATTAAAAAAATACATGATTCATATTGAAAGCGATGAGTATTATGATATGATTGATTTCTTGCGAAAATTTTATCTCCCCGATTCAATTTTTAAATCAGGAAAACAACCTGCCCAATTATATGAAGAACAGAAAATAATTGCTTCGCTTAATCAATTTATTGAACAGAACCCTGATAAAGCATTCATTTTAAAAGAAAAAGTAACCCGGTTTAAATATCTTTTGTACAAATTAGATTTCAGGCTTTGGGTTACACGTAACCCTGCTTATTCGGTGTCAGGTATATTTCTACAATTAGTCTTTATGCTTGCTTTGTTACCTCTTCATATATATGGTACTCTTTTAAATTACATCCCATATAAAATCCCGGTTAAGCTAACTAAAAAAGTTAAAGATACTCAATTCCTTAGTTCATTTAGATTTGTAATTGCATTGCTTTTATTCCCGGTTTACTACATCATAGTATTAATTATAGCTAGTTTTCTGGTCGAGCAGGCATGGTTAAAATTAGCCCTTTTAATAAGCCTGCCCTTATCCGGGTTATTTGCATTTCATTATTCTATTGAAGCGAAAAAGTTGTGGGCAAGAATCCGTTATAATCTTATGACCTGGTCAAAAAACAGAGAGCTTAACGAGCTTAAACTTCTCTTTAATGAAATTAAGGAATACGGGAAACAGATTTTTTAAAAAACCAACATTTTTTATTTGTATGAATATGCTTTTGCATATAAAATTATAAATGGTATTTCACCAAAAGCAACCTGGGTTTTTTTATCTGTAATTAAAATAATATCGGAATTAACATTTGCAGCCTGGCGCCTTAGTACAATAATTGCAGATCGTTCAAGCGATTTAAGGGTTGAATTTCCTTTTTCATTCCCATCGACCCGGGCTTCTAATTCTGTAATCTCAATTAATCCTTCAACATCTTTAGGTTCGTAAGTAACTTTTACTTTCCTGTAATCGCCAATATTCCTGATTTCTGTAGGTTTCTCATTTAGTATCTCTACTTTCCCTGATTTATATACAATTTTATGAACCAATCGCTGATCCATTTTATTCACTTTTGTTTCTCCGGGTAAAGAATAATATAAATCATTTATCTGGATTTTTTTAACATCCACAAGCATCGTGGTTCCATCGTGCTGGTATATTCTATCTGTTTTTGGAGCATTGTTTTCATTTTGAATTATTTCCACGTTTTCTGTTTGAATCGTGTTTGTATCAGAAGGATAAATAACCTGCGAAAATAGTATTGTGCAACTGAATACAATAAAAAGGCAGGTAATTAAGCATAATCGAATCATATATGTATATTTATTTTGAACAATACAAAAATACAAGATAAATAAAAAAACACACGTATAGTTTTATTAAATTCTAAAATATTAATCAAAAAAAAAGACTGCTCAAACAATGAACAGTCTTTTGAGTAACCTTATAATTTAAATTATTTTGCCAGTTTATGAGCTTTAACAAAATCATTAACGGCTTGTCTTAAATCTGGCTGGCCTATTTCCTGTAGATCGTATCCAACTTTAACGGTTGGTTTTTTAATTTTCACGATTCTGTTCAAATCAATCGGAGTAGCAATAACAACAACATCACATGGTGTTTTGTCGATTGTAGCTTCAAGGTCTTTCACTTGTTGGTCGCCATAACCCATAGCAGGAAGTAAAGTTCCAATGTTCGGATAAATTCTGAACGTTTCAGCTAATTTACCAACAGCAAAAGGTCTTGGGTCAACTAATTCAGCTGCTCCACATTTTCTTGCAGCAACAGTACCAGCTCCAATTTTCATTTCCCCATGAGTTAAGGTTGGCCCGTCTTCAACCACCAATACTTTTTTACCTCTCACTAATTCCGGTTTATCAATTGTAAGTGGAGAAGCACCATCAACAACTATTGCTTTAGGATTTACTTTTGCTATATTTTCACGAACTGTCTGAATATCTTTAGCATCAGCAGAATCCATTTTATTAATTACAACATAATCGGCTAAACGTAAAGTAGCTTCGCCAGGATAGTATGATAATTCGTGACCTGGGCGATGAGGATCAACAACAGTAACCATTAAATCCGGTTTGTAGAACGGGAAATCGTTATTTCCACCATCCCAAAGAATAACATCGCAACCATCAGGATCTTTTTCTGCAGCACGAACAATAGCTTCATAATCAACACCTGCATAAATCACATTGCCCCTGACTACATGTGGTTCGTATTCTTCCATTTCTTCAATGGTGCATTTGTGTTTAGCTAAATCTTCAACTTTGGCAAAACGTTGAACTTTTTGAGCAACTAAATCACCATAAGGCATTGGGTGACGAATGGCAACTACTTTAAGCCCTTTTTCCATTAATAACTCGATAATTCTACGTGATGTTTGTGATTTACCACAACCTGTACGAACAGCGCCAACAGCAATAACTGGTTTGGTGCTTTTAATCATGGTTTTACCCGGGCCTAATAAAACAAAATTAGCACCAGCAGCATTTACCAATGCACTAATATTCATTACTACCTGGTAAGGTACATCGCTGTATGAAAATACACAATCTTCAACTTTTAGTTCGTTTATTAATCGTGGCAATTCGTCCTGGGCAAAAATTGGAATACCTGCAGGATACAACTTACCTGCTAATTCTGCAGGATATTTTCTTCCGTAAATATCTGGAATTTGAGCAGCAGTAAAAGCAACAACATTATAATCTGCATTGTCTCTGTAGTACGTGTTAAAATTGTGGAAATCTCTTCCAGCGGCTCCGATAATGAGTACATTTTTCTTAGCCATAAATCCTCCTTTTTAGTTAGTTGTTTATTTTTAATGCAACAAAGTTAATTTTTAAAGCGAAAAATCATAATTGTTATCAAATTAAGTTTTTACACCAAATCCCGAATAATCATCTAATATTGTGATAATTACTGTAATTGTTGTAGTTTTAAAAAAAATATGTTAAGAAACATGAATATGAAATTGTTTTTTTATTCAGGGATTTAAAATTTTGAGAAAACATGACTTAATTTAGTGAGAAATAACAAATGAACATTCGAAAAGAATTTATATATTTACTTATAGCCAATAAAAATGAACTTTTTAGCCCATATTTATCTTTCCGGTGATGATGATCAAATTAAGATCGGTAATTTTATTGGCGACTATGTAAAGGGCAATGCGTTCGGCATGTATCCCGATAATATTCAAAAAGGAATACGGTTACACAGGAACATCGATTCATTTACAGACCGAAACAGAACTGCTGTAAAAGCAAAAGAACTTTTTTACATTCAGTATCATAAATACGCGGGTATTGTAATTGACATTATTTATGACCATTATCTTGCTGCAAATTGGGACAGGTTTTCAAAAATTCCTCTTGAAAATTACGTGTCCGATTTTTATAACCTCATGCTCAAGTACGAGTTTATGATGCCATCCGAAGTTCAGGTTTTTATCCCAAAGCTTATTGAAAATAACCGTTTGTATTCTTACAGAACCATCGATGGTATAGAGTCTGTGTTAAGCACCATGTCTAAATTTACTTCGTTGCCCGACTACTCTGAGTTTGCAATTTTAACATTAAAAGAAAACTATACTTTTTTAGAAGAAAATTTCTTTACCTTTTTTTCCGAGATACTTTACCACATGAGTACAGTACACAATATCAGTTACGATAATTTATAAAAGTATTTTAAACACGGGTTTATTATTTAAAAGCAAATAAAATAACCACTAAATAATAACTATACAGCCAGTTTATCCATTGATGTTTCACCTATTTTAACGCTATTGATTCAAAAATCCCTTATATTTGCCCCATGTAATTATTGCAATCCACTTAATTTAAAAGATACACGATGATTTGGATATTATTTATACTTTTAATTATAGTACTTCTATTCCTTGATTTGGGTGTTTTTCATAAAAACGCCCATACCGTATCAATGAAAGAATCTCTTATCTGGACAATGATATGGATAATTGCAGCCTTACTCTTTGGTGTCGGGTTGTTTTATATCTATAAATTCAACTGGTTTAACATCAATCCGGGAAATAATCTTCCAGGCGACTCCATGCTAAGTTATTTTACAGGATATATTATTGAAAAGTCATTAAGCCTGGATAATATCTTTGTTATAGCAATGATTTTTTCATATTTTAAAATCGAGTCGAAATACCAGCATAATATTCTGTTTTGGGGAATACTAGGAGCAATTATATTCAGGGGGATAATGATACTTCTCGGGGTTTCATTTATTGAGAAGTTTCACTGGTCAACATACGTTCTTGGCGCAATTCTTATTTTTTCTGCTATTCAGATGATGACAACCCGGCACGACAATGTGGATTATTACAAAAATCCAATGCTTAGGATATTATCGAAGATATACCCCATAAAATGGGAAAACCGATCTTCAAAATATTTTATTAAAGAAAACGGGAAAATTTATTTTACTGCATCATTTGCAACTCTTGTAGTTATCGAGTTTACTGACATTCTATTTGCTGTTGATTCAATTCCTGCAATACTTGCAGTAACCACTGATTCATTTATTGTTTTTACATCAAACATATTTGCTATATTGGGTTTAAGAAATCTTTACTTCTTCCTGGCAAACATGATGGACAGATTTAAATACGTAAAGTACAGTTTGGTATTTATTTTAATATTTGTCGGTATAAAAATGATACTTGTAAACCACTTTAAGTTTCCACCTTACGTATCCCTTATTTTCATCCTGGGCGCACTTTCAATTGGGATATTAACATCGTTAATGTCGGGAAAAGAAGATTCTGTAAAAATGGATAATCCTGTTTAAAGATTTGAAAACACACGATGGTTCTAACAAACCGTTCAATACTTCTTTTATTTCACAGTTTCCAGCCTGTTGGCATCGAGCCTGAGAAGTATAAACAATAAAATAGTAAACGCCCAAAGAGATGAGCCCCCGTAACTAAAAAAAGGCAGTGGTATTCCTATTACAGGCATCAACCCAATCGTCATACCAATATTTATAATTATATGGAAGAATAGAACAGCAACAACACCATACCCGTACATGCGACTAAATGATGATTTTTGCCGTTCGGCAATATAGACTAGCCTTAACAAGAGAGCAATAAACAGGGATGTTACAAAAAATGTTCCCATAAATCCCCATTCCTCGCCTATTGTACAAAAAATAAAATCGGTACTTTGTTCAGGAACAAAATCGAATTTTGTCTGAGTACCTCGCAAAAATCCTTTCCCTGAAAATCCCCCTGAGCCAATAGCAATTTTTGATTGATTTACATTATAACCTATTCCCAGGGGATCGGATTCCAGTCCAAGCAAGGTATTTATTCGCTTTTGCTGGTGATGTTCAAGAATCTGGTGAAAAACATAATCGACTGAAAATGCAAACATGATTGAACCAAACAAAAACAATATGAGTATAAAAACATGTTTTATTTTATGCTTAAAAGCGAGATACACATAAATAATGCTGGACAATGCTATTGCAAGCAGAATAATGTAATATTTTAAGATTTTCAACCCGAGGAAATAATCAATACCCCAAAACATTGCAGATGAAAAAACAAAAATTAAAACGGCCATTGCAAATTGCTTAAATTTTCGGGTTAATATCCAAAAAACAATTAACGCAACTATTACTGCAATTGCTATTAATGTTATTTTTTCAAGTACCAACGCAAGAATAAATAAGATAACAATTAAAATACCAAGAAGAAAAACACTGCCAGATAATCCCTCTCGAAACAAAACCAAAGCAAAAGCAAAGTAAACCAAGGCAGACCCCGTGTCATTCTGCAGTAATATTAAAAAAGCCGGAAGAAACAAGATTAATCCAATTCGCAAATAGGATTTGAAGGAGTTTATTTGAACATTAAAAGAACTTAAATACCTTGCCAGGGCTAATGCAGTTGCTATTTTTGCAAATTCTGATGGTTGAATTCTTATATTCCCTATTTCGAACCACGATTTTGCTCCATGAACTTCTTTTCCAAAAATAAGTACAGCTAACAAAATAAATATCATTACCCCATAAATAAAATAGGCAAAAAAGGTATAGTAGCGAATATCAATTGTAAAAACAACAAGAATGAGCAAAAAAGCAGCAAAAATCCAGATCATCTGTTTACCATATCGCTGCGAGAAGTCGAAAATACTTTGGTGATCTTCGTTGTAAACAGCAGCATAAATATTTATCCACCCGAGTAAAACAAGTAATAAATAAATGAAAACTGTTGTCCAGTCGATATTATTCCAAATGTTGGCTCTTCTTTGCATTTTTAGTAATTAAATCGCTATTTAAAATATATTCTTCCCAATAGGGTTGTGAAATAGAGTCGTTTAAATATTTTTCTATCATTAGCCTGGCCAAAGGAGCAGCCCATGTGCCTCCAAATCCCCCGTTTTCAATATATACCGATATGGCTATTTGGGGATTATCTTTAGGAGCAAAAGCAATAAATATGGAATGATCCTCGCCATGCGGGTTTTGGGCTGTTCCGGTTTTCCCGCAGACAATAATGTTCTGAATTTGCGCCGTTCTTGCTGTACTTCCACTTCCGGCCTCACCATTAACTGCAAGCTCCATACCTTTTATAACCGGCTCAAAGTAAACGGAATCTATTGATGTATAATTTCTTTTATAAAAACGCGCATCAAGATTAAAATCTCCTTCAATTTCTTTAACAATATGAGGTATGTAATAATAGCCCCGATTGGCAATAGTAGCTGTCATGTTGGCCATTTGCAAAGGGGTTGTTCCGAGCTCGCCCTGCCCTATTGCCAGAGAAATAATATTTAATGATTTCCAGTTTTCTGTCCGGTAAACTTTGTCGTAATATTCTTTTGTGGGAATCAACCCATTTAATTCATTTATTAAATCGCTATTCAGCGCTTTGCCAAATCCAAAAGAAACAACATGATTCCGCCAGCTCTCGTATGCATCACGAACAGAAGGGTAGTTTCTGTTATCAAGAATACTGCGAAAAACATTGCAATAGTATGTATTGCATGAAATCTGTATTGATTGCGGTAGATTTAATGGAGAACTATGAGAATGGCAGCCTAACCTAAACCTTCCGGCAAAATATGCCCCGGAACAGCTATATGTAGTATATGGGTTTAAGACTTTTTCCTTTTGCCCGACTAAAGCATTCATAATTTTAAATGTTGAACCCGGGGGATACTGTGCCATTACAGCCCTGTTAAACAAAGGTTTTAGAGAATCAATGTTTAAATCATTATAGTTTTTTGCCCGTGCACGGCCAACGAGTAATTCCGGATTATATCCAGGTGCTGAAACAAGTGCAAGAATCTCTCCGGTTGATGGTTCAATGGCAACAATACTACCCGACTTATTCTGCATCAGTTTTTCACCATATTTTTGAAGATTGATATCAATGGTTGAAATTACATTGGCTCCTACTTCCGCTTTAACATCGAATTTGCCATTGTTATACGATCCTTTAATCCTGTTATGAACATCGACTAAATAAATATTTACTCCTTTTTTGCCTCTCAGGTAATCTTCGTAAGATTGTTCTATTCCACTAATCCCAATATAATCGCCCTGATTATAATACGTGTTGCTTTCAATTATTTTATCATTTACTTCACCAACGTATCCAATAACATGTGCAGCATTTTCGTAAGTATATTTTCGAAGTGTCCTGGGTTGAACAAAAAACCCGGGAAATTTGAACATTACTTCCTGAAACCTGGCATACGTAACTGATGAAACCTGTTTTAGAAAAATTGAAGGCTTATATAATGAGTATTCTTTTGCACTTTTTATATTTTCATCGATATACTCTTTTGTAATTTCAAGAATTGAACAAAACTCGGTGGTATCAAAAGCATCCAACTGCATCGGGTTAACCATTATATCATAGGCTGCCTGGTTAAAAACCAGCAGATTCCCATTTCTGTCGAATATTAATCCCCTGGCAGGGTATTGGGTTTCGTATCTTAAAACATTATTGCTTGCAGTGAGTTTATATGAACTGTCAACCACTTGTAATATAAACAATCTGATTATATATATCAATCCGATAAGTACAATCAGAACCCGAATAATATTTTTCCTGCCTGCAAATGAGTCCACTGTAAAACCTGGTTATGTAAGATTTATCTTCGTTTTTGTTTCCTGTAAAAATATTGTGCAACAACAATCAGGAAAAAGCTAAAAATAGTACTTAATATAATCCTCAACAAAGTCGAGAAAAAGTCTGAAAACCGAAACACTTCAACAAAAAACAAAAAAGTATGATGTGCAAAGATTAACAATAAAGAGTATTTTAAAAACCAATTTATTCCATAATAACTTACTGTTGGATATGTTTCTGATTCGTAGCCTTCGCGGGGAGCTATAATTTTAAGGATAAATGGCCTTAAAAAAGCCATAAATACACATGCAGAACTATGCATTCCTAATGTATTCGAAAATAAATCAATTGTAATTCCCAGGAAAAATCCAATAAATAATAAAAACCATTTAGGGATATCAAAAGGAAGAATTAATATGAACAAAATATATACATAAGGATTAATAAACCCGCCTAACTGAATATTATTAAATATTAGTATTTGTAAGGTAATAAGAACTACAAAATTTACCAGGTATCGGGGAATATCTTTTATCATATCATTGGATTTGTTCTTCTATTTTGTTTTGTTCGGCCTGAAGCAAATTGCTAACTACATATACATTTCTTATATTTTTAAAATCAACAGACAAGTCAATTTTTATTTCATAAAAACTTCCTGTTTTCTCTTCAAAATCATTGATATAGCCAATAATTATACCTTCGGGATAGATGGATGAAAATCCGCTTGTAATGATTGTATCACCAATTTGGATATCAGCATGCAAAGGAATTTCGTTTAAAGTTGCATATCGATAATTTTTGCCATCCCAGCTTAACGAACCAAAATAGTTATTCTTTTTAATTTTTGCACTAATCTTGTATTCAAGATTTAAAAGCGAAATAACCGTTGAATAATTTGCAGAAACACCTTTAACAATACCAACAACACCATCTTTCGAAACAACAGCCATTTCGGGCCTGATACCATGCAATAATCCCTTGTTAAGTGTTAAGAAATTGTGTTTTTTATTTACAGAATTATTTACAATTTGGGCAGATATATATGAATACTGTTGATTTAAAACGGTATCCAGAACATTTCCATAAATAACTTCGTTTGATTTATTGGTTGATTCAAGTAAATTTAATAACCGGGTATTTTCTTCGATGAGTTTATTATTTTCTTCTTCGAGAGATAAATATTGCCTGATATTTGAAACCCGGGTATAGTATCTCCCCGACAGCTGTCTGGACATATTTACCACCCCGGCATGTTGAAAATTGTTATTATTAATTAATAAAATAATTGAAAATGTTTCGATAAGTAAGAACAGGACTAAAAAATGGATTCGTAATATAAAATCGAGCAAGCTTCTCATAATTCTTCAACTTATCGAAAATTCATATTATCTCATTAAGAATGTAAATCGATCAACATTTTTAAGAGCAATACCAGTACCCCGGGCAACAGCATGTAACGGATCTTCTGCTACCCTGAATGTAATTCCTATTTTGTCGGTAAGTCGTTTATCAAGGCCTCGCATTAAAGCACCTCCCCCGGCTAAGTAAACTCCCTCGTTAACTATATCTGCATAAAGTTCGGGTGGAGTTTGTTCCAAAACACCAAGAATGGCAGTTTCAACTTTTGAGAAGGATTTATCAAGGCAATGTGAAATCTCCTGGTACGAAACAGGTATTTCAACAGGCATTGCTGTCATTAAATTGGGGCCACGAACAATATAATCTTCTGGTGGGGAGTCAAGCTCTGGCAAACAAGAACCAACATTTATTTTAATATCTTCGGCTGTACGTTCGCCAACTTTAATGTTGTGCTGATGGCGCATATAAGCCTGAATATCAGCAGTAAATGCATCACCGGCTATTCGGATTGATTTATTACAAACTATTCCACCTAAAGCAATTACGGCAACTTCAGTAGTACCGCCACCAATATCAACAACCATGCTTCCCTTTGGGGCTTCGACATCAAGTCCTATACCAATTGCCGCGGCCATAGGTTCATAAATCATATAAACATCACGTCCGCCGGCATGTTCTGATGAATCACGAACAGCTCTCATTTCAACTTCAGTACTTCCTGAAGGAATACAAACAACCATTCGTAATGAAGGAGCAAACAACTGAGGTTTATTGTTAATCATTTTTATCATTCCCCGAATCATAAGTTCTGCTGCATTAAAATCTGCAATAACGCCGTCTTTCAATGGCCTTATGGTTCGAATATTAACGTGGGTTTTTCCATGCATCTGGCGCGCTGTATTTCCAATAGCGACAAGTTTCCCTGTTAACTGATCAACTGCAACTATCGAGGGTTCATCAACAACAATCTTATCGTTATGTATGATGATGGTATTAGCTGTTCCTAAATCGATAGCTAATTCCTGTGTGAAAAATGAAAACAATCCCATTATCTTGATGTATTATTAAGTTGTTTATATTAATGTTTAAAATGTCTTATCCCTGTAAATACCATTGCAATATCATGTTTATTGCAATAATCAATAGAATCCTGATCTTTAACCGACCCCCCCGGCTGAATTACAGAAGTAATACCTGCTTTACCAGCTATTTCAACTGAATCGGCAAAAGGGAAAAAAGCATCCGATGCCATAACAGCTCCCTGTAAATCAAATCCAAACTGATTTGCTTTTATTATTGCCTGTTTTAATGCATCAACACGCGATGTTTGTCCTACACCGCTTGCACACAGTTGTTTGTTTTTTGCCAAAACAATCGTATTTGATTTTGAATGTTTAACCAATTTATTGGCAAAAATTAAATCCTGAATTGCAATTGTATCAGGAGATTTTAATGTAACAACTTTCATGTCGCTTTCGGTTTCCATTTTTAAATCCCTGTTTTGCAATATTACACCATTTAGTAATGATCTGAACTGAATATCTGGGAAATTATTTATCTTCTGAACAAGAATTATCCTGTTTTTCTTTTCTTTTAAGATATTAAGGGCGGCTGTATCATAAGCCGGGGCAATTATTACTTCAAAGAATATTTTATTTACTTCTTCAGCAGTAGTTTTATCAATTGGCTTATTTGTAATTAAAATTCCCCCATAAGCAGAAACAGGGTCTCCCGCTAAAGCTGCAATCCATGCATCTGTAAGATTTTCCCGTGATGCAATTCCACAGGCGTTGTTATGTTTTAAAATAGCAAAGGTAGCTTCCGTGAACTCTGAAATAAGCTGAACTGCCGCTTCAATATCAAGTAAATTGTTGTAAGATATCTGTTTACCATTTAGCTGATCGAAAGCTTCATTTAAATTCCCAAAGAAAAATCCTTTTTGATGAGGATTTTCTCCATATCGCAACTCTTCTCCCTGGTTTATGCTTTGTTTAAAAACCGTTTTTGAAAAATCCTTATTAAAATAATTGAAAATTGCTGTATCGTAATGAGAAGAAACATTAAATGCCTCAAGAGCAAACCTTTTACGATCGGTTAATGAAGTATAGCCATTCTTTAAATCCAGTATATTTATAAAGTCATGATACAAATCTTTTGAAGGAACAATTAACGTATCGTTAAAATTTTTAGCAGTAGCACGTATTAATGATATTCCGCCAATATCAATTTTTTCAATAATTTCCTGCTCGTTTGCACCGGAAGCAACTGTTGCTTCAAAAGGATATAAATCAACAATTACTAAATCTATCTCGGGAATCTGATACTCTTCAATTTGTTTTTTATCTGATTCGTTATTCCGGCGGGTAAGAATTCCCCCGAAAATTTTAGGATGTAAGGTTTTTACCCGTCCTCCAAGTATTGAAGGGTAGTTTGTTAAATCTTCAACAGCGGTTACCGGAACTCCTAATTTTTCGATGTAGTCTTTTGTTCCCCCGGTAGAAAATATTTTTACATGTAATTGGTTCAGTTTTTTTATGATGGGCTCTAAATTTGTTTTATCATAAACAGATATAAGAGCCGATTTTATTTGTTTTAACTCTTTCATTTACATGCTTATATTAAACTTTTTTTACTGTAAGAATTTTAAGAAACTTTTTAAAAAAAAGTTGTCAAAAAATCAATCTTTTTTTTGGGAAAAACTTATTTTTAATAATTGTTCGAAAATATAAATAATACATCAAAAAAAAAATTAGGATGTGTATATTTGTTAAAAATATTTTATACCCGACAAATGCTTATATTTAATCTGATAAAAGAAAGTTTTCTGTTTGCCTTTAATGCCCTTAAAGTAAATCGATTACGAACGTTACTCACTTTGCTGGGAATAACCATTGGTATTTTTGCAATTATATCGGTATTTACAATTCTGGATTCGTTAGAAAACACCATACGAAATAGTTTTGCTTCATTAGGCGACGATATTATCTATGTTCAGAAATGGCCATGGACACCGCCCCCTGGAGAGGAATATGCCTGGTGGGAGTATTTAAAACGTCCGGTACCATCAATAAAAGAATACGAACAAATAAAAAAACGTTCTGAAAAGGCACTCTCGGTAAATTTTGCAGTATCCGCGTTGCGAAATGTAAAATATAAAAATACTACTGCCGAGAATGTTGTTCTTTGGGCAAACTCGCATGAATTCGAAAAAATCAGAAGCTTTGAACTAGCCAGGGGGCGATATTTTACACCCTTTGAATCCAGTGCAGGTAAAAACATATGCCTTATAGGCCATGAAGTTGCGGTCAATCTTTTTAATGGAGTTGACCCTGTTGGAAAGGAAATAAAAATACAAGGCCGAAAAATAACTGTTGTGGGTGTAATCCAAAAAGAAGGAAAGGACATACTTGGCGGTGGAGGTACGCTCGATGAAATGGTTATCCTTCCTGTTGTATATGCCAAAAACCTCATGGATATTAAGAGTGAAAACTCAAACCCGATGATAATGGTAAAAGCAAAACCGGGAGTAAGTATGCCGGAATTAAAAGATGAACTTAAAAGTATCATTCGATCAACCAGAACACTCAATCCTAAAGAGAAAGATGATTTTGCCCTTAATCAATCCAGTTTAATTACTTCAAGTCTCGATCAGATTTTTGTGGTTATTAACCTTGCAGGATGGCTGATTGGTGGATTTTCGATTCTTGTTGGAGGGTTTGGTATCGCGAATATCATGTTTGTATCTGTAAAAGAACGTACCAATATTATCGGGATTCAAAAAGCCCTGGGCGCAAAACGATTTTTTATATTATTCCAGTTTTTATTCGAATCGGTTTTATTATCGCTTGTTGGAGGCTCTTTGGGCTTACTCATGATATTTTTTGGTAGTTTGTATGCCAATACACAATCGGAACTTGAAATCGTACTTACTTTTGGAAATATTATCCTGGGGTTATCAATTTCGGCTGTTATCGGGATTATTTCAGGATTTGCCCCTGCCCGATCGGCTGCTAAACTCAACCCTGTTGAAGCTATAAATACGACCTTTTAAATTCCTGATTTATTATGTTAAAATCATGTTAAAAAACCACTTTTCAAAGGAATTTAACTATTGAATTGTATATTTGCAAAAAATACACTTTTATAAAAACCATAAAATCACGAACCTATGATTAAAAAAGTATTGGGAACATTAACAATTGTTGCATTAATATATTCATGCGGAACAAAACAAGAGAAAGCCGAAAACACAATCGAGAAAATAAAAATTGAAGATTTAATGGCCAATATCGATAATTATATCGATACAGATATTGCCATTGGCGGAATTGTAAATCATGTATGTGCACATGGTGGCAAAAGATTGTTTTTGGTTTCTGAAAATTCTGATGTTACCATTAAAGTTATTCCTACTGAAGCATTCGGAGTATTTAATAAAGAACTCGAGGGAAGCTCTGTTTATGTATATGGCATAGTTAAAGAGCTAAGAATTGATGATGCATATATTAATGATTTAGAAAAAGAAATGAGCGAAGGAGTTGAGTCAGAAGCTACTCATGATGGAAATCATTCGGGAGAAGAAGAAACAACCGGTATTGACAGTTCCCAGGTTCAGAAAATTGCTGAAATGCGTCAGGAAGTTGCAGCATCGGGCAAAGGATATATATCACAATACTGGATTGAATGTAACAAGATAGAAGCAATTGAAGAAACGGGAACAGAAGTTGTAGAAAAAGCCGTAGAAGCTGAAAAATAAAATTCAATTTTTATACTTTTAGTCCGGGAAACGAAAATTGTTTTTCGGGCTTTTTTTTAAAATCCGCATCGAATGAAACTTAGAAAATTAAATCGGGATTTGCACCGGGATTTAGGTTATATCTTTTTTGCCATGACCGTAATATATGGACTTTCGGGCATTGCCCTGAATCATATTGATGACTGGAACCCCAATTATGTTATCAGGAACAAAGAAGTTTCTGTAAATATTTCAACCCTGAATTTAAAAACTCTTAGTCGTGAAAATGTGATTCCCCTTTTGAATGAAATTGCCCCGGGTGAAAAATATAAAAACCACTATTTCCCTGAAGAAGGAATCCTTAAAATTTTTATAAAGGACGGAAACATTCAGATTGATACACGAACAGGGCAGGGAATACTTGAAACATCAAAGCGAAGGCCAATATTTCACCAGGTAAATTACCTGCATTACAACCCCAAAAAATGGTGGACTATTTTTTCCGATATTTTTGCTGGCTCACTAATTTTATTAGCTGTAACAGGTTTGTTTGTTTTGAAAGGTAAAAATGGAATTACAGGGCGTGGAGCCTGGCTTACATCTCTTGGTATTATTATTCCTATCCTGTTTTTATTGCTATACTATTGGAATGTATTCTAAAAAATTGCAAAGAACAATCTTCCAATCATAAGATAAAGGAATAATCCCATAATATCGTTAACCGTTGTAATAAATGGCCCCGTGGCTAACGCAGGGTCAATTTTCATTTTTCCAAGAAACATGGGAACAAAAGTGCCAAAGAGTGATGCAAATATGATAACCGAGAATAATGCGCAACTTACTGTAATTGTTAAAGCAAAACTATCGCTAAAAAAATAATTGTAAGTAAAAATAACCGTAGAAAGGATAATTCCATTTATTCCTGCAACCAGCAACTCTTTGGATAGTTTCTTTCCTATACTGTCAAATCCCAAAGAATTTGTAGCCAATGCCTGAACAATAATTGATGAAGATTGAACACCCACATTGCCTCCCATTGCAGCTATAAGAGGTATAAAAAATGCCATTTGCGGATAAAGCCCCAAATCGGTTTCATAATTTCCAATTACCAATGCCCCGATAATTCCTCCGAATAAACCGATAAATAACCAGGGAATACGTGCACGGGTCAATAACCATGGGCTATCGGAATGTTCAACATCAGTAGTAATACCTGAAACTAACTGGTAATCACGTTCAGCTTCTTCTCGCATTACATCAACCACATCATCAATAGTAATTCGCCCAACCAGCCGCCCTAATGCATCAACAACTGGTAAAGCCACAAGGTTGTATTTCTCCATAATGTTTGCTACTTCTTCCGATTTCGTGTCGGTTCTTACAGAAATAACATCTGTATTTAATATGTTTTTAATATTCGCGTTAGCAGAAGCCAGCAACATTCTTTTTAATGACAAGGTTCCTTTTAAAATATTATTATCATCAACAACATAAACATAATAAACTTCATCAATTTCGGCTGCCTGTTTTCGCATTTCTTTGAGACAGGTGGGCATATTCCAGTTTTCGTTCACTGTAATAAGTTCCTTAGCCATTAACCCACCGGCAGTATCCTCATCATAATTTAAAAGATCAACAATATCTCCCGCCTGATCAAGGTCTTCTATATACGATATAACTTCTTCCTGTTTTTCATCAGATAATTCTCCAATAAGGTCGGCCGCATCGTCAGATTCCATTTTGTCGATTAACTGCTTTGCAATAAATTCGCTTGGTAAGGCTTCTAGAAACCGTTCGCGATCGTCTTCTTCAAGCTCAACCATCACATCTGCCGCCGTTTCGCCGTCGAGCAGTAAATGAAGAAATTTTGCTTCGTCAATATCCAGTTCTTCGTATATTTCAGCTATATCGGCCGGATGAAGTTCTTTTACCATCTCGAAGGCGGCAACTTCTTCTTTATTGTCAATGTGAATACGAAGTTTATCAATAAATTCGCGTGTTAATTCAAATTGCATAATCCGATTTTTTATTGGGTTGTTTCTTATTTATTTTTTTGATCTATAACATTCGTAAGATAAATAAAATCTTCTACACTTAACTGTTCCGGACGTTTTCCAAATATCTCATTATCAACCGGGATATCTGCTAAAATACTTTTCAAAGAGTTTCGCAATGTTTTACGTCTTTGATTAAATCCAAGCTTTACAACTTTAAAGAATAAAATTTCATCACAACCTAGCGATTTTCTTGCATTTCGTTTTAAATGGATTACAGCAGAATTCACTTTCGGAGGTGGATCGAAAACCATTGGCCCAACAGTAAATAAATAATAAATATCGTAAAAAGCCTGCAAAAACACACTCAATATTCCATAGGTTTTATTCCCGTGTGATGCTTTAATTCTGTCGGCAACTTCTTTCTGAATCATACATACAACATCTAAAACCAAATCGCGGTTTTCAAGAACCCTGAAAAATATCTGGCTTGAAATGTTATATGGAAAGTTTCCAATTATTGTAAAAGGGCTTTTAATATATTCCTGAATATCTATCTTTAGAAAATTGGCTAATAAAAGTTTCTCGTTTAGTTTAGGGAATTCAACTTTTAAGTATTCATAAGCTTCGGGATCAACTTCAACTGCATAAAAATCAAGCTCAGGATCATTAACTAAAAGGGATGTAAGTACTCCTGTTCCGGGACCAATTTCAAGTACCGTTTTTCGCGGACATTTTTCAAGTGCAGCAACAATTTTTCGGGCAATATTCTGATCTTTTAAAAAATGCTGCCCTAAACTCTTCTTTGGCCTGACGTAACTCATGGGAATTAACTTTTAACTTTTAACTTTAAACTTTCCTTGGTAAAGATCGAAAAACTTCTGCCAATATCAAATAAATGGTATCTTTGAAACTTCATATTTGTTAAGAATTTATGAATCGTAAAATTCTGAAAATCCTTTTTAGTATAACCGTTCTTATTCTCTCGTACGGTTTCATCACTTATAAAATTACTCATTTTAACGAATTAAAATCATTCGATATTGAACCTTTCATTTATAAAACAGGGAATCTGTACTATTTTTCAATAATCATTCTACTGATGTTTATGAACTGGAACGTGGAGGCTTTAAAATGGCAAAAGCTGGTTCGAAAAATTCAAGATATCCCCTACCTAAAAGCACTTAAAGCAGTTTTTGCAGGAATAACTTTTGGAATATTTACCCCTAACCGCATTGGCGAAATAGGTGGCAGAATTTATTTCTTGGATAAAGGAAAAAGAACCTATGGTGTTTTAGCAACAAGCATTGGCAGTTATGCCCAGTTTATTGTTACCATTGCCATGGGAATATTGGGATTTACATTATTTTTACTTCTCTATCCTGAATTAATTCATATTCATTCGTTTTTTAACCAGCTAACTGCAATTCTCCTGTTTCTGCTTTTAGGAATTCTGGTTTGGAGTTTTTATAATATTAAACGAATTAAACCTGTATTGTTAAAGCTTCCTTATTTAAAAAATAAGTCAGGGCAAATTGAGTATTTATCATATGAATCAACTAAATCGTTATCGTTCATAATATTATTGAGTGCATTAAGGTACATCGTGTTTTTTACTCAATATTATATTCTTCTTAAACTATTCGAAGTTGATATTAATTTAACCCAGGCCATTGTTTCAATAACACTAACCTACTTATTCCTGACTTTAATACCAACCACAACACTTGTAGAATTAGGAATAAGAGGTTCGCTTGCAATATTTTTTATTGGAATTTTTTCAGAAAACACATTGGGAATTGTTCTTGCATCCATTTTCATTTGGATTGTGAATATTGCCATTCCGGCAGTTTTAGGTTCTTTTTTCATTCTAAAAAACATCAAAACAAATAAACCAATTCCAAACTGAGTTGTTTCTTTAATACAAAATAAATATTGGATGAAAAAACAAAAACTTCTTAAAATCGCATTCCTTTTAAGTATAATAACGATTATTTACAATATTGCTGAAGGCCTTATTTCTGTATATTTTGGGATAGATGATGAAGCCCTATCTCTATTAGGTTTTGGCACCGACAGTTTTGTCGAAGTGATTTCAGGTATTGGTATTGCCCACATGATTATTCGAATGCGTTATTCAAAAGTTGACCAACGCGATAAATTTGAACGCCAGGCATTACGAATTACAGGATTTGGGTTTTACATATTAACTATAGGAATTCTTGCCGGTGTAATTTATAACATGATTAAAGGCACAAAACCCGATACTACCTTGCCCGGAATTATTATTGCAACCCTATCAATTCTTACCATGTACTTTTTAATGCGTTATAAATTAAAAATAGGAAAAGCTTTAGATTCAGATGCCATTCTTGCAGATGCAAATTGCACAAAATCCTGTTTATACTTATCCATTGTATTACTTATAAGCAGTGGATTGTATGCTATATTTCAAATCGGGTATATTGATATCCTCGGTTCTTTGGCCATTGCATGGTTTACATTTAAAGAAGGCCGAGAATCGTTCGAAAAAGCAAAAAGCAATAAACTCAGCTGTTGCTGCAATGGTAATTGTCACAACTCATCGGAATGAATTTCCGATTTTTCGTTTATCTTATTGCACACAGAATGAACCAGGTGAATATCGGTTTCGCCTAATATCATGAGTCGTTCCATTATACGATTGTAAATGGCGGATTCAGGGATAAAACCAATTCGTGAAAGAATTTTTTCGGTCTTTGCTTTTAAAGCAATCAGGCTTTCCTCATCCTTCTTTTCTTCATCTTCATTTAATGTATTAAGCTCAAGTAAAGATAAGTTATAGGCATAAATCATGACCGACTGGGCAAGGTTTAATGAAGGATAGGTAGTTTTCATCGGAACACTTGTAACCGTGTGACAAAGATGAAGCTCGCTATTGGTTAACCCGCTTTCTTCGCGCCCAAAAACAATTGCCAGGGTCTTAATTGTTGATGCTTTTTTCTGAATCATCCCGTTGAGTTTATTTACAGGATAATAATCCTGGTTAACCCTGCGTTTTTTTGCCGTTGTACCTATAACCCAGTCGATATCAGAAATTGCATCTTTTAGAGAAGGGTAAACATTTGCATTTTCAAGTATATCATTTGATGCATGTGCAAGCCATTTCGCTTCATTAGCTAAGTGATTTGCAGGATTAACCAAACGCAACGAACTGAAGCCCATGGTTTTTATAGCTCTTGCTGCAGCACCAATATTTTCGGGAACTGCTGGTTCTACAAGTATGAAATGTATTTCAATCAACTTCCTGATTTTTGTTTTATTCTCGTGTAAAAACAGGTATGCAAATAACCCTGTTTAATATATCATTTTTGGAATACCAACATAGTATAAATCAAATCCGCCTTTTCCTCCAGCCCTGTTCGATGAAAATATCATTAAATCATTTTTATAATTATAGGCATACATGGTGATTGGGCGATACTCGTCGAATTCAGAATTAATTTCAGGACCAAAATTAACAGAAGTACTCCATGCATTATTATCATATACAGAGTAATACAAATCATATCCTCCATACCCTCCATCCCTGTTCGATGTAAAAACCATTAAATCGCCATTAATGTAAGGGCATTTATCATCAGCATTACTATTTAATACATCATTTGGATTCCACGACGGGGCTATATCAGATTCAATCCATGAAATTAAGCTTGAAGAAGATGAAATACCTACATTGTAAATATCAAAATCACCACTCGAGTCGGAGCAAAAATAAAGCTCAGAAATTTCCTGGTTAAAAGCAGGATAGGCTTCATTAAAGCTGGAGTTTATTTTATCAAGTAAAACAGGATTTTCCCAGGCATCATCAGAAATTTCATTTTTTAAATAATAAATATCTAAATCTCCCGATTTATCGGATGCATAAAAGAATAGGCGGGTAACATAATCAGGGGCATAAATAATTGATGGCCCGTATTCATTAAATTCAGTATTTATTTGTGCTAATGCAGTATCATATAATCCGTAAGACCCTTCATACACATCCATATAAAACTGGTTTGATGATGTGTTGTAATGATAATAAGCAATATAACTTACCAAATCGAAATTTTCACCTTGCGAATTTCTGTTGGATGAAAATACAAATAGGAATTCATAATATAACTCGTAAGGAGAAGCCGAGTTATAATCGTCATACACCGAATTTACCGCTTCAAAATTAACAGGAGCTGAAGGAAAAACCCCCTTTTCAAAATCATCGTCCAAATCACAGCTTGTAAATAAAACTACTATTGATAATAGAAACAGCAAGAATATTTTTTTTGTTTTCATCCGTATAAATTTTATTACGTTATTGATTATTAGTTAATTATCCGCTTATTCCATCTGTTATTTAATTTTTTCTTATTACCAGCCTGCGGCAGGCTGACTCGCTTCCACCAATCCATCCCACATTCCGCTCGTGAACCTCCATGCCATACGTCTAATATAATTAAATCGGTAAAAACAAATTTAATCAATCCTGTTTGTGCAAAATCTTTTGCATGGAGGTTTCATAATAAGTTGAATTTATACACCTAATGATGAAAAAAAACCGCTCCGGGTTGCTCAATGGTAAACAATAAATCCCAAAGTGTCGGGATGATCCTGAACCATAGAGTTCATAGGTAGCCGGAACAATCTCATACTGGCAATCATATCGCCTGCTGCAGCCCATGTAAAAAAGATACCAAATAGCAAGTAAAATCCATTTCCTGAAATTATACCCGCAATTGAAGGAATTATGCCCATTATAACGAGTGGCATTAATGCCCCCGAGAGATAAAATTTTATTTTAATCGGTTTTTTAAAATGAGTATAGGGTGTCAGGTATTTCCAGTTGATTCCGAATTTTATTTGTTTAAATCCCTGTTTAACAAATATTGCCCAGGTAAAACCATGCAATAGCTCGTGAAGAACAACACCCCCGATTATTACAGTAAATATATGTTTAAGTAAAAGCCGATAACCCGATTTAACTGGATCGAAATCCCATAAAAAAATAAAAGGAAGTAAAAACAATACCAGGATTGGAATCACAAATAAAAATGCAAAAAGATTTACTTTACCCATGGAAACTGTATATTCGGTTGATTTTTCTAAATGAACTTCTTTAAAAAGCATACTGATTATATTTTTGTAATATCGGATTTTAAAACTGAATAAATCAGGCAATCCTGAACCTGGTTATTCTTGATAATAGCCCTTTTCAACCGGGCTTCAAAAATAAACCCCGCTTTTTCTAAAACCCGTTTTGATGCTGTATTCGATTCAAAAACCTGGGCGAAAATCTTTTCTACATCAAACCTTTTAAATGTATATTCAACCATTGCCTTTAATGCTTTTGTTACAAACCCTTTATGCCAGTATTGCTCTCCCAGCCAATATCCAATTTCTGCATTTTTTCGGTAAACATCTGTTTGTAAGATTATTCCTATACCTCCAATCGCTTTGTCTTTATAAATAATGGCAAAATTTGTTAGCGGAGTACTCTTGTTGGCAATTTCAATCCACTGTTCGGCTGCCATTTCAGTATATGGATTTGGAAAATCATCACGCAGGTTGTCCCATATCTTTTTATTGTTGGCATTTTTAACCAGCGATTTGATATCCTTTTCCTGCCAGTTTCGGAGTGTAATAATTCCAAGATCAATCATATGAAGATGTTTGGGGAATAATTCAAAAAAAATTACAAATTCCTAAACCTGTATAAAACTCCTGTTGGTAGTTTTCTTCCTGTTTTATCGTTAAGGTATAAAGCTCCAACTTCCTTGTCTTTTTGTTTTCCAAAAATACTTTCAACCAATGTTTCTGCCATAATTGATGATACTCCTGTTGAGTATAAATTCAGAATAAAAAAGTTGTTTTTAGGAGTTAAAAGCTGCTTGCATTGCTTTAAAAGCTCATTTAATTTGTCTTCAAGAATCCACTTTTCACCATTAGGCCCATGTCCGTATGATGGAGGATCGAGAATAATTCCGTTATATTGTTTTCCACGTTTTACTTCACGATTCACAAATTTAACAGCATCTTCAATAACCCAGCGGATATCTGACAATTTGCTGGCTGCCATATTTTCTGACGACCAGTTTATAACCTGTTTTATAGAATCAACATGAATAACATCGGCCCCCGCAGCTTTTGCCACCAATGAAGCTCCACCTGTATATGCAAACAGATTCAGAACTTTGGGTTGTTCTGTTGTTTTTAATTCGGTAAGACTATCGTAAATGTAATTCCAGTTATCGGCCTGCTCTGGGAAAATGCCAACGTGTTTGAATGAAGTTAACCCCAGCCGCATTTTAATATTCATAGATTTATACTGGTAGTTGATGAACCACTGTTCAGCCATTCCCGATTTTAAGACCCATTCCCCTTTTTCAGATGTTAGCCCTCCTGCCTTTTCTTTTTTAAATTCGGCGTGTGCCATTTTATGCCATTCGTTTTCCGACAATGCTTTATCCCAAATAGCTTGTGGTTCAGGACGAGAAACAATGTACTTGCCAAAACGTTCTAGCTTTTCAAAGTTTCCCGAATCAATTAATTCGTACTCAACCCAACTTTGTGGTGTAATTAACTTCATTTACTTTAATATTTATTACTATCATATTTTATTCATAGGATGAATGTTGATTTTCTTCTTTTGCCCCATCCCTAAAGGGAGAGAAGAAAATCAATTGCTCCCTTTAGGGTCAGGGGTAAAAAATTGATTTTCTTACAAATAAATGTTGTTTGGGTGAAAAATCCGACACTCATATAAAAATTTATTGCAAAAATATAACTTTCATTGCACATTGTTGGCAATCAAACTCAAGTTTGTATTTTCTGTTATTATCGGCAAGATATAAAGGTTCTTCCATTTTTCTGTCTGGTTTATCGTGTTTGGTACATAATCCCATCTGATACTTTATACAATGTTTGGTTATCATTATTTCTTTATTTTTAAAATCAGATTGTACTTCAAATGCCTGCTCTATACTTTTAACGCCATGTTGCCTATAAAAGTCTATGGCTTTCTGATTGAGCACATTCCCTTTGTAATCCAGAATTTCTTCAGGGTAAAGATGAGTTGTTTTTTCAATTTTCCGTTCTTGTTTCTGATAGTTTTTCAACCTTTCTGTTTCGAGCAATTCAAGTGTTTTTCTTCGCAATTCATTTAATACCGATATTGGAAAAAATAAAGGGTTTTTTAAATTTATTTCAACAGTATCAATTCTGAAAATGGAATCCCCCGACTTTTTAAACTGATTGAGTATATTCTCTGTTGCCTTTTCAGGATTCGATGCCAACGTTTTTTCCAGATGTTCTTCAATTTCAATATTTATATGATCTTCATCTTCTGCGGTTATAATAATTCCTTTTTCAAATTCACCAATAATTATTTTTGCCTGAATTTTCCTCTCGGTTCTTGATGACGAAAGTTGTTTATTAAATTCATAATCCGAATTACGATAAATAAAACTTTCAGGTTTTAGTAATTCAATATTATCGGCAAACACTTTATCTTTTTGTACTTTGTTCACTAATGTCCCGTGCAAAACTCCCTGATTATCAAAAAAGCATATTCCATCAGCATTGCTTAAAGGGAATTCTGAATCAATTGTAAAATAATTTTTATTAACCGATTTTACTTTGCCAATAAATTTGCCAATTGATTTTTGAGTATCGGGTGAAGCAATTTCTTTTGTTCTCCCTTTGAAAAAATAAGTAGTATATCCCCTGTTAAATGTCTTATCTGTATCGGGACTAAAATCATAATTAATTTCACCCGATGACGATTTGAGATAACCTTCCCTTTTTTGAATAACTTCATCAATTTGTTTCCTGTAAAAGGCGGTAATATTTTTGATATAGTTAATATCCTTTAATCTTCCTTCAATTTTAAACGAGCTTATTCCTGCATCAATCATTTCACCAATATGATTCGAAAGATTTAAATCTTTTAATGACAACAGGTATTTGTTTTTTACAAGTGTATTCCCATTTTTATCGAGTAATGAATAGTATGATCTGCAAGTTTGTGCACAAGCCCCTCTATTTGCACTTCCTTTTTCTATTGCGTGACTAAAATAACATTGTCCGCTAAAACTTACACACAATGCTCCATGAACAAAGAATTCCAAATCAATAGTTGTTTTTGAACGGATTTCCTGAATTTGCCCGGACGATAGCTCTCTGGCAAGAATTACCCGTTGTATTCCGGCATCTTCCAAGAACTTTACTTTTTGCCATGTATAGTTGTTGGTTTGTGTACTTGCAAATAAAGGAATCGGGGGTAATTTCATTTCAAGAATTCCCATATCTTGTACTATAATAGCATCAACTCCAATTGAATAAAGCTCATGAATTAAATCCTGTACATCGTTTAATTCATTATCATGAAAAATTGTATTTAAGGTAACATAAACTTTTACGCAGAATTTATGTGCAAAACGAACCAGTTGCTTAATATCATCCAGACTATTGCCTGCTGCAGCTCTTGCTCCAAACCTGGGAGCTCCTATATATACAGCATCTGCACCAAAAATTATAGCTGCTTTACCTGATTTCAAATCTTTTGCAGGTGCAAGTAATTCGATTTTCTTCATATTAATTGGATAATATTCCAGGTTACAAAGATTGGAATAAATGCGTATTTATACAAAACCATTAAATATGATGAGCAATAAACAAACAATTTTGAACGATTAAAGTTTAAGATTACCTTTGTGGTTATTATTCTTTTATTATGATTGAAAAAATTACCAGCATACAGAATCATCGAATAAAAAACATTGTTAAATTACAACAGAAATCATCCGAACGTAAAGCCCAGAATCTAATCGTAATAGAAGGATTACGAGAAATAACTCTGGCAATAAAATCAGGTATCGAGATTAAGTCAGTCTTTTTCTGTTCCGATATTATCTCTTATGATCGTATTCATGAAATATCAACTCTCGAAGATCAGATTTTTGATATTTCCCGTGAAGTGTATCATAAAATCGCCTACAGGGAATCAACTGAAGGTGTTTTAGTTCTCGCGGAACCTCGTTTTCTAACCCTTTCAGGTATCAAATTACGTGAAAATCCTTTTTTAATCGTTCTCGAATCTGTTGAAAAACCGGGAAACCTCGGGGCAATATTGCGTACAGCCGATGCTGCCAATGTGGATGCTGTTATTGTTTGTGACTCATTAACAGATATTTATAATCCGAATGCCATTCGCTCAAGCGTGGGATGTATTTTTACAAAACAAGTAGTTACCTGTACTTCCGATGAAGCTATGGAATGGCTAAAAAAGAATAAGATTAAATCATTTGCAGCCGCGCTAACAGCAAGTACATTTTATCATGAAACCGATTTTACTGTTCCATCGGCTGTAATTATGGGTACCGAAGCCGACGGATTAACTCACAAATGGCTTCATGGAGCTGATGAACAAATAAAAATTCCCATGAATGGGGAAATTGATTCGTTGAATGTATCCACATCAACTGCCATACTGGCTTTTGAAGCCATGCGACAACGAAATTTTTATAAATAAAAAAACTCCGATTATTCATCGAAGTCTTTTGGTTGGGTGGAAGATGGGGCTCGAACCCACGGCCCTCAGAACCACAATCTGATGCTCTAACCTACTGAGCTACATCCACCATTTTAGGACTGCAAATATAAATAAGAATTTTTAAATTCTAAACAATTCAAATAATTAATTTCCTAAATTTTCCCTGGTTTAATCCACCTGAATATGCTAAAAAAAGTTAAAAGGTTTTTTATTCATTCAGGATAATGTAATTTTGGCAACGATTATTTTAAAATAATTCCTTTCAGTGTTTGGATTAAGAAAAAACATTAACAGTACAGCAGGACTTCAAATTTTCAATATACTCAGGTTTGTTGTCTTTTTAATTATATCTATTGTATTTACAAAAATAGGTTTATCAAAAGAAGAAATCGGGGTTTTCGAAGTAGCTATTTTCATGGCCAGTGTAGCCAGTTTCTTTTGGGTAACTGGTTTGGTGCAGGCTTTTCTGCCACTTTATAAAAATTCAAAAACATTTGGTAATAAAGAAAAAACTCCTGGTGAAAAATCTCCTGAAATATTTAATATTTACATCCTGTTAATTTTCTTTAGCTTGGTTGTTGCCGGAATTGGGTTGGCAATACAAGGAAATTTTTCTGTTTTTGGTTACAGGGGAAATGTTCCTTTATTAAACATAACTCTTTGGTATTTGCTATTAAGCAGTCCTGCAAACCTCGTTGAATACATTTACATGGTTCAGAATAAGTCGGGGAATACATTAAGCTATGCATATATAACATATAGCTTACAGCTGGTTGCTGCATTATTACCTGTGCTACTCGGGTATAATGTTATCTGGTCATTACGTGGTTTAGTTATAGTTGCCGCAATTCGAAATATCTGGTTACTATCCCTGATTTATAATTATGCAGAGATGAAAATCTCGATACCTTATATTAAGGAAATTTTAATATTTGCCGTTCCTTTAATTGTAAGTACATTGGTTAGTGGTTCATCACAATATATTGATGGATTGGTAATTTCAACTCACTATGAAGCTGATGGATTTGCAATTTTCAGGTACGGCGCCAAGGAGTTACCCTTTGTTGTAATGCTGGCTGCAGGATTAAGTTCCGCCATGTTAACCGAGTTTAACAATAAATTGCAGATAAAAGAAACCCTTGCAAATATTAAGAAAAAATCTCTCCGCATAATGCATTCTATGTATCCATTTACTATCGTGATGCTTTTGTTTGCTAAACCAATATTTAAAGCAGTTTTTAGCCCTGAATTTACTCGTAGCTCCGACGTTTTTGTTGTCTATTTACTTGCTATTGTAAGTCGCTTATTATTCCCTCATACCCTGTTGATTGGATTAAAAAAGGTTAAACCATTAATGATAATTTCTATTATTGAAGTTTTATTAAATGTCTTTTTTAGTGTTTGGTTTGTAAAAATTTATGGAATTGTTGGTGTTGCTCTTGCTACTGTACTTGCATATTTATTATCAAAAGCAATTATGATTGCTTACAATTATTATAAACTTGGTATTCATCCATCAGAATATATCCCGTTAAAATGGTACACTTTTTACAGTTTCATGCTGGGTTTAGTTTTTGTATTGCTCGACAGAGGAATAATTGTTATTTAAAAGTGACTTATTGTCATTATAAAGTCTAAAAGAAACATTCTGACAGAAAAATCACTTTAGGTATATAATTTGAATACCACATAAAAATTTAAAATCTAATATTATGAATTTTGGAAGATCATCAAATCCGGTTTTATCAAAAAATGCATTCAATGCACAATCGTATGCTGCTGATTATACAGAAGTAATGACAGTTAATGGCACGATTAATAAATCACTAATCATGTTACTACTGGTCTTGGTTGGAGCAGTTTATACCTGGAAAATGTTTTTTGGTGCAGCTTCAATTGAAGCAGGCGCATCACTTGTTGCAAAATGGATAGCTATTGGCGGTATAGGCGGATTTATTTTTGCATTGGTAACCGTTTTTAAGAAAAACTGGGCTTATATTACTGCTCCTCTTTATGCCGTTTTAGAAGGACTGTTTTTAGGTGCAATATCTGCTTTTTTTGAAGCAAGCTATCCCGGATTAGTTATGCAGGCAATAGCTTTAACATTTGCTACCATGTTTCTGCTTTTAGCAGGTTATCGAACAGGAATTATAAAAGTTACCAATAAATTACGCTCAGGAATTATTGCTGCAACCGGGGCTGTGGCATTGGTTTATTTTATTTCAATGATTTTTTCACTTTTCGGAGTAAGCAATTTAATCATTAACAGCAATGGTATTCTTGGTATTGGTATCAGTATTGTTATTGTTATTATTGCTGCCTTAAACCTGGTTTTAGATTTCGACTTTATTTACGAAGGTTCAAAAGCAGGCCTCCCCAAACAGATGGAATGGTATGCCGCATTTGGGTTAATTGTTACTCTGGTATGGTTATACATTGAAATTTTACGTTTGTTGTCGAAATTTGCCAGCAGGGATTAATTAAAATATAATCATTAAAATCTAAGGCTATCCAAAAGCTTTTTTGGATAGCCTTATTCATTTCCATCGGTAAACATGTCCGAAATTCATCAATTTAGTTTAAGTTTTTTCCTACATTTGTCAAATTAGTTAATCGGTTTAAAATTCATATCCATGAAAGGTGTTAATAAGATTTTACGATACATGCTCCCATACTGGGATAAAGGTGCACTTAGTATTTTTTATTCATTAGTTGGTACAGTATTTTCTATTTTTTCATTTACAATGGTTATCCCGTTTTTAGGGGTTTTATTTAATACTCAACCCAGGGTTACAGAGTTAGTAAAATGGCAATTTAATACCGAAGCAGTTAGCAATAATTTTAACTTTTACCTGAGTCAGATTATAGATACCCAGGGGACTGAAACAGCATTGCTTTCAGTAAGTTTTCTCGTGGTATTCTTTACACTATTAAAAACCTTTTTTCAATACATGAGCAACTATGTAATGGCTCCATTACGCTCACTGGTTATTCGTGATATTCGAAATAAACTAAACACTAAGATTCTTGAATTACAATTATCCTATTTTACAGAAGAACGTAAAGGAGATTTAATATCAAGAATGACCGGTGATGTACAGGAAGTAGAAGCATCGATTGTTCGTTCGTTAAATAATGCGGTTAAGATGCCTCTGACAATTATCATATATCTTATTATATTATTTATAATGAGTCCTATGCTTACAATTATTGTAATAATTTTAATACCTGTAAGTGGATTTATTATTGGTCGAATTGGCAAATCGTTACGAAGAAAATCTATAAAAGGCCAGGCTAAACTAGGATTAATACTTTCTTACATTGAAGAAACTCTTTTTGGCTTACGAATTATTAAAGCTTTTAATTCAGAGAAAAAAATTGACGATAGATTCATAAAAGAAAACAACTCGTATTCAAAATTAATGACCAGGATCTGGCGAAAAAAAGAACTGGCAGGTCCATTCAGCGAATTTATGGCAACCATAGTTATTGTTTTGGTTATGTGGTATGGTGGCAGCCTGGTTCTGGCAGAAAGTGCAATTATGAACCCTCAAACGTTTATTGCATACCTTGTTATATTTTCACAAATTATTCCTCCGGCAAAAGAGGTTTCAAATGTGTATTATAATTTACAACGCGGATTAGCTTCTCTTGATCGTATTGATGGAATATTAGACGCAGAAGTTACTATAGTAGTTAAAGAAAACGCAATACCTGTTAAAGATTTTAAGCATACTATTGAATACAAAAATGTAAGTTTTAAATATATCCAGGATTATGTATTAAAAAATATTAACCTGAAAATTGAAAAGGGAAAAACAATTGCCCTGGTTGGCCAGTCAGGTTCAGGAAAATCAACTCTTGTCGATTTACTGCCTCGTTTTTACGATATTGTAGAAGGAGAAATACTTATTGACGGAGAAAATATCAAAGATTTAAATCTTGTTGATTTAAGAAATTTAATGGGTAATGTTAACCAGGAATCCATATTATTCAACGATACAATATACAATAATATAGCCTTTGGCATGGAGTCGGCCACTGGAGAAGAAATTATTGCAGCAGCAAAAGTAGCAAATGCACACGAATTTATTTTACAAACAGAAAATGGTTACCAAACCAATATTGGCGACAGGGGAACAAAGCTTTCAGGAGGACAACGCCAACGGGTAAGTATTGCCCGTGCGGTACTTAAAAATCCTCCAATATTAATCCTTGATGAAGCCACCTCTGCTCTCGACACCGAATCGGAAAAACTCGTTCAGGATGCTATTTTTAATTTAATGAAAAACCGTACTTCAATCGTTATTGCGCACCGTTTATCTACTGTTCGCGATGCCGACGAGATATGTGTTTTACATGAAGGCGAAATTGTTGAAAGAGGCAAACATGACGTTTTGCTTGCTCAAAAAGGAATTTATAAAAAACTACATGATTTACAGATGTTTGCCTGATAGTTTTTTGATGAATTCGCTTTTTTTGTATCCTTTTATTTTTTTTCTCGTATCAACGGTTAAACTTTTTAGAAATTCTCTGAATTCTTTTTAGCTGATATGAGAAAAAAATTACCGGCTTTTATTTTATTTATTTTTTTGATTATCCTTTCTGCCGGTATTCAATTTGCTTATTCACAAAAAATTAATTCCGACTCCCTGGAAACTGTTCTTGAGAAATCACCTGATTTAGAAAAAATAACTATTTACAAAATCCTTTCGGAATATTATATCAGCAATACACCAGAGAAAGCAATTAAAACTGCAAATAAACTTTTGATCCTGGCCGAGAAACTCGATAGTTCAGGAATCATTGATTATTGTTACGAGATTTTAGGCGAGGCATACTACTTCCAGGATAACTACTCTAAATCACTTGAATATTTTGAAAAGTATCTCAAAAATCAAATAAAAGAACAGAATGAACCTGGTTTAGCCCGTGCATATAATAACTTAGGTATTGTTTATAGGGCTTTGGGAAATTTAGATAAAGCAATAGAATGTTATAAAAAATCATTGGAAATTAATAAGAAAAATAACGATAAAAACGGATTGAGCAGCTCTTACAATAACCTGGGTGTATTACACGAATACCTGAATTTATTTAGCCAGGCTCTCGATTATTATCAAAAATCGCTCGACTTGGAACTTGAACTTGGCGATAATGACGGTATTTCAACTTCTTACCTAAATCTCGGGGGTATTTATTTAAAATTAAAAAAATACGATAAAGCTATTGCTTACTGTGAAAAAAGTATAGCAATAGCAGAATCTAATGGTTATAACATAACCCTTGAAATTACTTACGATATATTGTATCAGATATATAAGGAAACGGGGGATTTCGAAAAGTCATTGATATATCATGAAAAGTTTTATGATCTTAAAAACAAACGGGTAAACGAAGAAACAAACACTCAAATTGCAGAATTAGAACTAAAGTATAATTCTGAAAAAGACCAACAGAAAATAAAACTGCTTAACCGACAAAAAAAACTGCGTTCATTATTAAATTATTTTTTTATTACTGCAATTTTTCTTTTTTTAATTGAATCCTTTTTGCTCATTCGCGAAAATAAAAAACGCAGAAAAAACAATCAGCTGTTACGATTACAGAATGCTGAAATGCTTCAGCACAAAGAAGAGATTGAAACCCAGCGTGATGAAATAGAAGCACAACGTGATGAAATTATCCGGCAGAAAGATTTAGCCGACGAGCAGAGAGACCAAATCCTGAAACAGAATAAAGACATTACCGACAGTATAGAATATGCTAAAAACATTCAAATAGCTCTTTTCCCCGATAAGTTTACTTTGCAAAAAATTTTAAATAAAGGATTTTGCCTGTTTAAGCCTAAAGATATCGTTAGTGGCGATTTTTACTGGGTTGCCCAGGTCGAAAATAAATCTGTAATTGTTGTGGCAGACTGCACAGGACATGGTGTTCCCGGAGCTTTCATGAGTATTATAGGAATTAATTTCCTAAACGAAATAGTTTTCGATGAAAACGTTCTTAAACCCAGCGATATACTAAACCAGCTTCGTAAAAAAGTTGTTAAAACCCTCGTAAATTCAAGTAAAATTGATGAAGCCAAAGACGGCATTGATATGTCGTTAATAGTAATTGACAGGGAAAATATGAAACTCCAGTATGCAGGGGCATACAACCATTTGTATTTTATTCGTGATCACATGCTTGAAGTTATCCGTGCCGATAAAATGCCGGTAGGTATATCTTCAAAAACGATGGAACCATTTACGAACCACGAAATAGACATTCAGCCCGATGATTTGTTTTACATGTTTACCGACGGATTTGCCGACCAGTTTGGCGGACCAAACAAGAAAAAATTCAGAATTGTTAATTTACGTGATTTACTCCTCGAAATTCATGAAAAACGTATTGAAGAGCAAAAACAAATCATTTTCGAAACATTCATTAACTGGAAAGGCTCTCAACCTCAGGTAGATGATGTTTTGGTTATGGGTATTAAAATTTAATTTTACCCGTGCAAACAAACAACATTTTCCAAATTTTTTTGTTTAATTGATAATGAATACGCAAACTCTTTATATTAAAAATATGGTTTGTCCACGCTGCATTATGGCAGTTCGAGACATATTTATTCGAAATAATATACAAATTGTTAATATCAAGCTGGGGGAAGCAATTATTAAGGGCAGTCAAATAAATTTTGAACTTATTAAATCTGAACTTCAAAAAATCGGTTTCGAATTACTTGAAGATAAAAAATCTCAACTGATTGATAAAATAAAAACATTAATAATTGAATATATACATCACGGGAATAATCAACCATTAAAAATAAATTTCTCCGATTATCTTGTAAGTAAAATTGGAAAAGATTACAATTACATAACAAGCATTTTTTCAAGTGTTGAAAATATTACCATTGAAAAGTATATTATTAAACAAAAAATTGAAAAAGTTAAAGAACTGATTATTTATGACGAGCTTAACCTGAGTGAAATTGCAATGAATTTAAACTATAGCAGTATTGCCCATTTAAGCAGCCAGTTTAAAAACGAAACCGGCTTAACCCCCACTCAATTCAAGAAAATACAATTAAAAAACAGAAGAAACATTAGTGATATATAAAATTATTCTACTTAAACTATTTTACCGGGATATTTTTGTGAAAAATTTTAGCCCTGAAATCCCCGGCTGAAATAACCACGAAGATTCTAATCAAAAAAAGATACACAAAGTCAGTTATTTAAATTTCTACTTGCACAACGGGTTAAAAATCATAAAATCATATAAAACATTTTTATAATTATATAAAAGAATCTTTAATTCTTTATTTATTTTTGTATAGTTAAAATAGTTAATGCATTTCAAAAAAAATGTGCTTCGGAAGCAAGGGTTAATAACAAGGTAATTTTTCTCATAATCAATTTCTTGAAAGCTTCCGGAGCCTTTTTAAAAAACCAAATCAAAATAATATGCAAAGCCTGAGATTTAAATCCAGCCTTAAATGTGCTGGTTGTGTTCATGCTATTAAACCATTTATGGAAAGAATTAATGGTATAGTTTCGTGGAATGTTGATTTAACAAGCCCTGACAAAACTATTGATGTAGTTTCAAATGTGCCTGACGAAAAAGAAATCGTTGAAGAAATTCAAAATGCCGTTCGTGCAGCTGGTTATAAAGCAGAGATAATTTAGAGTTTATAAATAATATCATGAGCCTGATAAAAGAAACATACGAGGTTGAAGGCATGAGTTGTGCATCATGTGCAGGCAGTGTAGAAAGTATGCTTTCTTCGTTAAATGGCATAAAATCGGCACAGGTTAATTATGCCAACTCTTCTGTTATTGTTGTATTCGATGATAAAAAAATCTCTCACCAGGAAATGGAAAAATCAATCGATGAGATTGGATATAAATTAAACACGAATCAAAAGAATAAAGATATTTCAGAGATTGAAGAGTTGGAAAAAACCAGGTTGTCAAAAGCAAAACAAAAAGCTATTTATTCCATTGTTTTTACAATTCCTGTTTTTATTATTTCCATGTTTTACCACCATATGCCACATGGTAATTGGATAATGCTTGCCTTCTCTATGCCGGTAATTTTTTTGTTTGGTCGTAATTTTTATATCATTGCTCTTAAACAAGCCAAACACTTGTCGGCAAATATGGATACCCTGGTTGCTTTAGGTACAGGCTCTGCATTCATTATCAGCTTATTTAATACATTTTTCCCATCCTATTTAAATTCGAGAGGAATTCAACCCCATGTTTACTACGAAGCAGCAACAGTAATTATTTCATTAATACTCCTGGGTAAATATCTCGAAGAGAAGGCCAAATCAAAAACTTCAGGATCAATACGAAAATTAATGGGATTAAAAGTTAAAGCTGCAACTGTAGTTCGTGAAGGGAAAGAGATTACCCTATCGATTGACGATGTTGTTTTGGGTGATATTATTGTCATTCGGCCGGGAGAAAAAATACCCGTTGATGGAAGAATAATTGATGGGTTTACTGCTGTTGATGAAAGTATGATTACCGGAGAACCAATACCCGTTGAGAAAGCAGTTAACGATAAAGTAATAGGTTCAACAATTAATAAGAACGGGAGTTTTAAAATGATTGCCGAGAAAGTGGGTAAAGATACTTTGCTTTCTCAAATTATTGAACTGGTTAAAAATGCACAGGGAAGCAAAGCCCCTGTTCAGAAATTAGCTGATAAAATAGCATCGGTATTTGTTCCGGTTGTTCTGTTAATTGCAAGTTTAAGTGCATTTGCCTGGTATTTTATCGGGCCCGAACCTTCTTCTACTCATGCATTTGTTACTTTTATAACCGTATTGATTATTGCCTGCCCATGTGCTTTAGGCCTAGCTACACCAACAGCTTTAATGGTTGGGATAGGAAAAGGAGCTGAAAACGGCATATTAATTAAAAACGCAGAAAGCCTTGAAAAAGCCCGCCAAATAAACGTTATCGTTATCGACAAAACAGGTACGATTACAAAAGGCAAACCCGAAGTAACCGAGATTATCTGGCTAAAAAGCAAAACAGAACAACGAACAATACTTGAAGAAATTCTTGCTATCGAAAAAAAATCGGAGCATCCTTTGGCTGAATCTATTGTAAACTACCTGAAAGACTATTCAATCACAAACCCACGGGTAACCGAGTTTGAAAGTAAAACAGGACGAGGTGTTACAGCCAAAATAAATGATGCCAGCTATATCATTGGAAATTACAAACTAATTACCGATTCTGGTATCGAAATCGAAAAAGAGCAATCCTATTTTACGGGTTTTGGTTTAACAGCACAAACCCATGTTTTTGTTGCCAGAAACAATAACCTTATTGCACTCATTCTTATTTCAGACCAGATAAAGTCCAATTCAAAAAAGGCAATACAGGAATTACAACAGATGAATTTAAAGGTTCATATGCTTACAGGGGATAACGCGGCTACTGCAGAAGCAATCTCTAAAGAATCGGGAGTTGATTTTTACCAGGCAGAACTCTTGCCGGGAGACAAACTAAATTACATAAAGAATTTACAAAAACAGGGATTAAAAGTAGCCATGGTTGGTGATGGAATTAACGACTCTCCTGCTCTCGCTCAGGCTGATATTGGAATGGCCATGGGGCAGGGCACCGATATTGCCATTGAAAGTGCCGATATTACCCTGGTAAAAGGAGATCTTGAGAAAATTACATCTGCAATTAAATTATCAGTTTTAACACTTAAAACCATCAAACAAAACCTATTCTGGGCGTTTATTTACAACATTATTACCATCCCAATTGCAGCAGGAATCCTTTATCCTGTAAACGGGTTTCTTTTAAATCCGATGATTGCCGGAGGAGCAATGGCATTTAGTTCGGTTTCTGTAGTGTTGAATAGTTTGAGATTGAAAAGAAAATCAATTTAGTCCGACGATAAAATATATTCGTATCCGGGCTTTAAAAATAATTGATTATCTTTCTCATTTGCAATAAAAATTCTTTAAAAGAAATATTTCAACACTAAATAAAATGGATTTTGTATTAAAAAATAAAAAACTATTTGCTGCTGTTTTTTGGTTTTGGGTTGCTGCAATCCTTTATTTCTCATTAACTCCAAATAATCTGAAAATGCAGATAAACATACAGAATAATTCATACCGGTTAGATTATATTTTTCATTTCCTGGTTTATTTCAGCCTGTCATTACTCTTTCTTTTGTGGAAAGCCAACAAATACTTGCGAATTAAACCTGTTTTTATGATTTATTTTCTTGCTGGCAGTTTTATTTTAGCAGGAGGAAGCGAGTTTGCCCAATCGTTTGTACCCGAAAGAACATTTAATCCATTTGATTTATTGTCAAATATACTCGGTATAATTACAGGAGTAAGTATTTTGTTTTTTATTCCGGGGAAAATTCTTCAACCTAAGAAAACCTGAGAAAATTAAGATTCTGTCATCCCCAAACTCCTTCAATTTTTGTTTTACAGTTTTTACACTGTCCATTCAGCAGGTTCTTTTGTAAAATCTGAAACCCTTTGCGCTCAACCACAATACTTTTACATTTCGGGCAAATTGTATTTTGAGCACCGGAACCCGGGACATTTCCTACATACACGTAGTTTAATCCTGATTTTAAAGCAATTTCACGGGCTTTATTTAAAACATTTACTGGTGTTGCCGGCAAATGAGTTAATTTATACATGGGGTGAAAACGGCTAAAATGCAAAGGAACATCTTCGAAACCGTTTTTATAAAGCCAGTCGCACATCTGTTCAATCATTTTCAAATCATCAGTCCACTCGGGCACTATCAGGTTTGTTATTTCAAGCCACACTCCTTCCTGCTTCAGAATTTTCAACGTATTTAAAATGGGTTCGAGTTTTCCCCCGTTTAAACGATTGTAAATATCATCATCGAAACTCTTTAAATCGATATTGGCAGCATCGATAAAAGGGATTAGTTCGCGTAAAGGTTTTTCGTTGATATAACCTGCCGAAACCAACACATTTTTTATTCCATTTTGTTTTGCAATTTTTGCCGAATCCATCACATATTCATAGAAAACGATTGGTTCGGAATAGGTGTAAGAAATTGACAGACAACTATATTCTTTAGCTTGCCTGTACACATCGGGAGGCATGAGTTCATAATTTCGTGTATCTTTAGGACTAACCTGTGATATTTGCCAGTTCTGGCAATTTAAACAGGCCAGGTTGCATCCTGCAACTGCAAGCGAATACGATTTGCTTTCAGGTAAAAAATGATACAGGGGTTTCTTTTCAATTGGATCAACATTTATTGAACAGGGATTGCCGTAACCAATAGAATAAATTTTCCCATTATGAACTACTCTTGAATGACAATCACCGGTTTCGCCTTCTTTTTTTGTACAATCGTTCGGGCATAAAGTACATTTTACTCCCCGGGGAGTATCAATATAAAACCTGGATTCTTTACTCCACTTCCATAAATCATCAGAACCAGTAACAAACGAATTTAATCCTTTAGTAAATGCATACGATTTATTTACAGCTAAAGCAAAAGCACAGGAACCTAAGAATCCGCATTTTATAAAATCTCTTTTATTGATCATTCGTTTGCTCATAATTGCAAAAGTTGTTATTCAAATTTAAAGGTGATGAATACGAAAAGCAAATTTTAAAGTAGTAATAATTCAACTTATGCTTTTCTTAAAACAAAATATGCCGAAAGAGAACTGAGCAAAGCAATAAATACTAAAGAAAAACCAAAACCCAGGATTGGAACAAGGTATATTGAAAAAAACAAAGCTCCTGTTGCAGCCCCAATCAGGTCTATGCCATAAGCATCGGAAGCCGTTTTTTCAATATGATCTTTATTTAATGATGTAGAAACTGAGAATATTGCCCCGGTTAATATTGATATTAAAAGAAGCAGAATTATAAAAACCAGGAAGAAAATACGTTCATTTGTTTCAATTGTTTTCAAAAAGTAAAATAATACAGGTAAAATAAGAGCAAAAACAGCTACAAGTATCTGTAATTTGCCCAATCCTTTAAAAGTATTCTGTTTAAAAACCTTTTGCCAGTATAAAGAACCCAAAGCCAGGCCAGCCATAAAAATCATGATAAATATACCTGCTGCAAAATAAACATATCCGTATAGTACCTGAAAAACAAGGAGAAGGACAATCTCAATACTTGTTCCTGCAAATCCGGCAGCAAAAACTGCCTTGTTAAGTGAATTGGCACGAATATAAAAGAATCCGGCAAAAAGGATTATTAAAACCGCCGGAATCCAATATCTCAGATTAAAATGACTCAACCATAATTTAATCTGGCTCTGATAACAAACCGGGTTAAAGTCTGTATTTACCGGAGCATTTAAATCAATCAGGTTCATTATTTTTTTACTTCGTTCTATTACTAATTCATCGTGAATATAAAATGAATTGACATATTCGGTAGATATGTTTTTAAGCTGAATTTGTTTTGCAATATCTCCGGATAAATTATCGTCTGAAGCCAATATAAAATCATCAGTACCTGGTAAAATCAATATGTTTTTAAATTGAGTTTTTAATGTTGCATGTACAATTGAAATTAATTTACGGGCTTCGTCATTCAAATAATTCGAGCTCGATGGTAATGAAAGGCTGATTATCGCATTTTTATTTAACTTGCTTTTTAGAAGTGAAAAAAACTCTTTTGTATAAAACCGGTTAAACTGAATGGTTGATGGTTTAGGCAAATGAATAATAACCACATCGTATTTTTTATCCGTTTTTTTTAAATACCGGATGGCATCCTTTTTAATCAAATTTACATTTCCTGATGATTCTTCATTAAAATATTCACGTGCGATGCGAATAATTCCTGGATTTACATCAACATAATCGATTTGTTTAACCGGATATTTTTTAATCTCATTCATTATACCACTTACAATACCCGATAATACAAGCACACTTTCAGGATTCTTATGTTGTACCATAGCAAAATGTGCTGATTCTTCACGAAAAGCAACATCTCCTGAAGTAGCCATTAATACATTGTTCTCGAAATAATTTACTTGTCCGTCCTGACTTGTTATTGCTAAAATACCATAAGGTGTTTCATCGATGTATTGAACCATTTGCCCCGGGAACGATAATTCTCTTATCGATTTATCGAGATTGTTTTGCAAGAATAAAAAGGAAAACAACAGAAAAACAAATACCAGTCCTCCAGAGATTAACAGTTTCTGATTTTTAATACTTAAAAACACAGTTACAAAAACAATCAAAATCATAACTACATATAAACTCTGAAAAGTCGAGAGAAACCAGATAAGTACAAAATTTAAAACCAAACCACCTATCATGCTCCCTATTGATTCCCAGGCATAAATAACTCCAATCCGGTTATCCTGGCTTAAATCTTTAAAAGTGCCTGTAAACAAGGTAAATAGCATACCCGATATAATGCAAAATGGGCTTAGAATAAGTAAACTATAATAAAAAACATGAGTAATTCCATGCATCACACCCGGATTAAAAAACAAACGGGAAAGATAATGTAACTCCAGGACAGTAATAACAGGAATAAATGCAAGACTTCCTAAGAGTATAAGTATCAGTTCTGTTATTTTCGCGTTATTTTTAATGAATCGGGCAAGATACGCGCCTAAGCCTGTAAGAAGCATCCAGTTTGCAAGAATTACACCAATAACAAGTTCGTTCCCATTAAAAAAGGTAAGAAACTCTCTCAGAAGAATTACCTGGGTAACAAAAGCAACAAAACCTGAAAGAATTACTGCAGGCCTTAAATTGGATTTATATTTTTCCAAAAATTGATATCTGTTAGTAAATATGTTGATTTAGAAATCTTTTTCACCAAACACCAAAGCCTCATAAATAAATATTTCAGCATCTTTCCAGCCATCCCACCCTAAGCCTGCTTTATTCCTGGAACAATACCCCAAAAACTCTTCCTTTGTCCATCCCGTTTCTGTTGCTACCTGGGGTAAGAATGTGCCAGACGAGAATCCTTTTTTAATATAAATACCATGTTTACCCATTTCAATCTCATCAATAGAATTAATTTTTCTCATTGGAGTTAAAACAGAAATCTCAACATCAATTTCTTTCATTTCATTTAAAGTAACAGCTTCGAACCGGTGATCTTCAGTTGCGGAAGCTATGGCCATTTGTTGAATTACACTATACAAGGGTTCTGAAGCAGAAAAACGGCCTATGCATCCACGCAATTCTCCTTTTTCGTGAAGAGTTACAAAAGCACCACAATTTTCCTGCATTACCGGAGTTAAATCCTTTTTATTGATTTCGGGGGTTTTGCCTGTTGACAAATATGTTTCAATGGTATTGCGGGCAATCCCTAATAATTTCTCCTTTTCTTTTTTGGAAAGTTCAAATGTTATTTCAGACATATTTTGAGTTTTTTTCTTAGTAAAAATAATAGCATTATAACCTACAACCCTGTTTTTATCTCCAATTTGATCACCCGAATTCTGGTAATCAACAGCAAGAACTTGAATATCGGGCATAGATTCAGTAATACAAAGCAGGCTTAATACAGCCGGCCACCCGCATAAACAGGTTGCCAGATTTTCGATATTCGCATAACCACTTTCGTTAATCGCATCAATTACTTTATCAACAGAGTTTGTTAGAATAGCATCGCAGGTTTTTTTATCCACCTTTACTGCATCTGAATATGTTGGATAATGCGAAAAATCTGTACTTACAATAAATAAATTTTTCTCGTTAAAATAGGGAAGCAATGCTTTGGCAATTTTCTGGCAATCGCTCAAGTTTTGTGATCCTGTAACAATAGGAATAATCTGAAAATCCTTTTTCATGATATATTGAAGAAAAGGCAATTGAACTTCTAAGCTATGCTCTGTGGAATGAGCATCGGGGTTAAACACAAATACATCATTCTTCTCAATGAGTTCAGTTGCCAGATTTCTGTTCACCTTAACTTTCCCAAGCGGGGTAATATAATCGCCAATATTGTAAATAGAAGCACCTTTAAAAATGGTTCTGTGGCTCGAAGCAAGGATGAAAATATTTTCATATTCCTTATTGGGATCAATCTGATTGTAAGCAGAAGCAGCAACTTTACCTGAATATACATAACCGGCATGAGGAGCCAAAATCGCCAAAACCGGATCATGAGTTTTTACCTTTTCCGCCTGGGCAAATAAAGACTTTAACAACGATTGTAATTCTTCTGGTTTATCGGGGTAAAATGACCCTGCGACAACAGGTTGCCTGTCAACAGATACAGGTTCCTTTTTATTTTCCTGTGAATTACAAGACATTGTAAGAGAAAACAAAATCAGCACAAGTAGATATTTATAACTGGGTATCATGATCTGAAAAATTTATACAAGTTATAAAATATGTTTCCCTAAAGCAAAAGCAAAATAGCTTCGCCGTTAATAAGTGTCCATCCCTAATGTATAGAAATTAAAAATACAATGGAACGCTGATGACACAGATTGTCATGATTTTCACTGATTTAAATCATAAGCAATCATAAATAATCAGCGTTATCTGCGTTCTATTTTGATTTTATGGATAGACACTTATTAAATTGAATTATTTCGTATTTTTGATTAAACTCCATTATGACTATAATCACATATATTGTCCTATCTGCAATCCTGATTTATGCTCTGATAATACTTGCATTTGTATATGGTTGGTTAAGAATTAAAAATTTTAAACCTCATAACATAGAACAATTCCCCCATGTTAGTATTGTTGTTGCCTGCAGAAACGAAGAAGAAAATATTAAACAACTTCTCGAATCCCTTTCTGAACAATGCTATCCAAAAGAGAAAACTGAAATCATCCTGGTCGATGATCATTCCGAAGATCAAACAGTAAAAATAATTCGAAATTTTCAGGGATTAAATGTCCGTTTGCTGTCCTTACCTGAAGATTTATCAGGTAAGAAAGCCGCTTTAAGATTTGGAATAAGTAGTTCTACTTCTGAAATTAGTATTACCACCGATGCCGATTGTACTATGGGCAAAAACTGGCTGACAAGCATGGTTAGTTATTATTTAGAATATAAACCTAAACTAATTGTTGCTCCTGTAGTACTGTACCCCTTGAAAAATATTTTTCAAAAATTACAATCACTTGAGTTTATGAGTCTAATCGGTTCCGGATCAGGTGCAATAGGCATCCACAGACCAATTATGTGTAACGGGGCAAATTTATTATTCGAAAAAGCAATATACGAAAATGCACTTCTTGAAAACAAGTATGCTTCGGGAGACGATATTTTCCTTCTGCTTTCGGCAAAGAAGCAATATCGCGAAGAAATTCACTTTTTAAAATCGACAGATGCCATTGTATTTACAAAACCTGCACAAACTTTAATGGAATTTTTCAAACAACGCATTCGTTGGACATCAAAAAGTAAAGCCTATCGTGATTTTGATATAATTTTTATTGCTCTGCTCATTGCTCTAAGCAATTTAATGCTCGCTTTTACTTTAATAGCATCTGCATTCAACCCGGAATTCATATCTGTTTTTATATTGGGTATTTTCATTAAATCAATTGCCGACATTGCTTTACTTGTTCCGGTTACCCGGTTTTTAAAATACCCTCAGTTGATGTGGTGGTTTGCTCCTTTGCAAATCCTATATCCCTTTTATATTGTATTCACAGCCATCGCAGGGATATTTGGAAAATTCACATGGAAAAACAGGAGTTTAAGATAAATCCATTATTTTTGAATAACCAATTTCAAATTCAGGATGATATTCAGAAAAAAGAAAACAGAAATTAGTGGATCGCTCAATTACATTGCCTGGCAACGTTTCAAGAAAAACAAGTTGTCGTTAAGCGGACTGGCTTTTATTCTCCTTTCTGTTATCATTGCTTTCTCAGGATATCTAATTACTCCCGACAAGTCGTCATTTGCAAACAACCAGATTCTTGAAATTTCGACCCGGAAACCCGGTTTTAAAGTACAAATGCTTAAAATCAGGAAGAACGAATTCAATGAAGACAAAGGTTTATTTAGCACTTTGCTTTTTGGTAAAGTTGACCCCTACACTTATATCCCTGTCAACTCCTATCGTTTTGAAAATGATAAAATCATTATCGAAGAATTTAATGATATTCCGAGCGAAGAAGCTTTTTATTCCGAACACAATCTTGCCGACATTCTTTTTTCATTAAAATATGAAGAAAAAATAAATTTCGTTGAAAACCAAATTGGCTTTACTTATTATAATGGAAATACGGGAACTATTAACCTTACAGAAGCAAAAAACAGTGTAGAACAATATCATTTAACCACAAAAAAGTATCTTTTAGGAACCGACCGTTTTGGACGTGATTTATTAAGCCGATTGCTCATTGGCACACGTGTTTCGCTATCAGTAGGATTCATTTCTGTAATCATTTCGTTGCTAATCGGAATAACACTTGGTTCAATTGCAGGTTTTTACAGGGGAAAGGCAGATGATATTATTATGTGGCTCATCAATGTAATCTGGTCAATACCGACACTTTTAATGGTTATTGCAATTACTTTGGTTATTGGCAAAGGATTCTGGCAGATATTTATTGCTGTAGGACTAACCATGTGGGTTGAAGTTGCCCGTGTTGTTCGTGGACAAGTATTAAGTGTTCGGGAGAAAGAATATGTTGAAGCAGCCAGGGCTCTTGGTTTTAGTAATAACAGAATCATTTTCAAACATATTCTGCCCAATGTTATGAGCCCGGTAATTATAATTTCGGCAGCCAATTTCGCAACAGCGATTTTACTTGAAGCCGGTTTAAGTTTCCTTGGAATCGGCGTTCAGCCACCGGTGCCATCGTGGGGCTCCATGATAAAAGAACATTACGGGTATATCATCATAGACAAAGCATACCTTGCAATTTTACCCGGCATTGCCATTATGTTGCTGGTACTTTCCTTTACTCTTGTAGGAAATGGACTACGTGATGCACTGGATACCAAAGGAAATAATTAAACACAGCTAGCACGCATCATGCCTTTGGCAGATAAATTAATAACTCGTGCTAATAAGAAGTAAACAACCACCACCAAAGGTGGTGGCTTTTAAAAACTTTTAACTCTAAAAGAGTTTATAATCTTTATCTTCTTCTTCATTTTTCTTTTCTTCTGACTCTTGATG
>Ga0209211_10000318_pt1 | contig 105723 bp, 84 predicted proteins | sample RifGroA2_FD_183992 | JGI IMG/M metagenome (GOLD analysis project Ga0209211, IMG submission 183992) | Groundwater microbial communities from Rifle, Colorado, USA - Groundwater A2 (SPAdes) (version 2) | ecosystem: Environmental > Aquatic > Deep subsurface > Groundwater | place: Rifle, Colorado...
CAGGGATGAGCAGAAATACGGTTGATGAATCCCTTCGAGTTCTCAGAAAAATTGAAGACAAACCGGAGCTTAAAAAAGCAATTGAAGAAAAAGGTATAAATTCCGTACGATTGGTTGCAAATCTGGCGACTCCGGAAACAGACAAATTCTGGGCTGAAAAAATTAAAGAGATGAGTAGCTACACACTGGCAACATACGTTAAAGAGTTCCGAAAAAGCGAAAATCAAGCTCATTTCGAAATGGAAATCCCTACTGCACCACAAATTCAAAGTATAACAATCGAGCTCGACCCAAAGATCGCAAACCAACTTCAAAAACTCAAAGGCCAAGGAAATTGGAACGAGCTTATGCAAAAACTCCTGCAAGCTTATCAAGCGCAAGTTGAAGCCAAAAAACCTATTCCACAAGAGAACGCAAAAAGATATATACCCGCAAAAATAAAACAACACGCACTATCAAAAACTAACAACACATGCGCATTCCCCGGCTGCACAAAAGAGTATAAATATCTTCACCACACCTGGAGATTCGCACTCACAAAAACGCATGATCCGGACAGCCTCATTCCTCTTTGCAAGGCGCATGAACACCTCGTTCACGCAGGCTTGATTGAAAACGAAGATTTGCCGCCAGAAAACTGGAAAATCAAACTTGAAACAGATAAAAACAGCGAAAAATGGCAAAAAGTGGATAAGTGGGTGGCGGGATATTACACGGGAAAAAGCAAAGGAAATCGCGTCGGACCATAAGCCGGGCGCTAAACTTGGGTGACAAATTAGGTTTCAAGATAGGTCGCGCCCTCGGATTCATTTGATTTTTAACGCATTTTCTGCTAAAATATATAAATATAAATAAAAAAAATGAAGGCAAAACAAAAACTAATAGCTAAATTTTTTATTGCAAGCGCTTGCGCGGTCATTATTTTTGGCCTTCTGCCGAGCTTTGCAAGCGCTGCTACCAAACCAGGCTTGCCTTTGGACGACAAAAACTACAACACTGAATTGATTGCTCCAAAAGGTGAAACAGCTAAAGCCAAAATCGAATCCGCTCTCGGCATCGGCGATAACGCTCAAGGTGGCATACTCTACGTTGTAAAAAACATCATCACCGCACTCGCGGTTTTGCTTATTATCATCTCAGCTGTGCGCATTTTGACAGCAGGCGGCGATGAAGAAGTTATAAAAAAACAGACAAAACAAATCATGTATTCGATCGGCGGACTTGTGCTCATCAGTCTTTCCGGCGATCTTTGGAAGGTATTTGATTTCAGCCAAGGCGGCATGCTAAAAGATCCAACGCAAATGATAAAAAGCGTGACTTGGTTTAATCGTGAAACGCAGATTGTAATCACGTTCTTCAAATATTTGATTGGCGGTGTCGCTATATTCCAGATGATCGCAAGCGGACTCCATTTGATCACGATGGAAGACCCGGCCAAAGTTGAAGAAGATAAAAAAAAGCTTATGTATGGCGCAGGTGGTTTGATTTTGATCGTCATGTCAAATACGATAATTGATAAAATTTTCTACAAACTTGATATAACAAAATATACAGGTACAACAGGCGTTATGCCGGCAATTGATGCAATGGCCGGTTTAAAAGAAATTGTTGGAATAACCAATTTTGTAGTTGCTATTTTGGGCCCGCTTTGCGTTTTGGCCCTTATTGCAGGCGCGATCATGTATGTGGTTTCCGGTGGAGCGGAAGAAAAAACTAAACAAGCCACAAGAGTTATTACAGCAGCGGCAATTGGAATAGTTATCGTATATGGCGCATTTGCCATCGTATCAACCGTAATAGCACGTAAATTCACAGGATGAAAAAACTATTAGCAACATCAGCATTAATCTTCATGTTTATGATCCCATTGTTTGGGATTTCAATTGCGCATGCGCAAACTCCATCTGCCGGATTGGGTGCGGTTGGGGACGTTTTGAAAGGCAAAAATGCCGGAACGCAAAACGAAATTTTGCACGCTGAATCTTCAACCGAAGATGGCGCAAGCGAGATTACAAGCACAATCCTTTACCTTGCTGATTACATCAAATATTTTGTAGGTGGAATCGCGGTTATCATGATTATTTACGCTGGTGCAAGGCTTATAATCGCAGGCAAAGATTCGGAAAAAGAGGCGGAAGCTTCCAAAAAAACAATATTTTACGCAATACTATCGATAATTATAATTATCCTTGCGGATACTCTTGTAAGAAAAGTATTTTTTGGAGAATATGGCGAAGCATTTAGAAATCAGGGAAGTGCAGAATTTTTCGCACAAGAAGGTGCGGAACAGATTCGCGGACTTTATAACTTTGCCGAGTATTTTGTTGGAGCAATTGCAATTTTAACGATCATCATAAATGGCGTAAGAATTGCAATGAGCTTTGGGGACGAAGATGGCAAGAAAAAAGCAATTCAAAGAATTTTATGGTCATTCGCAGGGTTAATACTTGTTGGAGTTTCCGAATTTGTTGTCAAAGACATTCTCTTTCCACAAATAGGAACTAAACTTCCTGCAATTGACAAAGCAACAACTTTGCTTAAAGGCATGACTAATTTCGCGTCAGCGTTCATCGCAACAGCAGCATTTGTTATGCTTCTTTACTCGGGATATATGTACGTTATTGGAGGCGCTGATCCGGATAGTGCCGGAAAAGCCAAAAAAGCTCTTGCAGCGGCGATCATTGGACTTGTCTTAGCAGCAGGATCGTATGCTATAGTCAACACTGTATTTAGTATAAGTAATTAACATAAACAAAAATGAAAAAAATCATAACTCTGAGTCTCGGACTTGTAATCGCAGCCACGTGCTTTTTTAGTGCTGGCAATTTGGCAAATGCCGGCGTAAAAGACACGTTATGTAGTATACCGGGAGCTTCGTGTGACGATGCAAATAGCGGCTCATTTACAAACTTTGAAGGCGGACTCCAAGCTCCATCGGAAGCGGGTTATGATGAGTCGCTCACACAGGTTACTTCAGCAAGAGAATTTATTATTAAAGTTGTTAATTTCGCGCTCGGATTTCTTGGATTGATAGCCGTAGTAATAATCATTTATGGAGGTATTAGATACGTTACATCTGCAGGTGAAAACGATGGCGTTGAAAAGGGCAAAAAAAGCATTATGTATGCGGCTCTTGGTCTCATCATAGTGATGGGATCATATGCAATCGTCAATACACTTTTAAAGGCTCCAGGGGGCACGGATCAGGCTTTAGGTGGCGCGACAATGCAAACCGAAACGCAACAAATGGTTGTTTTCTCGATTGATGAATTGAAGCATATCCCAACCGCATTAATTAAGGCTTATATAGCATATAGCCAAAATCAGACCGATTTCTTGGCTCTTGATCAAGGTATTTCGCAAGTTTGGGATACGAATTTTGAATTTACTACGGATTCAGAAATAAAAAAGACACTTGTTGATGCGATGAAAGGCGTTCCGGGCGCAAAAGAGAAATTAGCAAGTTTTAAAAACATAAAAGTTGCATTGGTTTCAGACATGCAAAGCGCACTTTCCGCTATGGAAACAGGAATTCAAAGTGCAAAAAACAGACTTGCGGAAATTGCAATGCGCACATCAAAATATTCAGCCCTTCAAGATAGAATTGCGCAATTTGGCATATATACGACTTCATGGCTTGTAGAAAAGAGATCTAAGTCGTCAGGGATTTCAAGGAATGCGGAATGTATTGAGGGGTGTGATGAGTTGGACTTATTTTTAGAGACTCTCTATAAAGATTGGGAAGATTTAACAGCTTATTTGCTTAATGGCACAGATGGTACTGCTCCACCAAGAATAACCGATAAAGACGCAAAATTTATGACAATTAGCTTTGCCGTAATGAAGCAAGGTAATGAGAAAACTTTTGACTCTACAGTCGATAAGATTAAAGAAGCCCTTAAGGACCTTGAAGCTTCAACGCAAGGAGTTGCCGGAGTTTCAGATATAGAAAGTAGTTTTAAAAGTCTTGATTCAGAGATGGAGGAATTAAAGGGCATGAAAGACGACCCATCGGTTGTTAAAGAAAAAATAATCGGGATCGTAAAGCTAATAACCACTCTTCAGAAAACTCTCTCTTCTATACAATTTGTGGAAGTGCATTTATCAGCCGATCAAACCGAAGGTAATGCGCCATTGATTGTTAATTTCAATACTCAAGGATCAAAAGATCCGTCTGGACAGTCGATAAAGAATGACAATGTTGAATGGGACTTGGACGGGGACGGTCAGTTCAATGTTAAAGCAGCAAGTTCAAATTGCGAAGAGAGTAAAAAGCAAAGTGCAACATGTATATATTCAGATCCGGGCACATATAGGATCGCAGCAAAAATAAAAAGCTCAAAATCTGAAACAATTGCATCGGGAAAAGCTTATATAACAGTTAAGGTTTTGCCTCCAAAAGCAAAAATAAAACTTCATGCATTTCCAAAAATCGCAGGAGTAGAAAAGGACGTTACAATTATGGAATATAACGAAGATGGATTCTTGATTGTTAATAAGCCGGGCATGCAAGTCACGCTTACGCAGGCAAAAAACGGGATTACTTTTGATTCAACCGGAACATCTTCTTCAAATGCATCAGGAGAATCCGGAACTGCGGATACAATTCAAAGCGTCAGATGGGATTTTGGAGATGGATCAGATATTGTTGAAGGTGAATTCACTGCTAATTCAAGAGTGGAGAATCATTATTATAACAATATAGGTAGCTATACTGTGAAGTTTGAAGTTACAGATAAAAAAGGCATTAGAGATAGAAAAGTCTTTGTCGTGACGGTTGCAAGCATAGCATCATTGATTGATATTATGCCGGAGCCTGTGGGTAAAACAGGAGAAAATTTTACGTTTGATGGCAAGAATTCATCAAGCGATAATGGTCAAATTTCAAAATACGAATGGACAATTACGCCGAGTGATTCGGAAGCAATTTCAGTAGTAGACCCTTTAATCACGAAAAAATTTGTGAAGCCGGGTTTGTATTTTGTTAACTTGAGGGTCTCGGATACAACGGGCGCTCAAGCAACGTCTAAGCAGGAAGTTAAAATCGAATCATTTCCGCCAATCGCAAAATTTTCTTATATAAATGGCAAAGTTGTTCAACCTGCAATCATAAATTTTGATGCAACTCGCACATACGATCCGGATGGCGTAAATAAAGACATCACTTATCTTTGGAAAATTGAAGGCGACGCAAAGGATTATAAAATAATTACAGGTGATGAAAAATCACCAAAGATGACGGTTAAATTTGAGAATCTTAACAATTATAAAGTCACTTTAAATGTTGCCGATAAAAACGAACCTGAAAAAACAACAGTTGAAGAAAAAGAAGTTCCAATAACAAGTCTTCTTGATATTGCGTGGGCGGATAAAGTTAATACGGATTCCGCGAGCTTGGATGATAAAGGCGAGGCACAGGCAAAGTTTGAAGCATTAAGTGAGCACGCGACAAATTATGATTTTGATTTTGGAGACGGAGAAACTGAAAGTGGTATGCCTACAAGTGGGAAAATAGACGCTTCACATGTATACAAAAAATCAGGAGTGTTCCAGGTGAGAGTAGTTGTTTCTGACGATGAGGGAAACAAAAATTCACTTACAAGAAGAATCATAATTGGTGGTTCAAAAAAACCAATTGCAGTAGTTAAACTTTTGGTTAACAGCGAAGAGGTTGATGTAAATAATTCAATTGAAGTCAGCAAAAAAGACGTTCTTACGTTCGACGCAACGGGCTCTATAAATACAAATGGCTCAAAAAGCGGACTTAAATATCAATGGGATTTCGGCGATGGTAAAAAGAGCACGAAAGACATCGCGACTTATACATATAAAGAGCTCACAAAAAAACCAAATGACGTTACCCTGAAGATCACGAGCTCTTCAGACGCAACCGCTTCCGCAACAGATACTTTAAAAGTTTCAGTTATAAGCATGAAGCCGGAAGCAAAGTCGTTGATTGCAGTTCCGGAAGGCGCGACACTAAAAACTCCGCTTAGAGTTAACGTTGCTATGATCGAGCCTTCAGATGCAGACGGCAGGGTTGTGAGCTATAAATGGTGGTATTTCGATATAAATAATCCGGAAGATAAGTTGGGCGAACAAATCACAACAAGTAATTCAACGATGATTACAGTTGGTACTCGAGGGAATGAAGGCGATACATATAAATATAAATTTGCAGGTTCTTTAACGGATGATAACAATCAAGAAGTTTTGCTTGAAGATTTACTTGGCACGGATTCTCTCCCAACTCTTGATATTGCAAATGGCCCAAATAAATCGCCGATTGCAAAATTTTCAGCAGACAAAACGAACGTAAAAATGGGCGAATCAATTACATTTTCAAGTTCATCCACTGATCCGGATGGAAAAATCACTATCTATATATGGGATACGGATGGAACAGGTTTTGCAGGCAAGGAGCAATCAACAAAAGCATCCACGACAGTAAAATACGACAAGCCAATTCCGGGAGGAGTGAGCGTTAGATTGAAAGTCATTGATAATAATTTTGGAGAAACGGTTTCAGATCCGATCACGGTTTATGTTACATCAAAGGCAAAGGCTCCAAAAGCCGCGTTTACATACGTTCAAGAAACGGGCACAAAAAACGTAACATTCAAAAATAATTCTGCGGCAGATACGGAGAATGGCGCAACGATTGCAAAATATATTTGGGATTTTGATACGATTTCTTCATATCAAACTGCGGATTCTGATGGCGACGGTAAAAAAGATAATGATACGGATTCAGCAGAAACAAATCCAAAACATTCATATTCCGCATATAGCACTTATTATGTGAAATTAACAGTTGTCGATAGCTTTGGAAGCGAGACAAAAGTAACAAATCCGGTTGAAATTAAAGGTGTGGCTATAAGCTATAGCACCGGCGGAAGCACGGGCGGAACCGTTGTTGGTGGCGCGGGAACAACTGCGGGCGGCACTGGTGGTGCTGGCACAAGTACCGGCACAGGCACAAGTTCAGGAGGATTTGGACTAGGCGGCGGCAATCCCGGCATCAGTTTTGGCAATATAGTCACAAGCGGCAATTCGGTTACGAACTCATCGTTTGTTTTGAAAATTGCAACAACGCCGGCTACAGAAGTTGATAACAAAATTCATCTTTCAGGCGCAACGGGCGTCGCGAAATTTGATTTCTCGGGCTCAACAGGGGATATAGTAAAAATAGTTGTTGATAAAAACGTTTATTTTGATTCGGACAACAATGGATTGAAAGACGATGATGCGAATTTCCAGACAACAAATAAAGCAAATTATTATCAATCAAGTTTTGATTCTGCGTGGGGAAAAACTGCTGTAAAAATAACGGCATATAGTAAGACGGGCACGCAAGATTCGATTATAAAAGAAATAGTTTTTGATTCATTGACAAGCGCCGGTGCAAACAATGTTTTTGTTGTCCCGGGTAGCGCTGAATTATACGCCGCACTTGCCGGAATGTTTGGATTTGGTATATTAAGTGCGAAAGCAATAAAAAGAAAACGTTCAAAGCATATTAAAAAATAATCCCTCACAAATTTTACTATGGCAGATACAACTCCTCCTCAAAATTCGCAACCGGTAGCTTCGGTCACGCCAGCGCCTCAAGCGCCAGTCACAGCAACGCCTGCGCCAGTAGCGCAACCTGCGGCAACAGCGCCTGCAGCAACGCCTGCTCAAACATCAATTCCGGTTGCACCAGCACCGGGTAAAACAACCGGAACAGTAGCGGTTATGCCGCCTAAAAAATCAAGCAACAAAGTTTTGATCGGCTGTGGCGGAGGATTTGCATTCCTTATTATACTTGCACTCGTTTTGACTTTCATATTTCTTGGAAGCCCAAGCGCAGCAAGAAGTCCTCTTGCAGAAGCCCTTGGCGTAGATCCATACACTCTTGTTACTTGGATTACAACAGCTCAAAGAATTTTCTTTGCAGTTTTATCTTTTGCATTATTTATTGCGGCGATGATCTGTATTTTCAGATTCGCAGGAACAAAAAAAGACGATCCAAATCGCAGATCAGTTGCGGCTGCAGCAGCGATTACGGCCGTCATTCTTATATTAAATTTATTTTTATGGGCAGGTTCGGAGCTATACCTATATAGCAAGTTAAGTTCGATTCAAAAAACAATAAAGGTGGTCCCGCTTATTGCAGTTGATCCGGTGGATACAAAAAACCTTGTTGCTCCCGTAACGGTCACGTTTGACGCAACCGGTATAAAAGCTCAATTAGATAGAGCAAAGATTAACGTTATCAATTATGAATGGGATTTTGGTGACGGCGGCAAGGATAATGGTGCAAAGGTTACGCACGAATATAAGGATAAAGGCAAAGCAAATGGAGTTTTTGAAGCGGTTTTGGCCGTGAGATATAAAGATTTAACAGGAAAAGAATATGTTGCGAGCCCAAAAGATCCAAAATCAATGGCGAAATTTGTTCAATATGAAACAGTTGGGATCACAGTCGTAAATGTGAAACCGATCGTTGATATTAAGGCTGATCCTGAAAAAGGTGAAGCTCCTTTGCTCGTTAATTTTGATGCATCAGGTTCAAAAGATGATGGCAAAATTGTGAGCTATGCATGGGATTTTGAAGGTACGGAAGAAGCACGTCTTTTTACGGATTCGGTAAATCAAATTACAACTCACAACTTCATAAAAGTTGGTGAATATACAGTCAAATTAAAGGTTATAGATAACGAAAACGGTGAGACAATCGCCGAGAAAAAAATCATTGTGGAAGAGGCAAAAACACCACGGCCATCAATAAAAGTCCAAGCGGAAGCAAACGGAAAATTTATCGCCGGAAAAGTCTATTTATTCGATGGCAGTGAATCAACTTCACCAGCCGGAAAAATCCAAAAATATGAATGGGATTTTGGCGATGGCACAAAAGCGTCATCAGCAATGATAAGCCATTCGTTTGCGCAAACAGGTGACTATAACGTTTCTTTGAAGATTACAGATAGCACAAAATTAACAGGCGAACTTTCACAAAAAGTAACAGTTGCAGGTGCGCCAAAAGCCCCTGTCGCGATTATCAAAACAACTCCTGCAAAAGTTTCAGAACAAGCAAAAACACTTGAAGGAAAACTTCCTTTTGAAGTGGATTTTGACGCAAGTTCAAGCACGGATCAGGATAACAACATCACGGAATATAAATGGGATTTTGGAGACAGCTCGGCAAGCGAGTTCGGCCCAACGGCAAAGCATTCTTATGAAAAAGAAGGCACTTTCAAGGCTGTTTTAACAATCAAAGATGCGGATAATAGCGAATCGACCGCAACGCTTCAAATAGTTGTAAAGCCGGCTGGAGTTCAGGCAAAAATTGATGCAGATAAGGTTTCCGGAGCTACGCCTTTGAGTGTTAGTTTTGATGCATCAGGCTCAACTTATAAAAATGGCCAGATTATTTCTTATGAATGGAATTTTGGAGATGGTACACCAAAACGTCTTGATACTGCAAAATTGACTTATAAATATGCAAAAATAGGCACATTCACGGCAACGGTGACGGCAATTGGCGCTGATAATACCAGAGATATGGCACAAGTCCTGATTACAGTCACTCCCGTGGCTTTAAAAGCATGTTTCAATGCTACAAAACATGAAGGCCCTGCTCCATTTACGGTTGTATTCACAAGCTGTTCAACCGGCACAGTCTCAAAATTCAAGTGGGATTTAAATGGTGACGGCAACTTTGATGACGCCACAGGTCCGGAAGTTACACATGTTTTTGATAATCCGGGGGAATATAATGTTTCTCTCGAAGTTAGCGATTTAAGTGGAGTCACAGATACTAACAAGGATTTGATAAAAGTGCTTGCTCCGTAATTTCCCCTTAACAAACGACGAAAAATTTGATATAATATATAGATACAACGCCGTTCGCCAAAGGCGAACACAGGCGGATATGAATAAAAAGTAGTAAAACGATATTGATAAAAATAAAATAAATACAAAAATAAAAAACTAAAAAATGGCTACAGATAGCACAAACTTGTCGTTCGTGGATAGAGTAAGAATGATGTTTTCTTCAAGGAACCTTGTATGGATGCTTGGTTTGGCGCTTGTTATTGGAAGTGTTATTTATTTTACCGGCTCATCCGGCGGCACAGGTTTTAAAGGAAATTTGATGGCCGAAAGCACAGATACGCAAGCTCCGGTAGAGGTTGCAGCACCGGCAGAGGCACCAGCGGAAGTTGCGGTTCAACCTGAAGTTTCAGTTGAAGCTCTGGCTCCGGAAGGGGATATTGTCGCAGTAAACGACGAAGGTTTACAGCAAACAGAAGATGGTTTTTCATCAGATGCTGTTGTTACGCCGGAACTGCAAAGTCCCGATGAACAGCAAGCATACAATCCAAATGCAGACGAAGTTACAGTAGCAGTTGCGGACGATTCGTATTCAAGTGAAGATGCACAAGTATTAGAAGATGTAGTTACAGACGAACAGCAAGCCGACGTTGTTGAGGATATTGATGCGCCACAGGTTGAAGCTCCGGCTCAAGCCGAAGTTTCAGTTCAGCCAGATGCGCCATCGGATTATTCAGCGCCCGATATGTCGGCGAACTCATTTACAGATGGTGGCACAAGCGATGTTACAACAGATACAACGGCAACAGACGGCATAATCGCATTTGATGAATCACAAGCAAATGTGGATGCAACTTCTTCGGAGGGCTCAGATAGCTCAAACACTGTCGCAACAAATATTCCCGCATGGGGATCAGAAGGAGAATTTGATAGCACGTCAGCGGCATCTGTTACCGAAGGAGTTCAAGAAATTTCAAATAGCACACAATCGTATACTCAAACAGGGAATAGCTCTGTAGTTAAAAAAGCCGTTAAAAAAGCGGCACCAAAATATAAAAAGATGACAGGCACAGGCCCGGAAACGCTTCTTTATGCATTTTTTGCAATAGCGGCATTCGGCGCAACAAGATTAATAAAAAAACAAAGTTAATTTATATATAAAAATAAAAAATAAAAACAAAAAAATATGGACGCAAACAATTTAATGCAAACTCCGGCGCAAGTGCCATCACAAATGCCACAAATTGCCCCGGAAGAAAATAAATCTTCATGGAAGAAAATCGTCGCGGTACTCGCGATTGTTTTGGTTCTTGGTGGCGGCGCTTATTATTACTATTCAGCCGGACAGCAATCGGAAGATCTTAAAGGTTTAGGGGTGAGAGGAATTGATATCACAGCACCGACAACTTCAGGTATTGCAGCAACAAGAATAATCGATAGCGCAACAGAATCAAAAGTTGGTACAGCGATTGACGGTAGAGCTGCGGCTATTGAAAGCGCGACAACGCCTGCAGCAGGCGACGCAACAGGCATCACAAGTTTCATGGGCAATGGAAAAATACTTAACCCGGATTTGAAAGTTGCCACGCCTACGGTAACAGATGCGGCAAAAATTTTAGACGTAGTTGGAGATAGAACAATACTTAATCCTGACTTAAAAGTTGCTACACCGATAGTTGATACAACGGCAGAAGCCGCAGCATGTAAAAAATTAACAATGGAATTGTCGATAGCTATAACAAATAAAGACAAAAGTGGCGCAGAAGCTAAGCATGCTTTGGCTCAAAGACAAGGGTGCGCAATAGCAAGTGGAACAGAGTCTCTGTATTCAGCATTAACGGCTCCAGCAGCGGCAGTTGTAGATGACGGATCCCAAATAGTTTCAAGGGTTTGTGAAGGATTAAAAACTCAACTTAGAAGTGCTATGGCAACGAGAGATATGGCACAAGCAAAAACAAACGGTGCTCCGTTGATGAGAGAATGGGCTACAAAAAATTGCGGCACATTGCCAGCAGATATTCAAGCATCATGGACAAGGGTTCTTGACTATAAAGAGCCTGTTGTCGCAGTGGTTTCAAAATGTGATCAATTGCTTACAACATTTAGAGGCATGTTATTTGGTTCAACGGACAAAAACGCTATGAGAATTGCAGGCACGCCAATGGTTGCAGAATTAACAACTAATAAATGTACAATCCCAGCCGACTTACAGGCAAAATGGGACGAAGTAAAAAATTTCTATGCAACAACGCCGCCTACAGCAGCGCAATGTAAAACAGCAACGGACGGGCTTATGGCAAAAATTAAAGCAGGAGATTTAGCAGCAGCTGAATCCCTTAAACCAAGAGTTGAAAAGCTTGGATGTGCAATTCCTGCAGACGTTCAAACTGCATTAGATAATTTGACAAATAACATCAAGAATCCTTTAATTACGCCTATCGATGTATGCACGGAAGGTGTAAATAATTTAAGAGCATTAGTTAATGCTAAAGATAAAGCAGGTGCAGAAGCTTTATATAATAAGTTAACAAGAGCTGCGACAAAACCTTGCGTGATCCCAGCCGCTCTCGAAACTTCATATCAGAATTTAGTGAAACCGGAAGTTGTTGTTGCGGTGGATATTTGTCCTTCAAAAGCTGCAAGCTTCCAAAGCTTGCTTGATTTAGGAGCACAAGTTAGCAAAACAAGACTTGAAGCCGCATATACATCTTTAAAAGCTGAATGTGCAGGTTCTGTTACAGCAGCCATGGAAAACGCATATGCTCAGTTGATGGCAGCTGGAGAAGTTGTGACAGAAGTTATAGTCGATGAACCGGTAACAGAACCGGTCACAGAGACGGTTGTGGACGATCAAGAAGCAATTTGTATTCAAAAAATTGGTAAATTTGATAACGCGGTCAGTCAAGGAATAATTTCTCTTGCAGATGTTTTATACAATCAAATTGCCGGGAAATGTATGATTTCTCAGGATTCAATGGATTTATATAATGCATTGAAAAATGGAGATAATAGCGGAGATGGCGGTTATGTTTATAACGGTGGTTCAGGTTCAGAGTCAGGTTCAAGTGATTCATCTGCCGGACTTGGTGGTGGATCTGTTTCTACGGGTTCAGGTACAGGTGGCAGCGCGCTCATAACAGTCACAGAAGATGGAAGTGCGGACACAAGCACAAATTCAAATACAGACACGGTCAGCGGAAACACGCTTCCTTCATGGGATTCAGAAAATACATTTGATAATGTTGGCGGAAGCGACGTTAACGCAGATCCAGTTGGCGCGACAAATCAAGGAGATGAATCTCAAGTTCAATCTACAAAATCAACTCCAAAAAATCTTGGAGCAAATGTATTCGTATCTCAACCAAAAGCGACTACAAAAGGCATGAAACGCTCAGCAGGCACAGGTCCTGAAGCTGTTTTGTATCTTGTATTCGCGGCAATGAGCTATGGTGCAACAGTTATTACGCGTAAAAAATAAAAATGCAGAGCAACTACTCACAAAATGACGATTATGAAGTTCCATTTTCAGTCAAACTAAGACTATTTTTCTCTGCAAAAGTAGTTGCATTAATTTTGATCGCCGCATCAATCGGTTTCGGGATTTATTATTGGCAAAATCAGGGAGGGGAGCTGAAGGGAAGCGCAACAACGGGAAAACCTTTTTGCATGTCCGGTTTGTTTAAAGTACAAACAGATCAATTGTTAGACGGTAGTGCGACTTCTCAGACGGTAAAAGATTATGAAGATTTGATTGCCGGAAGCGAGACGGCGAGAGATGTAAATACAAAAATGACCAATACAGTTAGTTGTTATAGCTATAAAGCGGAAATGACATGTGATGCAGATGAATTGATTTTATTGCTTTATATAAAAGCGGACAGGCCGCTTTCGGAAATAGTTAAAAAAAGAACGCAAATAACTGCTGATAAATGTGCATCAACAATCCCACGTAGAGCAATTGTAGATTTATTTAATGCTAAAATTAAGGCTTGTGCGGATTTAGGATCTAATATTAATAAAGCAATTGCGGAAAGTTATTCAAAAGGAGATAAAATGCTTAAAGATAGTGCTACAAAAATAATTAATTGTGGTCTGGATAAAACGGTTTTTGAGAAGAAATTAGCATGCAAAAAATATACAGAAGATATTGGTAAAAAAATTACTGCAAAAGATAAAAGCGAAGCAAAGGCATTGTATGACGCAAATTTGGCGGGTGCAAAGTGCGCACTGGATGCAACTTTGAAAAAACAATACGAAGATCTTGTGGCGGTGACACAAACAACGTCGACAACTTCTACGACGACGTCGACAACAGCCTTGAGCGCTGCTTGTACAGCCGCAGACACAAGCGCTAAAAAGACATTGGAAGATACCGTGAAAGCAACAAAAACACAGTCACAATGGGAGGCGTATATGACTACAATGAGCACATCAAAAGGCGCAATTGATGCATCGTGCACCAACAAGGCGCAGATTGCATGTTACTACGATCAAGTGATTCTTTTTGGACTTATAAAATCAGAAGCAAATTTTAAAACCGTGACAGCAAAATCTGCAGAAATGAAGCAAGCCAAACCAAGTTGTTCGCCTTTAACGAATCCAACAATAAGCGCGGCTTTTATAGCTGAATTCAAGGAATGTGCCGAGCTTGCCGGTGCCGTTATCAAAGAGATTGATAAAGGTTCGGTGGAAGGCGAAAAAGCGCTCAGAGACAATGATACCGCGATATCGAGATGTAATGCTGATAAAAGCATGCTTGATGGAAGGTTAGCATGCGTAAAATATAGAGAAGATATGGATGCGAAAATTATCGCAAAAGATAAAAATGCCGCTCAAGGCTTATATGAAGCAAATTCAACGGGAAATAAATGTATTTTGGAAGAGAGCATGGAAGGGAAATATCAAGAATTGATAAGTGCGGTTGAAGAAGTGGCGGTTGAGGAGTCCGTAGTCGAAGAGCCTGTTGTTGAAGAGTCCGTTGTCGAAGAACCAGCTGTTGAGGAACCTGTTGTAGAAGAGGTTGTCGAAGAACCGGTTGTAGAAACGCCTGTCGTTGAGGATCCTGTGGTAGAAGCTCCAGTTGTCGAAACGCCTGTAGTCGCAGTCGCAACTCCAACGCCTTCAGAGCTATGTGAAGCCAAAAAAACAGAATTCGACACAATGCTCGCTCGCGATGAAAGCATAAATTTATTGGATGGAAAATTGGGCGAAATAGAAGGCATGCAATATTGTAATATCACAGCGGCTTCACGAGAAAGATATGACGCATTAAAAAATAGAATTAACGCCGCGGTTAATCCGGGCGGTTCAGATTACGATAATATTCCACAAGTCGCACCAATTATTACAGTCTCTCCATGCGTGGCAAAATTATCAGATTTCGAAGCCATGATGGCCGCAAACGAAAATATGGCTACGGTTAACGCAAAATATGAAGATTTAAGAAATAGCAATTGTGGCTTGTCAGTCGGGCTTAAAGTAAAATACGATCAATTTACAAGCATGGCGGCGGCAATGAGCCAATCATATGAAACAGATTTTTCAGCCGGTTCAATCTCCGATATGAATGCGGGTACAACCGATTCGGCAACCGTTTCAGGCGATTCCAATTCAGCTAATACGAACGTTAATGCAAATACGGGCGCAAATGCAGCAGTAACAGCAGCTCAGCTAAACGATGCAATTATGGCGAATGTTTTAAATGCAAATCTAATCACTCCAAAATTTAAACCTTCAGCAGCAAAACGCGTTAAAAAGACAGCGGAAACAGGCCCGGAAGTACTTTTATATCCGGTTTTCATGATCGCAAGCTATGGTGCAGTAAGTTTGATTCGCAGACGAAAAAACCGCAAATAATTTTCGTTTGATATTCGTTGCGTCAAAACGCATTCCAAAAACTTCCAAATCCGTATAGAATGATATAGAATCATTTTTGCAAATTCCGTTGGGGCGTAGCCAAGTGGTAAGGCAGGAGCCTTTGAAGCTTCCATTCGGGGGTTCGAAACCCTCCGCCCCAGCCAAAAAATATTTATGCTAATCATCAAATTCATAATTTTAGGGTTCGTGATTTCGGCCGGAATAGGGCCGGTCACCATTAAGACGATGGAGAAGGCAATGTTGGGAGATTTTATTGGCGCTTTGGAATTTTACATTGGAACTTTAACGGTTGATATTTTCTATATTCTCTTGATTATTTTTGGAGTTTCAACTTTTACTCAAAGCATTACTTTTCGGGTTGTGTTCGGAGTTTTTGGTATTTTATTTCTGTTGTATCTTGGTATCGGAGATATAAAAGATTTTTTTACAAAAAATCTTTACTTTAAAAAAACCACTGCAAATAAGAAATCTAAAAATTTTATAAAAACTTTTTTTACCGGATTCATGGTCAATATTGCAAATCCTATGGCAGCTGTGGCTTGGATTGCTTTTTACAGTGCCGCTTCGGGAGACATTCAAGGCAATCCTTGGCTTTTTATACCTACTCAGATTGGCGGCCTATTGCTCGGATTTTTTGTAATAACGATAGGATTTTTTCTGAAAAAAATTATGAGCGAAAAAGTTATAAGATACGTTTCTCTTGCATCCGGCATTGCTCTTATCAGTTTTTGCGTGATGTTTGGCTTTAATTTGCTAGTTTTACTAAGAAATTAAACCGGTATAATGCTAAAAACACGTCCTCTGGTTTTTCATTTTTTACGTATAGCTTTAAGACAAACTGCAGAGAGTTATTTGATGATAAAGCGGTTGAATTATGATAAGATATTAAAAAACCTAAAAAATCATGACACCACAAACTTATCTATATATATTTTTTGCCATCGTTGTAGTCGGATTTTTAGTTGTAGATCTTGGATATCTAAATCGCCAAGCTCATAAGATAGGATTTAAATCTGCATTAGCACAAAGCGTTTTTTGGATATCAATTGCGCTTATTTTTGCAGTTTTGATTTTGATATTTATGGGACATGAGCCTGCCGCAGAATTTATGGGGGCATATTTAACGGAAAAAATGCTTTCAGTGGACAACCTGTTTGTCATAATGTTGCTTTTCAACTTTTTCAAGCTTGAAGATAAATATCATCATAAAGTTTTATTTTGGGGCATTTTGGGAGCAGTTGTATTTCGAACAATATTCATATCAACGGGTGCGCTTATCATAAGCCAATTTCACTGGGTTCTATATATTTTTGGCGCAATACTTTTATATACCGGAGTCAAATTATTTAGCGATAAAAAAGAGGAACACGTTGATTTCACTCACGGCAAAACATATCGCCTCGCAAGAAGGTTTTTGAGGTTCACCGCAAATCCTCATGGGGGCCAATTCATGGTTATGGAGCAAGGAAAACTGCATTTCACGCTTTTATTTATGATTATGATTATGGTCGAAAGCACAGATATAATTTTTGCAATCGATTCAATTCCTGCCGCATTTGCGATTTCTCAAAACTTCTTTATCGTTTTTACATCAAACATATTTGCAGTCATGGGCCTTCGAGCACTTTTCTTTTTACTCGAAAACGTTTTGCACAAATTTCACCATCTTCAAAAAGGTCTCGCTTTCATCTTGATTTTTATTGGTTTAAAAATGCTTGTCGGAATTTTCGGCATACACATCTCATCAATCGTATCGCTCGGCGTTGTCGTATTCGCGCTTATAGCTTCAATGATTCTTTCGATTATTTTTCCGAAGAAGATTTAGGTGCTTGTTTTAATAATTCAAAATCATTCATATTTCCGGTGGCTAGAAGATTCCAATATGCCGGATCCATCGTGAGGATGCCTTTTTTAGTCCTCGACCATTTTGCGAAAAACTTAAATTCGGAAAATCCAAATCTGGTTTTATATTCATTCAACGTTAATTGTCGTACAAATTCACCTTTTTCAGGGTCAAACAAGCATCCGGTCATAGCTTCCATTTTATTGCGCAAAACCGTATCTGTTTTTGCTCTTTTATACATCGTTCCGGCTCTAAAAGCGTCTAATAAGTTTTGGGCTATGGTTGCTTTGTCTTCATTTGGACCACCTGTTTTGCCATATTTACGCGCAAAACCTTGTGGTGGAACGGAGTCATCTTTATCTTCGCCGGCCATAATTGCCTCTTCACCATTCTTAAAAACATAATCTTTCATCCCATTTGGATTCAAGCCGGCCCATATTGAATTTTCACTTTCATCAAAACTGTCTTGTGTGTGGAAAAGTTCATGGTCAAGGGCCCACCACATACCGCCGCCACTCGAATCAATTATTGCGTATTTTACTTTTGTTTTACCGACAACGCTTCCACCTATTCCACCTGAACCTTTACCTTCTTTTCGTAAATCTATTACAATATATACTTCAGTATTGCGAAAAAGGCTGCGAACATTTTCAGGATATTTATTTAAAAGCATTAACATGTTGTTTAACTCTATTTTTATTAATTTCTGACAAGTTGGGGCATCAGCAATGTTATCTGGGGTGTATGGTGAATTACCATAATGAATGTTAATTCCGTATTTGGTTTTTAATTTTAATTCCAATGCTTTGACTTGTTCGGCGAATTCCGAATCTTGCTCTTGAAGTAATTTTTGATCATTTTCTCGCATTGCATCTCTACGATAAAAACCTTCTATGCTATCGGTCCAAGATAAGCCTCTTTTGCGAGCTTCATCCATCAAAGGGGCAATTCTAACTTCTTCTCCTTTGGTTATGGAGATGCTGTCTCTGTCAAAGCCAAAGTTGCTCGAAATCATTAAAGCAACGCGGCTCGCACCAAGCGTTTTTCCTAAAGAGTCAAAAAGAGCTTTGTTTGATTTATCTTTAAAAGAGCCATCTGCAAAATCTATCTTTGGCGCATCTGGAATCATTAAACGGTCATTGAACATATTTGCCCAAGAAAGATCTCGAATTCGGGCTTCATCAATAAAAGGCTTTAATTTATTTGCCAAAGTGGTTGCGTCGGCTATTTCTTTTTGTTTTTTTGCTAATTTTTGAGCGGGACTTTCGTCGTCATTGTCATTTCTATTTAAACCACCTTCGGCTCTATAACGTCCGGATCCGACCAAAGAATAAGCATCTACTGAGCCACGTAACGCGCGACTATGTTCCGCGGTCCATTCTTTAAAAATATCTGAAACGGTTTTTTCTCCAAGAATTTTTTTGACGCCATCAAGCATTGCGGCATTTGAATATTCAGCAAATTTTCCTTCAGCAAAATTAACTTTAGGTTCTTCCGGGGTTTGAAGATAATCATTAAACATTTTTGCCCAAGAAAGTTGTCTGGTTTTTGCTTCATCGGTTAAAGGCCTTAATTTGTTTGCCAAATCAATAGCATCAGATCTTATTTTTTGTGCATTAGCTAATTTTTGAGCAGGGCTAACTTCATCAAGTTCATAACGTCCCAAAATAGACTTTGGAAATCCTTCAACTTCGCGTCTTCCGGATGGATCAAAGGTTATAGGGTATCTTCGCATATCTAATCTTCTTGAGACGGCTCTTTCTCCAATTAATCCTTTGACGCCATCAAGCATTGCGGCATTCGAAAAAGTTGCGAATTTTCCTTCAGCAAAATTAACCCGTGGTTCTTCCGGAATCTCCAAGTAGTTATCAAATCTATTTGCCCACCTTAAGTTTCTTTTTTTTGCTTCATCCAGATAAGGTTTTAATCTATTTCCTAAAGCAATTTTTTCATCTCTTACTTTTTGCGCATTAGCTAATTTTTGCGCTGGACTAACTTCATCGAGTTCATAATCCGTTAAAATACTTTTATCATCCGACCAACTTCCCACCGAACGGCTGTATTCAAGTGCAACAGGAACTGGGTGCAATATATAATAAACAGTATTTGATCCGAGAATTTTTCCAAGTCCATTTATCAGATCGTTTTCAGTCAAACCACTCAAATCAAGCTGTTCAATGCCATCTTTTCGCTGTGGCTTATCTTCCGCAACGGCCACCGCCGCGCCACAAAATACTCCAAGAGCGACTATGGCAATTCTGAAAGATCTACTCAAAGGCATAGCCTCCAATCGCGCCAAAAGCGTTTCTTTTTCAGGGGCAACGGGAGATTTATCGGCTAATTTTAGCTTCTCAGTCATACGTAAATAATGTATTAGATAGATTTATAACATATATAATAATTGATGTCAAGTAAAATATTTAGTCGCACACTCGTCGTTTCTTACAATATGAGCGTATTTCAGCTATAATAAAATATTCCCATTAACATCGAAAATATGATCAAAAAACCTTTTATTCCAATAGTCCTTGGCACCGCGCGCGAGGGCAGGCAATCCGAAAAAGTTGCAAAAGCTGTTTATGCGCTCCTCAAAGATCGAGCTGACATGGAAACGCAATTGATTGATGTGAAGGATTACATTCAAGGACGCACAATTCCGCCTTGGGCAGGGGACGAATCTATAAATCCTTGGCGTGAAATTGTGGCGAGTGCAAGCGCTTTTATCATCGTGACTCCGGAATATAATCACGGATATCCGGGCGAGCTGAAAATTCTTCTTGATCAGGAAAAAGACGCTTATAAAGACAAATCGGTTGCGATTTGTTCAACTTCAAGGGGTGGTTTTGGCGGCATACGTGTTATTGAAAATATTTTGCCTGTTTTTCATGCTATTGGTTTAAAGTTAATTTCCACGTCTATAAGCGTGAGCAAGGTTGAAGAATTTCCGGAAGATTTGGCGAAGCTGGATGAACATTTTAAATCAAAAGTACAAAATATAGCGGAAGACTTATTAAAATCTCAAGTAATTGGAATATGAAAATAAAATATTTCGCCATATTTTGGCTAATAATAGCAGTTATTTTTACTTTTGGTTGTCAGCAAAAAAACACAGATGCGCCAACCGCGAAAATCACGCCTAAAACCTTAAACTATCCGATCGATAATTTTAAAACAGGCGTAGTATTGAAACCATTTGGAATTTATATAACGCCAAAAACGTCCCCCGTGCAGCCGGAAAAATTTAAAGGTTATCATACGGGCGCAGACATTGAAATTCCGCAAAATTTATCGAATGCGGACGTGCCCGTTTATGCGATTTCCGATTGCGATGTTTTGGCTTCAAGAACAGTTTCCGGATATGGTGGAGTTATTGTTTTGGGATGCAAAATAAACGGCAATGATTACACTGTTTTATATGGTCACTTAGATATAAATTCAGTACTTGTTAAAGTTGGTGATTCGGTGAAGTCTGGTCAAAAACTTGCGATTTTGGGCAGGGGATATTCGCAAGAGACCAGCAATGAAAGAAAGCATCTTCATTTTTCCATGAAAATTGGTTTAGGAAATAAAACAGGGATCGATTTTCGCGGTTATGTTCAGAGCGAATCTGAGCTAAAGGTTTGGATCGACCCCGTTAAATTTTTTGAAAATCAATAAAGTCTCTTATTTTTTTACTTGTGGCGAATTATTTGCGCCAGGCATAGGCGCTCCGACAGGTCTAATCTGAATTGATTGTGCATTCATGCTTCCATCTGCATTAACAGCGCCTGTTATCATGACGTTTGATCCAACCGCAACATCGCCAATTGCGCCTTCCGAGTCTTTCATAACTTTTGTGGTGCCTGATAAAAGTATGATTCTTGAGCCACCATTGTTGAGTTTGATTGTAATGCTTTTATCATCTTTTGATAAAACTTCACCATTCACAAAACCGCCGCCGGTTTGCATTCTGCTGCGAACTTGCCTTTCAATAGAAGTTTGATTAAGTCCGCTGCCAAATCCTCCGGCTTTACCGCCAAAAGAACTTTGTCCATACTTCATGCCGCCATAAAAAACACCACCAACGAGCACAACTGCTCCCACTGCAACTGCCGCGATTTTCATTTTTTTTGTCATATATTTTTGTTAATTTATAATTTGTAAATTGAAAATTGAATGTAAATTGTAAATTGAACCTTGTAAATTTGCTCGCTATTCGTATCTTAACGCATCAATCGGGCTCAATTCCGACGCTCTTTTCGCTGGATAGTATCCGAAAACAATGCCGATTCCTGCCGAAACTCCAAATGCCAATAAAACGGAATATAAAGAAATCGACGTCTGCAAAAGACCCGTATAGCTGATTATCTTTGCTATGCCCCATCCAAGTAAAATTCCGATAAAGCCACCCGTGAAGGTTAGAGCAACGGCTTCTGATAAGAATTGAATATTTATATCATGTCTTTTTGCGCCAACAGCTTTTCTAAGTCCAATTTCTCTCGTCCTTTCCGTAACGGTTGTAAGCATCATGTTCATAATCCCAATTCCTCCAACGATAAGCGAAATTCCGGCTATGGAGGCAAGTAAAATCGTAAATGTTTGCGTTATGCTGGAAGCCGCAGAAACTATATCGCTTTGATTTAAAACGCTAAAATCCGCCAAGGTGGGATCTGAAATTTTATGGCGATCAAGAAGCAGTAAAGTTATTTGGCTTTGTATATCAGTCATTACTTCAGGGCTTTCCGCTTGCACGTTTATTGTTGTCACATAGCTATCTCCTGCAAGAAATTTTTGTGCGGTTGTGAGTGGAACAAAAATCATATCATCCTGGTTTCCAAACCCTGTTCCGCCTTTTGATTTTGTAATGCCGATTATTTTAAATTCATTGCTTTTTATGCGAATGGTCTGGCCAATGATACCGCTTGCGCCTTCACCAAAAAGATCATCGCGCACGGAAGGTCCAAGAACAGCAACTTTTGCCGCACTTTTAACATTTTGCTCAGATATAAAAGATCCTTCATCCACTTCAAGGTTTTTGACGGCCGGATATGTAGAAGTTACACCGTCGATTGAAGTGTTTGTATTCGTACCTTTTGCAGTCACTTGATATCTTCCGGAAACTTCAGCCGCAACGGCTTTAACAGAAGTAACGCTTTTTATTATCGCATCTGCATCTTCTTGAGTTAAGGTTTTTGCAGAGCCTCGTCCTGCGCTAACCTGAACTCCTTGACCTCTTTGCGCTCCGGGCGTGATCATAATCAAATTAGAGCCAATGGATTGTATACTTGATTGGATCGTACCTTGAGCACCTTGCCCAATCGAGACCATGGCTATAACCGAACTAATTCCGATAATAATACCAAGCATAGTGAGCCCGGATCTAACCTTATTTGCAGACAAAGCCGCGTATGTTTCTTCTAATGTATCAATGATGGTCATGGTGGTGGATTATTCGTTTATTTTTAGTTTTCGAATCGCTGACTATTAAGCCATCTCTTATAAGAATTATTCTGTCTGCATGTTCAGCAACGTCATTTTCATGCGTAATCAAAACAATTGTTCTATTTTGCTCAACATTTAATCTTTGGAATGTTCCAAGAACTATTTCACCGGTTTTTGTATCAAGATTTCCGGTTGGTTCATCGGCGAGTATAAGCGCCGGATTATTCACGAGTGCTCGTGCAATTGCAACGCGCTGAATTTGCCCACCGGAAAGTTGATTTGAAAGATGTAGAAAGTGGCTTTCGTCAAAACCTGCGGCATGTAAAGCATCTTTTGCCCGCTTTTCTCTTATACTTTTATCAATTCCGGAGTAGAGCAGGGGAAGCATCGTATTGCGCAAAACTGTTGTTCTTGGAAGCAGGTTAAAAGATTGAAAAACAAATCCAATTTTATCTTTTCGAATGTCCGCAAGTTCGTCATCGCTAAATTTTGAAACATCGTTTCCATCAAGAAAATATGTGCCGCTCGTTGGCGTATCAAGGGCTCCAAGAATATGCATAAGGGTCGATTTGCCAGATCCGGAAGGCCCCATAATTGCTACAAATTCACCATTTTCGATTGTAAAGCTGACGCCTTTCAAGGCTTGAAATTCCGTGTCGCCGGTTTGGTAAGTTTTCGTTATATTTTTAATTTCAATCATAAGGTGTCGCTTCGCGACGTGTTAGCGTAATGCGCGCATTGCGGATCCGGTTGAGCTGTTCCTATTTCCACCAAGCAAGCTTGAAGCCGCCGGTGCAGTCGTTGAGCCTGTGATTGTCCTTGAAACAACTTGGTCTCCTTCTTTAAGTCCGGAAACAATTTCTGTTGATGTGTCGTTTGAAATTCCGATTTCAACAGTTTGTTGTTGTGAAGGTGCGGATAAAGTAACTCCTTGAACGCCGGTTGCAGGAGCTTGCACTGTCGTTGAATCAACGAATTCAACATAATAAGTATCTCCTTGAGATTTTACAGCTCCGCTTGGTATAGCTAAAACATCAGCCTTTGTATCTATTATTATTGCCGCGCTAACGCTCATTCCTGGCTTGATTCTCGTATCCTGCATATCAAAAACAATCTTTACATTATAAGTGACAACGCCTTGAGAAACAGTCCCAAGTGTATCAACTTCGCCCACGGTTCCGGTTATTGTTAAGTCTTCGACAGCGTCAAAAGTTAAAGTCGCTTTTTGTGCGGATTTGATTTTTGCAACATCAACTTCATTCAAAGAGATATTTGCAATGCTTTGTTGCGCAATCATTGTTGCAACAACAGTACCGGAAGAAACGTTTTGCCCTTTTATTACTGCGATATTTGCAACAATTCCGTCAAAAGGAGCTTTCACGGTATAATCAGCCAAATTTTCATATGCGTCTTGAAGAGCGTTTTGCCTTTGTCTAATTGATAATTCTTGAGATTTTATATCGAGTTCATCTGTACCGGCTTTTGTTCTTTCAAGGGAAGCCGTGCTTTCCAAGATTGATCTTTCGGCGCTTGCTATTGATTCTTTGCCTGTTTGTATGGCCTGTTTTGCGGCAAGCAGACTGGTCAATCGTGAATTTGCAGTGCCAATATCAGCGTTTAAAGCGGCTATGTGTGTATCAGCTATAGCAACTGTTTGCAAAAGCCTTTGCGACAATTGATCTTTATAAAACTGAATTAAATTATTCGCGCTTTTTATAGATTCCGCGACTTGTTTTGTTGTTTCATAAGTCTCATTGATAAGAGATTCAATCGTATCAATGCTGGAAGATCTGTTTGCGGCTTTATAATCGGTAAAACTTTTTTCGTATGAAGTTTTGGCATTTTCATACGTCTGGCTTGCGTCAATCCTATATTTAAAAGCTTTTTCTTCATATTTGCCTGCGGCATCTGTATAAAAGTCGATATTCCATTGGCTTGTTGAGCTGGTTGTATTTTTAAAGAGTATGTCATGCGTATTCGTCATGAGTTCCGGTAAATCAAGAAACGCATTCGACACAGCATTAAATCCGTCTTCGTAAGCTTTTCTTAAATCGTCTTCTGCGGAAGATTTTGAAATTTGAGCTTTTGTAAGATTATTTTCAGCCTGTAATAAAGTTAATTTATCAGCGGGTTGTTTGATTTTTTCCAAGGATAATTTTGCAGATTCCAAATTGGCCTGCGCATCACGCACGCTTTTCATAGCATCAATTGCATTAATTCGTGCAAGAACGGTTCCGGACTTAATGGTTTGCCCTTCAGCAACAAGCATGCTCAATATATCTCCGGAGGCTTTCGCTTTAACATCAACTTGATTCAAAGATGAAACTTGTCCTGTTCCGCTGACCGAAACAACGAGCGTTTCTTTCGCAACAGAAGCCAAAACATAACGAGTTTCCGTTGACGTGCCTGGTCTAAATATAAAGTATCCGGCAATAATCAAAGCTATAAGGATTACCGCGGTCAACTTTTTTCTTTCTTTTACGAAATTAAGAATCTTTTGAAACATATTCGGAATATTTAATTATTAAAGATTATTTTTTAAAAGGCGCGAGTGGTGGCTCAGGCATAACTCTGATCAATTTAGCCTCAATTTGAGAGCTATCATCAGGTGAGCCGATCACAACGATAAAGTCATCAACTTTTAAATCAGTGGCTTTAAAAGAGTCTCTCATGCTTCTTATCGCAGTGTCGTCTTTTATGACGATAATTTTTTCAGCATTATCTTTGTCCAAGACTGTAACTGTAGGCAAAGCTATTTTTACGATTTTGCCGGTAACGCCATTTGAGTCCAAGAATCCTCCGCGCATTCTATCCATCATAAGAGGAGCTTCGCGGCGTCCGCCAAAGTTACGATAATAATCTTCACCCCATTTATAAGAGAAGCCTGCCCTGTGAAAGCCCATAAACATTCCGGCTTGAAAGATTAAAAGGGCGATTATAAAGGTGATAATGCCATAAATAGTGAATCTAAACGCTTTTGATTTAAAGAAGTCTTTGATGTCCATAATTTTTTTGGTTAAATTTTATGATTATTTAATCGCACCGATAAAAATGCGTTTTTTATATTTTCAGCAACGAATTTGAGCGAAAGTAGAAGTACAAGGAAGACAGCAAGGAATATTGCAATTTCCGCGACAGGCAAAGATTCCAACAAGGACAACCCAAATTCTTTCCAGTTTGCGAGAACAATTTCAAAATCAGAGAAAATGAGCGAAGAATAGTGATAGAAACCTGATTGATAGAATCTTTGTGCGACGCTTTGAAAAACAGGAATCATTTCTATAAGGGAGGCGATGGCCACAACTCCAAAAAGTATAAACTTGATTAGGGCGGAGCGTTTTTGAGCGCGCGCAATTTTCATGAATATATTTTTATAAAGATTTTGCGGAGGATCGATTTGCTCAAGATTGCTCAGGATTGTCTCAAAATTACTTTTCATATGTATTTATACGAGTTAATTGATTATTTTGGTGCATCAAAAGTTTTCTTTATAAAAAGCATAGCCCGCCTATGCTGACTTTTGACTGTGTGCAAGGGCTTTTTCAGCACTTTGCCTATTTCATCAAAAGTAAGATCTTGAACGTATTTCAATAATAAAATTTCACGATAAACGGGCGAAAGTTTATTCAGAATCTTTTCTGCCAACTTTTTATTTTCAATTTTTGCAGTTATCTTTTCAGCAGAATGTTTAGGATCCGCGAGCGTATCAAGAAGCGCATTATCGCCTTCCGCATTTTCAAAATCAGAAAAAACCAGATTTTTCTTCTTTCGCATAAAGTCTATAGCTGTATTTCTGGCAATTGTGAAAATCCAAGTCTTAAAATTCTCGTTAGGTCGATATGTCTTTATATTTTTCCACGCTTTAAAAAAAGCTTCCTGAGTTATATCTTCAGCGTCCTTTGCGCTACCAACAAGCCTATATATAAAGTTATATACGGGTTTAAGATGTGTATTAACAATCTCGCTGAAATCATCATTTTTATTCTTTTTCATCTTACTATTTATACCAGAAAAGAGCTCATTTAGGAAGTATATACGATTTAGTTGCTTTATTAAATATTTCGTGTATAGTAGTCCATGTTGTAGGATTCTTTAGTTGGTTTTCTTCCTTGCTAGGTTATTTCAACTTAGCGAAAGCAGGGACGTGAAACGCAAAGAAGGTCGCCCTGCACTTTATAAAAAATTAAATCAACAACAATGGCAAAAAAATTGTACGTAGGAGGAGTCTCTTACACAACAACAGACGAAGGCTTGAAGGAATACTTCTCTCAAGCTGGTGTCGTTGAAACAGCCACGATCATCATGGACAGAATGTCCGGAAGATCAAAAGGCTTTGGTTTCGTTGAATTTGCATCTGATGAAGAAGCTGCAAAAGCAATTGAAATGTTCAATGGCAAGGAATTCGAAGGACGCAAATTGATCGTCAACGAAGCCAGACCAATGGAAGATCGACCAAAAAGAAGTTTTGGCGGTGGATCACGCGGCGGTTTTGGTGGAGGCGGACGAAGAGATTTCGGCGGTGGTGGAAGCGGCAGATTCGACAGATAGTTCTATCCAAATTCGAAAACAATAAAAGGCGGAACGCAAGTTTCGCCTTTTTTTTGCGCCGTCTAAGGCGCTATCCTTGGCGTGGCGCTTGATATCCAGGCGGATTTTTTATATAATCTTAGTACAAACTATTTATTATTAACCCTCGTAGTATGAAATTTCTTTACTGGCTAGCTTTGGTGCTAGTGGTCGTGGGAGCTGTAAACTGGGGCTTAGTCGGAATTTTCGGCTTTGACTTGGTCAAATATCTTTGCGTCGATTTACTCGGCGTAGAATTACTCGCAACAATCGTTTATGTTGTTGTAGCGGTTGCAGGTCTTTATTTGTTTATCACGTCACTTTGTTGCTGCGGATGTTGTTCGGACAAATGCTGCGGTGATAACTGCAAATGTGAAGACGGAAAATGCAAATGCTAGTCTAAATTAGAAAAAATCAATAAAATACGCTTGTGAACAACAGGCGTATTTTTGTTTGACTTATTCGAAATATGGCGTTAAACTAACTTCCTTTATTATTAATTTAAATAAAAAATGAGAATAGACACATTTATAAGCGTAAGCGGCGAAGAAAGAGTTTTGGACACAGCAATGGTAACAAGGTTAGAAAAGATCGTTGACAGTATGTCCTTAAAGCTAAATACGAAGCCGGCGACATTTTCAAGAAAAGAAGCGAGAGCTATGGGTGAGCAAATTAGACAAATTCTAAATGCATTGCCGGAATTTGGCGCAACAGAAGCGGAAACAGCTGCGTTTGCATTGGTGAAAAAACATTTGATTTCTGGCGCAGTTATTATTAATCCGGATTGTAGGGAATCATTTGAAGAAGAAGCTACAGCCACGTTAGATAAAGCAGCCCAAGAGATTGGGGAAGCGGCATTTACGCTAGACCTTCTTGTTGAAAAGGTTACTGCTGCAACAGTTGCAAACGAACTTGACGTCGATGGCGCCGTGGATTTTCGAGAAAGGGCATTGCAGATTTTTGATGAAAAAGGAGGGGCGCCGACTGAAAACGCAGAAGAACTCGAAGCGATGAAAAAGCAGTTGGAAGGTATTTTCGGGACAGTTGACGCAGTAATGTCGGTTATGAGACCGATGAGGGAAGGTAAAAAAGACATAGGCGTAATTTTAGAGAAAGGGTCTGAGATGAAGGCATTAGCTTTAACTATGAGCGAGGCAAATAAAGAAGCGTTATTGCCAGGGGACGCAGATCTTTTTGCACTTATTATGCTAAAAATACACGAGGCTGGACAAATGATGGCATTGATGGGAGCAGAACAAGATTTTACGAAAGAGACGGATACTACAGACGCTGGCGCATTGCTTGCGGATGCGTCTTTTATGCTCAAATCTCTTATTGGCAAAGTCGATCTTCAAAGCAGATCAGCTTTTAAAGGATTAAGTATAAAAGCACCGGAATTATTTGTAAGAAATCCGGATAATGGTTTTGATCGCGCCACTGATTGATAATCTATTTACTCGCCAAAAACATATAAAGCGCCACGGCTATATCTTTTCTTGAAAGTGGGCTTGTAGGATATAAAAAGTCTGTGCGCTCAGGGAATAGGTTGAATTTTTTTGCTATGCCGGCGTATTTTGCAAACCAGTCATTTGGACTTACATCCTTATAATCATATGGTATATTTTCCGCAACAGTAAAAGTTAAGGCCAACATTTTTAAGAATTCCGCAGCATTAACAGTCGATTCAGGCCTAAAAGTCCCATCCGGATTGCCGTTTATTATGCCTTTTTCTGCGGCTTTAACGACAAACCTTGTATACCATTGATTGTCGAGAACGTCATGAAACTTGCCGTTATTTTTTAAATCTTCTTTAATTTCTCCAAAGCGAGCAAGCAAAAGAAATTTTGCAGTTTCCGCTCGATTAACGCTTTTGTTTCCTTTAAATTCTCCGTCGGCATATCCTCCAATCACGGCGCGTCTATAAAGTTCTGCAGCGGCTTTGCCTTCAATGGAAGTAATGTCTGTGTCAATGAATGGGTTTTTATAATTAACAAAAGACGTGATGACTTCATCTTCAAATCCTGCCGGAGGGATCGCAACTTTTTCATCTGTATCTATAATTGCAGGAGCGGCAACATCGGTAATTAAATATGTATTATAAGTTTTTCCATTAATCGTATATTCTTCGCCACCTGTTATTGAAAACGTGAATTTAACGGTTGCGCCGTTTTTTAAGTTATCAAAAACCGCATTTGTTTTTGGGAATGCAATATAAATTCGGTTATCGCTTGAATCATATATATCAATACAGCTATCAAGATTTTTTCCGGACAAGAGATTAAGATTCAGACATGGCTCAATTTTTACAGTTCCGGAGCCGGTCTGCATGGCACCGGCCAAGGCCGTATTAAAAGGAAAAGCCATAATCGCGGTTAAAACAAGGATTAGGCTTAATGAAAAACTCACAAATCGTTTCGTTTTGTACATATGGATATTTTTATTAAAATATATTAAAAATTTACGCTTTTGATTAAGAAAAGGCAATAATGCGCACTTTTCGTGACTTCTATGTCTAGTCATGTTAACCTATCTCCCAATCTTAACTTTTTAAATTATGGAAAGAGCAATAGCATCAGCACCAGAAACATTACCTTACGGTCCGGAAGCGCTGGAGGTATTGAGGACAGTAAATCAATTTGTTTCATCGATGGCGATTACATACCACTCCAATAATATTAATATATCGGACGTGGTTATATGTGAGGAGAATATTAAGCGTGTAAAGGCGACACTGCCTGAATGCGGGGCAACCGAAGCGGAAACAGCGGCACTCCGAATGATTAGGGACGAATTAGGATTCGCAAATGAGCACCTAGGGGACTTGAGGTCATTTTTAGCACAGCAAGTTGATGGCGCTGGACGGGCACTTCTGAGCTACGGTAGTAGCAAAAAGCATCTCGGAAGAGCGGTGACTGTTCTTGCTCTCATTCTCGAAAAACAAGCCGAGAAAGCTACCGGCGTTACGGTTGCATCGGAGCTTGATGCGGATTTGGCTGCAACTGGAGATCAGGCAAAGGAGGCGGCGGCACCTGGAGCATCTTAAAAGTGGTGTCGGCTGTTAAACATAATCTTTACCATGGCGCGCTTTTCCATTAAAATAAGCGCATGAACATTTTTATAAATCAGGCGGCAGATTTTGTCGGCCAGGAAATCACAATTAGAGGATGGATGTTTAACAAGCGCAGTAGCGGAAAAATCCACTTTTTGGAACTGCGTGATGGAACAGGGGAGATTCAGGGCATTGTTTTTGTTAATGCGGTTTCTCCGGAAGTTTTTGAAAAAGCCGGAAAATTGACGATTGAGTCTTCAGCGGCTTTTACTGGAACGATTTCAAAGCATCCAAAGCTGGAAAATACATTCGAACTTCAAGTGAAAGATATTGAGATTTATTGCATTGCGCCGGACGATTATCCGATTGGGAAAAAAGAGCACGGTCCGGACTTTTTGCTTGAAAATAGGCATCTTTGGCTACGCAGCAAAAAACAGTGGGCGAATATGAGAATCAGAGATGAAATCATTTGGGCGATTCGAGAATATATGCGCAAAAACGAATTTACATTGGTGGATGCGCCGATTCTTACAAAAACCGCGTGCGAAGGTACAACAGATTTATTTCACGTTGATTATTTTGAGTCAGATGCTTATCTTTCGCAATCCGGTCAGCTTTATACGGAAGCCGCGGAATATGCTCTCGGAAAAACATATTGTTTTGGTCCGACTTTCCGTGCGGAAAAATCGAAAACAAGAAGGCATTTAACGGAATTCTGGATGATTGAGCCTGAAGTGCCATTTATGAAATTTGATGAATTAATGGATTTTGAAGAAGATTTCCTTTGGTATGTTTTGCAAAGCGTATTGAAGAATCGAAGAAAAGAGCTTGAGGTAACTGAGCGTGACATTTCATTTCTTGAAAATATAAAACGACCATTTCCAAGAATCACATATCACGAGGCGATAAAAATCCTTCAGGAGTCAGGAAAATCAGACATCAAAGACGGTGATGATTTTGGCGCAGATGATGAAACTTATATTGCGGAACATTTTAAGGCACCGGTTTTTATTCACAGATTCCCAACTTCGTTGACTTCATTTTTTCAGGAGCCGGATCCAAATAATCCAAATGTAACGCTAAATGTAGACCTCATTGCGCCGGAAGGATATGGAGAATTAATTGGCGGCGGTTCACAGCGAAGCTATAACCTTGAACTTTTGGAAAAGCGCATCGCAGAAGAAAAAATGGAAAGAAAAGACTATGCTTGGTATTTGGATACAATGAAATACGGCGGAATGCCACATTGTGGCTTTGGAATGGGGCTGGAAAGGTGCGTGGCTTGGTTGACGGGTTCTCAGCACGTTCGCGAAACAATCCCGTTCCCAAGAACAATAAATAGGATTTGTCCGTAACAGACCGTTCGCAAAGCGAACATAGGTCTTATATAGCTTTCAAAGGGAAAACGCCTTTAAACTTTGCGATTTTTTTATTTGATGCAAAATAAAATTCATATTTTGGAGTTTCAGAAAGTTTTTTGCCTTTAAAAATTGGGACATTTTTCGGGAACCAATTCGCGTCCAGGCCTCTTACTTTATAAATGACGTAACCACCGGCGGCCTTTTTCAATTGCAGTTTTTCTTTATCAGAAAGTGCCATTATGGTTTGATCTGCCAAAACGGTTTTTATTCCAAGTTTTTTTGTTTGCAAATATTTTTCGAGTAAAACATCATCAATAATATCAAACGCTTGATCAGCGATTATCCAGTCTCCTTTTTGCGCAAATTTATAAGCTTTTTTAACGATTTCATTTGCTTTAGCACGAGTTTTTCTGAATCCCTCATGGGCCGTTCTGCTAAAAACAATTACAAATTTATCTTTAATATTTTTTTGGATATCTTTTTCGGAAATTTTGTTAGCATCAAAGATAGCGAAGTTCGCTTTTGAAGATTTGGATTTAACGAGTTTTTTTATTGTTTCAGCCAGGTCACCATAAGTATCAAAAAATAGACCTTTTTGTTTATTTTTAATTAGAGTTAAAGCCATTTGAATCATGGTAACAGATTTTCCTTGTCCGGGAATGCCGAGAAGCAAAATCGGACCACTGATTTCGCTGGGATCTAAGAGGCACTTTTGTCCAAGTTCAATTTTAAACATAATGAAAGGATTAAAGTATTGATTATAGTATACCATAAAGTTGTCAAAAAAGTCACCAAAAGGTGAGTGTATACCTACCTCCATTTTTTGCAGCAGATTTTTTGTTTCTGATCTGGATTTTTTGGCTTATTTCGGCTAGAATATAGCTAAACATATAACCTCAAAAACATGGACAATCCAGAACAAAACACAACAAAAAATCAGACCCAAAATAGCACTCAAAATCCCACGCAAAATTTCGAAAAATCTCTTCATGAAAAATTTGTCTTTTATGGCAAAAACGTTCGTGAATGGACGCGAAAATGTACACTACTTTTGCCTGAAATAGAGAAACGTGAAATTTGGAAAAAGCATGGATTTGCAAATATATACGAATACGCAAGAATTTTAGCGGGAATGAGTACAAATGCAGTTAGTGCAGCACTCTGGACAATGCGAAAAACGGAAAATAAGCCTGAATTAAGACAAATCATTGAAGAAAAAGGAATAAGTGCAGTTCGTCCAATAGCAAATTTGGCAACTCCTGAAACAGACAAATTCTGGGCTGAAAAAGCGAGGGAAATGAGTGGGCATACGCTAGAAACTTATGCAAAAGAATTTAGAAAGTCCAATTTTCAAGCTTGCCGCGCGGCAGAAACCCCTACTGCACCACAAATTCAAAGTATAACAATCGAGCTCGACCCCGAAATCGCAAACCAACTCGAAAAATTAAAAGGCCAAGGAAATTGGAACGAGCTTATGCAAAAACTTTTGCAAGCTTATCAAGCGCAAGTTGAAGCCAAAAAGCCAATTCCGCAAGAAAACGCAAAAAGATACGTGCCTGCAAAAATTAAGAACTACGTTCTTGTTAAAACTAACAACACATGCGCATTCCCGGGTTGCACAAAAGAATACAAATATCTTCACCACACGTGGAGATTCTCGCTAACAAAAACGCACGATCCGGATACACTCATTCCTCTTTGCAAGTCTCACGAACGCCTCGCACACGCCGGCCTAATCGAAAACGAAAATCAATCGCCTGAAAACTGGAAAATAAAACTTGAAGCAGATAAACAAGAAGAAAAATGGCAGAAAGTAGACAAGTGGGTAGCGCAATATTATAGAGGGAATCGCGCGGACAAATAGCGCACAAGCACAGCAAAATGTGGTATCATAAATCGGTACCATAAAATCACATGCACACAATAATTAAATTTTTATATAAGAATTTGCTTCGTCCGATTCTTTTTAAGTTTGATCCGGAAAGCATTCATCGTTTGTTTGTGGAAGTCGGCAGCGTGCTTGGAAGTTTTAATATAACGCGAAAATTTACGCGTAGATTTTTTTATTATGGAGATTCGATGCTTGAGCAAAAAATTCTTGGCATTGAATTTAAGAATCCGATTGGTCTTGGCGGCGGATATGATAAAAACGGAGAAACTTCATCGATTATGCCTGATGTTGGATTTGGATTTATGGAAATCGGTTCGATCACAAACAATCCAAGCAAAGGCAATGCTCGACCTCGAATTTGGCGTTTGCCGCAGTCAAAAGCGCTTGTTGTGCATTATGGTTTGATGAACGACGGCGTAAAGAAAATACGAACGCGCATAGAAAATAAAAAATTCAGAATTCCACTTTTAATAAATATCGCAAAAACAAACGACAAAACCCTAACGGGCGATAAAGGAATTAACGATTACGTTGAATGTTTTGAGCAAATTAAAGATCTTGGCGACATAATTGTAATTAATATAAGTTGTCCAAACGTATCTCACGAAACAGCGCATATGGATGCCAAAACTTTAGATAAACTGCTTACAAAAATCGATAAAGAAAAGGCCGAAAAGCCGATTCTTTTGAAGATCGCATCAGATTTAACGCCGCACGATATTGATGAAATGCTTGCGGTTACAAATAAGCACAAAATCAGCGGATTTATCGTTGCGAATCTTGCTAAAAGCTGGGAGAGAATTCCAGTTATTAAAGATGAAATTAAGCCTGAGATGAAAGGCGGTATAAGCGGAAAGCCTGCGGAAAATTTATCCAATATTTTAATCCAAGAAATTTATAAAAAGACTCGCGGAAAATATATAATAATCGGCAGTGGAGGCGTATTTACGGCCGAAGATGCATATTTAAAAATTAAACTTGGCGCAAATTTAATCGAGGTTATTACCGGCATGATTTACGAAGGTCCGCAAATGGTTGGCGACATAAATCGCGGAATTAAAAAACTTTTAAAACGCGATGGATTAAAAAATATTAAACAAGCGGTCGGGACTGGTGTAAAATAAAGATATAAGAAATAATTTATGGCAAAAAAATTTGTAAAAATATCGATTTTAGCGCTTGCGGAAGAGCAAAAGGTGCGCGACCCCGCGATCATTCTTATTGATAAAAAAGCGAATAGAATTTTGCCGATTTCAATTGGTGAAACAGAGGCAAAAGCGATTGCCGAGGTCATGCAAAAGTTGAAATTCGACCGACCTACGCCACACAGGCTTATGGACAATATCATCAAAAAGCTTGGCGGAAAAATTGAAAGAATCATTATAAATAAAATTGAAACCAATACTTTTTATTCGATAATTTTCGTAAAAACGCGCGGAAGCGCAAAGCTAATTCAAATTGATGCGCGCCCTTCAGATGCAATAACTCTTGCGCTTCAAGTTCATGCGCCTGTGTTTGTTGATAGTAAAATCATGGACGCGCTTGCGCAAGACAATCCTTTCCAAATTGGCGCAAAAATAAAATTCACGAAAAAAGAGATAAATTACATGGCCGCACTTTTAAAAATCGCCCGCGAAAAAGAAGAAGGCACTGACATTTAAAGTCGCGAGCAATATCTTCAAGATTTTATGGCCGCCTCCAGCATTTCAAATGTGCATTTTTTGTTTGCCGGCGAAATGTATCTCCCGGTCAAAACAAATGCGAGAGAAAACCAGCCCCATTTTTCACGCGGGATTATTTGCATCAAGTCTTGCTCAATTCTTTCCGGCGTTTTTGCCTTAGTGAGCGCAAGTTGTTGTGATAATCGAATTACATGCGTATCAACAGTTATGCCCTCGTTTTTCCCAAAGGCAACCCAAAGAACAACGTTTGCGGTTTTTCGAGCAACTCCTGGCAACTTCACTAATTCCTCCATCGTTTCCGGCACTTTGCCCCAAAACTTTTCTTCAATCATTTTTGCAGCGCCAATTATATTTCCTGCCTTATTTTTATAAAAACCCGTGCTAAATATTTCTTTTTCAAGAGTTTTTAAATTCGCATTTGCAAAATCCTTAACCGTTTTATAGTTCTTAAAAATTGACTCGGTTACAATGTTCACGCGCTTATCAGTACATTGCGCCGACAAAATCACAGCAACCAAAAGTTGCATAGGATTTTCATATTCGAGCTCAATTTTAGGCTCAGGATAAAGTTTCTTCAAAATTTTAATTAACTTTCTTGCGAGTTCTTGTGTATTCATGCCTCAATTGTACACCGTTTTCATATAACAGTTCTCACAATAAACAATTTCCGGGCGATCAGGGGAGTAAGTTGTCGTGATTTTTCCGCCACATTTCCCACAATTTCTCTCCCAGAATTTTCTCGGGTTTCTTTGATTAAAGCGATCGAAATGTCTTTGAATCCAATTTCTTCTTGGTATAGGCAATCCAACGCGGCGGTAAAATTGCAATTCCGGCGCAGTAATTTTAAATAATTTTCCGGTAATTTCGCATTCGATTGCCGCATTTAAAATATCATCTTTGGTGTCTTGAATTTTATCCGGCAAATCTTTTGCTTTTACAACTTTATTGAATTCCGGCGCAGGCGTTTCACAATCTTCCCATTTAAAGCCTTGCTTAATCGCTTCTTCTCGAACTAGCGGATAATACATTTGCGCACTCGTTTTGTTATATCCGTGCAAAGAAATTTCATATGGCCAAAATTCGCCCCATTCTCCCGTTTTTCGCATATGTTCAATGATTTTTGGCACAAGCGCATTATATTCATCTTCCGTATATTGCTTATTAAAAATGCAATACTTGGCATGATTCATTCCGACGCACCCAAAACAATTTTTACATCCTTCCATATACCAGCAATAAATTAAATCCGACGAATCCGCCATCGAGTTGTCGGAAAACATTAAGTGATATGAATTTACTCCACAAATCGTGCATTCATAGCTCAATTGAAAATTCGTTCCAAATTGATAAACGTCATATAAACTTTTTCCGCCAAGCACAATTTGATAGCAATATTTTCCGGTTTCAACGTCTTCACAATCAAAGCTATATTTTAAATCTTTACAATTTTTCAAATAATCGCCAAAGCAATTATGCAGATTTGTGCCATGATATTCCTTAAAAGTGTGTTTTTTAGACATTTCATTTAAACGCGCTTTATATTCCTGATATTTTTTATACGAGCTGAAATCAACGCTTTTCATTTTCTCCTTATACTCTTCTTGAGTTAGTTGTTGATTCTCAAAACAAAATCTCGCGTTTCTTTGCCCCACGCAAAGAAAGCAATCGTTACATCCGACGCAATCTCGTATAAAAGCGGAAGAAGCGCAAGCGGTGCAATCTTGTGCGCACGTGAGTCCATAGCATTTATAAATATCAACGCAGTCATAGCAAAGCTCAGAGTGTAAATTGTAAAATCCATCAACGCAATACAGGTTTTTCTTGAATCCATAGCCGTAATAGCAATTTTCACAATAATCCGCATGCATTATCAAATATGAATTTTTTGACCAACCTGCGTAATGAATATAATCCGAATTCACGCATTCGCCTTGGCTGTTTAACGCAAGTGCGGGAACGGCTTTTCTAAGTTCATAAAATTGTTCAAAAAAAGGTCGATTAAAGTCAAAATCTCGTCCAAAACTTCTTGCATCCCATTTTTCACTATGCCAACATTCGCGGCAATAAATTGGTTGTTTAATGTGCGGCGCATGACAAGTCGGCATTTTCTTTTTGCACATCAAACATTCTCCGGGATATAAATTGATTTCATTGCATTGTGCCAAGCGCCTTTGTTGTCTGCAATCAGGGCACAAAGTTGGAGCAGGTAGGTCGTATTTCTTCCCACCAAAAACAGGGGATACAGAACTGTAGAATTGCAGATCTTCGTCCGTTACTTCAAATCCGACTCCGCATTTCCCACAATCTTTAATCATTTAAAAATGGCTTTTATAGCCAAATTCTCTCATCAAAAACCGCCAAAATCAAAACTAAAATCAAAATCGATTATTCTTCTCCAGCAGTTTGCGCATTATCTCCGCTTCTTGATTTGCGCTTTCATCAATGATTTTTTGGACATCTTCGTATTTTAAGACCGGAGTGCCGTCAATTGAAGGATTGCCCGTTATGCCATTGTTTGTAGCGTCTGATCTTTGTTTAATGATTTTATTAACATATTTTGATGGCATGCTATCAAGAGGCAAAGGCAAAAGCGAAAGATAATCCAAAGGATCTTTATATGTGCCACTTTGCAATATTTCAAAGTGAAGATGTGGGCCTGTTGTAATCATGCCCGCGCCTTTTGTGCCAGGCGCACCACCGCTCAAGCCAATTACATCACCGGCTTTAACAAACTGTCCTTCAGCCGCAATCATTTGTGAAACGTGTCCATAAACAGTCATGAAATTATCGCTATGCGTGAGGATCATATAGCTATAGCCCATTCCATTGTCTTTTGTCTTATAAACGTAGCCATCACGCGCTGCAGCGATCGGAGTGCCTTGTGAAGTTGGGATATCAACAGCGTTATGAGGAATACCAAATCTTGCTTGATACGAAGAATCGCGGAAATATGCGCTAAGCCCTCTCGAAGGCTTAACGGGCCAAATGAATGTCGCGTTCGGATCTGACAAATGTTGATATTTGTATATATCTTTCGACCTTTGATCAACAAGAGTTTGCAAGTCTGCAATTGTGGCATTTGAGCCCATTTCTTGGAGCTTGTCGTCAATGAATGTCATGTTGTTTCGAAGCGCCGTGATTTCAGTCAAAACATCTTCTTGTTGCTGTAAATATTGCGTCACGAGAGTTCTATAAACTTCTTCTTCGCCATGTGTAATTTTAAGAAGTTGAGCCTTCGCAAGTTTTTGTTCAACAAGCGTGGCTTTTTCATTCTCAAGTTGTGCTTGAAGCGCATCAAGACGCGCTTTTTGAGTTTCAAGAGTCATTTGCTGGTTTTGAAGAACAGCCGAATCTTTGCCCAAATTTCTAACCATATTTTGGCCGGCCTGTTCAAGCGTTTGCAGATATTTCAAGGTCTGCATACTGTCGCTCACAGAATTATCCGCAACAAGCAATTTAATCGCGCTTATTTCACCGTCGGATTCAAAAGTTATATATTGATTTTCTTCCGTATAAAGCATGCGCACGTATTCCCCAAGAAGGTCTTTTTGAGCTTGATACGCAACTTTATAGATTGCGAGTTGTTCGTGCAACTTCAAAAGAGATTGTTCATATCCGCCTATTTGAGTTGCAACAGCTGCAATCTTGCTATTTGTATTTTCGATTACGGCATCAAAGTTCAAGATTTGTTCTTTAAGGGAAGAGGTTTGATCGGCGACTTCATCGAGTCTTTTCTTGGCTTCTGCAAAAGCTTCATAGTTTTTTTGATATGAAGAGTTCGCGTCTTTTAATTTTTGCTGTAATTGAATCAAAAATATCGCATTTTTAAAGACTTTTTCTGTGCTTTCAACCGTGATCGGAACACTATCTTTCGGGTCACTCACTTGTCCATCTGCGGATCTTTTTACTTTTTCTTTAATAAAAAGATTCTCGGTTGGCTTAAGATCGGTTACAGCCGCCATAACCGGAATAACCGCAATATTTAGCATAAATACAGCGGCAATAAGCGCTAAAGCGACACTTTTTGTTTTTATTTTTATCATAATTCTAATATATCCATATATTATATCATATTTATGACGTTTTTGGAAGGGTAAAATGGGGACGGAGGCAGAGCGCTATTTGCCTCTTTTTCCGCCGCGTTTTGGAGGAGCTGTCTTTTTTGGAGTGATTTTTTTGGGAGGAGCACTCTTTTTTGGAGGCGCGGCTTTTATAACTGGCTTAGCAGGCGCTTTTGCGGGTGCTTTTTTGGCAACTGTTTCCTTTTTCAAAGAAGGTTCTAGGGGAACCATGTTTTGGCCCATGGCAGACATTTTTGCGATAAAATCATGATTTGCAGATGATTTTGGAATCCATATTCTAACTTCACGATCAAACTTTGCATCAATGTCGCGTACTTGGCGATTGATAAACGTTAAAGCATTTATATCGTATTTTTTAGACTTCGCAAATTCTCGTAGCGATGTATCTTTTGGCATTTTTATCGGTTGAAACAAGTCGTGCCACGTGAACGCTATCTCGGTTTCTGCGTTTGCAACAGCAGGGAACGCATTGTCGCTCGAAGGTACTAACGGTATGTCGTATCTTTCATGATCTAAAGAAGCGAGATGCATAGCTATGATTTTTGGAACATAACCGGCGCCACCGTTATCACTGCCCATAAATCGTTTAACCAGATTTGTATCGGCAAGCATTACAGCCAGATTAATGTCATGAACATCATGTAGATAGTCAAGAAAATATGCATGTACAAAGTGTTTTTTCGGATTATCCTTAGTCCATTGTTTATAAAAATCAGTATAAACAGTAGGGCCTATGTGCTTTTCAGCCCACGTTTTTACAAAGCCCTTAACGCCACATACGCCTCTTTTTGATTTTGAATCCACGCTTCCTTCACCTTGATTGAAAGCAAGCATTACAAAATCAGGATGGTTTTCACCGAATACCTTGAATGAGTATTTTATGATTCTTGCTCCAAGGTCGGAATTTGTTATAGGGTCATAGCGGCCATCAAATGTTACGCGTCTAGCTTTGCCTGTGCCAGTGGTTATTTGAAAACCATTTTCAGTTGTGAGCCCATCTTCATGCAAGTTATTCGTACCTTTCATGATCCACATGGGCATAATTTGGCTTATACCAACAGCGTCGGAATTTTCATTTCTGGCATAACATGAGCCGGAATTCTCAAATGCTGATATTTTATACATCAGACATTCTTGAAAGTTTAAGCTGGCCAAGTCACAAGAGTTATTGATTGCTGGTGCAAAAAATCTACTTACGGCCAGCTGATTAGAAAACATCTGCGGATCAATTTTAAATATATCGAGTTTTCCCCCTATTTTACCAATAAATCGAACAATTTCTTCAATGCCAAATCTAAGTTTAATTCTCTGTGTTCTGGCAAATTCAACTTTAGCGGCTTTGTAAGCGCTCACCTCAGCAAAGCTCAAATCTTGGCCAACAATAGACTCCGGATGCTTTGGGTGATATAGCCATCGTGTGTCACAATCCAATTGATCGGATACGGTAAGGAGGGACCCATCGGTTTTATGGCCATCAAAGCATTCTTTGCATTGCTTGGGATCATCGAAATTAAATAAATAATTGCAATATTCCGTAAACAAAAAATCATATATCGCACTTGCTTCGTCGGTAGCGGTTTCAGCCAGTTCATTAACAGCGCTTGATGTGTCATGAATCGCATTTAAGAGAATCGTAGGATCAACGGGCTGTACGGGTTCAACGGGTTTTGGCTCTGAACAGGCACCGGCGATTACGCTTATTGCAGCAAGTAAAAGAGTGCGAAATCCGGTAGCATACTCGCTGAGTTTGCGCATTATGGAGCCAGATTCAGGGGTAATTGCGCTTGACGTTTCAGGCTTGTTTTTATGTGTAAGCTTCGTCTCGTTTGTATTCATATATACAATTTATAACAAATTTCAGCAATATTGTCAAGCCCATGGGGACGGAGGCAGCTTTGAATTTCCTCTTGCATTCTTTCCAAATATTCGTAAAATTATATGCGCATTCTAATATTCAGGCGTAAAATATAAAAAACTATGGCACACAAAAAAGCTGGTGGTTCCAGTAAAAACAATCGAAATTCCCCAGGTCAGCGTCTAGGCGTCAAATTATTTGAATCCGAGATGGCGGAAGCAGGGAACATAATCATTAGACAAAGAGGTACAAAATTTTTGCCTGGTAAGAATATTATTCTCAGCAAAGATCATACGCTCGTGGCTAAAATTGCAGGAAAAGTTCTTTTCACAGAGAAAAAAGTCAAGAAATTCGACGGAAACATGAGGAAACAGTCGATAGTCAGCATCATGCCCGTTTAATAAAACACTAATAAAAACTGCATGAGCGATCTAGAAATGTTTGCGCCCGGCGAAGGTGGTGGAGAGCAAATGTCCGAACAGGCATTTGAGCAATTTAAAGAGCAGATGAAGGCCGCAGCCGCAGGGTTAAAACAGCTCCAAAAGGACGAAGGAAAGCAAAAGAAAAAAGAAGACAGGCTAACGAAAATCCTTCTTCAATTTTTTAAAGATCCAAAAAAGAAAGATATTTTACTTTTAGCCGCACGCGTTCTCGAACAGAACATTCCGGCTCATTTTGCATTGAGCATCCTCGTTCTTGGCGAAGAGCAATTTGAAAAGGAAGTGGTTTTTATGGACGAGGAAGATAAAAAAAATCATACAATCACGCCTATTCAAGTTGATTCCAAATATTCTTCAAACCCAAAAATAAAAGCGGATTTGAATCTTTGGGCACTTGGTATGCTCGTGCAAAGTACGTTTAATACGCCTCGTATGAAAAAGACAGCTTTTGACGATAGCGGAAAAGTGAAGCTCATTCTTATTCAATTTGCGGTTTTTGTTATGCGTGATTACTTGGTTAAACACGGCGTTTTGCCAACTTATAGTGAATTAAAAGAATTCGTCGAAAATCTTTTCGCAGGCGTTTTTGTTGGCATTCCAAATTAGAAATTTTATAGAGATTAGCGCGCTTAGTACTTAGGCATTTTTTCCCTTATTCCATTTACCATTTGATCTTCAGGCTTTTCGAAAAGTTTATATTTAATCATGGTATCTGCGATTTTCTGAACAGTTTTAACGTCTTGTGCCCGAAATGCGTGAGCCATGCGAAGTAATTTATCTATATCGGTTTCATTTAGACCATATTCAATGCTCAATTTGAGAAGCAAAGCTTTAAGTTTTTGCTGAAATGATTTAAAGAAGATTCCCATATTAATACAATTATCAATTATCAAGCTTCAATTTACAATCAATTTTCAGGTTTTTAATTTTCAAGTTTCAAACTTGGCATGGATTTCGCGTTTTTCACTCGGCGCAATTTTCATTTTTTCCACATATTTGCGCATCATCGTGATCGTATTATCATAAGTTTTTTTATCAACAAAATAAGGCGTGCCATCTTTGCCACCATGTGCAAAACTATAACGCGAAGGATCTTCATACGAAGGTTTTGCTCCATAAATAACTTCAGAAACAAGCGCCAAAGCGCGAATCGTTTTTGGCCCGACGCCAACTCGCGATAACAAATTTTCATAATTTTCCGGTTTTTCATCACACATTTTCCACAAGATTTTTCGCAAATAAGAACTTTGCGCAAAATTTTCATGTACAACAGGATGCGTTTTGAATTCAATATCTTCAAGCTTTAATAAAGTTAATTGATCTTTGTGAACTTTCACTCGAGCCATGCTCGAAATAGGGGACGCATGTCTGCTCAAAAGTGCAACATCCTTCATCAGCGAATTATAATTTCCGCGCACCAAATCCGTGCTCAAAGTTCTCGCATCACCGCTGGATTTCGCGGTCATATTAAGAGCCGCAACCGTTTCGTCCGACATAACTCCCGAATGCGGTTCGCAAACCATTCCTTTCACATTATCAGAAAACCAGTGATATCTTCGCGCAGTCAATTCTTCTGTATTCATTCCTTGTTGCACAACCGCCCACGCACCATTTTTTGAAAAGAAAAACGAATGATGATAAATCGTGAATCCGTCTTGCACAAGGCAAGAGTCCACTTTTGCGCTCATTCGTGAATTATAAACAAGTGACTTTGCTTTATTAAAACCAATCGCGCCTTTCTCCGCCCAGTTTTCAATTTCCATTGGAGTTTTTAGAGACGTTTTTCCTTTACCTCCACAAATATAAATTCCAAAATCATGCTCCTGTCCGCGAATCGCTTCCTTTAAAGCCGCGGTCAAAATTGTCGTCAATCCTGAAGCATTCCAATCAAAAGCCAAAACCGTTCCAAGAGATTGAAACCAAACAGGATCGGAAATCATCTTAATAAAAGTATCAGGACCGTTTTCCTTTATAATCACACGCAAAATCTCGCGTCCAAGATTTGTCATTCTTTCAAACAACCATTTCGGACACTTCCCATCGTCAAGTGTAAATGTGGCAATTCCGCGGTGCATTTCTTAATTCTAGTTCTAAAAATGGGAAAAGCCAAACTTCATTATTTCGGATATTATTATTTGCTATTGACATGCTTTTTTATAAGGCGTATCACTTAGACAGTTAAACAAATATTTAATTATTTAACTACTTAACTAACCCAACTACGTATGACCTTCTCACCAGACTTCTCATCATCATTTTTTTGGTTCTTTGCGGCATTGGCCTTAGTGGACATTGTATTACTTTTTATTTACATAGCAAGAAAAAGCAAAGCTGCTCTTTATGCATGTCTAATTATATTTGTTATTTTAATTGGAGTCGTGATGTTAAATATGGAAACTTCTACATCAGAGGCAAAAGCCTCGGAGTCACAGGTAACGGTAAGTAAAATTCAAACAAAATGGAGTGACATGAAAGAGGACTATAGATTCTAACTTTTTATTTTTTTAAACCCTAATTATATGTTGTGGACTATCGCTCTTATCTTAATCATCTTGTGGGCACTTGGCTTTATTGCTTTTCACGTCTTGGGATCGTTTATTCATCTCCTGCTCGTGATCGCCATTATCGTTGTGCTGATTAGACTGATTAAAGGTCAAAAAGTATTGTAAATCAAGATAAGCCAAAAAATTATTTATTAACTCAAAAATTTATGAACAAAAAAGCTTTAATTCTACTGATCATGACTATCTCTCTTTTGACAATCGGAGCTGGTTGTGTAAAGCAGGATACGAAAAATCAAGCAGGCATTGGTGGCAATACCCTGTATTCTTATGAATCAACTAAGTACGGATTTTCTTTGGCATTTCCTGCAAATTGGGGAACAGTAAAAGAAGAAACAAAAGCGGCCACAATATTCAATACCGTTCTATTAACGGCAGAGAATGATCCTAATCGCTATATACAAATTTCGGTAGTTAAAGTTGGGGACAAAAATAAACCATTAGTCGTGGATTATCCACACAGCTACTTAACTGAAAACGAGACTTATGCTTATTATTATTCTGGAGGTGGTGATGACGCAGGAAAACCTGGATTGGAAGATCAAAAATATTTTGATATAGCAAAAGAAGTCAAGACAATCAGTGAAACGTTTAAGCTCACGACCTTTACTGGCTCACTTGCCGACTGTCGTAGTTTAAGTCCTTCATGGGCGCTATTCTCGGACAGCGAGACATCTCTGTCATTTTGTTATATAAATTCGTGGGGTACTGCTAAATTCAAAGAAACTGAAATTAGTCCAGCAGCAAAAGCGGGTACGATCTACTACATAAGCTTCTCTGAATCAGTAAACTATCCGCTCATCAGTTATTCAACGCTCGACTTTAAAAAACTTGGAGACAGTGATGTTCCTTCTGTAATAGACTGGAAAGCATTAGATTTCAGCAAAAGCGAAACCGAGCTCGCTCTTCTTTTCCCTAACGAAAAAGCCACTGTCCGCAAAATCACCGTAAATAGCAAGCAAGTGCTAGTGGTGAATCGTGATTTCATAGAGCCGTTATCACAAAAGCGCATAACACCACTCGATTACTTTATGCCAAATGTCTCTATCAATGGAACAACATATAATTTACACCTAGTAGGTTTATCCGAACAAGAAGCTGTTCTCGATAAACTATTGGAATCAATGTCTTATTAATAAAATTTAACCAATTTAAAATAAAAATAAAAAATAGATACGCTATTGACGGACCGTTAATTGGAGTATAGCATTAAATTATTAAACAACCATTTAACCACCTAATCAACACACTATGCTAACCGAAAAAGAGCTTAAGAAAAATCGCGAAATTTTTAATGAATCCGATAAGAGTATGGCGGAGGCATTTAAAGTGCTTAGTGATGTAAATCGTTATCGAATGTTTCGCGTTCTTGCTCAGCAGCCCAAGCTTACAATTAGCGATATTGCGCGAATTCTAGGTATTTCTTTGCCTTTGGCATCGCAGCATCTTAAGGTTTTAACAATGGCTAATTTATTGCAAAAAGAACGGGATGGGAAAAAGGTTTTTCCAAAACTTGAGCATGGCAATCCGTTTGTTCAGGCCGTAGTCAAAACGATTAAGGAAGTTATAGAATCAAAAAAATAAAAAGTAAAAAACTATTCATTTTTAACCAAATTTTTATGGAAAATAAATTCAAAAAAGGGCTTATTTTAGGCGGATTATTGATGGTTGGAGCGGCAATAGGATTTGCCATGACAAAGGGAGGACACGAACTTACCGAAGAATTACAAAAAGATTTTAAAGTTCTGGCTAAAAACCTGAAAAAGAATCTAAGTCATCTTGAAGATGTAACAAAAGACAATTTCAACGAATTAGCCGCTAACATAGTTGAGGAATATTCTAAAAAGAAGGAGCTGGCGGTAGACGCAAAAAACTCCCTTGTAAAAGCTTTGCAAGCCAAATGGCATGAAATGGAAGAAGAATATTTAGCTGAGAAAGATTAAGAAAAGCGAATTATTTTATTAATCAGAATATATGAAAAAAATTGCAAAAAATTTCTTTGCAGTAATGATGGCTGTTTTATTAGTATTCGGTTTCATCGGACCGGTCACTGTATTTGCGGCAACGACACCGGTTCTTGGAGCGGCGAAAACCTATGGCATCCTTGGTAGTACATTTACCAATACGTCAGCGGGGACAACGATTAATGGAGACGTTGGGTTCACAACTGGGCCGGCGGTTACTCCTTCAGGAACGCACAGCAACTATGGATCCGGTGCTCCATATGCAGTCGCAGGTGCAGATCAAGGCATTGCTTTGAGCGCATTAAATGGGGAATCTTGTGATTTTAACTTGAGTGGTGCAACCGATCTTAGCCTTTTACCTCAACCATTAACGCCCGGCGTTTATTGTGTTACGGGTGCCGCTTCTATAGGTACGAGCGGTGTTACTCTAACAGGTAGCGGAACATATATTTTCAGAATAAGTGGCGCACTTACAACAGCGGCTAACGCGTCGGTTTTATTAAATGGTGGCGCATCAGCTTGCGATGTTTTTTGGACTCCAACAGCAGCCACGACATTTGCTGCCAATTCAGTGTTCGAGGGAACTATAATCGGTGATGCGGGCATTACTGTAGGCGCAAGCACTGTCTGGACAGGAAGAGCCTTGGCGTTTGGTGGAACAGTCACGACTGATACGGATACTATCACTGTACCAACCTGCTCAGCTGTCCCTGCTACTCTTAATGTTATTAAGCAAGTGGTGAATGATAATGGTGGCACGGCAACAGCCTCTTCTTTTAATCTGCGCGTGACGGCATTGGGCGTTGATGTATTGGGAAGCCCTGCGGCCGGAGCCTCTTCACCGGGGACGTCTTATTCGCTTTCCGCGGATACGTATGTAGTGAGTGAAAACGCAAATGCTTCTTATTCACAGAGCTTTAGTGGAGACTGTGATTCAAGCGGAAGCATAACACTTTTCGATGGTTATAATAAAACCTGTACAATAACTAATAATGATATTGGTGGCGGATCGGTCATTATTCCGCCGGCTGCAGCAACGATTAGAGTTATAAAAAAAGTTATCAATGACAATGGTGGAATCAAGAAAGTCGCAGACTTCCCGTTGTTTGTTAATGGCTATTCTGTGATTTCCGGTGTGACCAATGCTTTTCCTGTTCCCCTTACATATGCAATTACTGAAACTGCCGATTCTCGTTATGTTCAAAGTTTTTCAGGCGATTGTAATGTTGATGGGCGCTTAAATTTAACTTGGGGCGACAACAAAACATGCACAATTACAAATGACGATATAGGCGTAGTCGCCGCGGTTGTTCAGAATCCTGTTGCAACAGCCATTCCGGTAGTTGAGATTGCTCCTGCTGCTGCTATTCCTCCTGCTACGACAGCGATCGCTCCGGCATTCCCAAGCACCGGTTTCCATCCTGAAGAAAAAAGTGTTTCATGGGAAATTGCCTTATTAATTGTAGTGCTGATATTGATTCCGACATCACTCGTCCTGGTTCTAAAAAAACGCAAAATTTAGTCATTTCGGGAAATTTATGCAATTAAAATTTTTATCAAGACGGAAGTTTTTAATAGTCGTTCTTGCGGTGTTGATGATTTTTGCAGCGCCTATTTTTTATTATGTTTATAAAAATATTGTCGCTATTCCAAAGCGAGCACAGGCGCAAGAGCAGGCGAGCCTTAAACCGCTATTGCGTCTCAAGATTCCAAGAATTAACGTGTATTCTGATGTCGAGGAGGTAGGTCTCAACCCTGATGGAACAATGGACGTGCCGATAAATCCGGACAACGTGGCTTGGTTTAAACTTGGTCCGCATCCCGGAGAAAAAGGTAGTGCTGTTATTGCCGGACATTTTGGATGGAAAGATGGGGCAGCCGCAGCGTTTGATAATTTATATAAATTAAGCAAAGGAGATAAATTATACGTCGAAGATGGCAAAGGAGCGACTATTTCCTTTGCCGTGCGAGAAAGTCGAAGATATTATCCAAACGCAGATACTTCTGTCGTGTTTATTTCTAATGACGGAAAGCCGCATCTTAACCTTATTACGTGCTTTGGATCTTGGAACGAAGCTTCGCAAAGCTATTCCGGAAGGTTGGTGGTGTTCGCTGATATGGAATGAGGGGCGTGGTGCTGGGGTGACCGAAGGGGCTTGAACCCTTGACCCTCTCGGCCACAGCGAGATGCTCTGCCAACTGAGCTACGGTCACCATGCCTGAAAATAATATGATAAAAGCTTTAATAAATCAATGCGTTGTACGCGCATGCAGTTTATGAAAATGTTAAGAACGGTTTAGAAAATTTTAATGTCGGAGGTTTATAATCACTCTGTCAATTTACAAATTTTAATACATAAACTATTCTATGGCTGATAAAAAACTTTTTATGGACAAAGAAGACATTAAAAAAATGATGAATGATAAATTCACGACCAAGAAAGATCCTTGCACGGTCGAGGAATTTAAAAGATCCATGAAAATAGCTTCAAAGCTGGGAATAGTTGAATTGGAAGACGAAGAAAGTAAAAAATGCCCGGCATAAAAAACTCTTACATTTTAGAAGAATTTTATAGCTAAAAGGCTATTTAAGCGTGAGGTGAAAAGTCCAAAGCTTAAGCGTAGCAAATTTTGCAGTTAGTCTTGAAGTAAAAGACGCTGCAAAAATTTGCGAGCTAGGCGACGACTTTTTATCGAACTCAGCCAGGAGAAAAAAGGAAGAAAAAAGGACCCGACGGTCCTTTGTTCTTATATTTAAAAACTCTCCCCGCTTGGAGGAGAGTTTCTAGTGTTTTAGGAGTATCCACGCCCTTTAGCCCTAGAAAAGCCATAAAGCCTAAATATCCTAATAACACAAAAGGAAAGACAACAAGTACTTTAATATATAAATAAAAATTTTGCAAGGGGAAAATTATAGAAAATTAAATTCTGGTCGAATCGTAAACTCGAGCACCTTGATCTAACGGCTTATCATAGCCAAAAAACTCAACTCCATTAAAAATATTATATTTTATAAAATTATATTTTTCTTTTATTTTTTCGTTGCCATCAGCCATATTTCTAAAAGAATTTCCGTGCAAAATATACATCGTATAACTTTCCGCAAAATCTTCAAACGCATCCGTCATTGCATAGCCGGTAACAAAATCCATTTTGTTGCTTCCGCGAAGTTTACGCGAACTATCGCTCCAACTTATTTTATAAAAAATATTATTAGTCGAATCGTCCACAACGTGCCCTATTTCATGCGTAAAAACACCAATAATTTCTGAATCCGGAAGATCGCTGCATTGCAAAGAGATCTCACCATATCCGCCATATCCGCGACGATCCATTTTTGAGCCGATTAAGCTGATTCTTTTAAGGGCAGAGGATTGGTTTTGAGGCAAAGAATTGAGCGTATTTTGGACCAAATTCTTGCATTCATCCAAATTCGCATCGCTTACAATTGTTAGATTTTGCGCATATGCAGATCCTTTTTGCGTTTCGGCCACTTCATGCGAAAGTTCATACGCCGCAGGCCTTGGAATTAAATTCAAACTAATAACAAATATGACTAGTGCTGTGAAAAATGATTTATAGCTTCCCATAGTTTTTGTAGAAAAGGAAGCCATTATAACAAAAGCAGGGGATTATGCAAATATTAAAGATAAAATCCGTCACGTGACGGATTTCTATATTTCGGGCCCGCCCAAGTTTAACTTAGAAATTTTTCTAAACAACAGCAGTTGGATTTTCCGCTGACCAAACCGCAAAATGCTTGATGTTCCATTCACGTGCTCCAAGAGGTAAATTTTCGGCATCAACAGTCTTTTTCAACCAACCTGTACTCTTCAATTTAATATCGCCAAGTTTTGCGGTAACGGCGCCTTCAAGATATTTAACATATGCTTGTTGATGTGGTGTAAGAGTCGCTTCAGTCGCAAGTTCAGCCGTATAAGGATTGATGCCTTCGCGAACAGCTCCGTAAATTTGTGTCGCAAGTTTGCCAATATCGCTTTTATCCAATCCTTCATAATCAAATTCACGTACTTTTTCGAAAAGTCGAAGCATCATAGTTTTTAATTCCGGAGAATTGTAGCCAATTGTATCGAGCTGGCTCAAGGCGGCTTTAAAGTCCGCATCGCCATATTTCTTTTCATCCAAAACGTCTTTATTTAAACCTTGGTACATTGTATCCATTTCAATTTTTGATCTTGTAACAGTTGCTTGCCAAATCGTTTCCGCATCAGCAGGTGTCGCAGCATCTCTGAGTTTAATCGCATAAGCTTTAACAATTTCTTCATGTTTTGCTTGAACAGACGCTTTCCATAAATTTTCTCTAACGCTTCCGCTCGCACCTTTATAAATTGCTGTAATTCTTAGCAATCTTTCTTCAACATCATCAATTCTGAGAGATAAATTGCTTGCGCTATTTTGAAGGGTTTCTTTTGCTTGTTTTGCCTTTGCTTCAATGAATTTATCACTATGAAGAATGCTGAGTGGGCGATAAAGAACATAATCATTTCCCTTAACAGCCATTCCAAATTCAAGTCCTTCAACCGTGCCTTTAACATAATCCCAGCTTGTATCGCTTGGATTTGGAGTTGTGCTTAAAATTTGCACATTTAAGCCATTAAACACAGGTAAATGTGATTTAATATTTTCAGCAAGTTGTGAGCGTTTTAATTCATCAATTGAAATTGATGCATCGCCACCGCTTGTTAAATATTCTCGGACAACTCCGCCACCAGCTCCAAGAATTCGAACTTTATATGGAGGTTCTGTTCTTTCTTGATCAAATTCAAATTTCAAAGTTGTTCTTGTGCCGGCAATTGTGACATCGCGCATCACCCATTCATTGTTAATATATTCAAGACTGCAATTTCTAAGTTCGCTTGGGAGTGAAGATTTTATTGCGTCTGAAATGTAAGATTTTAATTGTGTAATTTTATCTGAGCGAGTTCGCGCATCGTCTTTTAGTGCGATTTTTACGCGTTTTCCTGAAGGCTGAACAATAAAAGTATATTCAGGATTTTCACCATCTTTTTTGCCAAGTTCCGCGTATGAATATTCAATCGGATATCCCATGACAAACAAATCCATTTTATTTTCACTTGGCATTTCAGGATTCAATTCCGCTCCTTTAAATATATCGCGGAAGTCGTTTTTAACTTTATTTTTAGAAGCAGGATCTGAAGCAAGAATCTGTTCCTTGCCTTCTTTTTCAAACAAAACCATTGCGGCGCTGAAAACAGTCCATTCACCTTTGCTGTTAATAAACTTTTCTTTAAATTTTTGATCACCACCGGCTCTTTCAACCATTTCATGAATGATTGTCCAAGTTTCTGTTTTTGATATAGACCCATCAAATATACCAAATTTTTCCGGTTCGATTGATGAGCCCGGTCTAACTTCGTTGTAATATTTATAAGCAGTCGCCATATCCATATCTCCCATTTTTGCGAGAGCTTTTAATTTTTGTGGGCTGTCTGCGATTTTTGATTTCTCGGCAAGTCTTCTGATTTCAGGCGAAAGTGCTTCTTTTGATTGAAATAATCCAAGATGTTCAAGGGCTGATTTCCCGGTCGCAAGTCTTGTGAGAAGGTTCACGGCAAGCAGTCCACCAGCTGTTCCGAGGATAGCTTTTCCGCTAGGCTTCTTCCACCATTGCACCATAAAATATCCAAGAAATCCGATTGCCGCAATTGATGCAACTTTTTCAAGTCCGCTTCCGCGTTTGAAATTATTCATGACATTATCAGCGATGCCTCCAAGTCCGCCAAGTGCGCGATCTTCTTTAACAGCTTCAAGCTGTGTTTTGGATTCTTCAAAGTGCTGTGCTCTTTTATCAATATTTTCAACAATCTTACCTAAAGCTTTGACCGCCTCCTTGTATTGTTCGCTTGATTTTGAAGCTCTAAGTCCGGAAAGAAGAACTCTGCGTCCCGGAGAATTTGGTAAATATTTTTCAATTTCTCTTAAAGTTGATTCTTTTTTTCCGCTATTTACATCTTCAATGCCGGAAATCCATTCGTGGCATCGAGTATCATCCGGCTTTAAATCATTTTCAAGTTTTTCTCCGCTGTCCATTTGTTCAACAAGTTTTGAAAGTTCTTGTCTGGAGTCGCCAACAACATCACCGCGCGTTCTGGACGCGGCTTCGCTTGGACTTAATCTAAGCTTTTGTTGCTCAGGGGAGCTTCCTTTATGCTGTGGAGCGTTCGCCATTTTTTTATTTTTGTTTTGTTCTATATATTATAGCAAATTTTTCCTTATTTATCAACCCAAAAGGGCTGGTTCGACTTATCCGCCGCTCATTCTCTTTCTAAGCTCTGCGGCATCTTCCGTAAGTTCGGCATGTAATTCCTTTAAAGTTGCCTTAAATTTTTCGGCAAAATCAGGGATTTTAAGAACAGCTTCGGAGAGAATCTGAACTTCTTCATCTTCCGTTATGCCCGCTTTCTCCAATTTATCAATAACTACGTTGAATTCTTCATCAGGTAAATTATTGATAATCATGGACATAAGCCTTTTTTCGACTCTATCGCGAATCATTTCGCGCAATTCTTTTTCAAATTCAGGAGTCATTGCATCCATTTTAAGATCCGCAACAACTTGCGAGATAAATTTGTCGATGAATGCGTTTAATTCGTTATTTTCATTTTGTGTTGTCATGTTTGAGGGGTTTAATGAGCGGCTTTAGGTGCTTCAGCTTTTGGAGCATGTACGCCGGGACTCATCCCAAATGTTTCGGCAAATGATGATCCAAGGTCTGTAAACACATTTTTAAAGCTCTTATATACAAGTTTAGCACCACCAACAGGCAAAGTATATCCAACAAATTTTATAGGTTCTTTGACGACCCATTTATAAGTAAATGCCGGAGCTTTTTTAACAACATTCACAACCGGTGCCGCTGTTGTTGCAACGTAATTTCCGGCCGCTCTGCCAACATTAACCGTTGCAAGTTTTGCGCCATGTGCGCGTGCTCTTGCAAACAATTTTGCACTGGTCATACGGTTAACCTTAAGTCCATGCCCATCAAGGAGCGCAGTAGCTTGATCTATTGTAAAGTTACTTTCTGTAGATAATCTGTGAACAATATCGTCTACAACAAGTTTTTTATGCCCACTGAATGAATCTTTTTCAAGCATTGTTATAAATTCACGCTTTGCGGCTTCATCTGCCGCGGCCCAGTCAAGAGTTTTCTCGGATTCCCATTCGGTTTTCCATAAATTCGCAAGTTTTTTATTAAAGTCTCCGGGAGTTCTATCAAGCTCTCTAAGAAATTTTTCATGTAATTCCATTTGTCTTACAATTCTCAAATTTCTTATTGTTCTATAGATCTGTTCAGAATCACTTGCTCTGACGGTGACCTTATCGCTTCCTTTTAATAGTTCTTCAAGGTACGCGGCAAGTTTTGGCAAATCATCAAGAGTAACTTTTTTATTTGCTAGTGCTTTTTTAAAGTCGCCACGTGTTAGCATTGGTTTGAAATTAAGATCAAGTCCTGCAAAGATTCTCTTTCCGTCGGTTTCAACAGTTCTCATGCGAGTCATAGCTTCTTTAAATGATACTTCTTCCGGTCTTCCAAATGTCATTGCGATTTTATTTCCAAGCCATGAGGATCTTGCGCCGGCCATAAATCTTGAGAATCTGCTTCTTTGGTTATGTGTATGTTCGGCGAGTTTTTTATTTGATTGAAATACGGATTGATCTTTTGCTTCTGATGTTGCAAATCTCGTAGCCAAAAGAGCTCTTTGTCTGACATTGTTCCTGAACATGTCATTATTAATCCATGTATCAGGAATGCTGTTCTCAAGGAATCCACCGTTTTCTTGCTTATGCGTGAAATATTGATGGAATAATCTATAGGTAAGCTCTTGAGGAGTGAACTTATTTCCGCGAACTTCTTTTGCTTCTTCAAATTCTTTTTCTCTTTTTTCTTTATCTTTTTGAAGCGTGTCTTTGCGGTTTTGTAATGCTGAGGCAAGATTTGTAACGCTAAATTGTGTTTTTAATTGTCCGGCCATCAAATGATTTTTAACATTTGTGACTTGTGCCACTTCAATTTCATCGCCAACAACTGGAACGATGGCATCAATTTGAGCAAGGAATGCTGCGGCTTCAGCAGGTGCCGCCCCTGCAGTAGCAAACGCCGGATTATTTACAGCGGCAATCAATTCAACCCTTTTGCTATCAAGTGCTGATTTAAGCTGAGTAAGCTGAGTAAGTTGTTCAATATAGCCTCTGCGTTTTCCGTCGGCAGTATTGTAAGCGTTAGTTGCTGCTGTAACAGTAGCGGGTGCCGGAGGAGTTGCCATTGCACCCGGGACTCCAACTGGCGCTGGAATAGGCGCCATCATATTCATAGCATTAGCCATGGCTTGATCTTCCCTCCAAATTAAATAATTAAGATTATCAGGACTTGGGGCAGGGGCCGGAGGGCCTGCATAAGGTAAAGTTTTTAAAGCATAATTACCTGGGCATTTTCCATTTAAATCTTTTGCAGCTTGCGTTAATTCTCCAAGCAGAGTATCAATTCTTATTATTCCGGAATCACATTCGTTAAATTGCGCTTCCGATTGATTTTTGCGTCTCAAAGCCTCTGGATAAGTGCTTGATTGTCCAATGGCTTGGCGCACAAACTGATCAACATTGAACGTCGGATCAGCCGGTGGATTGATTAAATAATTTGCGATAAAAGACATTGCCCATTTCATTTCAGGATAATCTTGTCTTTCATTCCAGATACTTTCTCCAAGTTTTTCAGTTAAAAAAGCTCTCATGTGCGTCACATGTCGATCGGCGTCAGGAAGAGCCTCTTCAGCGACCATTCTTTCACGCATTATTCTTTCCGCATATTCAGGATTTAGAAAATAAGTAGCGCCCAAAACTTCTCTTTGTGTAAATGTGCGTATGCCTCGATTTGGATCAGCAGCAATATTTGGAAGCATAGTTTCAGCGTTTCTTGGAGGACGTCCTAAAAGTCTTCTGAACATCCCGCGTAATCCACCTTCAAACATTTCATTTGTGCGTTCATGTTCAGTCCTGCGAACAATTTGTTGAGCCATTGGTTCACCGGGGTGCGGATTAGCAGGATCGTCAATGCGCGCATCTCTATTTGAATCAAGAACATTGGCAATACTATCCCTCACGTGCGAGGTTGATTTTTCAACAAGATCAGGGAATCTCGCAGGGAAAAGAGGGGTTTCAGTAAACAGAGTGTCAATAGTGCGGAGAACACGTTCAGCGTCCATATTGCTAGGGTTGCCACGCTCATACATGTCTGCATCTCTTGTGCTGAGTAACGCCATGTTTTTTGTTTATTTTTGATTTTATTCTACTCATTATAGCAAAAATTTCGACTTTACTCAAGCCTAAATTTCAGATAATCTTAAAAACATGAAAATCGAAATAACAAAATTGCCTCGCTCGCAGGCAAAAATACATGTCGAGCTGGATAAAGAAAAGTTTGAAGAATACAAAAAGAAAGCTGCGGAAGAAGTCGGCAAACATGTCGAAGTTCCAGGTTTTCGAAAAGGATTCGCTCCTGCGGATATGGTTATCAAGCAGGTTGGAGAACACGCCATTGTCCATGAAGCAATGGAGCATGCGATTCAAGAAACGTATGCAAAAGCCGTTGTTGACGAAAAATTGGATGTTGTCACGCCTCCAAAAGTCAACGTCGTAACAGAAGATCCGCTCGTTTATGACGCGGAAGTTGCTCTTATGCCGGAGGTTAAGGTCAAGGAATACAAAACCATCAAGGTTCCGAAAGAAGAAGCAAAAACGGAAGACAAGGAGGTTGATGAAGTCATTGATGATTTGCGAAAGAAGAGATCAACACACAAGGACGTTGAAAGGCCTGTCAAAAAAGGGGATAGGGTTGAAATTGACTTTGAAGGTTTTGATGAAACCGGCGTTCCTCTCGATGGAACACAAAGCAAAAATCATCCTGTGATTCTTGGTGATGGCACTCTTTTGCTGGATTTCGACAAAGAGCTTGAAGGGCTTAAATTAAACGATAAAAAGGAATTTGAAGTATCATTTCCAAAAGATTATCATCACAAGCCTTTTGCAGATAAAAAAGTAAAATTCAAGGTTGAAGTTAAAAAGACACAAGAAACTTTAATGCCGAATTTGGATGAAGAATTTGTTCATCATGTTGTCGGCGAAAAAATGTCAGTCGATGAGCTTAAGAAAAGAATTAAAGAAAATCTTCAGGTCCAAAAAGATCATGAAGCAAAAGCAAAGCGTGAAGATAAATTGCTTGAAAAAATTCTTGAAAGCACGGAAACCGAAATTCCGGCAATGCTCCTCGAAGAAGAAGTTGAATATATGATGCACCAGCTTCGCACAGACATCGAATCTCATGGTTTGAAAATGGAAGATTACATCAAGCACATGAAAAAAACCGAAGAGGAGATCAAGAAAGAATTTGAAAAAGAAGCTGAAAAACGCATCAAAGTAAGATTTGCTCTTCAATTCTTGTTTAAGACAGAAAATATCAAGATTGAAGACAAAGAAGTCGAAGCTGAAGTTGCGAAAATCATCGCAAGCTATCCTGAAAAAGAGCAAGACAAGGTTAAGGAAGAATATAAATCTCGTGAGCACTTTGTTCAACTTAAAAACAGAATGGCTTTGCAGAAGTTGTTTGACGTATTGTTAGCGTAACTTTCAATAGACATAAACCGGAATTATTATATTTTAATATTCCGGTTTTTTAATACTCGATTTTCGTACAATTTTTGTGTTCATGGTATTCGTCATTGTGAAACAACGATAAATAGCTGTATAAAAAATTACACAGTTTAACCCTTTAAGTAGAGCGAAAAGCGGGTATATCAAGAAACGATACTGTATAAAAAAGTGATACAAGAATTTTTACAAAACATAGAATGTACAAAAAAATAGAACAAGCAAATGTTATATAGCAATATTTTCATAATGCTTGGCAAGCGGCAGCAAGAATGCCGGTTTTAATCTAACACAAGCCATAAAAACACTATAAAAACGCTCTGCCCAAAAAAGTTACAAAAACCTATTGATTTTAGTAAAAAAAACTTATACAGTACCGGCGAGATTGTATAAAAGATGTATACAATTTTTTTAGTGTACACAACATGTTAAAACACTTATTCACATCAGAAACTCGAGTAAAACTGCTCACATTATTTCTTCTACATCCGGAGGACGAATACTTCATACGCGAACTTACGCGAAAACTTGGCGAACAAATTAATTCAATCAGACGCGAACTCGATAATTTGAAAAAGATCGGTTTGCTCAAGAGTAAGACAAAAAACCGTAAGAAATATTACATTGTAGACAAGAATTTTTTGATATTTGATGAGTTGAAAGGAATTATCTTAAAATCAATGAGCGATAATGACACGATCACAAAGAAAATCGCAAAATGCGGAGAAATCGACTTGGTTGTGCTTTCCGGTATGTTTATAGAGAAGGTTTCATCAATCGATCTTCTTATCGTCGGAAACATTGATAAGGAAAAACTCAGCGAAGTCCTTAATAATGAAGTCGGGACAAAGCGCCCTGTTAAATTTAGCATTCTTACAAAAGACGACTTCTTGTATAGGCTTAAATGTAAGGACAAATTCATAACAGACATATTGGCGGACAAGACAAATATAATTGCAATTAACAATTTGCAAGTCAGCGTTTAACACAATGAGAGCATAAGGTACGCAATTATTTTGTGCTTGAAAAGCTTGTGGGGATATTTTCGAAGACAGTCATGAGACCGAACGACCAAGGTGTTTTGCAAAGCAAAACGAGTGAGGTCGAATGCTAGTGAAGATTTACACGGTGGGTAAATCGAACGTGTCTGAGAAAATAGACATACAAGCTTTATTAAGTTAAACAAATTGAGCGTATTTAAAAAATTTGCTTGATTTAATAGAATTCGCTGATATAATAAAATGGCATTTTTTCTTTATTCTAAACTAAAATACTATGCAATCATTAATAAATGAAATTCAAAAAATTTCCATGAACAAGAAGATTCCAGATTTAAAATCCGGAATGACGGTTAAGGTTTCACAGAAGGTCAAAGAAGGCGATAAAGAGCGTGTTCAAGCCTTTGAAGGTGTTATTCTTTCTGTCAGCAGCGGAACGGGAGTTGAAAAAAGCTTCACAGTAAGAAAGATCGTAGATCATATTGGAGTTGAAAAAATATTTCCTTTTTATTCCCCAACTATCACAAAGATTGAAGTGAAAAAAGTTGGTAAAGTAAGAAGAGCAAAACTTTATTACATGCGCAAATTGCAAGGTAAGGCTTCAAGATTAAAGGACTTGGGAGTCAAATTATCTCAAGAAGAAATCTTGGATCGCGAAAAAGCAATTGACGAATTGGCTGCAAAGAAAGCTCAGGAAGAGGCAGCTGCTGCAAATCCGAAAATCGAAGCTTGAAATCCAAAACAAATCCGAAATTAGAAGTTCGAATTTTTCAAATAATTCCAAATAAGAAATTCCAAATCTGCGATTTTGCTGTACAATGAATTCGATGAAAAATTTGGAGAACTCACTTTTCAAATCTGGATTTAAATATATCTTTGGCCTTGACGAAGCTGGTAGGGGGCCGCTTGCAGGGCCGGTTGTTGCTGGTGCGGTGGTTTGGAAAAATGGAATTAAAATTCCGGGACTTAATGATTCAAAAAAACTTTCTCAAAAAAAGCGCGAAAAATTATTTAAAATAATTACATCGAAATTAGAATATGGAGTTGGAATTGTTTCGCATGAAATAATAGATAAGAAAGGAATAAAATATGCGACTTTAATGGCTTTCAAAAGCGCAATAAAGGATATTGAAAAAAAGCACAAAATCAAACCCGAATGTTTACTTATCGATGGAATTGATGATTTTAAATTTGGAGCCCCTTCGGTTTCAATTGAAAAAGGGGACACGCGTGTAAAGTGTATTCAAGCTGGCTCTATAATTGCAAAAGTAACTCGTGATAAAATAATGATGGACTTTGAAAAAAAGTATCCAATGTATGGATTTAGGTCTCACAAAGGATATGGCACAGAAGCGCATTATAAAGCCATTTCTAAACATGGCACATGCGCAATTCATAGATTAACCTTCAGATTGAAATGAAAATAATTATTTGCGGAAATTACGGAGCAACTAATATCGGCGATGAGCTGATATTGAAAGGTATTTTGAAATATATAGATTTAAAAAAGCACGAGGTTAGAGTTTTGAGCGCAGATCCAAAATCAACAAAACTCATGCATGGCGTGCGCTCGTTAAGGCTGATGCCGGCAGGTCCAAAATCGCTTATTAAAGGCATTTTAAAGTTATCATTACTTCGCACTTTAAGCGGAATAAAAAATTGTGATTTATTTATTTTTGGAGGTGGCGGACTTTTTGACGATTCATATCCGCGAGCGGCAATCATTTGGGGCATACAGGCTTTAACGGCTTATGTGTGCAAAAAACCCGTGTTCATTATGGCACAAAGTTTTGGGCCTTTAAAAGCTCCGTTAACAAAAATAATAACTCGTGCGGTTTGCAATTATGCAAAATGTATAACTGTTCGCGATGAAAATTCAAAACTTGAACTTGAAAAATTAGGCATAGATAAGGCAAAAACAAAAGTTAAAGTCACAGCTGATCCGGCATTTTATTTGGACGAAAAAAATCTGTTAAAAAATCCAAGAGAGAATAAAGTGCAGAAAATTAAGCATAAATATGTGCTTGCGGTTTTGAGGCAAGGCCTTTCGAAGATGCAAATTAAAGCATTATCAGATACTTTTGATAAAATTCATGCAAAATACGGCTTGCACGTCGCATTTTTGCCATTTCACAACGTGAATCCGGACGATTCCTTGGCCTTCGCGCCATTCTTGAATAAAAAATTTGTTCAACGGCTAAATTATACCGACGATTCTGCTCATATATATAAGCTAATTGTGGGGTCGGAGGCAGTTATTGGTATGCGACTTCACTCTCTTATTCTATCAATCCTAGCGGGAAAGCCATTTTTAGCGCTTTCTTCCTTCGATAAAGTAAAAGGCGTTCTTTCACACGCCGGCTTAAGTGAATCATTTATAGATTTGAAAGGTTTAACCGCAGAAAAATTATGTAAAAAATATGACAATTTAGTCAAAAATAAATTCTCCAATATGACTAAAATAAGCAAAGCTAAGGCTAATTTAAGCCAAAAGTCAGCGCTTAATAAAATTCTATTGACAAAATTTATGTAAGGTGTAGAATTACTCTCCTAACATTAATTTTAACCAAAATTATTATGAGTAACTTAGAAACACGTTCAGAACGTTTTATGCCGGGAGTTAAAGCCGGTGCAGTGCTTTTAGCTTTTTTATCAGCCTTGGCTATTGATGAGGCACAGGCTAATGCTCAGCCAACTTGTACAGCAACGACTACAACAACTCTCACTTGCGGTGGTAGCTGCCCTTCAGCGGCCCCTGTAGTTGCATGCAGCACACCGGATGAGGCTATGAGAAAATTAAAAGGACGTGTGTATTATTTGGAAGCACAACTTCTTAAATTAAGAAAAGCAGACACGGAAAACGCAGAATTATACGCTCAATTAAGCAGAAAGCTAGGCGCTGTTAAGAAAGACTTAGAGGGAAGAATTGGACCTTTAGAAGCAAGAATGACAAAGGCTGAAGAAGGTATCGTGGCTATTGGCGCTAGATTGGACGGACTTGCAGGAAGAGTGAGTGCTGTAGAAGATAGAGCAGACAAATCAGAGAAAAGAACAGGCACACTTGAAGAACGCATGGATGCTGGAAGCAAAAATAGCGTAGGAGTATCGGCTGAATATGATGGTGGCGTTGGTGCTCAGGTTGAAGTTGCTCATGATTGGCATCAGCCTGGTGAAAGCGGCTTTGGAGGAGTCTTCAAGGTTGGCTATGGATACGATTCAATGGGAGTTGAAGGATGCGAAGGTTCTATTGGTACAAATTCATTAGACGCAACAGCTGGCATAGAAGGGAGACTACAGTTTGTCAAAGATCTCCTCTCGGCTACTTTGGGAGTTGATGGCGGTGTTACCGCTCAGTTCAGAGGCGGCAGCCCTAATGTTCAAGGTGGTCATACGTATAGCCCTCTTGGTAGAGCAGAATTGGGTCTTGATTTTGGCTTAGGGGGTGGCGTAAGCGCAGGTATTCATGGTGGAATTGAAGCTGCAAAATTGCCTGATAGAGCAGGAGCGCAACCAGACTGGGATGTTACACCTGTCGGAGGAGTAAGAGTAAGAGTAAGGCTTCCTAGAAGAGGAATAAGAGGCAGATAATTATCAATAAACATTAATTTTAACCAAAAATATATGGATACATTTAAAGCATTAGGATTAGCGGCAATAGCAGCCGTTGGCGTAGCAGGTTGCGAACAAGTAGACGATCTCGTGAATTGTGACCAGAATGGTCAATGCACAGACACGGTTGGCGGCGAAGATGGCGCAAATGGCCCGGATACAAACGGCGGTGAAGACACAAGCAGGCCTGATACGAACAGACCAGACACAAACGGTGGCGAAGATAGCACTGGCACACCTGATTTGAATGGCGATGATACTGCTCAAGAAGTGGAAAAAGAGATTAATGGCAATACAGACGGTACTCACGGTGCGGTCTTAGAATGTATGGATGAAACTTTAGCTTCATGGTTTGAAGCAGGAGGCGCTATTTCTTCGGTATTTGGCGGCACAGAGTCTATGGTAAGAGAAGGGGGTATGAAAATCTTAGACGATGGTGCAGGCACAGTTGGATTTAGATTCGATGCAGGTGATGCAGGGCAGAATTTCTATCAAGGTGTTATGGCAGAACCAAATTCAGTGATTAAAATTCAACACCCAATGACAGAAGGCGTTGATGAAGCTGGCGGGGGAGTTAGAGTTTATAAAATTACAGTTGAACCAGGTTATATGCCTGACCAAGCCGATATCGAAAACGCAATTCAGCAAGTTGAAGCTGCCACAAGAACAGGAAGGCCGGTAGCAGAACTCTTAGAAACATTAAAAGGTGGAGGCTATGTTGTCATGGTTGAAGAGAAAGATTTCGGTGCAGAGTTTGATAATCCAAATGGAGTTATAACGATAACAACAAGCGGAGATGCACAAATGGTTATCATTCAAACGACTTATGGTTGTGACTTTGGCACAACAGCGGAAGCAACTCCAACCGAAATGATGAAAGGATTTCATGAAGGCACATTGGACGAAGCTGGAAAACAGGCATTATTCGCAAGTGTTTTCACAACAAGAAAAGACGAAGAAAAAGCTGCGTAGTAGTAAGTAATTCAAAAATCTTAAAGGGCTTCTGATCGGATCTTCTGGTCAGAAGTCTTTTTTAATGCGTTGGGATTGTGTTCGCAGTCCAAAGAACTTTCTTTTTCAAGCGAGATTTTGCGGGCAATCGTATTTGCCTTATACAAGCTCTCAAATGTGCCGCTATCAGTCCATTCGCCATTCAAAATCGTGGCATGCATAAGGCTTTTTTGGATATAATTATTATTTACATCCGTGATTTCATATTCTCCGCGAGCAGAAGGTTTTAAATTGGCTATAATTTTGAAAACATCTTTATCGTAAAGATAGAATCCGGTTACAGCATAATTTGTTTTTGGATTTTTTGGCTTTTCTTCAATGTTTATAACGCGATTGCCATCAAGCTCCGCAACCCCAAATCTTTGCGGATCGGATATTTCTTTCAGGAAAATACGCGAACCGGTTTTAAAGCTCTTAACATCTTTTTCAAAATTATCTTCGTAAACATTATCACCAAGAATAACCGCACAATTATCATTCCCGACAAAATCCGAAGCAAGACTTAAGGCGTGTGCAATGCCAAAAGATCCTTCCTGAACACGATAAGAGAAGTTACATCCAAAGCGCTCACCGGAACCAAGAAGTCGCAAGAAAGAGCCGGCATGTTCGTCGCCGGTAATAATCATAATATCTTTAATCCCGGCATCGATAAGCGTTTGCAAAGGATAAAAAATCATTGGTTTATTATAAATCGCGAGCAAATGCTTGTTCGTAACTTTTGTTAGTGGCGAAAGCCTTGTGCCGCTTCCTCCGGCAAGAATTATTCCTTTCATATTTTATTTTTACGCGTAAAGTTTAGCCCAAATTTTATTTTGCGCCAAGGTAATCTTTTAATGCCTCAATATGCGCACGCATAAGCGGAAATTTTGTATTTATCAAGGTTGAAACATGAGGTCTTTTTGCAGGCCTTGGGAATTTTTCTGATGTCACAGGCAAAACTTCAACGTTAATATTTGCAGCGGAAAAAATTTCTTTAGCAAATTCATACCAAGTGACATCATTTTCATTAGCAAAGTGATATATGCCAAATTCAGCATTAGATTCAATCAAAAGTTTGATATGTTTTGCCAAATCTTTTGAATAAGTTGGTTTTCCACGCTGGTCGTTCACGACTCGAAGTGGAACTTTTCCGGCATTTGCGAGTCCGATCATCGTATCGACAAAGTTTTTGCCGTGCTTGCCGTAAAGCCAAGATGTGCGAACAAGATAATACTTATCACAATCTTTGCGCACAGAATCTTCACCTAGTAATTTTGATCTTCCATAAGCATTCATTGGATCAACTTCATCATCTTCTTTGTATCCGCCGGCTTTCTCACCATCAAAAACATAATCCGTGCTGATATGAACAAAAGTCGCGCCGATTTGTTTGCATTTTCTAGCCAAAAGTCGCACAGCCTCGCCATTTATCAAGTTCGCCAAATCCTCATTTTTTTCGCAGTCATCAACAGCAGTATATGCCGCGGCATTAATTACAATTTCCGGTTTATTTTCATCAAAATATGCATCAATTTGAGTCGAATTTGTGATGTCGAGCGTGTCTTTATCTGTGCCGGAAATTTGATAATTTGCTTTATCCGCGCCAAAAACTTCCATCAAATCATGGCCAAGCATTCCATTCGCGCCTAAAATTAGAACTTTCATTTGTAAAAATTTAGGATTTCTTGTTTTGCGCCTTCAATCGAAATCAGTCGCGCTTCTTTGCCGGTTCTTTCCTTAAATTCAACTGATTTTTCCTTCAAGGTTTTTTCACTTACAACAATTCTAAGCGGAATTCCAATCAAATCCGCATCATTGAATTTCTTGCCAGGGCTTTCGCTTCTGTCATCATAAAGAATTTCAATTCCGGCCGCCATTAACTCTTCATAAAGTTTTTCAGATTCCTTTAAAATATCTTCATTTAAGCCAATCGAAATCATATGAACTTGATATGGAGTAACCGTTTTTGGCCAGATTATGCCCTTTTCATCATGTGACGCTTCAACGATTGTTCCGACTAAACGCGTGGTTCCAATGCCATAACATCCCATAATCACATAATTTTCTTTTCCGGTTTCATCCACAAATTTCATATTAAAAGACTCGCTGTATTTTGTACCAAGTTTGAATATATTTCCGGCTTCAACGGCTTTTTCTTCAATCAAATCACTTCCACATTTTGTACATTTTGATTTATTTTTTTCATCAACAATTTCCGCATTTTGCGCAACATTACATTCTTTGCAAACAATCATAGTGTCTTCACCCGCAGCGGTTTTAATTCCGAATTCATGAGACAGATTTTGCGTGAACGCTCCGCCGGATGCGGCCATTGGATAAGCCGTAAGTCCACATCTTGAATAAACGCGAAGATACGCATCTTTCACGCGATCATAATATTGATCCAAGTCTTTCTCTGAAGTGTGAAAACTATACATGTCCTTCATTCCAAATTCGCGTCCGCGAAGTAATCCGGATTTTGCACGAGGTTCATTTCTAAATTTCGTTTGAATTTGATAAATCGAAAACGGCAGATCTTTATACGAGGTGGTAAATTTTTGGGCAAGGGGAGTGACGGTCTCTTCATGGCTTGGCCCAAGCACAAACTCCTTGTCGCCGGCCTTAGTTCTGTATAAAATTTCATCCATTGTTTTATCGCGTCCGGTTGTTGTCCAAAGTTCAATCGGATGTAAACACGGCATCAAAATCTCTTGTCCATCAACAGCATTCATCTCTTGGCGAATAATTTCATTTATATTTTTCAAAACGCGAAGTCCAAGCGGCAAAAAGTTATAAATTCCGGCGGAAACTTTATCTATAAAACCAGCTTGTAGAAGCAGTTTTGCATTAATTGAATTTTCGTCGTGCGGGGTTTGATTTTTTGTTTTTCCAAAGAGTTTTGAATAACGCATATTATGAAAGTTTTAATTCTTTTTTTCGTCTCTCTGTCATGTAAGCTTCAAGAATATCATCAACCTGCAGTATAACGTCACCAAAATATTTGATACCGCATTCTTGGCCTTCACCAAGCTCATTAACAGGTTCGCTGACTTTTTTGAGTGATTGAATCTCTCCTGCGCCAATAACTTTTCCGTCTCGAATAACGCGCAATTTTGCCTTATTTCTAACTAAATCTTTAATAACTTTGCATCCCGCAATAGTTGTTTGTTTTTTGTTGAAGAAAACTTGCAAAACCTGCGCTTGTCCAAGAATAGTTTCAATAATTTCAGGCTCAAGCATACCTGTTAAAATGCCTTGTATATCTTCAATAAGCTTATAAATAATGTTATACGTCGAGATATCAACGCCATGAATTTCAGCGACTCTTGCGACGTGTGGACTGACAATTGTGTTAAATCCAATTACAACGCCTTGGCTTGCAGAAGCCATAACAACATCAGATTCCGTGATATTTCCAATTGCTCCATGGATAATTTTCAAAGCTACTTCATCGTTATGGATTTTACCCAACGACTCTTTCAAGGCCTCAAGTGAACCCTTTGAATCGGCTTTCAAGACGATTTTTAAAGTTTTGAGGGCACCGGATTTAATTTGACTGATAATGTCTCCTAGACCAGTTGCAGTTGATTTGCCCTTTAGCAAATTCTCAACCTGCATCGCTCTTTCACGCGCAGTTTTTTCATCAGGTAAAGTATGCAAAATATCTCCGGATTGTGGAGTTTTTGAAAGTCCCGCAATAGAAGCCGGCATAGAAGGTCCAGCGCTAATAATATTTTTGCCACTCCAATCTTTCATAGCTTTAACTTTTCCGAAAACAGAGCCAATAACGACATTATCTCCAATTTTCAAAGTTCCCGTATTCACAACAATGCTTGCAACAGGCCCAAAACTTTTATCAAGATGAGATTCAATAACGGTTCCAACCGCCTCACGATTTGCATTTGCTCGAAGATTTTCCATGTCCGCAACAAGCAAAACCATTTCAAGAATTGTATCAACGCCTTGTCCCGTGATTGCGGAAACCGGCACCATGATTGTTTTTCCGCCCCATTCTTCAGGGATTAAGCCGTATTCAGACAATTGTCCCTTTACCATTTCAACATTTGACTCAGGTTTATCGATTTTATTTAATGCGACGATAATTGGAACCTCAGCTTCTTTTGCGTGATTTAATGCCTCAATCGTTTGTGGCTTTATGCCTTCATCGGATGCGACAACGAGAATTGCAATATCGGTAACTTTTGCTCCGCGTGCGCGCATAGCCGTAAACGCTTCATGACCGGGAGTGTCCAAAAATGTGATTTTTCTGCCTTTATGTTCAATTTGATAAGCACCGATTTTTTGCGTAATTCCACCGGCTTCGCCTTCAACGACTTTTGTGGAGCGAATTTTATCAAGAAGTTTTGTTTTGCCATGATCAACATGTCCCATAACAACAACGATAGGAGGTCTGACTTTCATATCCGAGCTGTTATCTTCTTTTAAAAGGCTACTTAAGTTTCCCTCCATAATATCTGCCGCAGACGCGCTTGTTCTTTTTCTTTTGAGTTGGATTTTAAGATCATCCGCAATAATTTGCGCGGTCTCAAAATCCAATTGCTGATTTATATTAGCCAAAATTCCATTCTTCATTAATTCTCCGATAACTTTTGCGACAGGAAGTCCGGTTTTTTCTGCAAACTCTTTTACAGAAATAACATCCGGAATTTCAATTGAACCATCAATTATTTGTGGAGCCGCAATGGGTTGTTGATAAGAGGGTTTTTCAGACTTTTTTGATCTTATGTCCTTGCCTGCGGTCATTCTTCTTTGCGCTTTGATGATTTCACGATCAAGTTGTTCATCAATAATTTCTTCATAAACTTCCTCGACTTTTTCAGGTTCTTTTTCTTCGACAGCTTCAGGGACTTCAACAGCCTCGGCCTTTTTTTCACTTTTCTTTTCAACTTTTGCTTCCGTTTTTTTACCAAATTCAGCCTCAAAAAGCTTCGCAGTCTCTTCTTCGATGACGCGAGTTTGTGGCTTAACGTCAAAGCCGGATTCTTTCATCTTTTTCTTAAGTTCAGCGCTGGTTAAGCCTAATTTTTCCGCCAAATCGGCGATTTTTACAGACATAAAATAAAAATACGTATTTAAAGCAAATGTATTCTAAATGAAAAACCTCTAAATTCAAAGGGCAAATCGCAAAATCGTAACTTTTTATTCAATTACTGTTTCCGATTTTTTTACACTACCACCTTCGACTAACGATTTATGATCGCGTCCACCCTCAAGTCCAACCAGTTTTTCTTGAAAATTACCCAATCTCTTCTCGGATTTTTCATAACTGCTTTTGGCATGCAATAGATGAGTTCCAACTAATTCATACTCTTCAGCAAACTTTCCAAAATCCGTTTGCAGATGCGATAATCGAGCCAAAACTTCCTTTGTATTTTTCTCAAGCTGAAGCCCTCGAAGCCCAATCAATAAAGTCTGTAAATAAATAAAGAATGTGTTTGGCGAAACTGGAATTACTTTCTTGCTCAAAGCATATTGTGCCAAATTATTCTCATTATCCATATCTTTCGTGGCGATTTCGTAATAGACATTTTCCGCAGGAATATACATCAAAGCGAATTCAAGCGTTCCTTCTTCCGGCAAAATATATTTCTTGGCGATATCATCAATGTGCTTTTTAACATCCGTATAAAACAGTTTCTTGAATGAAGTGGCTTTCTTTTCATCTTTTTCGTTCTGCGCTTCCATCATTTTCTTGAAGTTTTCGAGAGGAAATTTCGAGTCTATGCTAACCATCATGCCTTCGCGAAGGTGAATTGCGGCATCAACTTTTTCACCGCTTCTAAACGTGTATTGCAAAGAATACGAACTTTTTTCGATAAACACCTGCGCAAGTAAATTTTCCAAAAACAATTCGCCCATACCACCGCGGAGCTTTGGTGCTTTCAAAATATCCTGAAGAGAAGATATATCTTTTCCAATATCAATCATCGTATTTGTGGTCTCTGCCAGTTTGCCAAGCTCTTTCTGCACATTTCCAATGACCTTTGCCGCATTATCAAGGCGACTTCCCATAGATTCATTGTTTTTCTGAAGAACAAGCGCATTTTCCTTCAATCTCTCATCAACGCTTCTTCGAGTTTCATTCATTTGGCTCATCATCAGTTTCAGATTTTCCGAAACATTCTGATTCAGCATCTCAAGCCCATCCGTTTTTTGCCCACGCAAAATCAAATAGGTGATTCCACCGGCAATAATTAACCCGATCACAATAAGTAAAGTTGTTTCCATACGCCAAATTCTACTTCATCTGTAAGAAGTTTAAAAGTAGAAATGGAAGGTTGTGTAAATAGTCAATTTATGTTAAAATATAAATATCAATTTAATAATTATATCTCAAGATGAATAACGCTGGCCAAGGTCCAGACGGAGAGCTTCTTACGGTTTTTGATGGGGATCCTGAAGCAGAAGCGATTATGCGTGAATTCAGAGAAAAAATACCATCTTTAAATATAAGCAGCGACAATGCTCAATTAGTTGAGCAGCTTAGGTACAAGATAGAGGATGTGTTGGCGATTTGCCCGGACAGTCCGCAGAAAAAAGCGGTTGTAGGCATAATTGTCAATGCGATAGCAACGTGTTTTGCATCTTTTGGGATAAAATATAGGGAATTGATAGTCATTCCAGAAAAAATGGTAGGTAGAATGATTATGAGGGCGAGTTTCGCCAAAATTGAAAAAATTAAGCTAAATTATCTTTATATAGATCCGTCTCGTATCATATCTAAGATTGATTTATTGGTTCAGTTTGGGTTGCCTGTGTCGCTGAACATTACAGATATTTTATTTGTCATAGTGCATGAGATAGCTCATATGGCTCAATTTTTGCATGCTGAAGATGCAGTTTATAAGTCAATGCGTTTTGAATACGAAAAAAGCCCAAGAGAATTGCATTCAGATGAGGTTGCATTGGATTATTGTAGAAAATTATTTAATTCTTTATGTGGACATGGAGAAAACAAAGGGTGCGCGAAGGATATTCTTTTAAGCGGTTTACCTATGACGATCAAGCGAGCAGAGATGTACGGTAGGCCAATATAATGTCCTTGCATAATTTTCCATTTTGTGCTATAATTTACATGAAGAGTAAAAAAGTTCTTTAAAATAAAAATAAAAATTCATCTTTTCTTAGGGAGAAACCTCCTTTAACTTTTAATTCAAAATACTAAATATTAAAATTTATTTTAATATCTTATACTAGAATTATTCAAATCAGTTAAGGGAGATTCCTCCCTAAGCCTCTCTACATGATATTAAGTTTTTTATCGCAAGATAACTAATTTGATATCGGAAAGATTTACCAGGTTTTATCGCAAGATAAAGTCTCCTATGTCTTTGTGGACTAGCCTTATTCTACTGATTTATCAGTACTATAAAGCAAGGAAAATCCAATACATTTTCAAGGTTTAGGGATTTTTTTAAATCTAATTCCACGCCGGGCACACAATTTTATAGTCGCAGAATTTGCAATGAAAGCCTTTGCATGGCGCAAAGTCGGATTCTTCAATGTTTTTTATCATCGCGATAATTTCTTCACGGGTTTTCGCCGAATCCGCGGGTTTTTCTCGAACTTTCCTTTCGCCATCTTCAAGAAAATACCAGCCCGCTTTCGCGATCTTTATGCCATAAATTTCCTCGCACGCCATTGTATAAATCGAAAGTTGAATATCTTTATTCACATTTTGATCGCGCTTTGATTTGCCGGTTTTATAGTCAATAATTTCAAAAACACCATCGTCAATTTCATCGATGCGATCAATTCTTCCTTTTATCATATATGGGCCGATTTTTAGGCTAAAATCACGTTCAATAAACGCCGGAACAGCCCAAGGTTTTGAATTCGCCTCATAATATTTTGTCAAAATTTCCAAACCTTTTTGCTTTTGTTTATTTTCATGCGCCTTGCTTTGATATCCCAAATTAACCCAATTTTTTTCATACAAATTATTTAGAATTTCCATCGAAACCTCTTGCCCTTCCATAATCATTTTATACAAATCCTTAAGCGTATCATGTACTGCTGTTCCAAAGCTTGAAGCGCTTGAAGGTTGGCTTGGGAGGCTGATAATATATCTATATGAATATTTCAGCGGACACATATTAAAAGTGTCGAGCTGGCTATAACTCACGTGAACGCCGACTTTCTTTTTTGGCCTATAAATTTTATCGCCAAAATCAGGCTTTGAAATATTGATTTCAGTTTTAAGTTCAAAATCTTTTTGCTCGATTTTATTTTCCTTTGCGATTTCTTCCAGAAATATCGATTTTTCCCATTTTTTTACACCTTCATACTTATCGCTATAAGTTAAGAAAAGCTTTTCTTTTGCTCTTGTGCAAGCCACGTAAAATAGTCTGCGTTCTTCTTCTTTATGATGATCTCCCATTGGCAAAGGTTCTTTCAAAAGTGCATCCGGCGTTTCAATTTGATCAGATCTATTTGTCCCCGGAAACCTGTTTTTCACCATATTCACAACAAAAACGTTTTTAAATTCCAAGCCTTTTGCACTATGAACCGTGAGTATTTTTACGCCTTCTTCCTGCTCATAATCGTTTTCGCTTTCAATAATTTCCGCTTCCTCAATCAAGTCCAAATAATCCAAAAAGTGTCCGATATAATTATTTTTATTTTCACGTTCGTAGTCTCCGACTATTTTTGAAAACGCGCTGATATTGTGTATTTTATCCTCATTTTCTCTGTTCAGATTATCCGTTAAAAATTTTATATATCCGGATTTTTCCAAAAATTCTCCAAAAATCATGCTCACAGGTTTGCTATTTGCGTTATTTATCAATTCATCCAAAATCGTATACACACGGCAAAGTCCGTCGATTTTATTTTTCTGCCCATATTCATCCAGATTATTAAAATAACTTTCGTGAGTCGCATTAAGTTCATTCATAAAATTAAAAATATCTTTCATCGGAATATCAAAAACCGGAATCTGAAGAATTCGAAAAATCGCAGTATTATCTTTTTTATCCATCATCACGCGAAGAATCGAAATCAAATCCCGCGCCTCACTCGTCTCAACAACACTACGATTTGCACGCGCAAAATAGGGGATTTGCTTGCTCTTTAATTCATCGATAAATGGTTGCAATAAGCCATTTGTGCGCCCAAGAATCGCAAAGTCAGAAGGATTAGCACCTTCCTTAATTTTACTTTCAATATAGCTCGCGATTTCATTTGCCTCATGCAAATAATTTTCAAAATGCCAAATTTGCGCCGAACCTTTTGCATCTTTCCCAACTTCACTTTGCAATTTCTTTGAAATCTTTTCGCGCGCCTCAAGCCTTTCCGGATTATTGTTTTGTATAAGCGAATAAGACGCATCCAGAATGTCCTGATTATTGCGATAATTTTGTATAAGTGAAATGAATTTTGCCTCCGGAAACGCTTTTTTAAACATGGAAATATTGTTCAAAGAAGCTCCTCTCCATCGATAAATCGCCTGATCGTCATCGCCAACAACAACCAAATTCTTGTGTTTTCCGGCAAGCATAAGCGTGAGAAAGGTTTGCGCATAGTTTGTATCTTGAAATTCATCCACCATAATATACGAGAATCTGTCCTGAAAATGATTCAAAACCGTTTTTCTAGCCTCAAAAAGTCGAATTGTATTGATGATCAAATCTCCAAAATCCATCGCATTTTCTTGCAATAAAAATTCCTGATATTTCGCATACGCATTCGCAATTTCATTCATCTTATCGGCTTCTTCTTTTTCAAGATCGTCTTTTGCCGCCTCTAATTTTATTGATGCAAATTTTTTATATTCTTCGGGCAAAATATATTCATCTTTCAGTTTGCTGAAATGCGTTAAAAGCGTGTGTATAAAGCCGGAATTATTGCCACTTGGTTTATAATATTCAAATTCAAAATCATAAAAATTCTCTTTCAAAAGGGTCCATTGTTGAGTTTTTGTCAAAAGCTTAAAGTTCGGATCAATCCCGTTTTCAATTCCTTTTTCTCGCAAAATCTTATCGCAAAACCCATGAAAAGTTTTTATCCAAATTTCCTCATATCCAAAAGGCATATCCGTATCAACACGATTTGTCATCTCATTCGCAGCTTTTTCCGTAAACGTAAGCGCCAAAATGCGATTTGTCGGAATTCCTTTTTCCTGCACCAAATGCAAAATGCGATTCGTAATCACGCGCGTTTTTCCGGTTCCGGCGCCAGCAACAACCAAAAGTGGCCCATCAATGTGTTTCACGCACGCATCTTGATTTTGATTCAGAATCATATGGCAAATTATAGCACAAAAAAATCCGGAACCTTTTGAGTCCCGGATTTCTAATTTCGTATTTCTAATTTCGAAATTACTCTTCCTCATCAGCCTTCTTCTTCGCCTTCAACTCTTTTTCATCCCCAATTTCCTGCGTCGCTTCTTCCGCGACCTCGCCTTCAACTTTTGCATCTTCTTTAAGGCTTAATCCAATTCTATGTTCATCAGGATCGATTGCAATGATTTTTGCATTAACCTTATCGCCGACTTTCATTTTTTTGGAAGCTGCGGCCTCGTCGCCGAATTCGCTAAAGTGAATCAAGCCGTTGATTTCTTCATCAAGCTTAACAAAAACACCAAATGGAGTAATGCGATTAACTTCGCCATCGACCATTTGTCCTGTTTTGAATTTTTTTGTTGCCTCAAGCCATGGATCTTTTGTAAGACGTTTCATAGACAATGAGATTTTGTCGCCTTCAATTCCAATAACAAGAGCTTCGATTTCATCACCAAGTCTGCCGTAATTGCCCGGATTATCAACATGTCCCCAAGCAATTTCAGAAATGTGAACAAGTCCTTCAAGTCCGCCAAACGTGACAAATATACCGAATTTAACAAGTCCGCTGATCGTACCTTTAACTTTTTCACCAATATTAAGTTTGCCAAGTGCATTTTGTCTTTGATCTTCAAACGCGGCTTTTTCAGACAAAATAAGTTTTCCGTTTTCCTTGTCCAAATTAATAATTTTAACTTGAAGAGGAATTTTAACGAGTTCCTGAAGTCTTGTGAGAATCATGCCCGGATCCGCGCCGTCAACGCGTGGATAATGCATAGGCGCAAGCTGAGAAACCGGAATAAAGCCCTTAATTCCATCCATATCAAGAAGAAGTCCACCTTTGTTGGCTTCATTTGCTTTGACATCAATTGTTGTCGCATTGTCATAAGCATCAATAAATTTCTGCCACATGCGTTCTTGACCTGCTTTGCGGAGAGACAAGACCATAAGTCCGTCTTCGTTTTCTTCTTCGATAATATAAACATAAACTTTGTCTCCAACCTGAAGGTGCTTGACCGTATCAAGGCTGTCATGAATTTCTTTTCCTGTGATGACGCCGGTTCTAATACCGTCGATATCAATAAGAATTTTGTTTTTTGATACATTTACAACGACTCCCTCGATCAAAGAACCTCTTTTTGGTGGAGGTGGAAGAGGAAACGTTTTAAGCATCTCCGACATGATATTTGTTTCGTCGGCAATCAGTTTTCTTTTACCCATATATAAAATGTGCGGCAAAGCATGTTAATTATAAAAGCTTATTCGGACGCTGCTTTACCAAACTTACGCCCTTCAAAGCAGGACAATATTAGACGCAAGAAACGGCTGAGTCAAGGGATTTTGGCGATGTGCACACACATTTTGCACTTTTTAGTTAAAATCTTTACACGTTGGTGTTCCAAAAGGTGAGCACACCCTCACCTCTATTTTACGCAACAGATTTTTCGGATTTAATATGGATTTTTTGGCTTGTTTCGGCTAAAATATCAGCAACAACATAACTTAAAAAATATGACAAATTTAACGCAAAATGCACTCGAAAATTCTCTTCACGAGCGCTTCTATTTTTATGGCAAAAACGTGCTCGAATGGAAAAGAAAATGCACGCTCCTTTTGCCTGAAATAGCAAAGTATAGAATTTGGGAGAAAAAGGGCTTTGAAAACATCTACGAATACGCAAGGATTCTGGCCGGCATGAGTGCAAACGCAGTCAATGCGGCTCTTTGGGTTGGAAGAAAAGTTGAAGATAAGCCCGAATTAAAGAAGGTGGTTGAGGAAAAAGGAATAGGAGCCATTCGTCCAATCGCAAATCTTGCAACTCCTGAGACCGATAAATTCTGGGCCGAAAAAGCTCGTGAGATGAGCAAACATACGCTAGAAGCTTATGCTAAAGAATTTAAAAAATCTTGCCCCGGGGCAAAAAATTATTACGAAAACCAAATTTTATTCTCTGATTTAAACATGCAAGTTAAGGCAAAAATCGCTGAAAAACTTCAAAAACTCAAAGGTCAAGGCAGTTGGGATGATCTTATGGAGAAATTTATAAATTTATATGAACAAAAACTTGGAGAAAATAAGCCGATTCCGCAAGAAAACGCAAAAAGATATGTACCTGCAAAAATTAAGAACTACGTTCTTGTTAAAACTAACAACACATGTGCATTTCCCGGCTGCACAAAAGAATGTAAATATCTTCATCACACGTGGAGGTTTGCATTAACAAAAACGCACGATCCAGATACTCTAATTCCTCTTTGCAAAGCGCATGAACATCTTGCTCACGCAGGCCTAATCGAAAACGAAAGCCAACCACCGGAAAATTGGAAAATAAAACTTGAGGCGGATAAAACAAGCGAAAAGTGGCTGAAAGCGGACAAATGGGTTGCGGAACACAGAAAACCATCGGGCTAAAAAACGCACTTACAATCGCTACTCTTTCTTCGTCGATTTTCTAGCTATTTTTCTGGCGGGTTTTGCCGGTGCACTTGGCGCCGTTGAAGCAGTGGCCGAAACAGTGCTCAGTTCTGCCGTTTTCGCGACCGCGTCGCCGCTATCCGCCCTTTCGAGCTCAACCTGGCTTTCGCCTTTTTTGACGATCTTGATCACGTCGCCTTCTTTGAATTTGCCTTCAAGGAAGCCTTGTGTAAGCGGATCTTCAACAACATCGCGAAGAGTTCTGCGAACAGGTCTCGCGCCATATTGAGGGTCATAGCTAAGTTTTGCCAAAACCTCCAAACTGGCGGGAGTAAGTTCAAATTTAAGACTTTTTTTGCTCAATCTTTCTTCGAGATATCCCAAATGCAAAGTGACGATTTTCTTGATGTCTTCGTGCTGTAAAGGCTTGAAGAATATGATTTTATCAAGTCTATTCAAGAATTCAGGTCTGAATTTGCGTTTTAAATCGCGCGTGATTTCTTCCTTGATCGCATCATAATCCGAATAAGCTTGTTCAAGTTCGTGTCCGCGAACACTAAATCCTAGCGGAGCCGCTTTTTCAGTCAATTTTTCAGCACCGATATTCGAAGTCATAATAATGATCGTATTTTTGAAATCAACTTTGCGACCTTTTCCATCTGTAAGAGAACCATCTTCAAGAATCTGAAGAAGTAAGTTGAATGTATCCGGATGCGCTTTTTCAATTTCATCAAACAAAATCACGGAATATGGCTTGCGTCTGACTGTTTCTGTTAATTGTCCGCCTTCATCATAACCAACATAACCTGCGGTTGTGCCTGTTAATCTTGAAGTATTATGTTTTTCCATGAATTCACTCATGTCAATTTTGACGAGTGCGTTTTTGTCATTAAAAACTTCTTCCGCAAGAACTTTAACAAGTTCAGTTTTACCAACGCCTGTCGGTCCAAGGAACATAAACGATCCAATTGGACGATTGAAATCCGAGAAGCCTGCACGCGCTCTTCTGATGGCCTTTGAAATAGCTTCAACGGCTTCAGTTTGAGCGATAATTCTTTTGCGCAAAACGTCTTCAAGGCTCATAAGTCTTGCGACTTCAGTTTTAATGAGTCTTGTGACCGGAATTCCTGTCATAACAGAAACAACATTTGCGATATCTTCCTCTGTAACTTTATCGCGCTTTTCACGAGGAATTTTTACATTTTTCGCTTCTTCCATTTGCTTCATGATGGCAACTTCTTTGTTTCGAAGTTCTGCCGCAAGTTCATAATTTTGGCTTGATACAGCTTCTTCTTTTTGTTTGATAATTGCATTCCATTCGTCCTGCGATTTTTTAATGCCGTCATGATTTCCTTTAAACGACATGCGTTTCAAAGATGCCGCTTCATCAACAAGATCAATACCTTTATCAGGCAAAAATTTGTCCATGATATAACGTTTTGAAAGCGTAACTGCCGCATGCAAAGCTTCATCTGTGATAATCAAATTGTGATGATCTTCAAGGCCTTTTCTAAGCCCAAGCAACATCTGATATGAGTCTTCTTCGCTTGGTTCCTCAACCATAACGGTTTGAAATCTGCGTTCAAGAGCAGGGTCGTGTTCAACGTGTTTTCTATATTCATTTGTTGTTGTTGCGCCAATGATTTGAACTTTGCCTCTGGACATTGCGGGCTTTAAGATATTTGCCGCATCAAGGCTTCCCTCTGCGCTTCCAGCGCCAATGACCGTGTGAAGTTCATCAATAAAAATGAGGATATTTGTTTGACCCGCGGCTTCATCCAAAACTTGTTTAATTCTTTCTTCAAATTCACCTCTATATTTTGTTCCTGCGATAAGTGATGTCATGGAAAGTGACAAAATTCTTTTATTAAGCATGTTGTCCGGAACTTGTTCGCTCGCGATTGCTTGTGCCAAGCCTTCAACAACAGCTGTTTTACCAACGCCGGGTTCACCAATCAAAACCGGATTGTTCTTTGTCTTTCTGCAAATAATGCTTATGACGCGTTGAATTTCTTTTGATCTGCCAATAACGGGATCAAGCTTTTTTGAGCGAGCTTCTTCAACCAAATCGGTTGTGAAGTAATCAAGAGCAGGCGTTTTTGAAGCTTTTTGTCCGCCACTAGCTTGTTTCTTATGTTTATAAGCATCTTTATATTGATCTTTATTCGTATTCATATTATTTACAAGAACGCCCTGAAGTCCGTTTAAAAGGAATTCAATTGGGTTCATACCGCCCATATTATTTGCATTTGTGGACATTTCTTTCATATTTTCTTTGCTTCTTTCAAAGATTTCCGTGACCTGTTCGCGAATGTTTTTTGGATTAATTTTCATATTTTCAAGAATAACTGTTGCGGCCGTATTTTCTTGAGATACAAGAGCAAAAAGCAAATGTTCCGTGCCAACAAATTGATGGCCGTAACCTTCCGCGCATTTTGCGGCGTCTTCAATGACTCTTTTTGCAAAACCGCTGAGTCCGGCAGGGCCGCGATCGCTTGTTTTTTGCATTCCTGAACGCTCAACTGATTGCAAAACCAAATTCACATTTTCGAGAGTAACTCCAAAGTTCATAAGTATTGAGCTTCCAAGTGAATTTTGTTGAGACAAAATCCCAATCAAAACATGCTCGGTACCAATATAAGTCAATTTTGCTTCTTTGGCTTTCTCTTGCGCAACAACCAAAGCTTGCTTGGCTTCTTTTGTAAACTTCTCGAATTTGTTGAAATCTGTCATTTTTGTATATTGTTAAGAAATCTATACATTCTAGCATATTTTGAGGGCAATTTAAACTATCTCACCTTTACGGATTCTAATTGCATTGTATAAGCTAGAATGAGGTTTTAACGAACTTTTTTAGCACTCTTTATTATAGAGTGCTAAGTATCAAAAGTCAACAGTTTTTATTAACTTTTTTATTGCGTGAATGGTCCTTTTAAGCTGAAAGGTATAAATTTCATTTCTGTAATGATTTCGTAGAAAATATTCAAATTCGGATCGTAGAACTTCTTTTCACTTGGAGTATATGAGATTTTATAAATCATTTTATTTTCACGCGCGGCATAAAATTCAACCGTTCCGTTCGAGAGAGTCCTTTTATAAGCCATGGTCCCGTCACTGCTAATTTTGCTCTTTTGCATGCTTTGGTCTTTAAGGTTTGCGACGTATTCATCAAGCGTCATGTTGTTTTTATAAATAACGACGAAATCAATCAAGTCAAATTGCGGAGTAACGGGCTCGATGGCAACTTGTTCAGGCTCGGCAACCATTTTTCCAGTTTCAGGAACCCTTATCGGCATTTTCACAGTTATCGATCTGTTTGCAGTCTCAACCGTAAAATCTTCTCTATATTTAAAGGAAACTCCAATATCCGCGCTCTCAAAATTTTTCCAAAGCAAAGTTTTATTCGCATCAGGATTTGTCGTATTCTCACTCTCATCGACCAAATCAACATCATTAACAATGAAAATTTCTTTTTCATAAGCTCTTTTTTCAAATTTCCCTTCAACGTCAACTCTCTTGCCTTCATATTCAGTTAAATCATTCCCATTTGCATCCAAAATAACAATATTTCCATCATCCATTGCAAGGATATGGCTGGCAACATGCTTCAAATTCACGCCAATCGATTTTATGGTCCCACGAACAGTCGTCATTTCAATAATCGGCACATTTGGCTTTGGAGCAGGCGTTTTCATATTCAATGAAAAATACCCGACGCCAAGTAAGATTATCGCCAAAACGTATAAACCTATAGCGATAAGGTCTGATTTTCGTTTGTCCTTAAACATTTTATTCCGAGATGGTTATATGCGTTTTCTGTCGCGATTCTTCCGCGAGGAGTTCTTTCCAAAAATCCAAGTTGCATCAAAAACGGTTCATAAACTTCTTCAATCGTGGCTTCTTCTTCTGATGTTGCCGCAGAAAGTGTATTTAATCCAACCGGTCCGCCGCGGAATTTTTCAATCACAACGCGAATCAAATTTCGATCTGTTTCATCCAGTCCAAGTGCATCAACTCCAAGTGCCATCAAGCTCGATTCAACAAGGCTATATGTCACCTCTGTTTTGCCTTCATAATCGGCAAAATCACGAATTCTGCGTAGCAATCTGTTTGCGATTCTTGGCGTTTGTCTTGAGCATTTTGCAAGTTTTTCGGCCGCATCATCATTAACTTTGCATCCAAGAATTTTCGCTGATCTTAAAATAATCTGTTTTATTTCATCAACTGTATAAAAATTTAATTTAAAGTTATGTCCAAAACGGTCACGAAGAGGGGAGCTTAACATGCTTATTTTTGTCGTTGCTCCAATCAAAGTAAATTTCGGCAAAGTAAGTCTCATTGTTTTTGCAGACGGACCTTTTCCAAGCATCAAATCAAGCGCAAAATCTTCCATGGCGCTATATAAAATTTCTTCAACAGCCGGCCTAAGTCTATGAATTTCATCAATAAACAAAACATCTCCTTCTTGCAAATTTGTTAGCAACGCGGCCAAATCTCCTTGTTTTTCAAGAACCGGCCCGGAAGTCGTTTTTATATTTACTCCAATTTCATTCGCGATAATATTTGCCAAAGTTGTTTTTCCAAGACCAGCGGGACTGTGAATCAAAATGTGTTCAAGCGGTTCTTTGCGTTTTTTTGTCGCTTCAATAAAAACAATCAAATTCTTTTTTGCTTCTTTTTGGCCAATATATTCGCTCAATTTTTTTGGCCTCAAGGTCACTTCAAGCTTCGCAACAGTTGGATCATTCTCCGAAAATGGCGAAACGGGCGTCACAATTTTTTTAGGCTTATTTTCTGCATCCCTTTTTATCATATTGGAATTATACTTTTTTTAACGAAAAAATGAAATCGCGGATTTGAGCGGGATGTGGCGCATCAATAAAACAAATCGATAAATCATGCGAAGCCGTTTCTATCGTGCAAACTCCATAATCAAAAATTCTGAAGCTGGACAAAATCCCGCGTGAAGTAAGCTTAACTTCTTGTATATCGCGTATATCAACTTCATTTTCAATTTTAAGGATAATCATTTTCCAATCAATCATAACTATTCTTTTATTCGTAACTACCAATCTGTCGAGTCTATCATCAATAAATATATGCAAAATCAGAATTCCAAAAATCCCGATTATAACGCCAAGAGCAATGCTGAGACCGCCAATAGACATGCTGTTTCTTGCAAAATAAATAATTGCAAAAAACGGCGCGCTTCCAAGTGAAGCTTTAATGATTTGAAAAATCATCGGCAAAACATGATGGTGGTACGTGCGCAAAATTTGTTCACCTTCGCGAAGTTGCATGAATAAATTATAGCACATCACGTTAAAGAGATGGCTTGAGGCGAGCATTCTTGGAACTGAAGAGCACTGCAATCAAAATAAGTATAAGGCAAATCATTTTTACCTTCTCCGGTCACAAGTTCAAATTTAAAGCAAAAATTAGTTTTATCGACAACTTTTCTATAAACAATTCCGTGATTTAAAGTTAAAAGACCGCCATCTCTAAGAACGCGAAGAGCTTGTGTGAATATTTCGGCTTCGATATCTTTATAACGCTTCGAATCAAGTTCAAGATGAGTACCGCCAAGCCTTGGAGAAGTATTTCCACTATTAGTATGTCCAATCACCATATCGCAATTAACTATATCGAACGAATTGCTTGGAATAACATCAAGCGACCCTTTTTGAGAAAGGTCTAAGTTATGAAATTCCCAATCTTCAACTCCGCCTTTGCCGTCAGGAGATATCACATCTACGCCAACAGCATGAACTCCAATCGAATGTAAATTTCTGCATAAATTAGGTGGATATACGGATTTTGTAGCCGCGGCTTCAGGAGCATCGCTTCCACATCCAAGGTCAAGGATATCCAGTTTTTTAAGCGCATTCGTAGAATGAACATAGCCGCTATCGCGTAGCCTTTGTAAAAGCGATCCAATGCCAAGTGAAAAATATGGAAATTCTCTCGGCGAATCATCAGGGTTGGTAGTTCCTTTTTCAAGTCTGCAAGGCACAGTCGTCAGCCCAACGGCTTGCTCCAGTCTATCCCCAATTTGTCTGAATATTGCAACGATTGGATCAGGAAAAAGTCTCTCAACTCTAAAGATATGCGCATTCGGATCGCCATCAATTGGCGATTCACGATTTTGATTGTCTAAATGTGCAGGATTTAAGATCATAGATTAGTAGAATAACAAATTATTATAGATTTGTCAAGGATTAAGTTTGACAAACCACAGTTTTCCATGATAAATTAACGCTCCAATTCAAAAAATAAAACATGTCATTAGATGATTTGTACACGTCGATCCCGGATGAAGAGTGTCCGGACGAACGTGACGGCTTAAATGAGCCAATTCTTACAAATAGAGGCAACGGCCAAAATAGAACGGCTCGATATGAGCCTGCGAATATTTTTGTACCGGATTATAGCGATGAAGTTATGGCTGAAGATATAATGGAATCTACGATTACAAAACTCGCACAAGAGTTTCAAGTTCTACGTACCCGTTTAATGGAAGAAGCGTATTTTAGGCGATTGAATCATAATGAAATGTATCACGATCCGGCTAACTCCGATGACGCGAGAAGAAAAAGAGAATTTTTGAACAATGATGATGAAAGACATAGCCCATACCCAAATACGAGGTATTTTATGGAAAAAATGTTGCCAACTTTGAAAATAATGGCAAATGGAGATCCGCAAGCACTGGAGGTTATAGCAAGAGATGCGTTTGAATGTTTAAAACGTCTTTTATATGAAAGAGGAAGAGCAAGTTCTTTCGGTGGATTGGTTCGTACTTTTTTTGAGCCAATTCAAGATGGGGATATTACGCGTGATGGAGAACTACGTTTTAGTAAAGCAAAAGCATTCCAGTATTTATACCAAAAATATGGGAGATTAACGGCGATTGCAGCTTCAGCGTTTCAAGGGGATCGATGCGATAAGCATCACGATGGAGGAGATTATTCATATGAAATGCATGAACTTGAAGGTATGTTGAAAAGCACATTAGAAAAGTTGCCTCCTGAATACAGAGACGATGCGCTTGAAGTTTTAATAGCATGTGAATGGTATCAAAGGATGGAATCGTTTTGGGGCGGATTGCCAAAGGTTGTAGAAGAATTTAAGAAAAAAGGCAAAACACATTTATTAAAACGTTATTTTGAGCTTGCAAAAGCGGGAGCTATGTCAATGGATTCAGCTCATGATGGCGGGAGGGCATTTCCATTTTTAGCCCCAAAAAAAGCGTTAAAAGAATTGAGCGCCTTTGAAGAAACTCCCCTGGAATTACAAGATGATATATTCAATTTTGCGATTTTAGTTACAAGGAATAGCGAGAGTGTTTACGATCCAAATGTGCCAAGTTTCGTAAGAAAAAAAGAAAGTGACGAAGACAGATATGGGGACGGACGTCACGTCAATTTATCTCGGATTGCAGACGGTATGGTGGCGTTAAAGAAAAAACGCAGCTTTACAGATGAAAAAGTAAGAGAGATTTTAAGAATACCTGAAGTCGTACCATCAGTTGGACATGTAATTGTCGCATCATATGCGGAATTGGATAAAAAGTTTCCGGGAGGAGTGGATGGACTTCTGAAATATCTTGAGGATTTTAAAAAAGCACCTGTTTGCGCAAGGAGCGTTGTTAATAATTTTAAAGATAAAGAATTGCCGCAAAATCATTTGCAGCTTTATTTGGATAAAGGCGCGGAAGCGGTAAGAGCAATAGGCGATGGAGCACGTATGTATTTTGACGCAGGAGTGATGACTCCGCCGATGATAAAAATTCTTCAAGAATCTCCAAGGAAATTTGTAGCTCTTGTGGATGAAGCAATAGTATTTGCATTAAGGTTTGGCCATGCGGGCAATAAAGCTTTTCGCGCTTATGCGATGTATTGCCTTGAGCCGGGATTTAATGATTATAAAAAAGGCATGCGTCTCATTTTAAGCAGGTCTAATAAAATAAAAAAAGAGGCGAAACAAGGAAGAGATCGCCACGCTTTAAATGGAGTAGGGCATTCTTTAGGAAAAGCATTAGAAGAATATGATCATATACCGTACTCTTTTTCGAAAACAGAGTGCACACGCGAACGCAGATTACCTGAAGATGTGAATATGGTTGATCACGCAAGAATAATTCGCGAATTGATGTTGAGCGGGCGTGGTCGAGATGGAAGATACGAGCTTTATAAAGAGATGGTGGCAAGAGGAGTGGATTATAGGGTCGCAGCATTAATAAGAATAAAGGAAGAGCAATTAGGCAATGGGAATAGAACATCCAGATTGGAAGGCATCGTCCCAATTAAAGGGCTTGATTGCCCATTGTCAAAAAGCAGGGTTAGAGACTTGGCGCGAACAATTTTTTCAGTAAGAAGGGCTTTGGCAAAAATATTTGAATGCGGTGAAGATTCTATTGGAGATAGAAGAAAATACATTGAAAGGATGCCAAGAAAAGCGGCAGTTGAGAAATTGCCAATGCTTTCAATGGATTTGCTGGAAGAACAATTGAGAAGACTGAAAGCGTTGGAGGATGACCCAAAAATAGCTCAGTTTGTAGATTTAAAAGATTTAAGGGAAGAAGTTGAAGCCGCTAAATCATTGGCATATTTTAAAGACGTTGCAGGCATTGGGATTTTGCAAGGAGGACTTGATATCCCAAGGGGAGGCCTATTGGAGCGTGGAGGGAATAATGTAAAGGCGTTAATAGCAGCAGCAAGTACGATTGTTGGTATGGGAGCAATGAGGCTTCACGGCGTGACAGAGCAATTAGATAAATTGCCATTTGATGTACGCTTGGCTCTTCCAAAAGATCCGGGTTCAAGGGATGAATTAGTGTCGGCGATGAAAAGATATGAAAGAACTCTAATTGGTAATATCAGAAAAGCCGTTCCGGCGATTGAGGCGCTTATTTTGCAAGAGCGTGAAAGAGGAGTGGGCAAAATGCCCGTAGGTTTAAAGGTCCACACAAATAATCCAATGAATAGTGAAATATTACAATTTTTACAAAGGTTTTTTGGATTAGACAGTACAATGTTTCATCTGATACACGCGGATCACTCTCTTGTATTGCCAGTGATGGTGAGTGAAGCGGAAATGAGTTTAACGCTCGCGGTGCTTTCGGCTTTACATGTAATAGAAGAAGAACCTGACCTACAATATTGCGGCGCGGGAGAACAGCCGGAAAAAACAGCCGGTATAATAGGCGCATCAACAATTCTATCAGCAATAAGATCTGTTCCGTCTTATGAGCCTGGAGCATTTAGAACAACTCATAATCAAACAGGTGCACGCATTATGTGCTATGGCGATGGAGTAAGAGAAACTGATTTGCCATTTGATGTTGCGGAAGCCGGAGGAAGGACGGATATATTAGGGCGACGTTGCCTCGGAGGGATTGGTCGATTCAGACTTTTAACGACACTTGCAAATCATGGAGCTCATAATAAAAGATTTGGTGATTTAATGGGAACATATGTAATGAGATTGAAAGGAATATTGCATGAGTATGGGCTTTTACAATTTTTATACGAATCGGCATGGATTTTTGATACAAAAAAAGAAGGTGATTCAATTGAAGCTCATGAAAGAATGGTGAATAGATTTATGCAAGCATGGACGCAGGCATCAAGAAGCGTTGATTTTGGGGTGATAAGAGAGGTAAATGAACTTTTAAATGAGATGGAGGCGGCAATCCAAATGCAGAGAGAGGCTATAATAAGGGAACAGCCGGATGATTATCAGAAGCTTTTAACATTTTAATTTTGAAAGTATAATAAAAAATGTTAAAATAAAATCTTAAAAATTAAATAATAAAAATATGTGTAATCATATGACGGCGATTAAAGGCGGTGCTCCAGCGGTTGATTTAAGAGACATAGCGAAAGTAAGAGGACTGGAAAGGCCATCGACGTCATTGCCTCAAAGGCATTCAAGATGCGACGAATTGCAGAGAGGTTTCGGAGATAGAGCAAGAGCTCTACAGTCTACTGCACAGCCGGTTGCAAGAAAAACATATCCTACAAGACCACAGTTGTCAGACGCACCCGTCGGTTCAGCGGCAGCGGGCAAATTAGCAGCCACGATGAGACCGCCGGCAGAATTTGAAACAAAAAGACCGGTTGAAGAAATATCGCCGCCGATCGTTGAAGTTGATGGTGAGGTTGCAATGCCGGAGGCAGCTTCAGCGCCAACGGTAACGCCAAGTGCCGTAATCACAACAGAAGTTGCACGCAATGTTGTAAGGAGAAGGAGCGAGGGTGTAAAAACGGCAGTCGCAGATGCATTAGAGCCGGTCGATATGTCAGAAAACGGAAGAATCAGTTCTTTACTTGCAGACATCAATGAAAGAGCACGAACATTGCCAAGCGGAGATGGACCAAGCAAAAAACATGCAAGAAAATTATTGCAAACAGAAGGCCTCAGATCTTTGGCTGAAATAATTGGAATGTCGGTTCCTGGAAACGTTGGCGACCATAGATTTCATATTTTAGCAGCTGCAAGAGTCAAAATGGGTTCAGATCAATTCGCAATTGCAAAATCATTGGCATTTTTGAGCAATCCGGAGAAAAGATAGGCTTGCGATGCAAAAAGCGAAAGTTATTTATAAAAGATAGTAAGGTAAATGTACATAAACTTTTATTGTTATTCGGTTAAGCGTTGATATAGTTAGCTTGATTTTTGGTAATTTAATATGGAAATTACAGAACAAGCACTATCAAAATTGAAAGAAGAAACTAAGGAGTATTACAATTCTTTGAAGGAAGTTTATTGCCCTTATTTTAACGCGTCAGTCAAATTTACATCAGGAGGATTTCAGCATATTTTTTATAAAAATGCCTCTAAAAATAAGGAAAGAGATAAAAGTTCTCAAATTATAAGATTAAAGCTTTTTAAATTAGCCCAAAAACTGCTAAGAGATTCAAAAACGGTACAGGAATATTTTTGCAATAATGAATTTGTAATTATCAAGATGAATAAACGTAAGGAAAAAATGATGAAAGCGGTCTATTATTGGGGTTTTATAGGAATAATTGATGGCAAAAAGATCAAAGTGATTGTGCGGCAAGTTGGCAGTGGTGACAAAAAGTTTTGGAGCATAATCCCAAATTGGATTACAAGAAAATCTCATGAGAATAATACGATTATTACATACAGGGGAGATCTAAAAAGCGATTAAAAAAAGCACCTGTCTACAGCTTTGAATCTGGCCGTACAGGGCTACCGCCCCACAGATGCAAATTAATGATACACAATTCCGCAAAATAAATCAATAAAAAAATCGCACTTCGCTGTGCCTATTTATATTTGCGCGGACAGACATAAGGATCCGCGCATGTGGTACGCCCAGTAAGAATCGAACTTACATCAACAGCTTAGAAGGCTGCTGCTCTATCCATTGAGCTATGGGCGCGCGTATTTCAAGCGTTTGCGCTTTTCATGCGCTTCAAATCGCTAAGATTTTACAACAAAAACAATAAAATTCAAATAACAAATATAAAACAGAACTTACGCTTCGCTCCAGTTCTATTGCGCCACCGCCAACCCGTCCGAATATTTATCCGCACCCATGTCTTTAATAACCATGACTCGATAAATCACTTCGGCGACATCTTTGCGCTTCATGCCTTCATTTGGATTGAATTTATTATTAACGACAGGCACAAGATTCTTGTTTTTTGCATAAAATACATAAGAAGCAAACCAATCACTTGAAGAAACGTCATCATAAATAAATCCTGCAAAGCTCATATTCACATCGATTTTCATGGCAAGAAGAAGCATTTTCAAAAATTCAGTTTTATTAACCGTATTATTTGGCCTAAATGTATTGTCAGCCGTGTACCCCTGAACAACATTATTCAAATATCCGGTCATAACATAATTCACAAACCAATCCGTGGATTTAACATCTTTAAACGGAATTGATGCGGCAGTTCTTGAAGGCGTATTTGTAGCCTCAAATATAAGCTTCAAAGCTTCCGCTCTGGAAACGACTTGATCAGGTCTAAAAGTACCATCTTCATAACCGGCGATAATATTTTTATCTTTTAAATATTGTATTGAGCGATAATTTGGAAATGAGCTGCTGACGTCAGCAAAAAGCAAGCTTCCTTGAAGTGCATCGCGCGTTTGTTCTGTGAAGATAACACGTTCATTTGGGTTATATCCTTTTGCGGTAATCTCGAAGACTTGCGATGTATATTTCTTGCCTCTAAATTCAACCGTAACACTGCCTGATCCCGGCGCAGGGTTAATAAGCGTGACATTTGCGGTTGAACCTCGGAAATCACTTGAAATCAAAGTTGTTTTATCAAGCATACCAAGTCCACTTCCGCTCAAAGAAACCGTTATTGCGCCATCAAAATTCCCTGAAAACTTTTCATCTCCTTCATAAACAGTGATCGTGAACACTATTCCTTCGTTCCACATATACGAAGTTTTTGATGTAACTTTTAAAGTCAAATCAGCGCCATTTGAAACATTTGCGCTATTATCAGAAGTTGTCGTGTTTACATTTGTATTTGTATTAACATTCGTATTCGTTGGGACTGTTGTTTGTGTATTATTTATAATTCCGTTTGTGTCATAAACCGGCGAACCAATCATATGGTTTTGGACATATGCCATTGGATGTAATGTCATTAATTCAGCATTAGCTCGGCCAAGGCCAAGATCAACGGCATTGTTAAAGGTTTTGACTCCGGCATCACTCATATCTTTATATGTAAAAGGCCAATATGGATGCCAAGGCGCTTCATCGTTATCTATTTGGAAATGAAGATGCGGCGCAGAGGCAAGTCCGCTATCGCCACTCAAGGCTATTTGTTGACCTTTCAAAACAACTTCACCCTCAGTAACGTTAAGCGCGCTTAAATGATTATATGAAGAATAAAGCGTTGTTTTTTTGGAAGAATCATTTGGATCCGGAGCATTTTCATGCGTGATAACAAGATGATTCCCAAACCCGCTGGAAAGAGCTTCAACTTTGCTGATGAAACCGTTTGCAACTGCATAAATAGGCGTACCCATAGGGATTTTGATATCAATTGCAGGATGTGATCCAATATTTTCAATCCCATCAAATTTATAGTTTCCAAGATAAACAACAGGATAAGTTATGCGCGCATTGGTGTGGGCGTCGTCTTTCGCAGTTCGATCCAAAAGAAGTCCAGTTTCATATCTTGGCAAAGGAATTAATTTTGCGGCAGGAATCGAGCTAAAATTCATTTTAAATTCCGCGCTTGTAAGATGAGCCCAGTTTGGAACTTGTTTAACAGGCATAGTGGTGCCATCAAAAGCAGGCACAGGTCTGATTGGAATAATGCTCGCGTGATACTGCGATACGTTCTGAAACGCGAAAAAAGAAGACAAAACAAACATGAGAATAACAACGAAAAATACAATCTTGCGATTGGCTTTACGTTTATGATCATGTTCATGAAGTTTCGAAATAAACGATTTTCTATTTTTGTTTTTGTTTTTAACCATTATTATGTTGTCAAGGTATTATCATATTATATCAAAAAATCGCAATGTTATCAAGCCTATATACCTCAAAAAACGAGATAAACACGACAAAATTCGCCCAAAACATGGTAAAAAGCATGAATTTTAAGGGCGTTATCTGTTTATATGGTGAAATTGGCGCCGGAAAGACTGTTTTTGCAAAAGGTTGCGCTGAGGCCTTGGGCGTAAATAAGAGCAAAATAAAGAGCCCAACTTTTTCATTTATTCGCGAATATAAAGAGAAAGGCCTTGAAATGTATCATTGCGATTTTTATCGTATCAATAATGATGATGAGATTTTGCATCACACGCTCGACGAAATTATGAAAAAGAAAAACGCACTAGTTATTATTGAATGGGCTCAGAATTTATCTCAGGTTTTGCCAAAAAATCGAATCGACATTTTCTTTGAATATAAAGCTAAAAACTCGCGAAAATTAACAATCAAATTCCCGCAAAATACAGATTGGATTTTAGATCTATATAAAAAATATTTCACACCTGCGCACGTCATCAAACACATGCGAACAGTCGCGGATTTTGCAGTCAAAATGGGCGAAAAATACATAAAAAAGGGGATTTATGTTGATTTGAAAAAGGTTGAGGAGATTGCGCTTTTGCACGATTTGCTTAAACCGATAAGCTTTTTTAATTGGAATAACAGCCAGTTTGGCCAAAAAATGGCACCATCAAAAAACGCAATAAAACTTTGGACTCGACTTCGCAAAAAATACGGCTATGGGAATGACGTGCAAGCAACGGTTGATGTTTTGAAAAATTTCGACCGCAGAAATTCGAACATGGCATCGCTTGCAAATTCCGTTTTAACCCAGCAATTTGACGCTATAATAAGCCAAAAATACCCACTCAAAACTCTCGAAGAAACGTTCGTTTATTATGCGGATAAACGTGTAAAACACACAAAAGTCGTTTCACTAAAAGAACGTTTTGAAGACGGCAGAAAACGCTATTTCCAAAATAAAAAGATCCCAAAATACACGTCCATAATCGAACGTAAAATATATAAGATGGAAAAAAGCCTATTGCATAATTTGACTTAAAGTCGAAATCAAAAGCGCTTCCGTATCACGAATTATCTCTTTTGAAATCGGCATTTTGAATTTCGCACGTTCGCAATCTTCAATATATTCTTTTGCCCGATTTAAATTCAAATAAATTCCATCATAAATGTCAGAGATTCGTAGAGTTGGGGGTTTGATAAGTTTCACAAAATCCATAAAATCATAAGTTTGCGTTTCGATTTTGCCTATCCAGTTATGCACAGTGTAATTATCGCTAAAATAAATGCCTCCGCTCGCTTTTTCTTCAAAAAAATTAGCGGTTTTGCCAAGCTTCTCATTATCATCCTCAAATCTTTTATATATTTTTTCCAGAACCTCTTTTTGTAATTCCGCACGCTCATCGTGTGACATTTTAGCAAGTTGCTCAGGATTAAGTTTTAAATCCTTTGGTTCTTCAATATTTTCCGGTTTTTGCGCGTCTAACGACATCTGTTGATTGATAATTTAAAGATTGAAAATTGAATGTAAATTGATTCTTGTAAATTGTTAATTTCCGCTAATGGCAACCGTTTTCTTCGCCTCATTAATCGCAAGTCTTGTATATGTTCTTTCTGCAATAATTTGATTCATTCTACCCCTTGTCGTAGGCCCAAAAATACCGGCCTTTGCTTGTTTTTCATTGTTCATAAGGGCAACCGTTTGCTGAAACTTGAAAACCGCGTGCTTTGTGAGAACTCCAAAATATCCGCTTGGTTTGATTTTCAAATAATTCATTCGAATTAATTCTTTCTGCAAAGCCACAACGTCCTTACCGGTGTCTCCAAGTTTAAGATCTTTCTTGAGCGTTTGATCGGCATTAATATTTGTATCAACCGTATCTTTATTTTCAGAAGTAATTTTTGCCAAATATTTCTTTATAAGCGTTGTTTTCGTTTTTGCTCCAAAAGAGCCTGAGCCAGCTTCGCTGCTGGAAGTCAAAACCCCATTGTCAACTTGGAACATAAAGAGTGCAGTCACTGTTTGATCATCAAAAATTCCGGTTACATCAACAATATATCCAAGCTCTTTTAAGGCTTGCTGAAGCTTTTTAACACCATCGCCTTTGGAAGCCTTTTTTATGCCTGTTTCAGGAAATTTTTCTCTGCCAAATGCTGTATATATTGCCTCAAGTTTCCATCTTGTTTGTGGGCCTGTGTGGCCTGCGCCATTTTCTTCCCAGTTATCAACTATATCATTGTCTCTTTGAAAGTTATAAACCGCTTCACGCGTTGCTTTGTCATAGAATCCGCTTGGTTGCTTTTCAAGGTAGCCTAAGTGATACAAAACCGTCTGTAGCTTCGTTACATCGTCGCCCTTGCTCAAGTACCAAACATCACGAGGGAACATTGTATAAACCTTTTTTGGTGCGGCTTTTACTATCGTCCCGGCATCAAATATAGTTGAAGCCAAAGTATTTTCATCCGCATCATAATTAGCTAAATAAACGCTTTCTTTAATACTTGAATCTTTTCCATAAACAACAACTTCTTTGACTCTTTTTCCCCACGCGAGTGTTCGAATCAAAGCATCATCTCCCGCGCCCATCCATATATCAATTCTATCGTATTGCTGATTTCTTTGGCCGGAATTAACGATTGCGCTTCCTCTGTCGTGAACCGCAACTATACCAATTGTAGGAATATACATTTTAGTTCCAAAAGCATAGCTCTTTGAAGTTGCGACCATTCCGGGATAGACTTTCGTACCATCGGCGGCAGTCATATCTCCATTAAGCCTTACTTCCGATTCATAGCTACCGGTTGAATAACGTTTTTGACCGGGCATTGGCCTATAATATGCCGTAATCATAAACAGCTTCTTATAAGGAAAAACATCAGGTCTTTCGAGTATGCCCGCCGTATAAGGTTCTTTTCCAACGCTAGGTGCAGTTGGAACAGCATCAGCTATATATTTAGATACAGGTTTGCTCTCAGCTTTTGCAACAGGCGCTTTGTATATCGTCGGACATATAATTGAAAACGCAAACACAGCCGACAACACACATGTAAATATTTTTTTATTTTTATTTTGCATTTTTTTGTTTTTATTTTTTGTTTTTCGATTCGGCAATATCAAATAATTATATCATAAAAACACGTCCCAGTCGTGCATGTGGTATTGATAAATAAGAGTTTTAGTGTGTAGCTGAGATAAAGGCTCAGTTTTAATCAAATTGGCATAATAAAATTATATTGCATAATTTTTTGATTTGTATTAGAAATGGTGTAAAATAAACTCCTTTAATAAAATATTTTATGGAACGTGCAAAAGGCATAACTCGAAGGCCGGAAGATATAGACGGAGCGGCGCGAACAATATTGGAGAGACTTGGGAAAGCTGAAAATCAAAATGCATATATTGACGATGAAGTTGGAACTATTGCAGATTTAATTGGCCATATCGAAGCAAGAGATACGATCGGTATGGAGCACATTGAAATGTGGCTTGGAGCCATGGACACGTTAAGTAAAGTCGGCGTAGGTCCAAAAGCGGAAGAAGCGGAAGCCAAAAGGCTACTTGAAATGTGTGATAATGTTAGCCCAACAATGCGTTTAGTTATTGGAGATCAAAGAATAAGTCCCGCCGAATTAAGAATACATATATTAACGCGAGACGAAATTGGCCTCGAAATAATTCGTTTAAGCTTAGAGACAAGCGGAAAAATGAGATATTTTAAATTAATGGAAGGAGCAAGAAAGGTTGGAAGAGCAGTTTGGGACGTCCTAAGCGGCTTTTAGATTTAACTTGTGGTTTTGACTTTTGAGTTTTGAGCTTTGACTTGTTTATCACATATTTCCCCCGATTCTCCTGATAATCTCTCTATCCACAAATTCCTTATCGCGACCGTATTTGAGTCTTGAAAGCTGTTTATAAGCTTCTGCGGCTTCAAAGTCACCTTTTTCAAGGTATGGGTTTGTAGGAGTAAGGCTAAATGGACGGCAAGGTTGCATATCGATGGAAAGTTTAATAACTCCCTTAAATTTATCCATGTTAATCAAGTCTTGATCGCTAAACACAGGCGCAAATTCCTTCATAAGGTATTCAGCATCTTGCGCACCGATTTTATAAGCCATCATACTTCCAACGTTACCAAACACAGCTTCTTTAACAGTCGCGCGTTTCTTGGAAAGCTCACCGCCTTTATCTTCAAGCTGAGCCAAATACTGATGAGCAATAATAAGGCCAAGGCGATATTTTCTGGCTTCTGAAAGGATGCTTTCAATGGAGTCCGTAACGTAGTTTTGGAATTCATCGATGTATAAAAAGAAGTCTTTTCTGGTTTCTTTAGCGATTTTTTGTCTGCGCATGGCAGCCATTTGAATTTTTGCGACAATCACCATACCAAGCAATTTTGAGTTCGTTTCACCGGTTTCACCCTTGGAAAGATTGATAAGAATAATTTTGTTATTTTGCATTGCTTCAAAAAAGTCAAAAGAGGATTTTGCCTGACCAATAATGTTACGCATCATTGTATTTGTGACAAACTGACCGAATTTAGCAGCCAAATAAGGGATCATTTCCTGTTTTTCCCTTTGTCCGGTTTTGGCCATCTGATGCTGCCAGAAGGACTTAACAATCGGGTTTGTGACCTTCTCAACCTTATATCTTTGATAGTCGTCATCTGTAAACAAACGAACTATATCTGTAATGGCGCCACCATCCGGATCCGACATAAGCGTCAAACAACCATTTCTAAAATAGTCCTGGATTCTTGGTCCAAAGATTTCTTCACCAAACAATTTGACCATGATGTTCATGGCTTCCTGAGAAACGAATTCTTTTTCTTCCCATGTGTCACCTTCAAGCAAATTCATGCCCATTGGGCGATCCATATCACCCGGATTAAAGTAAATAACATCATCAGCGCGTTCACGAGGAATAAATGGCAAAACATCTTCCACAAGACTTCCATGAGGATCAATAATCGCGAGCCCATCACCGTTTTTTAAATCTTGGCGAATCATGACTTGGAGAAGGGAAGATTTACCCGTACCGGTTTGTCCGACAAGATAAAAGTGTCTGAATCTATCTTCACGCTTAAGTTTAACTTCTTTAGTAACTCCACGATAAGTGTTGTAGCCCAACAAAAGCCCTTCAGCAGGCAAATTTGGAGGCGGAGGCGCAATCTTATAGTTCTGCCATGCAATAGAAGGATTTTGGTTATAACGAATATTTGGAAGATGAAATAAGCTCGCAATTTCTTCCGAACATAAAATCATTTTTTTGCTTTTAAACCATTGCAACCAGTTTCGAACAGGTCTTCTAAAAATAAAATTCGAAATAAGAAGCCTGTCGCTATGCCATCTTGTATATAAGAATTCATTTTGATTTGGCGCGTCATATTGGCCAAACGCATTCTTAATATTATGAAGATTCACGTCTGCTTCTCTTTTGCTTGGCGAACTGGAAATAACTCTTATTACAGTGTTATAGCCCGGCTTTGAATTTTTCTCTTCAAGAGCTTTTGTTTCTTCATCTGTCATAGGTGTCGTTCTGCCTTGCTGTTCGCCCATCTGTGGCTTTTTGTCGCTCGTAACAAGCGCTTCAAATATAGCGGAAATCCAAGTTAAAGGATTCCACCATTCAACGTCGCTTGTCTTTTTTCCAAACACTTTTTCTGCAAATTTGCGTCCACGTTTTTGCCATCCATCTTCAACCGGTCGAATCATAACTTGGATTGCGGCACCTTCATCGTCTTCAAGTTTGGAAAGAGCATTTATAAGATTATTAAGCGGATCAGAATTCATTCTCTGATAAGTCTTTATTGGAAACATCCAGCTGATTTTTTCACGAATATAACATCCGACAACGTGAGAATTTGGCTTAAATAAGTTGTAATCCGGCATTTTCTCAATAACTGCATCGTTATAAAAACTTGTAATCTGTTTTTCAAAAAAGCTAAACAAATTACGAGGCATAACAAAGTAAAAATGTATTTGTTTTTCAAACGCCACAAGCTCAAGAGAAAGAAAATCTTGTCCCTTAAAAAAATATTTAAATTCATGCTGATACATGCCATGCAAAGACTCAAAAAAGTGAGTCATCAAGCCGGCAATTTCTTTAAAGTTCTTTTGAGAAGAGAAGGCTTCGCGCTCACGCTCATTATCTTCTTTGGATTCCTTTCTTGGCACCTTTACGCGCAAAAAAACAAGATTCATCATGCGCTTCATATCATAACGCTTACGCATGCGCCAAAGAATGAACCATAAAACAGCAATAACGGCCAGGACTATCCCAAGAATTTGTAGGAATTGAACCATTGACGATTTGTTTTTTTATTTCTTTCTCATATTTTAACACAAAACCGCCGAAAACTCAAGCTCGGGGACGTTTCCTTAAGTTGGCGTGGATAAGCAAAGCGGGGACATAGGTGTGAAAATTTATCTTTTGGAATAATAGAACGGGGCACCTATTACTTCAACAGGTATGCCCTTGCTTTCGTATACTTCTGCTAATTCATAGGCGGCAGGCGCGTTAAGGCGACCTAGTGCTACATGAATACGAACCTTTCTTATGTCATCTAATTTTATTTTTTTACCTATTTGAATTTCTATAAATTTCGCATTCGGCAATCCACGAGCTTCGAGCAAACCCATAGCAATTTGCAAATGCCTATTATCTATATGAGCACTAGAAAGCTCTGCTCCTGTTATCCCGCGCATCATCATCGAATCGCCAATTGTAAAAGTTGATTTCGTCTTAAGATCATCTAAATCCAAAATAAATTCAACGTTCCCATAGCCAAAGCCGAATGTTTTTGGATTATCGCTTGTTGATACTACGGCATGAATTATTTGACCCTTGTCCCATCCAAGAGTTTTTTCGGCTTCTTCTCTTTCTTTTTCAGGTCGCGATACCATTTTGCCAATACCAGGATTACTACGATCGAGCTCCCACATATTTTTGATTTCCTTATCCATAAAAATACTTATAGCTCCTTCCGGAGTTGCAAAATATGAGACCTGCATTTTTTCACGCTGTTTTTTTCTTTCCAAAATTGAAAATAATTCATCGCGAGTTAAATGAGGCTTATCGCTAAAATGATATTTTTCAAGTATTAGTTTTCTAACAATATTGCGTATATTTTTAAATGATCTTGTAAGGCCCAACATAACAGCAGGGGACAAAAGTTGATTTTGAGGATCAGATAAAGCTTCCATCTCATCTTCATGGCTTATTTTTAATTCCTTAAAAATCGGGCGAAGCTTTAATTCACCGTCGATATTAGCTATCATCCGTTCAAGCTCATATTTATTTGCTATTCCAGGTTTAAGCAATAAATGAAGCTCATGTTCAAACTCATCTTTTTTCTGCCTTAATTCCGCTATTAGCGCACGTCGTTCGACCTCAGCCGCTTCTGACTTAACGAATTCCAAATTAGCAATTCTTAATTTTAGAACCTGCATTTCGTCATGCATTTTGAACATTTTTTCTTGAAAATCTAAAAGGCTTTCTTGAGATTGGCACGGTTGTGCTATGAAAATATCGCCATCCGAATCAATGCTTTTAAGCTCGGCAAAAAGATTAAGAAATTCTTCATCCATTTGCGCAAAATCTCGAATTTTTCTTTTTGTATCATCTGTTAATTCTTTTGTATCCGCAAGCTCTTTTTTGCAACGCTCTAATTTTTCAATAAGTTGAAGTGCGCGGCGCTTTAATTCTTCAAATTTAGCCGGCAAATATTCCGCCTGAACTTCAGTTGTGTCAGGAAGTAAGGTTTTAGCTGGAGGAGAATGGGGGTAATTTAATTCTTCCATAATATATTATTATAACACAAAAATTAAATAATGTAAAACGGGACGGAGATACAAAAAATCCCCAATAAATCTATCGGGGATGGGGCCTGGTCATTGATCACAGAGGGCTTGAGAACCTCTTAGGCGGGTTCGATTCCCGCAGGTTCCACCACTCCTGCCGGCTTTATAACCTTTCTAAATCTATTTGGATTAAGAGGCGAATCCGGAAAACCTTCAAGAACCAATCTTTTTCGAGGACATTCACCGGCAATTGGCGTATCACAATAATATCAGCAACAACAAGGCACGCACCTTTCTCTACCAAGCCTTGGACTAAGCAAACAGCTTCAACCGTATCTCCAGGCAAAACAAAGTCATTTCCATGGACCCTAACTCCTTCACGTAAAATTCTATCTTTCGCAGCTTCGGCCATTTTTTGGGAATTATTAGGTTATAACGCCTAAGCCCAATGGCTTACTTTCAAAATATAATTCAAGGTCAGCGCCGTGAAACATATCGCCTCGTCTCAATAACTCATCTCGCGCAGGTTGTTCAGTTCTGGCTCGATAAAATAAAGCGAAATCATCATTTGTCATAATTAAATCTAGAACTTCCGGACGAACATCTGTTGTATTCCAGATTGATCTCATCTTTGTACTGGTTTCATCGTTTTTTTCAAGCAGGGCTTGCCATGCTTTAACGGGAAGCCTGCCTACTTCTGCTAAAATGCCAATTATTAGATTTGTATCAGTTCTATTAAGAGAGGGCTCAGTAGGAGTTATATTGTGGTAATAGTCATTGATAAATCTTAAAAGTAATTCAGGGCTGAAATTCGGATTCCATTCGAACATTACTTCGAGAATATCCTTGCCAGCAAAGAGAGACACTTCACTTTTCGGACAGTCATTATAAGCAAGCATTAAATCTCCGTCTTGAGTTCGCTGTAAAGTATTTTGAATAAGATTATTGGAACGCGAATCAAATGAAATATCCGGATAAGCTCTTTTTATAGCACATCTAACGCGTGCAAGAGTCTTAACTCGAATATCTATAGACTCATCAGCCCCAAAAGCTAATGGATAAGTCTTCTCTCTGTGCGCTTGACGGTCTGCAGCAGACCATTTATGATTCCATGGACAATCTACACTTGACTGATCTATAGCTTCTCTAGATAAAGCATCTCTTACATCGCTCAAAGTATCGTCACTATAAATTTCCAACTGTAATTTTCGTAAATAAGCGGCAAAAGCATCGTTTTGCTCAATATTCTTTACTATTTCCTCATCCGGCAAAGCTAAAATTTGATCAGGAGTAAATGATGCCATATAAAATTTATTTAAAGGATATTATTATTACAAAAATTGAAAAATAAAACAAACTCAAATTTGTACAAGCAAGCTTTTAGCACACTTAGTCCTTAGAAATTTGTATATTCGCCTCTTTAATCTGTTTTTCCGGCACCTCGGAAGGCGCGCCCATCATCAAATCCTTGGCTTTCTGATCTTTTGGGAAGGCAATCACTTCACGGATATTCGGTTCATCCAAAATCATCATAATAAATCTATCAATTCCCCAAGCGATTCCGCCATGTGGAGGCGGGCCATATTCAAATGCTCGAAGTAAATGTCCAAATCGAAGTTTTGCATCTTCAGGCGTAATTTTCAAAATTTCAAAAATTCTGCTTTGAACTTTTGGATCATGAATTCTAACGCTTCCGCCACCAATCTCGACTCCGTTCAAAACCAAATCATAGGCTTTTGCACGGGCTTTTTCAGGTTCTTTATCAAGCAAGCCAACGTCTTCATTCATAGGCGCTGTAAAAGGATGATGCGAAGCATCAAGCTTATTTTCTTCAGGTTTCCACTCAAACATTGGGAATTCAATCACCCAAAGTGGAGCAAAAACATTTTTATCACGCAAATTCAATTTATCTCCGCAAACTAGTCGAATATGTCCGAGCGTTTCGCAAACTACTTTAAATCCCGCAGAACAAATCAAAACCGTATCGCCTTCTTTTGCGCCAAATTCATTCGTAATCGCATCGACTTCTTCCGGTTTCAGATATTTAAGAATAGGGGATTTAATGCCGCCTTTTTCATAAACCATATAAATCAAGCCATGCGCGCCATAAGATTTTGCAGACGCTTCAAATTCATCAAGTTCGCGTCTTGAAAATGTTGCGCCACCGGGAATCAAAAGTCCTCTAACAAAATTTCCAACACTTTTTGCTTCTGAAAAAACCTTAAATCCGGATCCGGCGACTAAGTCTGTAATATCGTGTATTTCAAGGCCAAATCGGATATCCGGCTTATCCGCTCCATATTTATCCATCGCTTCTTTCCATGTCATTCTTGGTAATTTTGCATTCATTAATTTCTTGTCCGGCGCAAATTCTTTTAAAAGTTCAATCAAAAGTTCTTCATTAACAGACATCACGTCTTCGGCTTCCACAAAAGACATTTCAACATCAACTTGTGTAAATTCAGGCTGTCTATCTCCGCGTTGATCTTCGTCACGGAAGCATCGCGCAATTTGAAAATATCGATCAAATCCGGAGACCATCAAAAGTTGTTTCAATTGTTGCGGTGATTGTGGCAAAACAAAAAATTTTCCGGGATAAAGCCTTGAAGGAACAAGATATTCGCGGCTTCCCTCCGGCGTTCCTTTAATAAGCATTGGAGTTTCAATTTCAACAAAATCATTCTTATCAAAATAATCTCGCACAGCTTTTATCACCTTATGTCGCACAATAATATTTCTTTGCATGCGCGTTCTTCTTAAGTCCAAATATCTGTATTCCAAGCGCATTTCTTCATTCACCTCTTTATCGCTATCAATTTCAAATGGAGGAGTTTTTGATAAAGAAAGTATATTTATACGTTCAATTAAAACTTCAATTTCACCAGTAGAAAGTTTTGCATTTATCATTCCACTTGGTCTTTCACGAACTGTGCCAATAATTTTTATAACAGACTCAGGCTTGATTGCACTAACAGTACTTTTATGGAATTTTTCTAATTCAGGTTCCTCGGGAAATTCTGGTGGAACAACAATTTGTGTAATACCGTATCTATCTCTTAAATCGATGAAAATTAATCCTCCGTGGTCTCTTTGTCGTAGAACCCAACCAGATAAAGTTACTTTTTTACCGATATCTTTTTTTTCGAGCTCTCCGCACGTATGTGTTCTAAAAGTTGTTTTGTGCATATTTTATTTTAAGAATGAATTCAGTTCGTTTTTAAATTCGTCATTAACTTCAATCCCAAACGGAGCCTTGATTCTTTTTGAACTTTCTCCGTCTTTTATGTGTATTTCAACGGGCGTTTTGCCTTTATAACGACTCAGCAAATCTTTAATATTTTTCAAAATTTCAGGTGGCGCACCGGCAAGTAAGTTAATTATATAAGGTTTTACGACTTCCTCCAAGCTTAGATCATCTTCTTCGTCTTTTTCATAAGAAATATTTTTAACTTTTCTGGAAACTTTTTCATTTGGATCATAAAGTTTATCATTTTTTGCATTTTCAATCATGCTATCCAAAGACATCACCTGCACGTTATCGCATAAAAATTGATAACCCGTCCCTCTGGCAACAAGCTTTCCACCAAGCATAACAATCGCGTTTTCCTTTATAAAATGCCCATATTGAAGATATGTTCTTGGAAAAAGCGTCACCGAAATTCTTCCGGTCGGATCTTCAAGATCAAAATAAAGCATATACGAACCGGATTTTGTGAAAACTTTTTTTGGCGTATTCACAACTCCCGCCAATTTTATGCCTTTATTTGCTTCTTTGGCGGTAAGTCTTTCAATTAAATATGCTTTTTTCGCAAGATATTTTTTAAGACCTTGGAGCGGATGTCCGGAAACGTAAAGTCCCAAATATTCCTTTTCCCATGCAAATTTTTCAATATTTGTAGAAATGGCTGTCGGTTTCAAGGTGAGCGAGCTCCCACTCGCAATTTTATCTTCTTCACTAAACATATCAAACATATTTGTTTGCCCATCGGCCTCACAAGTTTGATGACCTTTTGCGAATTTTGAAATTTCTTCAACGTTTTCAGCAATATTTCTGCGATCTCCAAATCCATCAAAAGCGCCGGAATAGGCAAGTGCTTCAATAAGCTTTTTATTGAGCAATTTTGAAGGTACGCGTTTTGCAAAATCCTCAAGAGATAAAAATTTTCCACCTTTATTTCGTATCTGAATTACTTCATTTATAGAGCCTTCTCCAACGCCTTTCAAAGCGAGCAATCCAAAGCGAATTTTTCCTTCCCCAACATACGTGAAAGTTAAATCCGACTCATTAACGCACGGCGGCAAAACCTCAATTCCATTTGCTTCACATTGCTGTATTTCAATAACGATTTTTTCAGTATTTCCTTGTTCACAAGTCATCAAAGCCGCCATAAATTCAGTTGGATAATAGGCTTTCATATAAGCCGTTTTATAAGAAATCATCGCGTAACTTGTCGCATGTGCCTTATTAAAACCATAACTGGCAAAGGGCTCAACAACGTTCTCAAAAACTTCTTCTGCGAATTTTTTACTATGGCCTTTTTTCATTGCGCCTTCAATAAACTTTTCTTTTTGTTCTGCAAGAAGTTCCGCAATTTTTTTACCCACAGCCTTTCGAAGTATATCCGCTTCACCAAGGCTAAATCCTGCAAATTGTCTCGCGATTTCCAAAATTTGCTCCTGATAGATCGCAACTCCATGCGTCTCTTTCAAAATCGGCTCCAAGCTTTTGTGCATATACTTAACGGTTTCCGGCTTGTGCTTTCCGCTGATATACATTGGAATCCATTCCATTGGTCCCGGACGATAAAGTGAAATCATAGCAATAATATCTTCAAAACGAGTCGGCCTTAATTCTTTCAAATATTTTCTCATTCCGCTTGATTCAAGCTGAAAAACACCTGTCGTATTACCTTCTTGAAGCAATTTAAATGTTTTTTTATCTTCCATTGGTATGTTTCGAAGATCAATATCGATTCCTTTTGTATTCTTCACCATTTCAACGGATTTTTTGAGGATTGTAAGGTTTTTAAGTCCCAAAAAGTCCATTTTAAGAAGTCCGATATCTTCAATCGCATGCATTTCATATTGAGTGATAACTTCATCATCTTTTCCGGATGCAAATTGGAGTGGTGTGTAATTGATAAGCGGCTCTTTTGAGATAACAACCGCACAAGCATGCGTTCCGGAATGTCGAACCGTTCCTTCCAATTGCTTTGCATAATTAAGAATATTCTTTGAACTTTCCTCGGTTTCATAAGCGGTTTTAAGCTCAGAATCAGTAGTTAAAGCGGTATTTAATGGAATGTGTTTTCCTTGAAAAGGCGGCGGAACCATTTTCGCAATTCGATCAACATCGCCATATGTATATCCAAGGGCGCGTCCAACATCGCGAACTGCCGCTCTAGAGGCCATTGTTCCAAAAGTGATAATTTGCGCGACATTATTCCTTCCATATTTCTGAACAACATAATCAAGAACTCGATCGCGCTGATCATCCGAGAAATCAATATCAATATCAGGCATGCTGATTCTTTCCGGATTTAAAAAGCGTTCAAAAATAAGATTATATTTCAGCGGATCAATTTCCGTTATATCAAGCGTATAAGCGATGACGGATCCTGCGGCACTTCCACGTCCAGGGCCAACAACAATTCCATTATCTTTCGCAAATTTAACAAAATCATGAACAATCAAAAAGTATGCGTCAAAACCCATCTGATGAACGATTCCAAGCTCATATTCAAGCCTTTCCTGTGCTTCTTTTAACTGTGCGCCTTCGTATTTTGTCACAATTCCTTCGCGGCATAATCCTGCCAAATATTCATCCGCGGGAATATTATTCGGAGTATTGAAAACAGGTAAAAGATCTTGATGAAGCGGAATTTCCAAATTACACATTTCCGCTATTTTAAGCGTATTTTCAATCGCACCCGGAACATGCCCAAAAACTTTAATCATTTCCTCGGGCGGCCTAAGTGAATAATCACCTGTATATCTCATGCGTGATTCATCTTTAATTGTTGTTTGCGTTTGTATGGAAATCAAAACATCGTGCGCATCCGCATCGTTTGCGTCCACGTAATGCACATCATTAGTTGCGACAAGGCCAACTCCGGTTTTTCCGCCAAGTTCAATCAAAGCATTATTAACTTTATCCTGAATTTCAATCAAAGGATGATCCTGAATTTCAAGAAAAAACTTATCTTTTCCAAAAACATCAGTATATTTTTGCAAAACTTGTTCAGTTGCACTCATATCTCCATTCACGGCAGTTCTTGCAATCTCTCCAACCAAACATCCGCTCATGCCAATTAGGCCTTCTTTATGCGCATTCAAAAGCCCCAAATCAATTCTCGGCTTATAATAATAGCCTTCCAAATGCGCCTTTGTAACAAGCGTTATAAGGTTTTTATATCCAACAAAATCAGTTGCTAAAAGAGTCAGATGAAACGGTCGCACATCAACTCCGGGAGTTTTATCAAAACGTGTTCGAGTTGCAATATAAGTTTCGCACCCGACAATTGGCTTTATTCCATGTTTTTTTGCGGCTTTAAAAAACTCAATCGCGCCATGCATAACGCCATGATCCGTCAAAGCAAGCGCCGGCGAATTCTGCGATTTTGCGCGTTTCACAAGCGATTCCGGCGAAGCAAGCCCATCAAGCAAGCTGTAATATGAGTGTACGTGTAAGTGGACGAATGACATCAGAAGTACTATAGAAAATTTTCCGAAAAATGGCTAGATGAAATTTAAATTCCAAAAACTTTTATTTATATGGAACAACCGCTTCGCTATTGTTCTGGTGCCGGGGAAGAGACTTGAACTCTTACAGGTATTACCCCACTGGCTTCTAAGGCCAGCGCGTCTGCCATTTCGCCACCCCGGCGATAGTAGCGAGTTTTCCGGTCCGAAGCGTAGTGGACGCGTATTTAGCGTTCACGAAGCGAAGGAGGTCGAATCAAAAATTAGGCGAATGAACATGAGACTTATTTTTGAATGAGACCAGGAAAACCCTATTGCAAATGAACAATACTATCTCGAATAACCTCAATCAAAATACCACACAAGTAGCGAAAATCAAAACCCCTTGACAAACTCTTTTAAATCACATATAATTCATTCCTTTAACGCTTTTGACAACATTTTTGCATCAAAATCAAATATCTGGCTTGACACGCAAATCGAATACGAATATGTTATTGAAGCAAAACGCGGGATCAAAGGCATAAAGCGCTTAAAACAGTATAATAACTATTAAAAAATATATGGACACAACAGCACAAAACGATAAACTTGATCTCCCAAAAGTATTAGAAGAAATCTTCATGGTTTTAACCGGAAAAGAAAAAGAAGTCATGACAAAAAGATTTGGACTTGATAGCAAACCAAGACAAACTCTTGAAAAAATTGGCCAGAAATTCTCAGTCACTCGTGAAAGAATTCGCCAAATTGAAAAAATTGCACTTACAAAACTCAAGAGAACATCAACGAATACTCACTTGATTGTTGTAAATGAAATCGCAACCGAACTTGTAAAAGTAGCCGGCGGCGTTATGCTTGAATCAACACTTATTACAGAAGTTTTGAGCAGAATCGCATCAACGCACGACGTCGATGCTCAAATCACAAAACTCGCGTTAAGCATCAATCAATACCTTTCAATCACAGAACGCAATAATTTTATTCACACATTCTGGAGACAAAACAGCATTGAAGAAAAGGCTGTTTTTGAGATTGCGGAAGAAGGCGTAAAAGTTCTTACAAAGAAAAGCTCAGTTATGTCCGAAGAAGAACTCGCAAATCAAATCAAATTGAATCTTGGTGAAAAAGCCAAATCATATTCAAACGGTCTTATTATCAATTCTCTTACAGTTGATAAAAGATTCAAAAAAGTTAAAGATGGTTTTGGTCTTATGACATGGAGACAAATCAACCCAAAATCAATTCGCGATAAAGCTTATATTATCCTCAAGAAAACGGAAAAACCAATGCACTTCGCAGAAATAGCCACAGAAATTACAAAAACTCATTTTGATAACAAGCATGTTACGGTCCAAGCCGTTCACAATGAACTTATTCGATACGATCAGTTTGTCCTTGTTGGACGCGGTCTTTATGCTCTTAAGGAATGGGGTTATAGAAAAGGCACGGTTGCAGACGTTATTGAAGGCCTTCTTCGCAAGAAAAGCCCTATGTCAAAACAAGAAATCATTGTTGCCGTTTTGAAAGAAAGACACGTCAAAAAAGGCACAATTTCTCTTAATCTTCAAAAGAACGACAAATTTGTCAGAGTCGGTCGCGCGGTGTATTCTTTGAACGAAAAGTAACATTAAAAAATCGCGCATATGTCTAATCAAGAATCGCCGCAAAGCGACTGCATCTTTTGCAAAATAATCGCAAAACAAATTCCAAGCGAATTCATTTATGAAGACGATCTTTGCATTGCTTTCAAGGATATAAATCCAAAAGCAAAGCATCACCTTCTGATTGTGCCAAAAAAGCACATTGGAGCGGTTTCAGACATCGAAGAATCGAATTCCGCTTTAATGGGGCACTTGATTTTCGTCGCCAAAAAACTCGGTCTGGAAAAGAACCTCGCGCATTATAAACTCCAATTTAACGTCGGCAGGGGAGCCGGCCAAGAAGTTTTCCACGTACATCTGCATTTGATGAGCGATGCAGGTTAGATTTTCAACTTAGAGACTTTCTCTATGTTTCGCCACCCATCTGTCCACTTTTAGCCATTTTTCGCTTGTTTTGTCTGCTTCGAGCTTTATACTCCAATTTTCAGGCGGCTGATTTTCGTTTTTAATTAGGCCTGCGTGAGCCATTCTTTCGTGCGCTTTGCAAAGAGGGATAAGCGAGTCCGGATCATGTGTTTTTGTGAGTGCGAATCTCCATGTGTGATGAAGATATTTGTATTCTTTTGTGCAACCCGGAAACGCACATATGTTATTGGTTTTCGCGAGTACATATTTTTCTATTTTTGCC
>Ga0209211_10000319_pt1 | contig 104863 bp, 109 predicted proteins | sample RifGroA2_FD_183992 | JGI IMG/M metagenome (GOLD analysis project Ga0209211, IMG submission 183992) | Groundwater microbial communities from Rifle, Colorado, USA - Groundwater A2 (SPAdes) (version 2) | ecosystem: Environmental > Aquatic > Deep subsurface > Groundwater | place: Rifle, Colorado...
GATGTAATCACTTTCCTGGTTGGAATCTGGCTTGAAATAGGCGAATTGTCTTGTGTAGAGCGACACCCGAGCGGAATCGTAATACTTCGTGTAATCCATATACAAATAGTCATAATTGGAATCAAAGATTCGTCGTTTCATCCCGCCAAGGTCCCATGGACTTCCAGGGGTGTACTGCCGAACATCTTTGGGAACTTGGGGCATACCCACCATGGGAAAGCCGGCACTGGGGGTCTTTAAGGGATCGGTGAAACGTATAAAATTGTTGCGAAATGAATAGCCGATGTTGCCGCGGATGTAGCCTAACTGTTTAATTGCCAGGGGCCCATATTTATCAACCGTAAAGCCTGTGGGAATAGCTGTCCATTGGTCCCAACTATGTCCTTGCAAAAAGTATGGCGGCGCAAGGACAGCTATGGTCGTGTCATTCAAACTATCAAATCCAGTGCGCATCACAGCCATGCCTAACCCTTCAAAAAATTGATCCGTAGACAGTCCTAGATCCGCGGGCGACCTGGGGGCAACGGATCGGTCGCCAAACAGGAAGTAGAGAATATGATGCCACTCTGAGTTCCACTGATCCAACCTCTCGCCAACACGGTTATCTATAATCCAACGGTTCAGTGCCGCCATATCGGGATCTATCACTTTCAAGGTCTCCCCTAACGAGACTATAACCTGGGGACCACCGATTCCCGTTCCTGCACCGGCTTGACCGACTTTAATCATTTTCCAGTCAGCCCCTCCCGCTGCCTGGGAATTGGTCTTCCCAAACGGTTTTATGGTGTAGAGCACAAGCTTGGGATGATTTTTCATGAAATCAGAATTTGCTACGCTGGTTCCTTGAGCAAAGTAGTCCTCACCGGTTGCCGTCCGCCATCCATCAATGTTGATAATATGACTCACCGGATGCCCAAGAATATAGTTGCCATATTCACTTACTCCGCCATTATTTCTGGCAACCCAATTTTGCGCGTCAAGCCATTTGCCGTTTAACATCAAAGTATCAAAGCCATTTACGAGCGTTTGAGCATCTGCGTCGCGAATTCCGTCTCCATAAAATGCAAGGCCCCAATACCAGGGATGGAAACCTTCAAAGTAAGATGAACTAAATAGCCATGGCGGATCTGACTTCATACTATTCAGTGCAGATGTTCCTATTTCTGCCAACCAGTTCACAATCTTTGTTCTATCGGCCGGTACAATATCAGCCCATACCCAATCGTACGCCCGAGCGACAATAGCGTAACCATTGTAACGATAAGCGCGTGCTTTTCCTATATCTGTCCAGTTTGCCACCGCCCACAACATATTACCGATTGCGCGATCACGATATTCGGTCATACTGTGACCGTATGTAATACCATTAATCGGTCCTAGGAGATAAATCAGCGCATGGTAGTCTGCCATCAATCCTGACGTATCGGGGTCATCTTCCACAGTAAAATTCGTATCTACCCAATTGACGAATTGCTGGTACTCGCTTTTGTAATACGTAGCGATCTTGTTGCGAAAATACGGCAGTGTGTCTTGCGTGATATGGATCCGCGGATGCTCGCCAAGGCAGGCGGGGGAAGTATTGTAGGGGGATTTAGCGCAGTCAAAAAAAGACGTGGTTTGGGCAATTTTGAAATCTGTCTCTCCGAGCACTTTCCCCTCGCTCGCCTGCGCAATCGTTTCTGCATTTTGAGGAGCGACGAGCGCGAAACGCTTGACGACATGCGTAACGCCTATTCCGCTTGCAACTCCGACAAGCGCTGAAACAAAAAAGAGCGTAAGGAATCCGAGTAATCGCGTCAGTTGCGGTGATATATTGTGTGTCATAGAGTTTTTTCCGGCTTATTGATCGGACTCACCTATAAAAATACTCTCCTCCTTTGAGAAAAGTATTTTCATGGGTAACAGTGTCGGCGAAAGAGAGGTATCGCGAAAAACCACTTATTGACCTCTAATAGCATAACGCGCATTGACCACAGAGGTTAAGACATCGTTTCCGGTTGCAAATTCCGCGACATTTGTGTCTTCAGCGAGTCCTGGAGTATAGTCAAACGCAAACGAAGTATCCCCCTCGGTTAATGGATGCCATAGAATTGTCGCAAGCGCATGATTCCCTTCAATATAGCCACCCGCCTGCGCCATGAGAGAAAGGTATATGCGTCCATTTTCTGCATCAATCTTTTTCAATGCGACCGTCTCCATGGTATCGGCGACTGCTATATCATCTATGGCGACAAAAAGAGGCTCGTATGTGATAACTATATCAACCCCGGCAATTTTGCGATTCTTTGCCTCAAGCATGATAGTGGTCTGCACATCTCGTGCCTCGCTACCGACAACGGTTTGATTAGGCGTCAATTGCAAAGACGCGTTCTGTATGACGCGAGATTCTTTTGGTTTTTTCCGAAAAATTTTTGCTCTGCTTATAAGAGACGATTGCGCGGTTTGAGAGATTGACGCAAAATTTTGTTCTACCTCCACCAAAAACCCGGATTGAAAATAAAAGAAGCTCGCCGCCGCCGCAACTGCAATGCAGATAATAATGGTATATTTGATTGGATGTGTTAATTTCATATATTTTAATTTTCTTCTCCTTTAGCATTCCAATTCTTATTCATAATTCCCCAGTCCAAACTATTAATGAGACCGTCTTGATTGAAATCGGCATCCTTGTCTCCCGTGCCCCACTTACTGCTCAAAACTGCCCAATCTAAACTGTTAATCACGTCATCGGCGTCTTGTAGATTACCAACTTTAATGTCGGAAACCGCGAGAGGGATTGTCTCTGTCTCGTTAAGATCCACATTCTTCACAATTCTCGTAAGCGTATACGGCGCCTGAATCACTATATCAACTATTTCTTTCAGTACATTGTTAGGTGTGTACTCAATCGCTCCTTGCGCATCCGCGTCCTGTTTCAATTCAACTTTAATTGCTTTGGTTAAAGAATCGCGAATACGCAACCGCACTTGAGCTATATCCTTTCTGTAATTTTTTTCCGGCGCTATGATAATTTTAATTCTACTTACATAACCGGGGTTTGGAACTGGCACTAACCCTTGTCCGGTCTGTACGCGCACTACATTTGCCAGTTCGGACGCATTCCCGACCTCATCGCGTGCCTTGATAGAAATCCAATATGCCGTATTGTTTTGTAAATTGGTTATTGTATAGCTCTCTTGCGCTCCGACGCTCTTTGGTTTTGGTTCATCAGAAATTTGGAGCGCAGAGGCAAACGATGATTCATCTTTAATCTCTGTGATAGAATAACGAATATCATATTCAAAAGCGACTCCTGTATGATTATCATCTCCTACCGCAATCCAGCGTAATGGAATACTAGTTTCCGTAACCTCCTTATCTGGAAAGAGCGTGGTGATTCTCCCAGGAGGCGTAGTGTCAATAGCATCTTCCGGTTTTTTATCATCGCCTATACTGATAATTGCCTGATTAGAAAGCAAACTTTCATTATTGCTCTCATCATAGGTTTTCAGCGCAAAATAATAGGTCGTATTCGCTGTGAGGTTAGAAACAGTAACTTTCTCAATAGAACCAGCTACAGTTGGTTTGGACACTCCATTGATCCCTTGTTGTTGTTGCCAATTTTGATCGGTAATTTGCGCTCCCGAAAAACGAACGTCGTACCGATCTGCCGTGCCTATAATGCCATCGTCTCCAGGGGCGCTCCACACTAATTCAACCACAGATTGGTTCTTTTGTAGCGCGGTTAAATCAGTAACTTGGCCGGGAGCTGTGGTATCTTGCGGCGGCTGATCCGGCGGTCCATTCTGGGGTGAGACACTAATTGAAACCGCATTACTTACCACTTGTTGCATTTGCGCGCCTTGGGTGTCTTGATAATCTACAGAAGCGGTGTTTTGTATCGTCTGGGGAACTGGTTGCTTAGCAAACAATCCTTCTGTCAAATCAGCGGATGCGGTAAACAAAAAAGCCGCTGTAAAGCCGGCGAAAAAACCAAGTATTAAAAACGCTTTCCATGACCGCACCTGCTGGCGCATCATCAGAATGTATCTGTTCTTTAATGTACGCAAAACATCTTCTGTTGTTGTTTCAATTGTTTGGTTCGATTTGGTTGACATGCTTCGTGGGCGAAGAAATCACCATTTTATTTTAATAATCCGCTTACTAATTTGACTAAATCCGCCTTGCTGATAATACCAATTAAATTATTAGTATCATCTACAACCGGCACAGGGTTTACATTTTTAGATCGGAACAGTTCAACAACTTTCGTAACATCCATTGACGGCTTTACCGTAACAACATTTCTTGTCATGATGTCCTTTACGATACCTCTGCTTAATGTCTGATATTCTGTGTTAATCAACTTTTTTGCGCGACGGTCAAAATTCAAACTGCCTAAAATACGAACCAAAGATGGAAGATGAAGGTGAGTATTCTTTAAAATAAAATCTCCTTCAGTGATAATGCCTACGACCTTGGTGCCTTGCACAACAGGCATCCCCGTAAGCGCATGTTGCTCTAATACTGTTGCCGCTTCAGTAATGGGTGTGTCCTCTGTAACGGTAACCAAGTCAGTTGTCATGATATCCTGTGCGATCATAAATGAACCTCCATGAAATTTTTTTACTGTTGCAACATCTATTTTACATCGCATCACTTGCACTGTCAAATCGCTTCACCCTTGGTGGTTTCAAACTTCTAATGCACCGAGTTTGTTAAATACTTCATCTGGAAGGAGTCGTTGCCTACACGCCGCGCCGCAGCCGTCCGTTTGGCTCTTTGTCCTGCCGAGAACGCGCGATATCCGCTCTTCCCACTGTTACGGCTGATTTCCTCTTGACCTTCTTACAACACCCCCTTCAAAATCGCGCCGACCACATACGCCGCCGCCGAGGCAAACATTCCGACAAGAAACATCTCGGCTCCTGCGCGCCACCATGCGTGCTTAGTTACGAAACTGCGCGCCGCGCCAACGGTAAATAAACTTAACCCTGTAATTATGATTGATAGCGCAAATGGACTAATTCCTTGAAGCCGCCCAATAAACAAGTACGACACAAGCGGCATAAATCCCGCAACGACAAACGCGATAAACGTTGCAGCTCCGCTTTTCCACGCTTGGCCGAATGGCTCTTGTATAAGCCCAAGCTCCTCTTTCATCATCACGTCAACCCAACGGTTTTTATCGCTTGTGATAATCGCAACAGCCCGATCCAAGTCCTCGCCGGCAAAACCCTTTTTTGCATAGATGCGGCGGATTTCCTCGCGCTCTTCTTCAGGCAAATTCTCTACCTCCCAACGCTCCATCTCTTTCTCGCGTCTGTAATAATGCTCTTTGGACTTTGATCCCAAATAATTGCTTGCGCCCATTGAAATGCCGTCCGCAATTAAATTGGCAAAGCCCAAAATGAGCACGGTTTTAATTGAAAGCGCGGCGCCCACAACGCCGGAGACAACGGCAAATGTGGTAATAATCCCGTCGTTTGCGCCATAAACAATATCTTTAATATATCTGCCGCCAAAACTCTGATGCAACTTTTCTGAAAGCCCTCGCTTGTGCATTGCTTTAACTTCGGCTATTTTTTGTTGTTCGCTGTTTGTCATATTTTTGAATCGCTGATTGAAGCGCGTTTAAACCCAGCGTCCCGCATTTGATGCGAGACATCGTAAGCGGTATGCCAAGAAGCGCGATGATGTCATCTTCTGATAATTTTAATACTGCATCGCGCGACATCCCTTTTACCTTTTCCGAAAGCATTGACATTGCCGCAATAGAAATCGCGCACCCTCCTGCCTGAAAAGCAATATCAACTATTTTATTATCGCGCAATTTTACAAAAACATCAATCGCGTCCCCGCACAAGGGATTGTCTAAATGATGCGCGCAATCGGCATCTTGTAAAACGCCAGCGTTGCGCGGGTTACTGTAATGGTCTAAAATTTTTTCGCGGTAGAAGCTCATACGCTACACCTCTAAAACCGCGCGTAATTTTTGGTCAACTTGCTCCTGAATATCTAATGGCACTGCGCCAAGCGCGCCGATCACAATCCCAGTATCTAAAGTTGCTATCTTCGCGCATTTAATAACGGAAGATTGCTTCAAGCCGGTGCGGCTAAAACCTGCATTCCCGCTTTGTATAATAATATCGGTCTTTTTGTCGTAATTGACGACTACTGAAGAAATGGCAACAACAATTATATCCTGCCTATAGAAGGATATGACCAATACCGGGCGCAGTTTTATAGCCGTTAAGTCGGTAAACGGAAACGGCACTAATACTATGGCGCTACGTTTAAGTATCTTTTTTGATGTCATCTTCTGAATATATGTCCGGCTCATCATTTAAAAAGTCAAAGGAACCGCCATACTCATTAAGCGCGGTGAGTTCGTTCGCGCGATCGTTTATACTGTCCGGATATTTAATAATTACCGCTTCAATTTTATTTCTTCTTCCAATGCCGATTTGAGTATTGCCATACCGTACTTCGTTGATAAGACTGGATAATTGAGCCCGCGCTTTTGTTGTTGTTACTACTTTCATAATGTACATTTTGTACTTTAGATGACATACATTGTTTTGTCAAACCGCATTGATCGCATGTTATCCGTCCGCGGTCTAAAATCTTTTCGCCATCAACTCCTCCGCTCTTACCGCTCGTTTCAGCACCGCCTCTCGCTCTAAAGGCAACGATGAAGGATCTAATTGTTTGCTGACAAAGTAAGACCTTCCAATTTGTTCCTCACTATACCCCCAATTTTTTACAGAAAAATTTTTCATGTTCTCGTTATCCGTATTGCTAGAAATCACGCAATGCTTCATCTGCAATATGTGTCCGTCCGATGCAAAAATATCTACAATATTTTCATACCGATTATCTCTTCTAAAACTATACTCATATCTCCCAACACGAGTACGGTAAATTTCTTGGCGCGCTTCTGTTTCTTCTGATGTGGTAGTTTCTGCCATCCGTTCCATATTTTTTATCTTTTGTTATGGCTGAAAAGTTGCTTCACATCAGAGAGTCCTTTAATCAACTTATCAATATCCTCCTCACTATTATACACATACACCGACGCCCGCGCTGTTGCCGGAACGCCCAAACGCTCGTGCAATGGCATGGCGCAATGATGCCCGGCGCGAATCGCGATATTGGACTCGTCTAACACTTGCGCCGCGTCGTGCGCGTGCACTCCTTCAAGCGTAAAACTCACACACCCAAGCCGCGGCGCTTGCGGACCTAACACGTTGGTATAGGGCAGGACGCGCAATTTTTCATACGCGTAACTCGTGAGCTCGCTTGTGTAGCGGTGTATCTCTTCAATGCCAATCTGCTCCAAAAATTCAATCGCCGCGCCAAACCCGATGACGCCTGCGATATTCGGGGTGCCTGCTTCAAATTTATAGGGTATATCTGCCCACTCGCTCTGATACTTTTCCACGCGCGAAATCATAGAGCCGCCGTATTGCAATGGCTCAAGCGCTTCAAGCGCCTCTCTACGCCCCCATAAAACCCCAACGCCGGTTGGCCCGCACATTTTGTGGCTGGAAAACACGAGAAAATCGCACCCTAATTCCTGCACATCAACCGGCAGATGTCCGACCGCCTGCGCCCCGTCAACAAGCACAAGCGTGTTCGGATTCAACCGCTTTACCTCTTGAACAATTTTTTTGATCGGATTGATCGTGCCTAAAACATTGGAAATGTATGTAAGCGCGACGATTTTTGTCTTTAAGGTAATAAGTTGCGGCAGTGTTGACACATCTAATAATCCTTCATCAGTGATCGGAATAAATTTTAACCTCTCGTTGATTTTTGATTCGTAATTAGTAATTCTCCTCTGCCACGGCACTAAATTAGAATGATGCTCCATTTCCGTAATGACAATCTCATCATCTGATCCAAGCGAAAACCCATGCGCAACGATATTTACGCTTTCGGTCGCGCCTTTGGTAAACACTATTTCTTGCGCATCTCGCGCGCCAATAAACCGCGCGACTTTTTCACGCGCCGCCTCGTACTCTTTTGTCGCATGCTCCGCCAAACGATAAATGCCCCTGCGCACATTGGCGTTCTCCTCCTTGTAATAACGGCTAATCCGCTCAATCACCACTCTCGGTTTTTGCGTTGTTGCGGCAGAGTCCAAATACACCAATTCGGGATGATGGACAAAAATGGGAAATTGTTTTTTAATCTCGGTAAAATTCATAGAGCAATAACAATTTCTCGTTTTATGCACTCCTGCGCTTCATGCGACAACCCTTCTGCCGCCTCCATCAAAAACCCTTTCACAATCATTTGTTTTGCCTCTGCTTCTGTAAGCCCTCGCGAACAAAGGTAAAAAAGCTGTTCGCTGTCAATCTTACCTGAACTAAACGCGTGCGACGCCTTTACGTCGTCTGCCTCAATTTCTAATTCCGGCTTGCCGTCGCATTTAGCTCCGCGATCTAAAATAAGGACGCGCGCGTCAAGGTACGAGTTTGTCTGTTGCGCGGATTTGTCAATTTTAATAAGCCCGTCATACGACACATAAGCCGTATCTTTCAAGACCATTTTAATTTTGATGTCGCCTTTTGTGTGGGGCGCGCTGTGGAGTAGTGTTGTTTTAAGCGTGAAATGCGCTTTGCCGCTCCCAACAACCACGCCGACAATTCTCCCTTCCGCGCCTTCTTCAAGCTCAAGTATTACCTCTTTTGTAATCTCCCCATCGCCAAACACAGCAAAAATGTATGTTACCCGCGCACCTTTTTCCGCGCGTATAGCAAGAATGGGAGTGTGCTTACCTGAATCATCTGTAATAATGTCCACGACCTCGCGGGTTTCGTTTGCTGGAATGATGATTGAATTATTATTTTTGTGGAATTTTTTGGATAGCATACTTGACAAGAAGAAGAAGTGATAAACTACTTTTGGTTTTAAACCACTAAACGCGCTTTCTGCTTGAAAGGTTTTCCTTCGGCTGGAGGAAATTTCCAAAAAAGCGGAAGGCGCACTTTTTCTCACAAAGGAGGTGAGAACATGTAAAAAAACATCTCTTGCATCACGCCTGCGCGCCGTTGAAATCATCAAATAAATTTTCAACCGCGCGTATGTAAGAGGTGTTTTTTCTTTTTTTTACCCCACGCTCCCCTCCATCTCAAGGGCTATCATACGGTTCATTTCAACCGCGTACTCTAATGGCAACTCCTTAACGAGGGGTTCTATAAAGCCGTTTACGATCATAAGCGCGGCTTCGTCGGCAGTAAGCCCTCGGGACATTAAGTAAAACAACTGCTCCTCGCCGATTTTTGAAACCGTTGCTTCGTGCTCAATGGTCGCGTCATCTTCTTCTATTTTCATCACCGGATAGGTGTCCGAGCGCGAAGCCTGGTCTAAAATTAAGGCATCACACTGCACTTTTGATTTAACGCCGCGCGCGCCTTTGCCAACCCTCAAAAGCCCGCGGTAAGAAGTGCGCCCGCCGCCGTGGGAGACGGACTTTGAAATCACGCGCGATGAAGTATCGCTTGCCAAGTGCACTGCTTTTCCGCCGGCGTCTAAATGCTGTCCCGCGCCTGCGTATGCCATAGAAAGAATATCCGCACGCGCCCCGCGCCCGACCATATACACAGCCGGGTATTTCATTGTAATCTTGCTGTTATGAACTACAATTCCGTTTGCTATAAAATTATGAGTTCCTTCTACCTCCAAATCATATACCTTTTGCTTTTTATCAGGCACAACTTCTCTAATCTTAACAAATTCTATTTGGTTCTCTCGCTTTGAGCATTTGTTTCTTATTATCTCTAGATCCTCTCTGATATTGAGTGTCAAAAAATGAGTTATATACTCTTTTACCTCTTTCCCTTCTGTTAACTTTCTACTCGCAATATACGTGCTGATCTTTAACGGCTTCAAACCGCACGATATCATCACATACTTCATATCTTGAAGAAGCTCTTTATTGCAACTGGTAAATGTCAATTGCCCATATTGAATTCCATCTTTAACCATTTTATGCCGTTCACTGCCATCTGTATCTAAGTATCCTTCTATAAATGCTAACTGTTGCTTATGAGGGAGAGTGTATACCCACTGTGGAACCCGCTTAGTACGGGCACCGCCTCCAAACCCCAAATCGTGGATAAATTGGGCTAATATACTAGATCCGATAGTTAGACAAATCCCCTTATTACGCCAGAAATCTATACCGAACACTTTTTGTAAGTATATCTCTAACTTTTGACGCGCATTATCGTGTGGAGGAACCGCAAAATATACTCTTCGAAGCCGACGTGGAATGCTTTTCACTTTATCGTACTCAAAATACCCATCACCTAAGTATGCGCCGAGAATCCACATAAGCTCTTTATTAGTTTCCGTGGGAATTTGAATGTGATATTTGGCTTGCTTTAGTGGTTTGTATTGAAACTGAATCCGATATGGCGATCCGTCGTCCGGTAAACTATCAGCGACTGCAATATAATCTCCCTCCTGTAAATCCTTCAATGGTCGCCACTTTAGATAGCGGTTACTTCTTCCAACACCTCCGCTCTCCAATGTTAAAAATGGATGGTTGTCAGTTGCAACAATCTCTCGATGATCTATAGTTACCAGGCGATATGTCTCTCTCGTGCCGTTATCTTGAACACCGGCAACTTTCTTCTTCATAGGTATAAGTGTATCAGTGTTAACAGAATAAACTTCATCACCTATTTTCACATCTTTCATATCAACCACGCCTTTTCCATAAACATAAATTTTGCTACTCCCGGCAAGACACCCCATATTAAAATCCACCCATTCAACTACCGCGTCCTCGTGGGCAAACGCGCGTTTGGTTACTAAATTATACACGTCGTTTGACCAGTTCTGCACCGTGGTATACCGGACGCGCGAACCGCGAAGCGCGATAATTTCAACAACCGCTGTATGCAAAGATGATGTCGCGTAAATCGGCGCGCTGCAACCTTCAATATAATGAACAAAAGCGCCTTCATCCACAATAATAAGCGTCCTCTCAAACTGCCCCATATTTTTTGCGTTGATGCGAAAATATGTCTGCAAAGGTTGTTCAACATGAACCCCGGGCGGCACATAAATAAATGAACCGCCCGACCACACGGCGGAATTTAACGCCGCGAATTTGTTGTCGCCGGGCGGGATAACAGTTGCAAAATACTTGCGCACTAATTCCGGATGCTCTTTTAGAGCGGTTTCTACATCGCTAAAAATCACTCCTTGTTTCGCGAGCGACTCGCGCAAATTATGATACACATTCTCGGAATCATACTGCGTGCCCACTCCTGCTAAATACTTTTGTTCAGCCGCAGGGATGCCGAGCTTGTCAAAAGTGGCTTTGATTCTGTCTGGAACTTCATTCCACGAGTGCATAGTGGCCTCGGTTGGCTTAATGTAGTAATAGATATTATTAAAGTCAATCGCGCTTAAATCAGCGCCCCATGACGGCAGAGGCTTTGCAAAAAAAATTTTTAACGCGCGCAAACGAAAATCCCGCATCCACGCGGGCTCGCTTTTGTAGTGCGATATGCTTTCAACAACTTTTTGCGAAAGCCCTTTTGGGGATTTGTAAACCGGGGCTTCTTTATCGTGAAATCCCCATTTATAAGTTGTTGACGCGATTTTTTGTTTATTCATCGTCAAAAATTAGTTGTTGTAAATGATACCGCTCCTCAAACTCCACATATAACGGCCTTTTCTCATCTATAATTTTCAGCGCGCCCGGATAGCGCTTTGACAAATCTGCCAATCGCTCCTCTAGAGAAACTATTCTGTCGTGCACTACGCGCCGATCAGCATAATTTACAATCTGGTCTTCAATCGGGAGATCAAACGAAAACTCCTCAAGCCCATGATGGCGCACTACTTCCGCAAGCCTACCGCCCCATCCCTCTTCCCCAAGAATCGCCGCGCCTTCGTCTGTGTGATGCACGTCTTTTCCTCCTTGAATGCCGCGCAATTTCGCAATGTCATGCAAAAGCGCGCCGCGGTTTACTAATTCCTTATCAACCGCAATCCCCTGCGCTACAAGATGTGCCGCAACCGCGTCCGCAAAGCGCGCAACTGAAAGCGTATGAGCGCGGATATTCTCTGGCATTTTGTATTTGTCCCAAAGATCGCGGCACTTGTGTATGCTTGGCAAATCATTGGCTCTTTCAGTATTACTCTGCATTTTTATTTTTGATCTTTAGAAATTAAACCCGCATAGCCCTTTCTTTCCAATCTTTTTGCAAGCTCACCTCCACCGCTCTCAATAATCCTACCCTCTTTCATCACATGGACAAAATCCGGCTTTATGTAGCGCAAAATGCGTTGATAATGGGTGATTATTAAAACAATAGACTCTTTAGGACGAAACGAGGAAACGCCGCGCGCGACAATTTTTAACGCGTCAATATCAAGTCCGGAATCAGTTTCATCAAGAATTATTAGACGAGGTTGCAACACCGCCATCTGGATAATTTCAGCTTTTTTCTTTTCCCCGCCGGAAAAATCCTCGTTTACGCTCCGCTCCAAAAAACTTGTCTTTACCTGCAATTTTTTCAAGATCGGCGCGATGATATTTTGAAACTCTTCAACAGAAACGCCGCCCTCATCCTCGCCTCTCTTTTTTACCGCTCCGGGAGATAATTTTTTAACAATCTTCTTTTTCCCGAATCTCGCGGAATAAATCGCGCGCAAATAGCTGAACATATTTACGCCCGGCACTTCAATTGGATATTGAAATGCCAAAAAAATGCCGGCGCGAGCGCGTTCTTCCGTAGCTAAACCACCAATACTCTTTTTATTAAACCGCATTGTTCCGCGGGTTACCGTGTACCCGGGATGCCCCATAATCACCTTTGCCAAAGTTGACTTTCCGCTTCCGTTTGGCCCCATTATGGCGTGAATTTCTCCACTTCGCATTTCTAAAGACACCCCGAGCAAAATTTTCTGCGCCTGGCTTCGCGCATACAAATTTTTTACAAAAAAATGTGATTGCATACTTTATGTAATCTACTCCACGAGATGCTTCTCCCCCTCTTTTCTCTCAATGACTTCGTTTTCAATAAGCATTTTTACATAATCAGAAAGCAGAATCATCCCTTCCTCGCGGCCTGTTTTTATGGTATTGGGAATCATCTGGAGTTTATTGTCGCGAATCTGCGTTTTTACAGCGCTTGTGTTGATTAAAAATTCCGCCACCACAACCCGCCCGCCATCGCGTTTTGGGATCAGACGCTGTGAGATAACGCCGACTAAATTTTGCGCGAGTTGACCGCGAATCTGATCCTGACGGTCTCCAGGAAAAACATCAATAATTCTGTTTACGGCCTGATACGTATTGTTCGTGTGAACTGTTGAAAGAACAAGATGCCCTGTTTCTGCGGCCGAAACAGCAAGAGACATAGTATCCTGATCACGCATCTCGCCGACCAAAATGACATCAGGATCCTCGCGAAGAGCGGATCGGAGCGCCTGCGAGAATGAGGCGGAATCCTCTCCATCCCCCACTTCCCGCTGTTTAACAAGGCACTGATTGTTCTCATGAAGATACTCAATCGGATCTTCAAGCGTAATAATATGCTCTGTTCTTTTTGAATTGATATATCCGATCATCGCCGCAAGTGTTGTTGATTTTCCGCATCCTGTAGGACCAGTTATTAAAATCAATCCATAAGGCGCTTCAACTAGTTGTTTTAAGGTTTCTCCGTACGGCGGAAGAAGTCCAAGTGATTCAATAGTCGGAATCTCTTCCGGGATCACGCGCATCGCAACGTTCAATCCGCGCCGTTCGCGATATATATTCACGCGAAATCTAGTTTTTGCATGAGAAAAGGCGATGTCTACCTCACGCCCTCCAATCGCGCTCGTAAACGCTGATTCCCCAAAAAATTCGCGAATGTTCTTCTCCATTATCTCTTTCGTAGCGATCTGGAGTTTGGAAAGATATGTAATCCGCCCATCAACGCGTATAACAGGCGCGTAACCGACGCCGATATGAATGTCGGAACAATTATTTTTCCGCGCTTCTTCAATAATATGATGAAAAAAGTTGTCCATATTTATTAAGTTAGCCAAAAACCAAAATTTTATCTGAAGTCTCAACCATTTTGAGCAGATCAGACATTGTAGAAACGGGGCATGCTTTGTTTTCTTTTTTGCCCCGCACCTTGAGACAGGTGCCGCAAGCGTAAATTTCGCCCTTCAGCTCTTTGAACTCCGCTACTTTCGCCGCTATGTCAAAATCCTTTGTGTCGGAAATAGTATCAAGCTCCGACCCTTCGTTCATCAAAAAAATTTCTACCTGATAACCAGCTTTGAGCGCTGTGATTCCGAGGCGGAATGTATTCCACGCATGTTCGGGTTTATTTGATTGTAAAATAATGCCGAGTTTCATAAAAATGACAATTTCAAGTTTTTCCCTGTCTGCCGACAGGCAGGTTTTGCGGTTTTGAGCGGTGCGACTACGTAATACATTTGGTGCCCTCAGCAGGAATCGAACCTGCATCACGAGATCCGCAATCTCGAGTTTTATCCATTAAACTATGAGGACAGACGCTTACAATTTTGCAAATCGTCCGATAACTTCGCTCATTGGCTCGTCCTCTTTTTCAAGGTCTTCAAAAAGAAAATCAAGCAGTATTTCGCGAATTTTAACCGGATTTTGATTTTTAAGCGGAACCATGACACGCGGCGCGAGCGATCGCTTAAAAGCAAGGTATAATTTTTTGACATCCGGCGGATCATAAATAATCCAAAAACGATCTATGTCTTTGTATTGATACTCTCTCCTCCCGATCCGAACGCCTTTTGTGGTGATCAAAAATTTCACGATGTTCGGATCTGATGTTGCCCGGAGATACACAATCGCGGAAAAAAGAACTATGATCAAGGCAAAAAGATAATTAAACGTGAAAATCGCCCATACGAAAAGCGCGAATCCGAGAACTCCTGCCGCGATATACCATGCAAGGCTTCGTTCATGTTTTTCATATTCTGAAACGCTCCATGAAGCGAGAATTTTACCAAATTTTTGCGGCATAAGCGTAAATCAAGCTATTTAAGTCTCGCATGCACTTTATCAAAATACGGAAAACATGTAAAGCTAGGCGTAAAAAAACAAAAAACGTTTGACATATTGCATTCTGTATGGTTTGATAATTTATTGTTCATTATGAAAATTTCTCCCGCGCGAAAAATCACTCTTGCATTTCTCGCTATTTTTACTCTAGGGCTCATAGTGTACGGCGCTCTGCGCCAGCAAAAAAAACGCCTTCCAGAATTCATTCAAGCCGAGAGGCGGAATGTGTCGGAAATTGTGTCTGCAACCGGAAAAGTAGTCGCAGAAAATTATGTATCTTTAGCATTTGAACGCGGAGGAAAAGTGGTAGAACATCAATTGAAAGTAGGCGACAAAATAAAACACGGCGATATTCTGGCCAAGCTGGATGAGCAGGAGTTATCCCAAAAAGTCAAAGAACAAGAGGCAAGCCGTCTCTCTGCGCTCGGAGCAGAAGAGCAGGCTCTTGCCGCGCTCGCGCGGGAAAAAACGCGGCTTTCCGAAATACTGCGCGGAGCTCGCAAGGAGGAACTAGAACTCGCGCAGATAAAATTGCGCGGAGCCAAGGAAGATCTTGACAACGCGGAACTCTCTTTAAGCGCACTGCAAAATCAGCGCTTAAACGATGAGGCTAAGGCGGAGGAGGAAAAAAAAGACGCGCGAATAAACTTAAAAACAGTGGAAGAAAAAGCAAACATTGATCTTCAAAATTTTTATGATGACACAAATGACATTTCCGCAAACGCATACACTCTCGCAAACGACGCGATTCGGAACCAAATAGATGCTTTGTTTAGCGACGACGCCTCTGGGAATCCGCATCTAACATTCGGGACGTCAGATACACAGTTGAGAGCTTCTGTTGAAAACGAACGCGCGAAAGCTGAAATAACTCTTAATGAGATGAAGCTAGATCTTTTAATAAACGCTAACTCTGAAGAAACATCAAAAGAGCTGATTGAAAAAATGAAAACGCATCTTTCAGAGATACTCTCATTCTTGCGGGATCTATATCGCGCCACAGATGAAGCGGCAAGTATCTCGGATGCGACGATTCTTTCGTATCAAACAAGCGTGAATACCGCAACGACAAACATCAATACAGCAATTGCAAATAATAACAATCATGCCCAGTCAATCTCTGTTCAAAAAGCTGTGAACTCTCAAGCGATTACAACAGCGCAAACTCGTCTTAATAGCGCTATTGCCTCGCAAAAAACCACTTCTGCCGGGTATGATTCCAAAATCTCTACTGGAGAAGGAGCTTTGCAGAGCGCAAAAATCAAAGTTGAAATCGCGAGTGAAGAACTGCGGTTAAAACAAGCGGGCGCAACTGCTGAAGAAATACAATCGCAGATGGCGCGGGTAAAGGAGCAGGAGGCCGCGGTTTCCTCGGCTCGCGCGCGAACACTATCCGAAGACGCCTCTACCGCAGGCGCTAAGGCAGAACTTCAAAAAATGACTCTTGTTTCGCCGATTGACGGCATTATCACATCTGACGCGATTGAAATCGGGGAAATCGCCGCTCCAAATACGACGATTATAACAATTATCGGCAATACTCCATACCAAATTGAAGTGTTCATTCCGGAAATTGACATCGTAAAACTTGAGCTCGGAGACGCGTCAGAAATCACGCTTGACGCATACGGAGATGATCTTAAACTCATCGCTAAAATTATTATGATTGAACCTGCGGAAACACTGATTGAAGGCGTTGCAACATACAAAATAAAACTTGCTTTTGAAAATTCAGACGAGCGCGTTAAGCCCGGGATGACCGCAAACATTGAAATAATTACAGACAAACGCGAGAACGTCATTGCAATTCCGGCGCGGCTTGTCGTCAATGAAAATACAGATAGATACGTTAAAATCGCGGATCAAAGCGGCGCAGTTCTAAAACGCGATGTTGTTATAGGACTCCTGGGATCAGACGGATATGTGGAGATTAAAGAAGGACTGCAAGAGGATGAACAAGTGGTGATTATGAATGAGTAAAACTATGCTCATCTCCTGCTCAAATATCACCAAAATCTATCACACTGATTCTATTGAAACACCAGTATTAAAAGGTGTTTCATTTTTGATTGAAAAAGGAGAATTTGTTGCGATTATGGGGCCGTCCGGAAGCGGAAAATCAACACTGCTACATATTCTCGGATTTCTGGATCGCGAGACAAGCGGCGAGTATAAGTTTGACGGGCGGTCTATCGGCTCATACAGCGAAGACGAAGCGGCGCGGATGAGAAACAGTAAAATGGGATTTGTGTTTCAAGCGTTTAATCTTCTCCCAAAAACAAGTGTTCTTAATAATGTAATGCTCCCGCTTTTTTACTCGCAATCTCCGGAACGAGAGTGGGAAAATCGCGCAAAATCTGCGATTTTAGCAGTCGGACTTCTACATCGGTCCGATCACGAACCGTCTCAATTATCCGGCGGCGAAAAACAACGCGCCGCGATCGCAAGAGCTCTCATCAATAACCCGGAGGTAATTTTTGCAGACGAACCGACCGGCAACCTGGATACAAAATCAGGCGAGGTTATTATGGACATTCTCTCTCGGCTCAATAAAGAGCAGGGGCACACAATAATTCTCATCACGCATGAAAAGGATATTGCCTCATACGCAAGGCGCATTATCACAATGAAAGACGGATTCATTAAATCAGATAATTTGTCATGACAATAAAACACTCATTCCAGACCGCGTTCACGGCGCTCCGCACAAACCGCCTCCGTTCTCTGCTCACAATTTTGGGAATTGTGATCGGTATAACAGCTATTATCCTTATAATGTCAATCGGGCGTGGCGCAAACAAACTCATTCTTTCGCAAGTGCAGGGGCTTGGATCTCGCACTATTTTTATTGTTCCGGGCAAAGACTCGCAGGGGCCAGGCATGTCCGCTCTTTTTGTTGATTCACTGAAAGAACGCGAACTTTCAGCAATTATGAGTAAAACAAATGTCCCGACTCTTCTTGACGCGACGCCGATTGTGAGCGTCCCGGGAGTGATTTCATACCGCGGCGACACATTTCAAGCCGCGACAATGGGCGCCTCTCCCTTACTGCTTGAAATTCTTGATATTTATCCTGCAAGCGGGGCGCCATTTTCTGATTACGATATCCGCCAAAAAACGAATGTCGCGCTGATCGGACATAATGTTGAAGCAACATTATTTGGCGCATCATCGGCGATAAATCAAAAAATTATCATTCATGGAAAATCATTTCGGGTCATCGGAGTTTTTCCGGAAAAAGGGCGCGTTGGGCTTTTGAATGTGGATGATCTTGCGCTAATTCCGTATACGACAGCGCAAAAATATCTTGTGGGGAAAAAATATTATGACCAAATTTTTGCCCGCGCAGTAAGCGAAAACACAGTTCTGCGGACAAAACGCGATATTGCACTCACACTTCGCGAACTTCACGAGATTAGAGACGAGGACAAAGACGATTTTCATATTCATACGCAAGCAGATATTGCGGAACGCGTATCTATAATAACAGACGTGATGACGGCTCTTCTGCTTTCAGTTGCCGCGATTTCGCTTATCGTAGGCGGAATCGGAATTATGAATATTATGCTTGTTTCAGTAACAGAACGCACGCGCGAGATCGGCCTCCGAAAGGCGCTCGGCGCAACAAACCGCGATATCAGACGACAATTTTTGATTGAGGCAATAGGGCTCACGCTTTTGGGCGGCATTGTCGGAATTATATTCGGCGCGCTATTTTCCGTAACCGTCGCGGTCGGGATTACAAAGGTTCTGAAAATAGAGTGGCAATTTTCACTCCCGCTTTCCGCCGCGCTTGTAGGAATTATAGTATCAACAGTCATCGGAGTTATTTTTGGCCTTTACCCGGCAAGCCGCGCCGCGAAAAAAAGCCCGATTGAGGCGCTCCGGTATGAATAGTTGCGTTATTCCGGTAATTTTTGTATCTTTTGTGAAGATAACACTCGTAATTACACCTATCGGAGAGGTGGCTGAGCGGTCGAAAGCAACGCACTGCTAATGCGTTAAGGGGGCAACTCCTTCCAGGGTTCGAATCCCTGCCTCTCCGCCAGTTGGAATTTTGCAAGAAAGAAAGCTCAACTGGCGGTGTGTTAAGGACAAAAGAAATTTTTTCATTAATTTTATGAACCAAAAAAGATTTTCAAATACACTAGTCATCATTTTAGCTCTTGTCATAATCGCTGGCGTTGTTGGATATTTTATATTTTTCCAAAAACAAGAGATTCCGCCTACAGTTACAAATACTCCGATCCCCAGCACTTCCCAAAATACAGAACCACCAGCTACTTCTGTATCGGAAACTCCATCTCTCTCGGCAGATAAGAAAAGTGTTGTCGTGGATAGCAAGATTTGGCTATCCATTGATAACGACACAATTTTTAATTGGTTCAAAATCGAAAGCCAGTTATGTGATGGATACAATCTAACTAGCACTTCTGACCGCAAGATGTTTTGCGAAAACAAAACATCTTTCAAGAACCAAACGAGATTTGCTTCTATCGTTGTTTCTCCCGATAAAATGAAAATTGGTTTTACCATAGAAAGTGATACGTTGTCTCCTGATAAAGTTGCTGGCATTTTTTTACGCTCGACTAATAAAGTTCAAATTTTGACCAGTTACTATTTGGGAAATGAATTTATTAGCTTTTCCCCGAATGGGACAAATTTTGCTTATCGGGACGGTTGCTGGGAAACAATTTGTGCCTTCTACATTAAAAATTCTGAAACATTGGCAGATAAGATAAATTTTATTCCTCCGGAAGTTGACATGAGAGGAAACTATGAATTTGTAAGGTGGATTTCTGACAATCAAGCAGAATACAAATTGGGCAATGAATTAAAGCGAGCATCGTTTTAGTTCTGAATTTTCCGCCAAAGAAAAACTTGAAATTCTTAATGTTCGCGGCGGAGCCGCTCGGATTTCTGCCAACCACCGAAAGAGTTGCAAGCAGATTGGAGTAGAATTGTATACGCGAATAGTTTGCAACATCAAAAATTCCCCCATTTATGAGGGAATTTTAATTTGAGATGAGTTAAAAAAATTCTGGAGCGGGTGAGCGGAATCGAACCGCCGTCACTACCTTGGCAAGGTAGTATAATAACCGTTATACGACACCCGCAAAAGTGCTGGCATTGTAACAAAAGAGTACGGCATTTGCAAGAGTTGTGCGGGTAAAGTATTGTTGCGTTTTTTTGAGAGTGGTATAATTAAAAAAGTTAAAATCTTTTCCACATGAAAGTGCTTATGTTTGGCTGGGAATTTCCTCCGCACAACAGTGGAGGACTTGGAGTTGCATCTGCCAAGCTCGCTTATGCTCTCACAGCAGAGGGAATAGAAGTTGTGTTTGTTTTGCCGCGCAGAATCGGGATTGAAAAAGGGCCGTTCAAAATTCTTTTTGCAGATGAAACGCCTGTTACATTTTATGAAGCGCAAGCATTGTCCTCCGGATATGTAAGTTCAGAGCAGTATAAAGAACGCCGCGCGCTTTTGCGTGACGCGCAATACGGGATAACGCTCTTTGACGAAGTGATGCGTTATGCGATCCGCGCGAAAAGTATCGCAAAACTGGAGAGATGCGATGTCGTTCACGCTCACGATTGGCTGTCGTTTGGAGCTGGAATCACCGCAAAGCGCGTATCAAAACGCCCTCTGGTTGCTCACATGCACGCGACTGAATTTGACAGAACAGGCGGATCCAACATTAACGAAGAGGTGTATATGCGCGAAAAAAAAGGCATGGAGTCAGCGGATCGGGTTGTTGCTGTGAGTTCGCTTACAAAACGCATGATAGTTGATCGCTATGGAATAGCTGAAGACGCAGTTGATGTCGTTTATAATGCCGCTGATACGCACGCCGATCGTCATGAGACTCCAGATCCAGTATTGCAATTTAAGAATGCGACAGGCAAAAAGATGGTGCTGTTTGTCGGGCGATTTACTTTACAAAAAGGGCCTGATTATTTTTTGCGCGCGGCGGATCTTGTCCTCAAGCACGATAAAAATGTGTTTTTTGTTATGGCTGGTTCAGGCGACATGGAGCCGCAGATCATACGGCTTGCCGCGGAATTGGGTATTTCAGGAAGCCTATTTTTCTCCGGGTTTGTGCGCGGTGAAGAGCTGTGCTCGCTCTATAGGGCGGCAGACGTTTTTGTCATGCCATCGGTGTCTGAACCGTTTGGCATCACAACCCTTGAATCGCTTTCTCACGGAACTCCGGTCATTATATCAAAACAATCAGGAGTTTCTGAAGTTTTGAACCATGCTCTTAAGGTTGATTTTTGGGATGTTGAAGAGACAGCGAATAAAATTATAAGCGTTCTTCGGCACAAATCCTTGCAGGACACTCTTGAGGAACACGGCAGACGCGAAGCCGCGAAATACACTTGGCGCGACGCGGCGGCAAAAATAATCGGGATTTATGAACGACTGCTGGGCCGCCATCGCCTTTTTTACTAATGTTAACTACTCGCTAATCTATGCCCTCTGTTTGTTTTTACTTTCAAGTTCATCAGCCATTTCGCGTTAAACGCTATCGCATTTTTGATATCGGACAGGACCACGAGTATTTTAACGATTGCGGGAACGGCAACCTGAATAACCGCCGCATTATTGAAAAAGTGGCGCGGAAATGCTACCTGCCGACAAACGCGCTGATTTTTGACTTACTGCGCGAGCATCCGGAGTTCAAGGTAAGTTTTTCGCTTTCAGGCGTCGTGCTTGATCAGTTTGAACAATGCGCGCCGGAAGTTATCGCGTCATTTCAGAAACTTATTTCAACAGGAAGAGTTGAACTCCTGTCCGAAACGTACTATCACTCGCTCGCATTTTTATATTCCCGCGATGAATTTGAAGAGCAGGTCTCGGCGCATCGCTTGAAGGTTAAAAAATTATTTGCGTTCACCCCGCGCGTGTTTAGGAATACAGAACTTATCTACAACAACGATCTTGCGAAAATGGCCGAAGAAATGGGTTATGTCGGAATTCTTGCTGAAGGCGCGGATCATATTTTAGGATGGCGAAGCCCGAATTTTATGTACAGACCGGCGGGCTGTTCCAAAATCAAACTGCTTCTCAAAAATTATCGGCTTTCAGACGACATCGCGTTTCGTTTTTCAGAACGATCGTGGAGGGATTTTCCTCTCACCGCAGACAAGTTCGCGCAATGGATCTCATCTCATAACGGCAACGGAGAGCTGATAAATCTCTTTATGGATTACGAGACATTCGGCGAACATCAATGGGAAGACACGGGCATATTTAATTTTTTGCGCGCATTGCCGGGCGAAATTTTGAAACATCCGGATAACGATTTTGTAACTCCAAGCGAAGCGATTGCGCGATACGATGCGCGCGATGTTATTGACATTCCGAATTTCGTTTCATGGGCGGACGTTGAGCGGGACCTTTCAGCATGGCTTTCCAATTCTATTCAGCACGACGCGGCGCATACACTATATTCTCTGCGGGAACGCGTTTTGGATACTAAAGACGCGCTATTGATTGAAAATTGGCGGCGGCTCCAGACGTCCGATCATTTCTATTATATGTGCACAAAATGGTTTGCTGACGGCGACGTGCACAAGTATTTTAACCCGTACGAATCGCCTTATGACGCGTTCATATCTTTCATGAATGCGCTCCATGATGTACAATTGCGGATAGGATTGAAGAATAAAAAAATATAAAGGTCGGGGGCCGCATAAATTTATTATTTATACCCATGCTGAAACAAGCAATAGCAATCATTCGTCCGAAAAAAAATCTTACAAGCGCAGGAGCGGATTCGCTTTTCTGGCTGTACGACGGGCAGGCTGTTAAGGATTTGAAGGAGTTAAAAGATGCGCTGAAAAAAGCGTCAAATGATCAGTTCGCGCATCACGTAAACGCAGAAAAAAACGACTTCGCGTGTTGGACTGAAGAGGTTTTGCGCGATCGCAATCTCGCAGTGAAACTCCGCCAGTGCAAAACGCGACTTTCAACAGTTCGCGCCATTGAGACTCATCTGCAAAAAAATTACGCCATTTAGTTTTTGAAGTTGTAACTCGCTAAACACATGTCCCGCTCTCTAGTTTTAGGAAACGGAGGAATTTTAGTATGCGCTGACCGTTTTGGCCAAGTGCGCGATTTTTATTTTCCCTATGTCGGGCTTGAAAATCAAATTCCGGCCCAAGGCGTGCATAAAATTGGCGTATGGGCTGACGGACAATTCAGCTGGCTTGACTCCGGAAACTGGAATATCGCGATTGACACAAAAGAAGACTCGCTTTCAGGAAGCGTTCGCGCTTCGCATAAAGAACTGGAATTAGAACTCTCATTTCACGACGTTGTCTATAACGAAAAAAACATCTTCCTGCGGCGCATCGCTATCAGTAATCGCGCGATGAAAAAACGGGAGATACGGCTTTTTCTCTATCATCAATTTGAACTTTACGAATCCCACCGCGGCGACACCGGATTTTATGATCCGCGCGAACAGGTGATTGTGCACTACAAAGGACGCCGCGCTATTCTTATAAACGCAAAAACAGAAAATAGTCAGATGAGCGATTATGCAATAGGAATTTTCGGCATTGAGGGCAGAGAAGGCACATACAAAGACGCCGAGGATGGGGAACTTTCAAAGAATGCGATAGAGCATGGGCGCGTTGATTCGGTCGTCAGCATCAGAGCGGATGTTCCTGGAGGGAAAACCGCCACAGCGGATTATTGGATTACGGTTGCAAAATCTATCGCAGAAGCATATGAGCTAAATCGGTATGTCTTAACCAAAACGCCCGCGCATCTCATTAAAACAACTGAAGATTTCTGGCGCGCGTGGATTACTAAGTGGAAATTTACGTTTATGGGACTTGAAGAGCCTGTCGTTAGGCTTTTTAGAAAGTCACTTTTGATTATCCGTTCGCATGTTGATAACAATGGCGCGATTATCGCATCCGGAGATGCAGAGATGTTGCAGTACGGACGCGATACTTACAGTTATATGTGGCCGCGGGACGGCGCGATTTCAGCGCTGGCTCTGGACAAAGCGGGTGATTACAACGTGGCAAAACGGTTTTTTGAATTTTGCAACCGCATAATTACCAGGGAGGGATACTTCCTGCATAAATATCGGCCAGACGCGTCGCTTGGGAGTTCATGGCATCCGTGGGTGCGGGGAGAACATCCGGAATTGCCTATCCAGGAAGACGGAACCGCACTTGTGCTCATTGCGCTTTTTCAGCATTACGAACTCTCTCGGGATTTAGAGTTTATTGAAAGTGTTTATAATACTCTTATCAAACGGGCGGCGGATTTTATGGTTTCCTATCGCGATGAAACAACCGGCCTTCCGCGCCCGAGCTATGATTTATGGGAAGAGAAATTCGGCGTGCATACATTTACGTCCTCTGCAGTGTATGGCGCGCTTTCCGCATCCGCAAAGTTCGCCGGGATTTTAGGAAAAGACGAGCATGCGCGTGTGTATAATTCAGCGGCTCTCCGCATGCGCGCCGGTATCATTGAGCATCTTTATAACAAAGAACGACGGTATTTCTACCGGACGATTTCTGTTGATGACAATGGAGTGATCATAGGCCGAGACGGAACAATTGATGCTTCCGGCGTGTACGGAGTGGTGAATTTCGGCGTGCTTTCCCCGCATGATCCGCTTGTTGCTGAAGCGATCGGCGTTCTTGAGGAAAAACTTTGCTGTCACACACATGTAGGCGGGCTCCCGCGCTATGAAGGAGACGAGTATTACAGAGCGTCGCCTGCCTCTCCGCCAAATCCGTGGTTTATTACAACTCTATGGCTTGCGCAAATTTACACTACCATCGCTGAAAATGAGCGGGATTTGGATCGCGTAAAACAGTGGCTTAATTGGTGCGCGAAACACGCGCTTCAAACAGGCATTCTTTCCGAGCAGATTCATCCTTATTCAGGAAAACAACTTTCCGCCGCGCCTTTAACTTGGAGCCATTCGGAATTTGTTATTACTGTGATCAAGTATCTGGAGAAACTAGAGAGCCTTGGGATTTGTAAGCAGTGCACGATACGGTGAATCGGAAACAATAAGTGAACTTTTATACTGCTCTGCCATATAAGGCGGAATGCGGGCGATTTTTGTTGAAAGCCCAAACTCTTTAATTTTTACCGGCAATTCGCGGACAAACAACTCCTGGTCGTAGCCAAGCGCAATGATGTCCGGCGCGATTTTCTTTACCGATTCGTACGGATCGCGTTCGTCTCCGAGTATTGCCTCGTCCACAAACTTGAAAGACGCGACGCGCGTTCTGCGTTCCTCTGCGGTTTTCCGCAATTTCCGTCCGCGCAATTCTTCAGCGCGATTTTGGCGCGCAACAACAACTAAAAGCCTCTCACCCAGTTTTTTTGCTTCGCGAAGATAATGTTCATGACCTTTATGTAAAATTTCAAATGTTCCTGTTGCCATGACGGTCCGGAATGTAATCAAGTGCGATTGCCAATTCTCTGGCGAAATATCTTGCAAGGCAGTTGATTCTTCCAGAGTAAAATTCCCGATCGCAACGCGCGTTAACTCTTCAATGTACGCTCCGCATCCTAGTTTTTGACCAATATCATGGGCAAGAGAACGGATATATGTTCCTGATGAACAGTGAATTTCTAAAGCGAATAGTTCGTGGCCTGTGGCGAGTAATTTTATATCGTAAATTTCAATCTCTTGCGGTTTTAGCAAAACTTCAGTCCCAGCGCGAGCAAACTCGTACGCCTTTTTGCCTTTAATTTTTTTTGCCGAATACTGCGGCGGGATTTGCTTTTCTTTTCCAATAAATGAATTCAGCACGCTATGAATTCGCGATTCATAATTAGTAATTGGTACTCCGTAATCAGTGATTTCCCCGGTTCTATCATACGTATTGCTCACCGCTCCCAACTTCAAAATCGCCCTGTATCGCTTATCAAGCCCAACAAACTTTCCCAAATTTCGCGTGGCTTCGCGCCCTACTCCGACTAATAAAAGACCCCTCGCAAAAGGGTCAATGGTTCCCGCGTGTCCAATTCTACGTTCTCCTGTGATGCCACGCAATTTATCTATCACATCGTGCGAAGTCGGTCCCGGTGGTTTGTTGATTAAAAGATAACCTTTACTCATACCCTTCTAAACTAACGCTCACTAATCGCGACACGCCATCGTCATCCATAGTAACGCCGTAAAGAGAGTCGGCAACCTCCATTGTTGTGCGGTTGTGAGTGATGATAATAAATTGCGTGCGGGCGGATAATTTTTGAATGATATCCGCGAGCCGTTTTGAATTCGCCTCGTCAAGCGCCGCGTCTATCTCGTCCAAGATCACAAACGGCGGCGGGTTCGAAGATATAATAGCGCATAGAAGCGCAACCGCAACAAGCGACCTCTCGCCTCCTGAAAGCGCTCCGGTATGTTTTATTTTTTTACCCGGCGGATGAGCGGTGATTTCAACTCCGTCGCGTTCAACGATATTTCCTTCATCGTTCTCTTTTTGTATCGTAATTTCTGAAAGTTCTCCGTTGCCGCCTGAAAATAATTCATTAATATACGCGCCGAAAGCGAGGTTCAAATTATGAAATTTCTCTGCAAACTGCGTTTTAATTTCGCGCTCAAGTTCAAGGCTGATTTTTTCAAGCGAAGCGACGGCAGAATCCAAGTCCGACGATTGCGCGGTTAAAAAATCAAATCTTTCCTTTACCTCTTTGTATTCCGCAAGCACATCCTCCGGAACCTCGCCAATTAAAGCCGCGTCATGCTCCAATAGGCGCAGATCCGCCTTAAGCGCGCGGAGATCGTTTGGATTTTGAATAGTATCTTTTGTATTAGAAATCGTCTCTGCCAGTGCCTCGCCTACTTTCTCAACCATCTCGCGCACGGCCTCCTCGCGTTTTGTTTCAATGCGCACGATGTCAATTTTCACTGCCTGGAGCAAATCGGACACATGGCTTTTCTGCTCCTCTGCGCCGCGATACGACTTCTGCAATTCCACTAACTTCAAACGCCCGGAATCCATCTCGCGCGTTAACTCCCGGCGTTCATCTTCATATTTTTTGATTCCCGCATCAATTTCCGCAAGTTCTATTTTTCGCTCGGAAATAACGAGTTCAACATCTTTTAATAACTGTTCTGTAACGCCAAACTCGCTTTTCTGCAATTTCAATTTCACATCCTCATATTCGGAGCGGCTTCTCCTCTCGCCGACGGTTATCATTCCGCGTTTTTCCTCAAGAACCTTGAGTTCAATTCTCACCTCGTCATGAGCCGCTTTTTGTTCGCGATACAATTCTTCCCGTTCAGAAATTGAACTTGCGATGTCATCGCGGCGCAATTGTTCTATAAACTCGCGCAATTCTTTTTTGACGCGCGCGGAGTCTGTGAATTCAACGATTTCCTCAAGTTTCTCAATCACCACTAACTTGGAAAACGTCTGGTGATTCTTCAACCCCAAAATGGTCTGCGCGATTTTTGAAATCTCCTTTTCGCCCGCGACAAAACGCGCGGTTATTTGAGTAATTGACGCTTCAAGTTCATAGCTCTCTTTGCGGATAGCTGTAAGTAGTTCTTCAAGCTCTTGCGCGCGTCTGCGAAGAAATGCGATATCAAATTTTCCCTCGCCCAAAAGACGCTCGCGCGCGCTATGCTGAACTTCACGCAAACTCTCGCGCGCGAGGTCGCGCTCGCAGGACAGACGCGATATTTCCGACATAATGCGCGCGTCTTTCTCTCCATGCGAAAAATCGCTTGTTGCCCGCTCAATCTCTGATTCCAAATTCAGCGCAGAGGTTTCCGCTTTTTTGAATTCTTTTTCTAATTGTTGCAAATCGTGATGTTTTCGAGCTAGCTCCGCGTCAAATTCAAAGAGGAGTCCGCGATAATAGATTCTGTATTTTTTTGAAAGATCGTCCATAATATTTTTCCGCCTCGCATACTCTCCGGCTTGTTTTTCAAGATAGGATTTCCTCGGGCCCAGCTCTTTTAGAAGCGCGTTTGTTTGCGAAATTCTCTCGCGCGATGAGGATAGTTTCAGCCGCGCTTTGTGAAGTTTAATCTGATATTTTTTAACGCCGGTCGCTTCATAAAAAAAATCCATTCTATCCGCAGGCGAACGGCGCAGAACCTCGTCAATCTGCCCCTGACCGATAACAGCGTAATTGCGCTCTCCGACATTTCGCTCTGCAAGAAACAGTTGAATATCCAAAAGACGCGCAGAGCGCTTTTGCAGTTCGTACGAGGATTCGCCGTTTATGTAGATTTTACGGCGAATTTCAATTTCCGGAGAGTCAATGTTTCCTTTATTATCGTTTTCGTCTCTCAAAAATCGTATAGTAACAGCGGCGCGGGAAAGTTTGTGCTGTTTTGCCGATCCGCCAAAGATAACATCAGTCTGGTCTTCGCTCCTGACGGCTTTCAGGCTCTGCTCGCCCAAAACCCACCGGAATGCGTCAGCAACATTGGATTTTCCGCTTCCGTTTGGGCCGACGATTGCGGTTATGGACTTTGGAAATGTAAGAGTCGTTTCAGCGCGAAACGATTTGAAACCATCAAGTTGTATAGATGATATGCGCATGAATACAGCTCAAAATTTAAAATATCGCCCCAACACAGCGTCTTTCTTAAATTTTTCCATATTTTTCTTCACTTGTCTGTAAAACGACGGATAATGGATTCGGTTGATCCATCTGCCGCGATATTTTTGGCGATAGGGCTTTTTCTCGTGATGGGCGAATTCGTGCGCAATGACCGCGAGAATCGCAGACATTTTTTTTGGTTTGCGAAGGCGGGCAGTGTAAATGTCAACTGTAACGATTTTTGTTTTGAGATTAGTGTGCCCGAGCCTGTATGCGCGTTTTATGTCTGCAACAGCGGATTTTCTCCCGAGCATAGGGCGGAATGTGAAGTCTCTAAGTTTGAGAACTTCGGAGGCGTGATTGAAAGCGAACAAGATTTCCTTTTCCTGATCGTGTGGCATAAAAAGTTAGTCAAAGTATTTTGTAGAGCAATTCAACAACTGACAGCACCGTTATATTTGGCAACTTCTCTGCAAGCGGGATCGTGTCCGTCACTACGATTTCAGCAAAATCAGCTGATTCTAATCGTCCGTAGGCTTGGCCTGAAAATACCGCATGCGTTGCGGCAACGTATACATCTTTGCGCGCGCCGAGGGCAATAACCTCATTTTTTGCAGAGCAAATAGAGCCGCCGGTATCAATCATATCGTCAAACAAAATAACGGTTTTATTTTTTACGTCTCCGACAAGATGCGTGTGTGAAACTTTATGATGCGCCGGGCGGGTTTTGTGGAGAATCGCCATTGGGGAGGCAAAAACGCGAGTCAAACGGTCAGCGAGTTTCGCGGCTCCTGTGTCCGGAACAACGATTACAGGATCAGGTAATTGTTTTTTCTGAAAATAGTCCGCAAACAACTGATAGCAGTGGAGATTATCAACCGGGGTCGTAAAAAACCCCTCAATCTGATCAGAGTGAAGATCAAAAGTGATAATGTTTGTTACGCCGGAGGCAACAAGAAGTTTTGCAACAAGTTGCGCTGAAATCGGCTCGCCTAAACTCGCTCTGCGATCTTGGCGCGCATATCCAAAATGCGGAATAATCGCGGTAATGCGCTCCGCGTCATGACGGCGCAGTGCATCTGCTAGAAGGTATGTCTCCATGAGATCATCGTTTGCGCTCTTTGTAATCGTCTGCACAATAAAACACTCCGTGCCTCGCACGTGTTCAAGTATTTTTACATACGTCTCGCCGCAGGAAAATTTTTTGATCTCGCATTTTCCAAGAGTAAATTTGTAGCGCTTTGCGATTGATTCCGCAAGCGATGAATGCGAGGTACCGGGGAAAAGCAGGGACATAAATAGAAAGTTAAAAGTTATTTGTCTTTGGTGGTGTGGTATTTCATACACGCGCTAAAAGTTCAAAATACCGTTCTCTGGTTATCCCGGCAGTTCGCATATTATTCTTGATAATAAAAACCGGCACCTCTTTATATATCGGGATAACGATCGCCCGAGAGATGCCGCGCTTTACATAAATAAGATGATCCCCGCTTTGCCTGTCAAACACGAAACCTTCTAACTCAAAAATTTTCTGTAATTTCACGTAAGGAACAGGAGTAATTTTAGGCATACTGAAGCGGAATCATAGTATCTTCAAACATGAAAAATTTTGGAGCATGTAATTGATGATTACCTGTTTCGCCAACACTATACCCAGCTTCTTCCAAAATTTCACGCAATACTCCTCGTTCTCTTGCTGATTCAAGAAAACCAATCATTGCGTCTTTTAAGTTCTTACTCGCCTCGGAAACCGAACGCCCGCAACTTGAAACATCAAATTCAGGGCTATAAGCCACAAACATGTTTCCATCTTGTTTTATTTGTGTGGTGAATAAAATTTCTTGGGACATGTGTGTATCTTATGAAATCTGCGCGGTTTCGTCAATGCGGGCCAATTTCTCTATAAACTCTTTTGGATACCGAGAGCCGAGCAAACGCGTGGCTTCGCTTGGCACAAACCACCGCGCCTCTGTGTGTTCTTTGCTCAAGCGAACTTCAGAAATTTCATTAACTTCTGCAAGATACACAGAAAAAATCAAACCGACATCAGTATCTCCTGTAACAATACGCACTGGCATTACGAATACAGCGAATGGATTTGTCTTCGTTCATAGAGCTTATGATCCATATTTCTTTCTATACGCCTCAATCACCGGGCGCACCGAGGAAACGAGCGCTGTTTCCGGAAGCGCGAGCGCGTCTTTCGCAGTAAACCACTTATGATCTGTAAACTCACGCTCACACAGTTTAATCTGCGAAATGTCTTCAACCCAAGCGACAAAATTCAAAAATATAAAATGCGCTTTGCGGTGAAACCACGACGGAAACACTTCATCATTCACACACAAAAACTCAATCCGCTCCGGCACGACGCCGATCTCCTCTTGCAGTTCCCGCCGCACAGTCTCTTTAATGCGCTCGCCGTATTCTATGTGTCCGCCGACGATTGTGTAGCGGCCTTTCCATTTTGGACCAGTAACAAGCAAAAGCCGCCCTTCCCTACTCACGACAAGCGCGCCTACAACAGTTTCAATAGTATTATCGTAATTTTTGACTGTCATATTTCCGCATAAAAAATTTTCCCACATTTACGACAAAAGCGGCAATCTGCGCGCCGCCTGAAAGATATGAACTAGTCTCAAAGCCGATAAGCGGAGAGAACAAAAACACTGTGCGCCGAAAGCCAAGATCAATGCCGGAGATAAAAATACCGATCCTCGCTAAACAAACAGCCGCCGCAACAAAAATCGCAAGTGTAATGCTCACAAATCCTCCGTATGCAAACGCGATAAGTATAGACAATTCCAAAATCCAGTCAATTATGCGATCAGTTAAAACTCCGCCTCTAGACGCTTGATTGTAAATCCTCGCAATCGCGCCGTCTGTCGCGTCAAGCAGAAGAGATATTAGAAACAGGCTAATTCCAAACGCAAGATAACGGAATCCAATCAAAAACGCCGCCGCGATGCCAAAAACTCCGCTAAGGATCGACACGTGATGCGGCTTGAACCGGCAGTAATTATGAAAAAATCGCGCGAGCGGTGAGAAAAGCCTCGTGTAGACGCCTTGTAAAGAAGGATAATAAGAAAACATATAATCTAAATTTCAAAATCGTAAATCTGGATTAGCGCGCAGAGTAAAAGCATCATCGTATTTCCCAGTATACCGCGCCTTCAAATACCCCGCAATCCCGATCATGCCGGCATTGTCGCCGGTTAAAGAAAGCTGGGGGAAATATACAGTAAAATCATAAGCAAAGGCCGCTTCTCTAAACAACTCGCGCAAACGGCTATTTGCCGAAACGCCGCCTGTAACGATAATGGAGGAAATACCGTTCGCAAGGGCCGCGCGCGCTGTTTTTGCGATCAGCACTTCGCAAATCGCCTCTTCTGAAGAAGCGGCGATATCCGGTATCAATGCGCGAAAACCGTCCTCTCCATATTCTTTTTTAAGTTTCTCTACGCTGTACAGAACATGAGTCTTCAACCCGGCAAAACTAAACTGAAAATCGTCCGAGTCCATCATCGGGCGAGGAATGTCGTACGCGTCGCGCCGTCCGTTTACCGCTAGTTTTGAGATCGCTGGACCGCCCGGATACTGAAGCCCGAGCATTTTTGCTACCTTATCAAACGCCTCGCCGGCCGCGTCGTCTCTCGTTCTTCCGATATATTCATACGAGCCGTATCGCTCAATTTTCACGAGTTCCGTATGTCCGCCGGAAACAATAAGAGCGAGCGCCGGAGCAGAAAAAAAACGAGCCGTTAGCTCGCTTTCAGCATTTTTTCCGTATGAAACAACTCCACCGGCAAGAACCGAATAAATATGCCCTTCAATATGATTGACGCCGATAATCGGCAACCCGCTAGCATATGAAAACGCTTTTGCAGTTTCAACGCCCACAGTAAGCGAAACCATGAGCCCGGGTCCGTAAGTAACGGCGATCGCGTCTACACGAGCATATCCTTCTTGAGCGCGCGCGAGCGCCTCTTTAATAGCCGGTATTATCATTTCCGCGTGCCGGCGCGCGGCAAGTTCAGGCACAACACCTCCATAACGCTCATGTGTGGCGACCTGCGAACCTACGACGTTTGAAAGAATGCGGACCGAATCACCATCTCCCTCGCAAACAGCGGCGGAGGTTTCATCGCAGGAGGTTTCTATCGCTAGAATGCGCATGATGCTAAATAACAAATAAATCTATCGCCTCTTTCTCCAGCTCCAGAAGATCTCTCCCGAAAATTCGGCATTTAACCCCGTGTTCAAAGGTAATCGGTTTATATGCGGCAAAAAGTTCTGGAAGAAGAATGTTAGAATTCCCTGAATACGCAAGTATCATCACTGCGCCGTTGAATTCTGAAAAAAGGAGAATTGTCGCTTCGCGCGGCAGATATCGCAGAACGTCCTCAAACACTTTATCAACCAAGACAGGTTCAGCACCGGCGCGCGCATAATCATCTGTTGCAATGATTGACCAGTAAAGACGTTTCAAAGTGTCTTCTTTTAGACGCGCGAGCACTCGTCCCCACAGTTTCATAAGCGGTAAAGATTTATTGTAAAAAAGCTCGCGCACGATCCGCTCACGGTCAGCTTTAAGCGCCATGAGCCGGCCTGCTTTTTCAAGAGTCTGCGGAGCAAGCGTCGGCGCTCGGAAACTTTCAGTGCGTTCAAGAATCCCTGCAAGAAGCGATGTTGCGACAGTTTGCGTGATATTCTCGCGCGCGCAGGCTTCCATAAAATCAAACACAATTTCCGACGTTGAGCTTTTTGTCGGTTCAACAAGATTGATTTCGCCAAATAGTTCGTTTGCGGCTCTATGGTCAATGTTTATAATCGGCGTTTCGTGAAAAAACGCCGCGTTCCCTTCGTACACGCTTCCAAGCGAATTTAAGTCCGTGGCGCCGAGAGTGATAATTAAATCGTATTCAAAGCCTCCTTGCCCGACGCGCACGTCGTCAGGATTGAAAAATCCATTTTTTGGAACAATATAAATGTCTAACTTACTCTTTTGTTCATCAACTGTGTAGTAAAATTTATCAAGCCCCTGCTCGCGTATATCAAGCGTAACAACAAGACGGCGCGCTTGTTTGAGTCCGGATGTAACCGCCATGTTTTCGGTTAAAAATCCATAGATATCAGAACTTTGTTCAATTGTAACTTGAAACTGTTTCTCGTATCGTTCAAGAATGCGTGTGATTGAGTATGCCGCGCCAAGTGTATCTGCGGAAATCTTTTTATCAAGCGCAACAACTACCCTTCTTGACTGTTTAATATATTCCATTATCTGTTCGTAGACAGTTAGCGCCATATGAGAAAAATATAATGAACAGAGCATATTAGCAGTAATTCCAGAACAGAACAAGTCTTGACTAGCACCATGGTTTGTGATACGGTTTTTTGTCCCGCAATGGGGCAACAGGGCGCGACCCCGCGTTTCCGAGCAAATCGGGAAGGCGGGGTTTTTATTTATAATACTGCAATTTTTCTATAATTTTATTTGTCTCGTCTTTTGCGTCAAGTAAAACCCCAAGATTGTCCCAGTCTCCGCTCAAAAACACCTCGCGCGTCGATTTATGTTGAAACGAACAGGAAATTATGCGCGTGCCAGAAGCAACAGTCATCGCTTCAATATCCAGTGAAACCTTGCATCCTTTATCACTAGTAATTGCGCGCGACAAAATTTTCCAATTCTCTGGATTCACAATAACGCACGGCAAGCCGTTTGCGGTTGCATTACTAAAAAAAATCTCCGAATACATTCTGTAAGAGATGATCGCGCGGATGCCCCATTTTATAAGCGCATGCACCGCGTGCTCGCGAGACGAGCCGGAACCAAAATTTTCCCCGGTAAACAGAACAGAAGATCCATGATATTTTGGATCATCAAATGGATGGATTTTCCCCGCTATTTTTAGCGCGGCGCGATCGTCTTCAAAAACATGCGCGCCCAACTCATTAAACGTAACGCACTTTAAAAATCGCGCCGGAATGATGCGGTCTGTGTCTATGTTATCATCGGGTAAAATGATCGCGCGACCGGTTATTTTGGATTGTAATTTTGCATTTTGCATTTTAACTTTTAAATTTTCTCACATCCACCACCTCTCCCGCAATCGCCGCGGCCGCCGACATGGCCGGGCTCATCAAAATAGTTCTTCCGGTCTGGCTTCCTTGTCTCCCGCGGTAGTTGCGGTTGGAAGTGGAAGCGCATATCTGATCGCCTGTAAGCCTGTCCGGATTCATAGCCAAGCACATTGAACATCCAGCGCCCCGCCACTCAAAACCTGCTTTTTTAAACACCTGGTCCAGTCCTTCATATTCCGCTTGCGTTTTTATAGCTACGGAACCTGGAACGACTAATGCTTTCACAGAATGGTTTACTTGTTGCCCTTGTATAATTTCCGCCGCTTCTTGCAAATCGCTTAATCTGCTATTCGTGCATGAACCGATAAACGCCACATCTATCTTCTTACCTTTAATAGTCTCGCCAGATTTAAATTTCATATAGTGCAGAGCGTCTTTATCGCTCTGTGATGCTGGCTCTGGAATTTTTTCACTTATTCCAATTGCTTGCCCTGGGTTTGTTCCCCACGTAACCATCGGCTCAAGGTCGTTTGCATTTAGTTTAACAACGTCATCGTACTCTACATCTCTTTCTGACGTAAGAGAAAGCCACCATGAGGCTCGTTTTTCAAATTCCTCGTCTTGCGGAGAAAATTCTCGCCCGCGCAGATAACTAACGGTCTTTTCATCGGGATTTACATAACCGCACATCGCGCCGCCTTCTATAGACATATTGCATATCGTCATTCGCTCCTCCATAGAAAGCGCGCGAATCGCGTCTCCTCCATACTCGTACGCGTACCCCATACCTCCTGAAACGCCAAGTGTAGAAATTATTTTCAAAATAATATCTTTCGCGTACACGCGCTTATTGAGGGTTCCGCTTATTTCTATCCGTCGCACCTTAAGTTCGTTTAACGCAATGGTTTGAGTCGCAAGCACATGGGCAACTTGCGTTGTGCCGATGCCAAAAGCAATCGCGCCAAATGCGCCGTGCGTTGATGTGTGCGAATCGCCGCAAACTATAATTTTTCCGGGCTGTGTTAATCCTAATTGAGGGCCTATGATATGCACAATGCCTTGCCGTGGATCGCCAAGCCCAAAAAGTGTGATGCCGTACTCTCTGCAATTGCGTTCAAGTAAGGCGAGCATCTCTTCGGCAAGCGGGTCTTTAAGCGGACGACTCGTGTCATCGGTTGGCACGATATGGTCAACTGTAGCGTACGTTAATTCCGGATGGCGAACTTTTAATCCCCGCTCGCGGAGCATCGCAAACGCCTGCGGGCTCGTAACTTCATGAATTAAGTGAAGTCCGATCGCAATTTGCCACTGTCCGTCTGGAAGTTTACGGACTTTGTGGAGATCAAAAATTTTATTGTAGAGCGTATGGTAAGCCATGGTGATTCCCTTTATAAATCTTTATATGTGCTTTCCTTGCGATACTCTATCTTTTCAACCTCAAAATCATTGTTCTTGTTATACCAAAAAATAATCCTAAATCGCCCATGCCGCACTCTATAATAAGACGTCCCTCTTAACTTTTTAATCTGCAAACCAAAGAATTCTCTTTTTTCTAATAAACCTAAAATACCAAGGAGAATCTCCTTCTCTTTTTGCGTGCGCTTTCGCAAAAATTTTTTTATCTTATCCATCTATCTTCTGTATCATCTTAATAAGGTCTCTTCCTAGTATCCCTTTTCCGTCATTATCTCTGGCCGCGTCAAAAACCACCTCATACTCCCCTAAATCGTCTGTATCAATCGGAACTATTTTTAAAAAGGACTCCTCTGCTTCCATTAGAAACTGGTTTGTGTTAAATTTTTTGCGCCACGCCACTGGAAGAGTTATTTGCCCGCGAGACGTGGCTTTTTGTATTGTTTTAGTTGTCATATCAGTATTTCTTATTTACTTACTTTCTTAATAGTAACCCATCGCGCCTTGCATGTCAACGCTACTGATTCAAAATCGTCTGTGCGAGGGCGCAGAGGTCGTCATTGGAAATCTCTTTCTGTTTATCCGCTGTTTTTTTAAACTCAAGATAAAACCGATCCATTTGCATTGTGGAAAAATGCACTCCGAGCGCTTCTAAACGTGCGCCGATCGCGTGCCTGCCGCTGTGTTTGCCAAGAACAATACGGTTTGACGGCCATCCTACGTCCTCGGCGCGCATAATTTCAAACGTCTCGCGTTTTTTAAGAACTCCGTCCTGATGGATGCCGCTCTCGTGGGCAAAGGCATTTGCGCCAACGATCGCTTTATTGCGCTGAACCGCGACGCCTGTCAACTGCGACACAAGCTGGCTCGTTTGATAAATCTCGCGCGTTTTGATGCGCGTATCTTTTTTGAAATGTTCACTGCGAACTTTAAGAGCCATCACCACCTCCTCAAGCGCGGTGTTGCCTCCACGCTCGCCAAGCCCGTTTATCGTGCACTCAACCTGTTTTGCGCCAGCTTCAATCGCGGCAAGCGCATTTGCGGTTGCAAGCCCGAGATCGTCATGGCAATGAACGCTTAAAACAATACCATCCGAAAATCTTTGAACTCGCGCGCGAATCCCGCGGATAAACTCATACCAGCAACTGGGAATTGCACACCCGACTGTGTCCGGAATGTTGATCGTCGTTGCGCCCGCGGAAATCGCAACCTCAATCACTCTGCAGAGATACTCTATATCCGTCCGCGAAGCATCCATCGCGGAAAATTCCACGTCCGGGACATACCCTCTCGCTCGCTTCACTGCGTGTTCAGTCATGGTTAAAATTTCTTCCTGCGACCTCTTCATACCGTGTTCAAGGTGAATCGGCGAGGTTGAGATGAAGGTGTGAATGCGCGCTTCGCTAGCGGCTTTAATCGCTTCATACGCGATGTCTATATCCTTCTCCAGCGCGCGGGCAAGAGCGCATACGCCGCTTCTGCGGATTAAACGCGCAATCTCTTGCACCGCATTAAAATCGTCAGGAGAGGCGACCGGAAAGCCCGCCTCAATAATGTCAACGCCAAGTTTCTCTAGTTGGAGAGCGACTGCGACTTTCTCCTCTTTGTTTAAGCTCGCGCCCGGAGATTGTTCTCCATCGCGAAGAGTTGTGTCAAAAATAATGATTCGGTTCATATAAGAAAATGGTACGCAAAACAGGTGCGCGTGTCAATAAAAAATCCCCCCGAGAAGATTTGGGGGGATTTATGTGGTTCCAGTCCCTGAAAACGGGACCGGACTCATGCGTCTGCGCGTCGTTAACCGACAAGCAGTCCAGCTCCGAAAGCGAGTAAAGACATGATACTCGCGACTCCGAGAATGCTGGCATGCACAAATGCATGATCAGTATATTCACGGCACACGGCGTCTATCTTTTCAATGTAGGCGGACACAAGTGCCTTAATTGTCAAATGCTTTGTAGTGTAGAAGCCATTTTGTTGGCTATTACACCGCAAGGCACGCAATGTTTTGTTTTTATTTTTGACCTTTTGACCTTTGACGTCATCTTTTTTTGGATGACGCTTGTCATTATAGCACGGGAAAAGGGGTAGGGCAAGGGGTATGATGTGGATAATTTTTATTCCTTACAATTCACCCCGGCAACCATACGCGAAACGTTGTTCCTTCGCCAAGCGAGGATTCAACGGCAATTTTCCCTTTATGCTTGGTGATGATATTTTTTACGATAAACAAACCTAAACCGGTTCCTTCAACTTTTGACGCGCTCTCGGCTCGGAAAAATTTCTTAAACAATTTTTTCTGATCATCGTCTTTGATTCCGATACCAGTGTCCGAAATAACGATTTCGGCGCCGCCATCCGCGCTGTTCACCATAATAGAAAGCGCGCCTTTTGCAGGCGTATACTTAATCGCATTATCTATAAGATTCGTGAGCGCAAGAGAAATTTTTTCCTGATCGCCATTTACTATAATTTCACCAGCCTCTTTCGCATTTGTCTTAAAAGTCAATTTTTTATTGGCAAACACTGGAGAATCGGCATCAATAATATCTCTTAAAAGCGCCGTAATATTAAACTCCACAAACGTGAAAGTCGTTCTCCCCTCTTCAATTCGCGACACATTCAGAAGATCATTTACTAAATGAATCATTCGCTCGTTGCTCTCGTATACTTTATGTAAAAAGTCAGCCTGCTCATCGTTTAATGCCCCGACATCTCCATCAAGCACCATCTTTACCATCCACTTTATACCTGATAACGGTGTCCGAAGCTGGTGCGAAGCGATTGAAACGAATTCTGATTTTAAGTGCTCAATCTCGCGCTCGCGCGTAACGTCATGCAAAACTTTGATAAACCGGGCAGGTCCGTTCTCTGTTTGCGGGAGCCGAATGGTCGTTACTTCAAGCACATTTTCGCCAGTCTCGCCAAGACGAATCTCCTCTTTACGCCGGCCTTTTGATGGCGAAGCGATAATCCTGTAAAGAAGCGCGAATCGTCCGCCCTCTCCGCCTTCGTACTCAATAATAGAATGGCCGAGAATATTTTTTTCCTTTACGCCAAGCAATCGTTCGGCTTTAGGATTCATAAGAAGAACGCGATATTCTGTATCATACACAATGATTGCGTCATCCAGTTCGTTGACGATGAGTTTCGTTTTGTCCCGCTCCTCGGCAATCTCGCGCTCGCGAGCTCCCAAGTCCTCGGCCATTTTATTAAATGATCGCGCGACCTCTCCGATCTCATCCCTGTTTTTAATTTTGATACGATACGCTAACCTTCCTCCGCCGATTTGCCGCGCGCCTTCAATCACTGCGCGAAGCGGTTTGATGATCAAAAACCGGTTGAGAATAATAAGAAATCCGATTCCGAAAAGGATCATTATAATTGTTGCAAAACCGATGGCGCGTTGAATGCGTCTGTTCGCCTCATCAAAGAAACTGATCGGAAGCCCGAGCGTTACTTCTGTTGCCAGTTCTTCTCCGGAATTATTTTCAAGCTGAAACGACAGGACTTGAAATTTTTTAGTGTCAACAACGCCTTTTGGAAATGTCGTGAGAGGCGCCGCTGATTCCGGAAAAGTCACATGAATGTCTAAACCTGTACTGCGTTTTATCTCCGCTAAATCGCCTTCATCAAGGATAAACGAAGACTTAATAATACCTAAAAAACGCGGGGGGTTATTATACAGGGCAATTTCTTCATCAGTCAGCCCGAGAAGATTAGACCTTGACTCTATGTCTTCAAATATAGGCGCGACACCTGAAAGAAGGATTCTGTCATTCAGCACTTCAATTCCGGCAACAGCTGTCTTTGGATAATATGAAACGTCTCGTTCGCTCGTTTTATAATCGTCGCTTTGAATAATAGAATGTCCGTCGCTTCCTGAAATTTCAAAATAATCGGCGCCAAATATGCGCTTCCATCCTTCTAACTCTGTATCAGCCTCTTCCGCCGCAAAACTCCCAAGCATCACGCGTCTGACAAACGCGTTCTCTTTCGCAAGTACCACCGACATGCCAAGGGCTTCCCTTCCTTTTCCCTGAAAATACTGATTCACACTCTCTTTTGCCTGCAGAAGCCGAAATTCCATCTCGCTAAGCACGCGCGCGCTGTAAAGACGGACGCTTATTACAGAAACCGCCACCGAAACTATTATGATGGTAAGAGAAAAAATTAGAGCGAGTTTTTTTTGCACAGTCCTGACTGCTGTTAGGCAGGTTATGGGTTTGAAAGCAATTCTTTAACCTTCACCACGATATCGTCAATATCAAAATTTGACTTTATAAAATATCCGACGGTCATCTCTTTTATAATTGGCTCATGTTCTTTGCCGCTGTAGTTTGATAAGATAATTACCCTAGTTCCGCTCCTGTCGTAGGAGGAATCGCGCGACAACATGCTTAGAACCTCAATTCCAGAGAGCCCCGGCATGAGGAGGTCAAGAAGAACAACCTTTGGCTTCATCTGAAGAATAGTCTTTAAGGTAATGTCTCCGTCCATTGTGGTTATCACTCTAAATCCGATCAGCCGCAATTTTTTCGCAAGAACTGTGCGTAAAAACGTCTCGTCTTCGGCGACTAGAACATCGGGGCGGCCTTCCAGTTTTGCAAGCGAGTTGTAGATACGCTCCAAAATATCGTCAATCGTAAAATCCGCTTTAACGAGATAATCATCGGCGCCGTTTGCAAGAAGTTGTTTAATCTCAACAGGTTGCCCGGAGTTTGAAATAATAATCACCGGAATTTTTTTAAGATCAGGATGTTTCTTAAGATACAGCAATATCTCCTCGCCTTTCACTTTTGGAAGCAAAAGATCAAGCAAAATTATGTCCGGCTTTATGGATTCGGCTTTCGCCATGCCAAGCGCTCCGTCGTCTGCCGTCTCAACGACGAATCCGTCCTTTTCTAGTTTCAGCTTCAGAGCTAAAATAAGCTGTTCTTCATCTTCTATAATAAGAATTGTTCTTTTATTCATACATGTTTATGCGGTTCAGCAACGTTCGTCTTATCACAAACGATAAAGTGAACGCTCCCTGAACATTATTTTAATATGCCGGCACTTGATTGAATATGCTTACTTGCACTATAGTGCCTTAAGTCATTATTATACTCTCTCGTTCTTTCAGGTGTCAAACAAAAATATGATTATGCTTTTGTACGGCAAAGATACGAGCCGCTCGCTTCAAAAACTCGCGGAAATCCGCTTTGATTTTACAGAAAAAGTCCGCGGAGAAATCGTTATTCTTGAAAATGAAACGACGTCTTGTGATACACTGCGGCACCACCTCCAAACAGACGGACTTTTTTCCAGTGATAAATTGATAATTATAAAAAATGTGATTACTGACGGGGGAATTCAGAATTTGCGCGAGTTTCTGCCGCTTATCAAAACATCTCTCATTACCGCGCCGCAGATCAAAGTGATTTTTTTTGAACGAGACGTTCTTGATGCAAAGCACGCTCTTATAAAAGAGCTTATCGCGGCAACGGTTCTTGATGGGAAAGAACATTATCCGGAACATGCGCCGCTTAATCAAAAAGAGGTGTGCGACGCAATCGCGCGTGAGCTTGCAAACGCCGGGAAAACGATTGAACCGGACGCGCTTTCAATGCTCGCGCGCGCGATAACCGACAGTTTTCTTCTCGCCTCCGAACTCAATAAATTACTGCACGCGGAAGCCCGCCATATTACAAAAGATGTTCTCTCCGAACTTTCACCGCGCGATATAAACGATTCTATCTTTCAGCTGACAGACGCAATTAGCGGGCATCGCGCGCATGACGCGCTTTCAATGCTCGCGCGCCTTTTGAAACGCGGCAGTGAACCGCTCTACGTTCTCGCCATGCTCCACAGGCATGCGCGGATCATCACGAAAATTAACTCCTACCTTGATGAAAATCCGCGCGCCAGGCCCGAGGAAATCGCTGGCGCGATTAAAGAACACCCTTTTGCCGTGAAAAAAACGCTTCCCTCGGCAAGACAGATTTCAAAAAGCGCAACGATCACGCTCTATGAAAATTTGCTTGAAACCGATCGTTGTATAAAAAAAAGCGCCGCTTCTAAAGAGGCGCTTCTTGCGCGATTGGTGTGTAAGATGAGCGGATAATAATTATTGAGTATCGCCCGCTCCCTCAATCTGTTCAATTTTGCGAATCTGCACGCCCATTTTTTTATATCTCGTCTCTGTGATGGTGTCGTACGTCTGCCGCATTTTTTTTAAATAATCGTCAAACGCGCTAAACTCATCCTGAAAACGATGAAAATTTTCAATAAATCCCTGTATAATTTTAAGCACCTCGCGGATATTTTGTTCATACGTAAAATTCCTGTATGCTTCCATTATAATCCGTAGTGTCGCGTAGAGCGAGGATGGAGAGGTAATCAAAACTTTCTCTTTAAATCCCAAATCCACCACGTCACGGATGTAATCATTGATAAATCCAAAGACCTTCTCGGAAGGGACAAATAAAATTACAAAGTCTAAAGTATTTTCTTCCTCGCTAATATATGAGCGGGAGGTTATTTCTCGTATTTTAGTTTTAATATCTTGAGTGAAACGGCGCATATACTCCTTTTTTTGTTCTTCTGACCCAGCCTCTTGATATGCCTGCAAGTTGGAAAGAGGAAATTTTACATCAATGTTAACCTTGCGTTTTTCTGGAAGGAGCAAGGTGAAGTCTGGAATAGTTCCCGTTGCCCCCGCTGACTGCTTGCTATAATGCGCGCCCTCTAAAAATCCCGCGTCGCGCAAAATGTCCTCTGCCACACGCTCGCCCCAACTCCCGCGCAATTTATTATTACCTAAAATTTTTGCCAAATTCTCTGTTTTTTCATGCAATTTTTCGGCAACCTCGCGGTGTGATTTTATTGATTCGCTGATAGAGCCAAACTGGCGGTTTCCTTCCTGCGCGAGGCTCTTCAACTCCTCCTGTGTTCCTTTAATTTTTTGCTCAAAATTTTCAATATGTTCCTTAATATGACTTTTCTCCCGTTCTACGTCTTTGCCGATTTCTTCTCTCACGGTGCCAAGTTCCCGTTTTGCGATATCCAAAAGAGCCGGCATGAGTTCAGACAAACTTTTCCGCGACAAATCGTCAAAACTGCTTTTTGCATGACGGTCAAGCAGTTTTTTTGTGAGAGAAAAAATAAGAAACGAGATGCCGGCGCCGATAAAAACGCCGATAATAATAGAAGTCATGGGAAAAATCGTATACTGTAAACGCGATTTAAGCAAGGACTGCGCTGATTGACTAAAACCTCGCGCGCTCGTATCATATTCGTATATCTTATGCCTAAACCTTTCTTAAAACAAACAAACGACCTCCTCGCGCGCGGAGTTGAAAAAATAATCGTCAAAGAGCATCTTGAGAAAGCTGTTAAGAGCGGTAAAAAACTGCGCCTAAAATTAGGCATTGATCCGACAGGAGCAGATCTCCACATCGGGCATATGGTGGCGATACGGAAATTGCGCGCGTTTCAAGAACTCGGACACAAGGTGATTATTATCGTCGGCGATTACACGGCGCGCATAGGCGACCCCTCTGGCCGCGATAAAATGCGCGAGCCGCTTACAAAAGAAAAAATTTACGAAAATCTCAAAACGTACAAAAAGCAAATCGGGAAAATCCTGGACGTTGATAAAACAGAGTTCGCCTATCAATCAGAATGGTTTGATAAAAAAAATATCCAAGACGTCATTGAATGGGCAAGTATTTTTACCCTCCAGCAGATGATTGCAAGAGACATGTATCAGCGGCGCATGAAGGAGGGAAATCCAATCGGACTTCACGAATTTTTGTACCCCCTGCTCCAAGGGTACGACTCCGTCGCAATCAGATCGGACGTTGAATTTGGCGGAAACGATCAGGAATTTAACTTGCTCGTTGGGCGCACGATGCAGGAACATTTCAAACAACGGCCGCAAGATATTTTAACTATCTCACTTTTAATTGGCACCGACGGCAGGAAGATGAGCAAAACATATAATAATTACATCGGCGTCATGGACGCGCCATCGAAAATGTTTGGCAAAGTGATGTCTGCAAGCGACGAGGTTATTGGCGATTATTTTACGCTCTGCACCGATGTTGCGATGGATGAAATCGCGGAAATTGATCGTGCTATGAAAAACGGTTCGTTAAACCCCCGCGATGCAAAGGCTCGGCTTGCGCGTGAAATCGTTACGATATATCACAGCGCAAAAACGGCGCGTGAGGCGGAAGCGGAGTTTGAAAAAATCTTTAAGCAGAAAGAAAAGCCGAGCGACATGCCTGTGTTCAAGGCAAAAAAAACTCGTTATCTCCTTACTGATTTTCTTGTAGAAGCAGAGCTTGTTTCGTCCAAAACCGAGGCGAGGCGTTTGGTTGAACAGCGCGGCGTGAAAATTGACGACATCGTGCTTGACGATTGGAAAAAGGAGATTGTTGTGCAAGATGGCATGGTCGTGCAAGTTGGGAAGAGGAAGTTTGTGAAAATTGCAAGTACAAACACTTGACTTAGTCCAAACATTAGTTTACATTTGATCATACTATGATTACCATAAACACTCACAAGGCAAAGACGCACCTTTCCCATTACCTCTCATTGGTACAGAAAGGAACGGTGGTTATTATCGCCAAACACAATCTTCCGGTGGCTGAACTGCGCCCGATTCAAAAACTGGCCACGCATCGCGCTGTTGGATTGTGTCAAGAGAAATTTGATATTCCAAAGTCGTTTTATAAACCGCTCCCTAAAAAAATCGTGGACGCTTTTAATAAACCACAATGAAACTCTTGCTTGATACGTGCGCTTTCTTGTGGATTATTCAGGACTCGCCGCGCTTATCAAAGAAAGCGCGCGATTTATTTTTAGATAAACGCAGTGAGGCGCGCCTTTCGGTTGTTTCAGTATGGGAAATGGTACTTAAATATCAGTTGAAGCGACTCCCACTCCCTGAACCGCCGGATACCTTTATACCAAAACAATGCTATCTTCACGATATTGGAATGATGCCGCTGGAGGACCGCGCTATTTATGAACTGCTCAAAATCCAGCCACTGCATAATGATCCATTTGACCGCATGCTTGTGTGCCAAGCGCGGGCTCATGACTTGGTAATTTTGACACCTGATAAACTGGTTACTGATTACCCGGTACAAAGCATGTGGTAATCGCGCGCGTTTCATTTATAGACAAACGCGGGACCTTTGCCAGTAAACAAAAATCTGATGCCCAAATATTTTCCATACAACACAGTGAACTACGGAGGACAATATGTGCCTGAAACTTTGATGCCAGCGCTTTATGAATTGGAAGAGGCGTACGAGCGGTTTAAGCGGGACGAAAAATTGCAAACGGAATTGCAACATCTTTTGCATGAGTATGCCGGAAGACCAACGCCGCTGTATCACGCGCGAAACTTATCGGAAAAACTTGGGTGTAAAATTTATTTAAAACGCGAGGATTTATTGCACGGCGGAGCGCATAAAACCAACAATGTTTTAGGACAAGCGCTTTTAGCTCGCTTCATGGGAAAGACGCGCCTTATCGCGGAAACCGGCGCCGGAATGCACGGAGCCGCAACCGCAATGATGGGCGCGTTTTTTAATATAAAAACCGTTGTGTATATGGGAGTTGAGGACATCGCGCGCCAAAAACTCAACGTCTTAAAAATGAAGCTCTACGGCGCGATCGTACATCCAGTTGAAATTCGCGCTGGAGTCGGCTCATTAAAAGACGCGATAAACGAAGCCTTGCGGGACTGGGTTACGAATGTGCGCGATACGTATTATCTTTTTGGAACGGTCGCGGGACCTCATCCATACCCAACTATGGTTCGCGATTTTCAAAGAGTGATTGGACAAGAAATCAAAGAACAAATTTTTGCCCATGAAAACCGTCTTCCAAAAGCTGTGATCGCGTGCGTCGGTGGAGGATCAAACGCTATCGGCGCATTTTATGAATTTCTTGATGATGATGTGGAACTTCTCGGAGCAGAAGCTGGCGGACAAGGTATTCATTCAGGCAAACACGGCGCCGCGATTACCGCCGGGCGCGACGCGATTCTTCATGGATCGCTTTCAAAAGCGCTGACCGACGACGACGGCCAAATCCACGAGGCATATTCAATCTCTGCCGGACTTGATTATCCTGGAGTGGGCCCGGAGCACGCATATCTAGCCGAAACCGGCCGCGCGACGTATTATCCAGTTACCGACGCGCAGGCAATAGACGCCTTTAAGCTCCTTTCCAAAACTGAAGGCATTATTCCGGCGCTTGAATCCGCTCACGCCATCGCGCTTGCGATTGAGTACGCAAAACAATGCGAGGCCGACGACATTCTCATTATTAATGTATCGGGACGAGGAGATAAGGATTTGGAGCAAGTGGAGGAGCTGATATAAATGTCAAATGTTAAAATTTACCCTATGACGTTAATAACAGGGTTAGTCCCCGGCTACCCAACTCCAGAACTATCGCTTGAAACAGCGAAAACTCTTCATAAAAGCGGAGCTGATATTTTAGAACTCTCGGCGAGTTTTTCCGAACCGATTGCCGACGGGCCAACTTTGCAACTTGCGCATCAAAAAGTTTTGTCGTCCAACTTTTCAAAAAAAGACGCATTTGCGCTTTATAAAAAAATCAAAGATGAAACGCGCGCGCCTTTATTTTTAATTGAGTACGCAAACGTCATCTATCAAATCGGCTTTGAGGAGTATTATAAAAAAGCGGCCGGCGCCGGCATAAATTATATTCTTGTGCCTGACGCGCCGCTTGAGGAATCCGCGCCGTTTGCAGAGTCCGCGCGCGCGGAGGGCATCGCTCACATTTTTATGATCGCGCCAACAACAAACGATGAGCGGATAAAAATGATTGTCCATAAAGCGAAAAAACATACAGATCCGTTCCCGACATTTCTGTATCTTGTGTCTGTTACCGGAGTAACTGGTAGCAGAAAAAATGTCAGTGATGAGACGATTGCTTTTATAAAGCGCGTCCGCTCTACAACTGACATTCCTTTGATTGTCGGATTTGGCATCAGCGCGCGCGAGCATATACAAGCTCTCATAAATGCTGGAGCAGATGGCGCAGTTACATGTTCGCCGATTATAGACATCGCGCATAATTTGAAAGAGAAGCCGGAGCAGATGCAAAACACCATTGCGCGCTACATTACCTCCCTTGCCTAGAGTTATGAACTGCATTGAAATCACCCCGCTTACAAAACCAATAGACGCGGACATAACTGTCCCGGGCTCAAAAAGTCTCACAAACCGGGCGCTGGTTATCGCCTCGCTCGCTAAAGGAAAATCGCGTCTCACCGGCGCGCTTTTTTCTGATGATACAGGGTATATGCATAGAGCATTAGAAAAACTCGGTGTCAACATTGAAGCGGATGAAAAACAATGCGAATATGTCGTATGCGGAAACGGCGGACAAATTTTCGCGCCGAGCGCTGAATTATACATCGGAAACGCCGGCACAGCGGCGCGGTTTCTTGCAAGTTATGTTGCGCTTGGGGTTGGAGAGTATGTGATTGACGGCGATAAACCAATGCGGACAGCGCGTCCGTTTGCAGATTTGCTCTACGCGCTACATTGCCTTGGCGTTCGCGCGCGATCGGTCAAAAATAATAATTTTCTCCCGATTCAAATTCAGGCGCGCGGCATAGAAGGCGGACGCGTATGCCTGAACGCAAGTAAAAGTAGCCAGTTTTTAACCTCGCTCATGCTTATAGCTCCGTATACAAAATACGGTTTAGAAATTGAAATTGCAGGCGAGCTTAAAACTTCATATATTGATATTACACTTGACATAATGCGCGCGTTTGGCGTGAATATCGCCCACGAAAACTATCGCGTATTTCGGATCGCGCCCGGACATTACACGTCGCGCGAATACCAGATTGAACCGGATGCCTCAAGCGCGTCGTATTTTTTTGCCGCGGCGGCCTTAACAGGCGGGCGAGTGCGCGTTAACGGCATCACTTGCGATTCCGCGCAAGGCGACATTCATTTTGTTCGTGTGCTTGAAAAAATGGGTTGTTCTGTACGCTATTTAAAAAACGCGGTTGAGGTCATAGGTTCAACGCGTCTTAAGGGGATCCAAATTGACATGAAAAATATATCAGATACATCGCTCACTTTAGCCGCGATCGCGCCATTTGCCGAAACGTCGACGATAATCAGAAATATAGAACACACGCGTTTTCAGGAAACCGATCGCGTGCGCGCGATGGCGACGGAACTCAAGAAACTCGGTGTTTCTGTTGAGGAACGGCGTGACGGCGTTACCATTCACCCGTCCAAAATTACTCCAGGAATTATTGAAACCTATAACGATCACAGAGTTGCCATGAGTTTTGCGCTCATTGGTTTGCGGACTCCGGGAATTATCATAAAAAATCCCGCGTGCGTTTCAAAAACATTTCCGGATTTTTTTGAGCGTCTCGCTTCGCTTTAGAGCATCGTCTCTAATAAAGTGCTTTCCTTTATCTTTTCCCGACAACATGATACTCTCGCAAAATGCGGGGTGTGGCCTAGAGGCTTAGGGCGCCTGCTTTGGGAGCAGGAGGTCGCGAGTTCAAATCTCGCCACCCCGACCAAGTTTAGACATTTCGAAAATTCATTGATCGTAATCAGAAAATTATTGAAAAATTATTGTCAAACAAATATCTCGAAAAGAGAAATGATGACTTATATGTTTTTGTTAAGGATTATATTTTTAATAGTCCAAGCGCCGCATCAGACATCGTTTGTGGCAAGACATTAGAAAAAATTTATAAAAAATAAATATGGGAAAGCTTAAAGACATTCCAAAAATTGACAGGCCACGCGAGCGATTTTTAGAAAAAAGAATATCTAGTATGTTTGTATCTCAACGCAAGAAACGCATTATTGAAAAAAGAAATTATATCCATCGGCATACTAGATAAAAGCATTATTCACCAGCGAGAAATTTTTGGACCCGCTATCGAGTTACGAGTGGCTGGTATTGTCTTACTGCATAATCACCCTTCGGGGGATGTTACGCCTAGCAAGCAAGATATTGATGTTGTAAATAAAATCCTTGAAGCAGGCAAAATAATGGGCGTGAATGTAATTGACTTTATTATCGTTAGTGAAAATGACACTCACAGTTTTTTTACTGAAATACAAAGCTCGGATAGTAAAGTAACGCATTATGTCTCTGATGGCGTACAAAATTCTCTTTTTGATCTGTTAGAAACCGGACAACCGACCTATACCCCAGAAATAAAAAAATATACAAGGTATATTTTTATTCTGAAAGCAGAATTAAGGTGGGACGTTTCCGGCTACAAAATAGAAGATTTTTAGGGAATAAACATAAGCTACTTGGTTTTATTGAGGATATAGTCAATGAAAAATTCAATGGCTTCAGTGTGTTCTGCGATATTTTTGCGGGTACCGGTGTTGTTGGTGAACGATTATCTTAATCAAGAAAAGCTATGAAAAAATCAAATTCAATAATTTTATTTAATAAGAAACAAGTTCGTCGCATTTGGAATGAAGGGAAAGAGCTTTGGTATTTTTCAATTATTGATGTAGTTGCCATATTGACTGATAGTCCGAGACCAAGAAAATACTGGAACGCATTAAAAACGAAGCTAAAACAGGAAGGAAGCGAGTCGTCCCAAAAAGTGGGACAACTGAAATTAGAGTCCCCCGATGGGAAAAAATACCTTACGGATGTAGCCGATACCGAAACGATTTTAAGATTGATTCAATCTATTCCTTCGCCCAAGGCAGAACCTTTTAAGCTATGGCTGGCAAAAGTTGGATATGAGCGAATAGAGGAGACAGAAGACCCGGAACTGGCTTTTGACAGAGCAATTAAAACATACTTGCGAAAAGGTTATTCAAAAGAATGGATAAACCAACTACTGAAAAGTATTGAGGTGCGCAAGGAGCTAACCGACGAATGGCAAGAACGAGGCATGAAAGAAGGGTTGGAATATGCCATATTGACAGACGAAATTACAAGAGCATGGGCTGATAGAAGCGTACGGGATTACAAAAAATTCACAGGGCTGAAGAAAGAAAATTTAAGAGACAATATGACCAACCTTGAATTGGTATTGAATATGCTTGCCGAAGCTTCAACGACAGAAATATCCAAAAAGAAAACCCCAAAGGGATTAGAAAGCAACAAACAGGTTGCCAGAATGGGCGGCACTGCCGCAAAAAAAGCGAGAATTGAAATTGAGAAGCAAACTGGCGAAAGCGTGATAATCTCTAAAAATGCAAAAAGTTTAATGACGAAAGAAAAGAAATCATTGCCCAATAAAGACAATAAATAGTTATGGCAATACAAATCTTATCAAATCTCAACTATCCAATCGGAAACATAATCAACCAAGAGTTGCAGAATGCAAACTCGGCGAAAATGGCTGTTGCCTTTTTGAAATATTCTACCGATGTTGTCTTTCATCCCAAAATTTATCTGTTTGAAAAAATCTAGTTATGCTATTAAAACAAATAACGATACAAAATTTTCGAGGTATTGATAAGTTAGAGAAATTTGAAATTTCTAATCTCAATACTTTTGTTGGCAAAAATGATGCTGGCAAATCCATTATTTTAAGAGCAATAGAACGTTTTTTTGATGTAAAACAATTTGATACAAAAGATGTTTTTAAGGGTAAGGCAGATAACGAAACAACGAGTATAGAATTGTCATTTTTACCATCGGTTGTAGTTGATGACCTTGCTTTAGATTCAAATAAACTTATAACTATCAAAAAAGAATTTCCTCTAGTCAACGGGAAGCCAAAACCTGCTGAATTTTATCTTAGTTCGGATTTTAGCGAAGAGAAATATCAAGATTTGTGGAACAAAAAAGAACAAGATTTAAATCAAATTATTTCTGATCTTGGCGAACAACCAAATAAGTCTGGTCGTGGGAAAAAGAATATATTAAGAATTGAACAAATCAAGGGTATATTGGCTGATAAAGAAAGAAATGATACATATCATGAGTTAGGCGATTTTCTGAAAAACATTGAGAACGCATATGAAATAACATTGCCCGAATATTCTCTTTTTGACGCTGAGCAAGATTTAGATATTGAAGCCACCAATTTTCAATCACAATTTAAACCGATTATTGCCTCGTATTTTGAAAACGCAAAAGATAAAACCGCCGAGATTGAAAAAGGGCTGAAATCAGAATTAGCTAATGAATTTGAAGAAATCAGAAAATATATGACTAAAAATGTTTCCGGTCTTAAAAAATTAAACCCAACAACAGAATTTGACTGGTCAAAATCATTAAAAAAATTTGATTTGAATCTTGAGTTTGAGGGGCAAAACTTCGATGTTCCCATCTCGCATAAAGGAACGGGTTTTAAAAGATTGCTAATGGTTGCTTATTTCGAGTACTTGGCAAGTAAAAAGAATATTCCAAATCAAATTTTTGCTATTGAGGAACCGGAAACATATTTGCACCCTTCTGCACAAGAAGATTTACTCAATTCAATAATTAGAATTTCGGAAAATTCACAATTCTTTTTAACGACACACTCGCCTGTTTTTGCAGGAGCAACTGATGGTAAAAATTCAATTTTGGTTACTAAAGATGAGTCGGGAATTTCACACTACGCGAGGGAAGAAGAAAATATTATTGAACTAATAATTAAAGAATTGGGCATAAGGCCAGACTATAATTTAATCAAAGGGATTAAGTATTTAATTTTTGTTGAAGGGAAAGACGATATTCATTTCTTGAATTGTTATGCAAAAACTGTTCTTGGAAAAGATCTCGAGAAAGATCAAATTTTGTGCGTAATAGGCGGCGGAGGCTCACTAAAAAATTATGCTGATTTAGACTTATTCAAGAAATTAAAAGGCAATAATTTATATTCTGTTATGATTGATGGCGATAGCAAAGAAAATGGTAAAGAAAAATGGGGCGACAGGATAAAAAGCAAATGCGATACCGATAAGGCTGACTTTAAAAAACTAACAAAAAGAGAAATAGAAAATTATTGCAATCCCAAAGCGATTTGTAGAATTTGTAGAAAATATTTAGATCTAAAATATTTAGATCTAAAAATTGAAGATGATACTGATGTTCAAAAACACTTAAAAGATCTTGGTTTGGTTCAAAAATTTAAAAATGGGATTAATGTTGAGGTTTTTAATGATATGACAAAAGAAGAATGGGAAGAAATTGACAAAGACAGCGAAATAAAACAATTTATAGAAAAAGTGTACAGTAAAATTTAATTTTTTTCCACTCACCGCTCAATTTGAGGCCCCACCGCCCGAAAAAATCGCTCTCGGGTTTCCAGCAGGCGGGCGGAGCCGCGGAGCGGGTTAGTTCCGTTCAAAAAAGGTTCGAGCTTCGTTCAGTAATTACGACCAATTTAGACATCGAGTAAAGAGTGACACTTTATCTTTGATGGTAAAAACTTATGAACCAACAACAGCTCTATCCGGACCAGCCGCAAAAATCTGCGCTGGAGCAATACTACGGCTCGGTTACGCTGAAAATTTTCGTAATCGTTGCGCTTGTGCTACTGCTCCAGATTCCAGTATTCAAAATTCAAAATCTCATACGCGAACGGGAAACGCGCCGCAATACTGCAGTAAGCGAGGCTAACAGCCAGTGGGGAGGAGCGCAAACAATTTTAGGGCCAATAATTCATATTCCCTACAAAGTATTCATAACAGAGGAAAAAACTGTCGGCAATCAAAAAGAGGTAAAAATCCGGGAGGAAAAGAAAGTCGCGCATTTTCTTCCTAAACAACTCGGCATTGCAAGCAATCCAAGCGCCGAGACGCGAAAGCGCGGCATATACACACTAGTGTTCTACGAGGATAAACTCAATATGTCCGGCTCGTTCAATTTTGATTTTTCCGCGCTCGCAATTTCAGAAGAGAATATTTTATGGAATCAGGCAACATTATGGCTTTCAGTCGGAGACGTGCACGGAATAGCAGAAAAACCACTTGGCTCCGGAGATGGGGGGACATTTGAACTCTTGCCGGTTGAATCTGGCTTTAGCGCTCCGATCAAACTAAAAAACGGCGCGAAATCGTACGCATTCACTGTTGACCTCGCGCTTAAGGGAAGCGAAAAAATGCTGTTTGCGCCGCTTGGAGAGGAGACGAAAGTAAAAATGAAGTCTAACTGGAACTCTCCAAGTTTCACTGGAGCATTTCTTCCGGATAACCGCGAGATTTTGGATCAGGGGTTTACGGCGGAGTGGAATGTTTTGAGTTTTAACAGAAATTACAAGCAGATGTGGACGTCTTCTAGTTATACAGACAAACCGGAAAACGCCGAAAATTCGTACTTTGGAATTGAGTTCTTTCAGCCCGTGAACGTATATCAAAAAAGCATGCGATCGGTAAAGTATAATCTCATGTTTCTCGGTCTCACTTTTGCCGCATTTTTCCTGGTTGAAGCGCTCACAAAAAAACTTAAAACCGTTCATCCCGTGCAGTATCTTTTGGTGGGAGCGGCGATGATACTGTTTTATCTTCTTCTCCTCTCGCTTTCAGAACATATTCCATTTATCGCCGCATACACCATTGCGAGCGTTGCGACGATCGTCCTTATCACCGGCTACATTAAAGCGATGTTCGGGCGAGGCGCGGTTGCGCTTCTTTTGGGCGCGCTCCTTGCGGCTCTGCACATTTTTCTCTATATCGCGCTGAACGCCGAGGACTACGCGCTTCTTGTTGGGAGCATCGGGCTTTTTCTTATTCTTGCGATAATTATGTACGTCTCGCGGCGCGTCAATTGGTACGAGCTTGCGAAAAAATAAAATCAATGGACACTCACACTCTTAAAACAAGAAGCCGCGAACTTACAGGAACCACTGGTTCTTCAAACTGGGTTAAACGCTCCGCGGCCCGCGCGATGATGAGGGCAGTGCGATTCACGGACGATGATTTTGAAAAGCCTATCATTGCGGTTGCATGCCCCCACACAAATGGCACTCCGTGCAACGATCATATCCAAGCTCTTGGCGCAATCATGCAGGAAGAAATCTCGCGCGCCGGCGGCAAAGACATTATTTTTGGAACACCTATAATTTCAGACGGAATCTCAATGGGGACTCAAGCGATGCGATACTCTCTTCCATCGCGCGACCTTATCGCCGATTGCATAGAAGCGATGATAGAAGGGTATTTGGTTGACGGCGTAATCGCGCTTTCCGGTTGCGACAAAAGCATCCCGGGCGCGCTTATGCCGCTTGCGAGGACAAACGTGTTCGGCATCACGCTCTACGGCGGCACAATTGCGCCAGGGCATTGGGGCGGGAAAGATTTAACGATCGTCTCTTCTTTTGAGGCGATCGGGGAGAACTCGGCCGGAAAAATAACCGATGAAGAATTGATGGATGTTGAACGCCACGCTTGCCCAGGAGCAGGCTCTTGCGGAGGAATGTACACTGCAAACACGATTGCCTCCGCAATTGAAGCTCTTGGCATGTCGCTTCCCGGGAGCGCGTCGCACGCGGCAGTTGATGACGGAAACCGCATTCATAAGGCAAAACAAGAGGATTGCGCGCGCGCTGTAACCGGACTTTTTAACCTCATGCACATTGGAATCCGCCCGCGCGACATCATGACGAGCTATGCGTTTGAAAACGCAATCGCTGTTGTCATGGCTCTTGGCGGATCCACAAACGCGGTGCTTCACTTAATCGCGCTCGCGCATGAGGCTGACATTGATATTGATCTTGATCTTTTTCAAAAGATAAGCGAACGCGTGCCGCTTATTGCCGACATGAAACCGTTTGGAAATTATGTGATGGCGAATCTAGATGCGATTGGCGGCGTGCCGATTGTCATGAAGATGCTCTTGAACGCGGGGTTAATTCACGGGGAGTGCATAACCGTTACCGGAAAAACAGTTGCGGAAAATCTTGCCTCTGTTCCTGCGCTTCCTAAAAATCAAAAAGTGGTATACTCGCTTGATACGCCGCTCGCGCCTCCGGGCCATCACATCGCGATTCTGTATGGTAATCTTGCAAAAGAAGGATGCGTAATGAAACTTTCTGGAAAAGACCTGCGGCAATTTACAGGAAAAGCGCGGGTGTTTGAGTCCGAAGAAGCGGCGCTGGATGCTATTCTTTCAGGAAAAATTCGTGAAGGAGACGCGATTGTGATCCGATACGAAGGGCCAAAAGGCGGGCCTGGAATGCGCGAGATGCTCTCTGTTACCGCGGCTTTAATCGGCGCAGGGCTTGGAAAGTCCGTTGCTCTTATCACAGACGGCAGATTTTCCGGCGGCACGCACGGCATTATGATCGGGCACGTCTCCCCGGAAGCGCAAGTCGGCGGCGCGATTGCGATTGTGCATGATGATGATATAATTGAAATCAATCTTGATACTCGCGAACTTAACGTAAAAATTTCTGATGACATTATAAAAACACGGCTCTCTTCTTGGCGCCCTAAAAAACCCCCGCGCCGCGGACTGCTCGCGACTTACGCAAAACTCGTGTCCTCTGCGTCTAGTGGGGCGGTTGTAAGCTAATTATGAAATCATCCGACCTCTTAATCAAATGCCTTGAAAACGATGGTGTAACCCGCGTCTTTGGCGTTCCGGGCGAGGAAACGCTTGATATTCTGGAATCGCTCCGCAATTCATCAATTCAATTTATCACGACTCGCCATGAACAAGCGGCGGCATTTATGGCGGCAACGTACGGACGGCTCACTGGCCTCGCCGGAGTAGTGCTCACAACACTTGGGCCAGGCGCAACGAACCTTGCGACAGGACTTACTTATGCGACTCTTGGGGGATTTCCGCTTGTCGCGATCACTGGGCAAAAACCAATTAAGCAAACTAAACAGGGGAAATTTCAGCAGGTGAATATCGTACAGCTCGCAGAACCTATCACAAAAATGAGCCGCAGAATTGAAAGCGCTGAAAAAATTCCGGTTCTTGTATCCCGAGCGTTTCGGCACGCTGAACAGGAGAGGCCCGGCGCTGTTCTTTTGGAAATTCCTGAAGACATCGCGCGAGAAAATACAGGAATCGCGCCACTCTCACGCAATAGATTTCCGCTCCCAAATCCAAACCCGTCACTTATTAAAAAAGCAAGCGAACTTATTCGTTCCTCGCGCGCGCAAATCATTATTATAGGGGCTGATGCAAAACGATGGGACATAGAAAACGAACTTTCGGAGTTTATTAACCAAACGCGTTTACCATTCGTCACAACCCAGCTTGGCAAAGGAATTCTGCCGGAAACCAATCAATATTACCTTGGCACAACCGCATTAACTGACGGCGAGCGAGTTCATGATGCGCTGAAGGCCGCAGATACGTTCATTGTAATCGGACACACTATTTTTGAAAAATCGCCCTGCATTCCAAACCATGCAACGCAAAAAATAATCCATATTAACACAACGCCTGGAGAGGTGAGCCACATATATCAGCCGTCGTTAGAAATAGTCGGAGATGTCGCCGAAAGTTTGCGCGAACTAACAAGCGTGCTCAAAAATTTTACACTAAATTCCTCTTCATTCGGATCGCTTGTAAACAATGCGGACAATGTCATGAATGCAAGCTTTCCGCTCCGTCAAGAGCATATTGTCGCGGCTCTTCAAAAAGCTGTGCCAAAAGACGCTGTTATTGCGCTTGATAACGGACTTTATAAACTCGCGGTAACCAGCAATTTCCGCGCAATGTGGCGCCATCATATTCTCCTTGATAACACGCTTGCCACTATGGGCGCCGGGCTCCCATCTGCAATTGCGGCAAAACTTGTGTATCCGGATCGACGCGTTGTGGCTCTCTGTGGTGATGGCGGATTTATGATGAACTCGCAAGAATTAGAAACTGCCACGCGATTAAAGCTACAACTTTTAGTGATCATTCTAAACGACAACGCTTTTGGCATGATCCGCGAAAAGCAAAAACAAATGGGGTTTGATGACTTTGGCGTTACATACCAGAATCCGGATTTTGTAAAACTTGCGGAAAGTTACGGAGCAAAAGGTTATCGGATAAACGAAGGCGAAAATCTTGCGGATACTATCGCGAAATTTTTATATGAACCCGGCGTTTCGCTTGTTGAAGTTCCGGTTACGTATTCATAAATAAATTTCATGCTCAAAGACATTACAAGTCCGTACGATGGTTCTGTTGTTGCTTCTGTAGAAGTATCAGATGAGACGGCTTTGGAACAAGCGCTGAAAAATGCGGATCATTATTTCAAAACAGTAATGCGCGCAATGCCGGCGTGGAAACGCGCGGCGATTTTATATAAAGTCTCGGATCTTATTCGTGAAAACCTTAAAGATCTTGCGCTCACTATCGCGCGCGAAGGAGGAAAACCTTTGAAAGACGCGCGAATTGAAGCAGAGCGGGCTGTAAACACTGTAAAAATGTCCGGCGACGAGGCATTGCAGTTGAACGGCGAGCAGATTTCTATGGATCGCGCAAAAGGGAGTGAGAACATGCTTGCGTTTACTGTGCGCGAGCCAATCGGACCGGTGCTCGCGATTTCCGCGTTTAATCATCCTTTGAATTTGATGTGCCATCAGATCGCGACCGCAATCGCCGCAGGAAACACGGTAATCGCAAAACCGGCATCGCAAACGCCGATCTCCGCTCTGAAACTTGCCGAGTTTTTTAAGAAAGCCGGACTGCCTGAAGGATGTTTGAATGTGGTTGTTGCGAGCGGTAAAGATATAGACGCAATTATAGGAGATTCGCGCATTACTTTTATAAACTTTATCGGAGGAGAGGATGTCGGCTGGGAGATGCGGCGCAAAATCGCGCCCGGAACGCGCATTGCGCTTGAACATGGCGGCACCGGAACCGCAATTCTTACCGAGTCCGCGGATATTGATTCCGCGATTCCCACAATTATTAAAGGCGCGTTTTATCACGCAGGCCAAGTATGCGTGTCTCTTCAAAATTTATATGTGCATGAAAAATTGTTTGATTCCGTGTTAGCGAAAATCAAGATTGAAACGGAAAAATTATTGGTCGGCGACCCGACTGACGAGAAAACCGACATCGGCCCGCTTATCACTAAAGAGGCTCTGGAGCGGGTGCATGCGTGGGTACAGCAAGCGGTTGCATCAGGCGCGCGCGTTCTAACCGGCGGAAAAATCCTCGCAAACAATTGCTACACTCCGACAGTTCTCACTAACACAAAGCGCGCAATGCCAGTTGTCTGTAAAGAGATGTTTGGTCCGGTATTAAACCTAATCCCATACAGAAATCTTCAAAAAATAATTGACGAGATCAACGAGTCGCGCTACTCGTTCCAAGCGGCGGTGTATGCAAAAGACATTGACGTCGCGCTAAACGCCGCGCGTAAACTGCAATGCACGGCCTGTATTATAAATAACTCACCCGCTTTCAGAGTTGACTGGATGCCCTTTGGCGGAGCAAAGCATTCCGGACTTGGGGTAGGAGGAATCAGATATTCTATACGAGATGTTACGCAAGAGAAATTAGTGGTGATAAAAATGAATGATAAAATTTAGTATGAAAACCCCTTCTACAACTACGAGTAAAAAAGAATTAATAAACCCGGATAAATTACAATCCGCGATTGAAGATTCTGACAACAATAGCAAATAATTAGGACATTATGCTAACCTAATAGCATAATTGGCGTTAATATGGAGAGTATGATATACCAAATTTATGTTAATTAAGCGAATTATAGAAACTTCTATTTCTGACCACCTTACGCGTTCTAACAAGGCAATTATCTTGTATGGTCCTCGGCAAGCTGGAAAAACTACCCTTTGCAAAACTATCATAAACGCGCTTAACTTGAAAACGCTTTTTATAAACGCTGACGAGGGAAGATACATAGACGCGCTTTCAAGCCGCGACAGCAGAAAACTACGCGAGCTCGTTTATGGATATGAGCTCGTCGTTATAGACGAAGCGCAAAGAGTGCCAGACATTGGAATAAATCTTAAAATACTTATTGATACTCTTCCTGCGCTAAAAATTATCGCAACTGGCTCGTCGTCTTTTGAACTTGCAAACACCATATCAGAACCGCTCACTGGAAGAAAGATAACCTACCAACTATACCCGATCGCGCAATGCGAACTCAAAGAGCATTATAACGCTTTTGAACTTCAAAACATGCTTGAAGAGCGATTGATATGGGGATCATATCCGGAAATTTTTCAACTCGTAGGGTACGAACAAAAATATGCCTATATGCAGGAGATGAGCGCCGACTATCTCTACAAAGACATATTTATGCTACAAGATATCAGAAAGTCAGAAAAAATAAAAAATCTGCTCAAATTGCTCGCGTTCCAAATAGGAAGCGAAGTTTCCTTAAACGAACTCTCATCCAAACTTAACATCAGTAAAGAAACGGTTGGTCGTTATATTGATTTGCTTGAAAAAACATTTGTCCTGTTTCCTCTTTCCGGATTCAGTAGAAATTTAAGAAAAGAAGTAACAAAAATGCATAAATATTATTTTTATGATCTCGGCGTGCGCAATGCCTTGATTGACAATTTTAAGCCTCTTGTAGAAAGAAACGATACTGGCGCATTGTGGGAAAATTTTCTTATTGTAGAACGGATCAAAATGAATCATTACATACATTCCCATAAATCTTCGTATTTTTGGCGCATCTATACTGGAGCAGAGGTTGATTATGTGGAAGAAGGAGAAAACGCGCTTGCCGGATACGAATTTAAGTGGAATGCTAAAACGGCAAAACCGCCGGCGTCATGGCAAACTACCTACACAAAAGCAAGTTGGAATGTAGTCAGTCGCGAAAACTGGCTTGAATTTGCGGCTTCGTTGAACAAATAATCATGACCGCCAACGTACAAATTATAAATGCGCTTCTATCGCATACCTTAAAAACAAAAGACGATCTCTCCCGCGTAAAGCGCAAGCTCGCGCGGGATTTTGGTATTGGAATTGTTACGAATAACTGGCTTTTGGCGCGGTATCGGGAGGGAGTTGCGGAAGGAACGATTATGAAGGCGCCACTTTTGGAGCGCTTGCTTGTTAAACGCCCGATTCGCACGCTTTCAGGGGTCGCGCCGATCACGCTTGCGACAAAACCCTTCCCCTGCCCGGGACGGTGCGTGTATTGCCCGACTGACGTGCGCATGCCAAAAAGCTATCTTGCAAGCCAGCCTGCCGCGGCGCGGGCTCTGCGTCTTAAATTTGATCCATACAAGCAAGTGCAATCGCGGCTTGAAACGCTTTACGCAAACGGCCACACGCCTGAAAAATGCGATCTGCGAATTTTAGGCGGAACTTGGTCGTCTTATCCGAAACTATATCAAACGTGGTTTGTGAAAGAGATGTACAGAGGGTTGAATGAGTTTGGCGATAATTCAAAATTCAAAGTTAAAAATTTGCGCGCGCAACAAACCATCAACGAAACCGCAACGCATCGTTGCATTGGTTTATCAATAGAAACCCGTCCGGACTGGATTACGATGGATGAGATTAAACGTTTCAGAAAATTCGGCGTTACTAAAGTTGAGCTCGGCGTACAGCATCTTGATCGCGGAGTTATGGATCTCATCAAACGCGATCATTACAAAGAAGACGTTGTCCACGCAACGCGGCTTTTGAAAGACGCCGGATTCAAAGTCGCATATCATATTATGCCCAATCTACCTGGCTCAACGCCGGAGATGGACATCGCAATGGGTAAAGAAATTTTTGCGGATGATGGCTTGCGCCCTGATCAGTTGAAAATTTATCCGTGCGTGGTTTTAGAGAAAGCGGCGCTGTTTGAGTGGTATAAACGAGGGGATTATAAAACGTATGACGACGAAACATTAACTGACATTATCGCGGAAATGAAGCGGATCGTGCCGCCGTATGTGCGCATTGAGCGCGTGTATCGCGATGTGCCGTCAAACGACATTGTGGATGGGTCGCGCCACATCAATTTCCGCGAACTTGTGCAAAAACGGATGCGGGAAAATGGATGGAAATGCCATTGTATCAGGTGCAGAGAAGTGAAAGATCAAGAAAAATTTCAAATTTCAAATTTCAAATTTCAAATGTTTATTGATACTTATAGCGCGTCCGACGGAGTAGAATACTTTATCTCTTATGAATCTCCGGACCGTAAAATTTTATACGCCTTCATTCGTTTACGGCTTCAGTCCAAAAACAAGCGCCGACAACTTTCCACGATAAAAAACATTCCGCTCATCCGCGAACTTCATACTTATGGGCAACTTGTGCCGATTACAGACACGGAAACACGAGCAACACAGCACAAAGGCCTTGGCAAACGGCTTCTCGCGCAAGTTGAAGAAATTGCAAAATCCGCCGGGTATGATACGATAGCGGTAATTTCCGGCGTTGGCGTGCGAGGGTATTATGCAAAGCGCGGCTATTCGCTTGATGAAAAATGGGGGTATATGGTGAAAAAGCTCAAAACTTAAATGGCAAATGTCAAGATCATATAGGTATGAATTACTCCAAAATCGCCAACTTTTTCTTTGAACTCGGAATGCTGAAGCGCGAAAAACATAACGGGTTTAAGCTCGTTGGCGTGCATCACGATCTTGGTTCGCTTGCAGATCACACAATGCGTGCGTCATTGATTGGAGCCGTGTTGGCATCATTTGAAGGCGTGGATGTCAATAAAGTCGCGATGATGCTTTTGATTCACGATGTGCCGGAAGCGCGCATCGGCGATCATCATAAACTTGCGGCGCGGTATATGGAAACTAAAACAGTAGAGAGAGATGTGTTTATAGAGCAAATTGCGCATCTGCCAGGATCCTTGAAAAAAGAATGGCTTGCGCTCTACGACGAAAAACATGAGAGAACAACGAGAGAAGGAATAGTCGCCCAAGATGCGGACTGGTTAGAGGGCGTAATCTCTGCTCGCGAATTTCAAGCGCAGGGTTATACAGAGCTAGAAGAATGGCTGAACAATACAAAAGCGGCGCTGGAAACCGAATCGGCAAAACAACTTTTTAGAGAAATAGAAAAACAACAGCCGCACGATTGGTGGAAAGGGTTAAAGCAAATGACCTATAAAAAACTTTTATGACCTACGCAAACATCAAACAACAAGACCCCGACGTATACGCGATCATCCAAAAAGAACTCAAGCGCCAGCAGGACGGACTCATGATGATTCCTTCAGAAAATTACGCTTCGCCCGCGGTTTTGGAGGCGGCGGGAACGGTGCTCACGAACAAATACGCCGAAGGCTATCCTCGCAAACGATATTACACCGGAAATCAATATATTGATGAAATTGAACAGCTCGCGATTGACCGCGCGAAAAAATTGTTCGGCGCGGAACATGTAAACGTTCAGCCGCATTCAGGATCAGGCGCAAACATGGAATGTTATGCCGCGGTTCTTGACCCAGGAGACACGATACTTGGCATGCGCCTTGATCAGGGCGGGCATTTAACCCACGGCTCCCCTGTAAACTTCTCCGGAAAAACCTACACCTTCATCCATTATGGGGTACGACGTGATACCGAGCGAATTGATATGGACGAAGTGAGAGAAATCGCAATCCGTGAAAAACCAAAGCTCGTGCTCTCTGGAATCACTGCATATCCGCGTTCTGTTGACTTTGACGCTTTTGCAAAAATTGCCGCAGAAATCAATGCATACGCAATGGCTGATATATCGCATATCGTCGGCCTGTGTCTTGCAGGAGTTCACCAAAATCCTGTTCCCACTCACGACATTGTGATGACGACGACTACAAAAACACTGCGCGGCCCTCGGAGCGCAATCATTTTATGCAAAAAAGAAGACAGGGTGTTAAAAAAGCGCGACATTGCAAGCGGGTTTGATTTATCATCGCTTGACGAAAAAGAACGCGCGCTTCGCTATGATCTAGCCGCAAAAATTGACAAGATAGTTTTTCCGGGAATGCAGGGCGGGCCGCTTGAACACATCATAGCCGCCAAAGCTGTTGCGTTTGCAGAAGCGTTAAAGCCGGAATTTTTGGAATATCAGAGGCAAATCGCAAAAAACGCAAAAATTCTCGCAGAAACACTTTTAAGCGAAAATTTGCGGCTAGTCTCCGGAGGCACAGACAATCACTTAATGATTATTGACTGTACTAAACTTGGCATCTCCGGAAAACAAGGCGCAAACGCGCTTGCCGAGTGCGGCATTTACACGAATTTTAACATGATTCCATTTGATCCCCGCACGCCTTTTGATCCTTCTGGCATTCGCTTAGGAACTCCGGGGCTCACCTCGCGCGGGATGAAGGAGGGGGAAATGAAAACGATCGGCGAACTTATTGCGAACATACTCAAAAATACCGGGAACATAACGGTTACGCAAAAAACTGCTAATAAAGTCATAGAACTCACAAAACAATTTCCAATTTACGAAGAACTGATGTAAACCCATGGAGCATTTTATCAAAACAATCGTAAAAAAGGCCGGTGCGGAGATTAAAAAACGATTTGGCAAAAGTGGCGTGAAGTATACTAAAACTCACTCGCACGATGTGGTTACCGAAGCGGATCTCGCGTCAAATCGTATTTTAATTGATGCGATACAAAAGCGATACTCATCCCACGGCATAATTTCAGAGGAAACCGGCGAGTATCAAAAAGACGCGGAGTTTGTGTGGATTATTGATCCTTTGGACGGCACTAATAATTTTGCGAGGGCGTTACCGCTTTTTGGGGTGATGGCGGCGGTTGCCCATGGGAAACAAATTGAGTACGGAGCAATCTATGATCCGATCCACAATCAATTACTATATGCCAAACGTCATAAAGGAGCATTTCTCAATAACGAGAAAATACACTGTTCTAAAACAAAAATATGGAGCGAGAGCAATGGGTTCACCAGTTGCTGGATGAAACCAAAAACAATGCTGGTAAATAGACGGTTGCTTGAAAGCAATGCAAAAAAAGAATGGTCGCTCTATCGCGCGCTTTGGTCCATAGCAATAGAAACGATTTATGTCGCAAGCGGACGATGCGATTGGCTTATCAGCACATCCGGGGGATTATGGGATTACGCGGCTCCGCCATTTATCCTTAAAGAAGCTGGCTGTACGGTAACAAATTTTCAAGGAGAGCCGTGGAAACTTGGACAAAAAGACCTTATTGCCGCAACTCCAGCATTGCATCCCCAACTTCTTAAAATTATGCATGGAGGCTAGTATCGTTCTCCATCTTCCCCCACCGCCACTCCTCAATCTTTTTATGATCCCCCGAAAGCAAAACCTCGGGCACGCGCCACGAAACGCCTGGGATCGGTTCAAACGTCTCCGGACGCGTGTACTGCGGATATTCAACTACATGACGACTCACTGATGCGGAGCCGTCATCATTTTTGTTAGTGCCGTGGGACTCAACAAGAAGCGAGTCCGCGCTTCCCAAAACTCCGGGAACAAGACGGGTTACGGCTTCAACAACAACCATCGCCGGCAACTCACCGCCCGAGAGCACATAGGGTCCAATTGAGATTTCCTCGTCAATGAAATTTTTCACCCGCGCGTCAACGCCCTCATATCTGCCACAAATTAGAATAATCCTCTCGTACTTAACAAATTCTTCTACTTTCTCTTGCGTCAGTTGCGAGCCTTGCGGAGAGAGTAAAATAAGTTTCAATCTTGCCCTATCTCCCAAATAAGGATCCCCGATTACATCAACTAAACATTTGTATACCGGCTCTATCTTTAATATCATCCCGGGACCACCGCCATAAGGAGTATCATCTACAGAGCAGTGTTTATCATTAGTATAATCGCGGATATTATGAAAAGCGATCGTAACAAAATCGCGATCGCGCGCGCGCTTGATGATGGACTCGTTAATATAAGAGTCAAGAATGTTAGGGAAAATTGTTAGAATGTCAAAATGCATATGACCCTATCATACAAAAAATGAGAAAAAAATAAAATCCCCCCGCAAACTTTGAGCGAGGGGATCTAATGCGATATAATTTATAGATTCAAATCATCAACGCCTGCGTCAATGTTCTCATCGCTTGCGCGAGGCGCTGGACTAGCCATTCCTGAACCCATCATTCCAACGCGCATGCCGCCCATCGGACGCCGCGCTCCTTCCGGCTCGTAAATCTTCAAGTTCACGCGCGCGTTATTCTTTGCTCCGACGACGCGAAGAAGTGTGCGGACTGCGCGAGCGGTTCTGCCGCTTCGCCCAATCACCTGGCCCATATCGGCCTGATTGATGTGGAGCGTGATAAGCACTCCCATCTCATCCACTGTGCGATCGGATCGGACATCGTTTGGATTTTCAACGATTGCCTTAATGATAGATTCAAGAAACTGCTGATCTGTATGTTGTTCTGCCATTGTGTAAGGATTCTTGGGGTAGCTTACTTATACTTGTAAACCAACCTGCGATCGTAATAGCTGTATATAAAGTTGCCGACCTTTTAACACAACTTCTGTTCAGAGGCAAGTTTAGCAATAGACGTGTTTTATGTCAACGGTATGCCAAAAAGCGGCGAGAGTATCCATCGGATAAAACGCTCGTGCATATTAAGAATCACAAGCATCCCGACAATAAACGCGAAAAGCGCAACGAGTTTTAAGAACAACCGCGTGCCGCCTTCAGAGCCAAACCACTTCTCCGCCCATTGGGACGTGCCGGTTTGCGAAACGAGCCATTCGTTGTGGCGCAAAAGGAGGTATGAAATCGCGCAGATGATAAATCCAATAATGATGCGTTTTAACATATCTATGCCATGAGAGCATTCCAATCCTCTGCAAACTGATTTAGCCCCGCAGAAGTTAAAGGATGCGCGATATCATACTCTTGCCATGCAAGATTCATATCATAATCGTAATAAGGAATCTGGCGTAAACTTTTTGAATTATAATTCCATCCTTCATGTGGCGATGGTTTTCCTTTCGTCCCCCACTCTCTTAGCGTCGCAAAGCTGGCTGTAATAATATTGGCGCCAAAGCCGATTGCGGCGAAAATGTGATCCATGTTTCGGATGCTTGCCGCAAGAACCTCTACGCTACTCCCTGCTTTTTGATACATTTTAATGATGTTCGCCAGAAGATCCGCGCCGTTCTCTTTAATATCGTCCAGACGCCCGATAAAAGGCGAGATAAACACGTTTCCTAGAGGCGCGCCTTTTGTTGCCGCATGCACCGCCGCCGCCTGCGTTTGCGAAAAACAGAGCGTCATATTGAGCCGAACGCCTTCAGATGATAATACCTCTGCCGCCCCGAGTCCGGCGCTTGTAATCGGCAGTTTAATATGGGCGTTTGGAATCCATGAAAACATCTCGCGAGCTTCTTGTATCATCTCGTCGCTTGTAGTATCAAGATCGGCATGCACTTCAATAGAAACAGATCCATGCGGAATGAGCGAAGAAATGCTCTGCACAGTCTTTTTATAACGCGCGTAAACTTCATCTTTTGTAAACTTCTCTCCGTTGCGTATCCGCTCTTGCACAGACGGACTTTTGGCGAAATTTGTCGGGTTCGTTGTTTGTCCGTCAAGAAATCCGATGATATTTTGAATCTCGCGCGTTTCTTTCGGATCACTGCTGTCAAGGAAAATTTTTGCGGGCATAAAAATTAGTCTATTTTTTATTCTTCCTGCAGTACAACCTCGGCTTTTTTAAAAATAACCGGTTCTTCGTCTAATTCATTGGATTCTTTTATTCCGCAGTGTAGGCACCTATCTATCTTTACTCCATTAAAATCTTTCCCTGGATCATCGTTATTTCTATTACAACTATGTAGTTCGTAATCAAATTTAGAATTATATTGAGGATTAATAATAGAGAGCCCGGAACTTTTTATTATAAATTTTAAACTGTCCATAAGAGCGCGGTGTAATGGGGCTGTACTCTTAACATGGACTTGATATGCATCAAGTATCGCCAAAGCCATTGCGGCTCGTCTTTCTTCAATTTGATATAAACGGCCTTCTGCTACGCCAAGATCGCGCAGTGTTTTAAAAAATTCTCCTGAATACTCTGTGATTTTTCTGCGGGTTTGATCTAGCGCAGTTTCTGTTCTCCTGTTCACACTGCTTAAGGTTTTACGCCGTTCACCTGCAGATACCAAAGACATAGCAGTCGCAGACTCCCTCTGTAGTTCGTCTTCCTTGTTCTTGCGACGCAAATTCTCAATTATCGCATTCTGTTCCGCAATCTGCGTCTCTAATTGACAAATGAGCTCTTCAGGGCTAATTGGCTTTTCTTCATCACTCTCTGCAATAATTCCTCCTATTTCTTTTATCATGATCATATTTTTAACACCTCATTTACTTTTTTGATAATAGCATTTTTTGAAATTTCCTCATATTCTAAAAGCTCGCTCATTGTTCCGCTATGCGGCATTTTTGATACCGCCATTGTATAAACCTGCGACCGGCAATTTTGCAACGCCCTCAATACCGCCTCGCCCAAACCGCCCTCCGGATAATGATCTTCAACCGTGATAATCGCTTTGGTCTCGCGCTCCGCCTGTTCAAGAACCTTTGCGTCAATCGGCTTGATGCTGTAGCAGTCAATCACCCTGATTTTAATCTCTTCTTTAAGAAGTTCATCATACGCCGCGAGCGCTTCGTGAAGAGTGATGCCTGATGCAACAACCGTTGCAACGTCGTTATCACTCCGACGGAGCACCTTGCTCCCGCCAATCCGGAACTCCTCGGTTGTGTCATAGAGAATCGGGGTGTCTGCTCTAGTTGTGCGGATATAAGTGATGCCATGCCGATGCGCCGCCTGTTCAACTAATTTTTCGGTTGAAACGGCGTCAGAGGGATATAACACAGCGCTTAGAGAGATCGCGCGAAACATCGCAATATCCTCCAGCGCCATTTGGGAAGCGCCATCCTCGCCGATAGAAACGCCGGCGTGCGAACCGCAAAACACGATGTCTGCGTCCGAGTACTGGCACATGCGAATCTGATCATGGGCGCGCGTTAAAAACGCGGCAAAGCTGGAAACAAACGGTTTCTTCCCGCGCCGCGATAACCCAAGCGCAACACCGACCATATTCTGCTCTGCCACATACATCTCAAAAAACCGCTCCGGATACGCCTTTTTAAACGTTTCTGAAAATGTAGAATTTGAAACCTCGGCATCCAACACTACTATATTTTGAAATTGCGGCGCGATACGCGCAAGCGCGTTTCCATAAGCTTTGCGTGTCGCGACTGAAGTATTTTTATTATAAACGAGTATTTGAAAATTAGGATTTGAAATTTGGAATTTATTTGGAATCTGGCGCTTGGAATTTGGAATTTTGCCTCGCAATGTTATGTCCGCCTCTCCTATTTCCCCGAGCGCTCTTTCAAGCTCTTCGTTATTAAGAGCTTTCCCGTGCCAGCCGTTTTTATCTTCTAAAAAACTCACGCCTTTGCCTTTAATAGTGCGGGCGATAATCATAGTCGGGCGATCTTTAGTCCGCCGCGCCATTCTGTACGCTTTTGCGATTGCGTTCATATCATGCCCATCGGGAAGCGCAATAGTCCGCCAGCCGAACGCCGCAACCAGCTTTTTGTACGCGTCAATATCATGCCCGTACATTGTCTCCCCGCGCTGGCCTAAACGGTTTACATCAATAATGCCGATCAAATTATCAAGATTGTAATAAGCGGCGCTTGCAATTGCTTCAAAACACGATCCTTCCGCCATTTCGCTATCGCCCAAAAGCACATACGTGCGGTATGGCAGTTTATCAAGATATTTTGCGTTTAATGCCATCCCGACTCCGATAGAAAGCCCTTGGCCGAGCGAGCCGGTCGCGGCTTCAGTATAAGGAAAAGATGTGGCGGGATGCCCTTCCAGACGACTACCGAACTTGCGAAGTGTCATCAGCTCTTTTTCGTCAATCGCGCCAGTTGCCGCCCATAACGCATACAAAAGCGGCGAGGCATGGCCTTTTGAAAAAATCAGCCGATCATTTGCCGGATTCTCCGGATGATTAAGGTCAAAACGAAAAAAACCGCCAAACATTAATGCGGTCATAAGTTCAACAGCCGACAACGAAGATGTGTGGTGTCCGCTTCCAGCGACTGTTGTAGATCGTAAAATCCAAGAGCGGATAAGGCGGGCGATACTTTCCATTATGCTAGTGTCCATAAGTGGATGTTTTTGGTGGGCGCTCGAGGGCTCGAACCTCGGACCTTCTCGGTGTAAACGAGACGCTCTAACCAAACTGAGCTAAGCGCCCGCAATCATCTGATACAAATAGGTCAATCCTTCCTTGTAGCTTTCTTCTTTTTTGCCTGAAAATATCGCGTCGCATGCGTCTCCGGTCACAGTATTCGCGCGGAAATGCTCGCGGTTTTTAATGTCGGAAAGATGAACCTCAACTTTTTTGCCGCGAAAATCGCGAAGCGCGTCTGAAAGCGCGTAACTATAATGTGAAAGAGCGCCTGGGTTCATAAGTATGCCGTCGGCAAGAGAGCGCTCTTGAATATAATCAATCAGGCTACCTTCGTGATTTGACTGAAAAAAATCAAGCTGAATTTCCGGATTGAGCGCATGCGCATGTTCAGAAACAAAATCGTTAAGTTCGGCAAGAGTTTTTGTGCCATAATGGGCAGTATCTCTTTTGCCTATCTTATTTAAGTTTGGTCCGTGGATGATGAGAATTTGCATTGTAATGCATTTTCACAAAATTGTGATATGAATATCTATTTTGGTTACTTTTCACGCTAATTACCGTTTTTAACGAATTGGTAATTTTGATTTTGTTCCTCCTCCGAATGGTATTGGAATTAAATACCAACGAGACCCAGATTTTTCAATAAGAGTATTTACATCATCAACCTTTGTATTATATTCGGTTAATTTAGCATTATAACTATCTAGGTCACTTTTATATGTGCTCAACCAGTAGTTAAAGTTATCAACCTCATCGTTATATTTATCAATAAAGCCAAGCGATTCAAGACCTTTAAGCTCACTTTCGCGATACTCTAATTCTTGTTCATATTGAATTATTTTTGTCTCTAATGAGCTTATAGATAGCTTTTCGTTCTCAAGGTATGTTTCTATTTCTTTAATCTTGTTAGTATCCTCACGATGATAAAATTCCTGCACACCCCACAACACAAGATTAATAATCCCGAAAACTACGACTAAACCTATAATTTTCTTTGGCAGGTCCATAATACTTATTGAATGACTGATATTCTCTCTAGCAAAGCCGGAACTTTTCTTTATAAATTTGGTGCCCTCGGTGGGACTCGAACCCACACGCCAAAATGGCACAGGTCCTCAACCTGTCGCGTATGCCGATTCCGCCACGAGGGCATTTATTTCATCTCTTTCAACCGTTTTTTAGAATCCCGCAAAAAGTAGAGTTTCGCGCGGCGAGTTTTGAACTTTTTCAGAATAACGATCCTAACAATAAGCGGGCTATACACAGGAAAAATTTTTTCAACTCCCACGCCTTCGCTTTCTTTACGGACAGTAATGCTCGCGCCCGGCTCTGACCCATGCTTTCGCGCAAGCACCATGCCTGTAAAAATCTGAATGCGCTCCCGAGGCTCGCCTTTTGGCGTAACATCAACCACCTTTTCATGCACAGATACTGTCATGCCGGAGCGAACAAGTTCGCGATCGTCTTTTGGAATTGGTTTTGAAGTTTGTTCTTTAGTTTCCATAGATTAAGTTTCACTTTCTTTTTTGATAATCGCTGACACTTCAGCAATTGTTTGGCGAAGATGCCCATCACGGTTCACTACAATATAATCATACTTTTTTGACTCGGCAAGTTCGCGTTTCGCAGTTTTAAGGCGATCGGTAATTTGATGTTTCGTAAATTTGGCGCGCTCCATTCGTTTGCGAAGCGTAAGCAGTGAATCGGGTTTTATGAAAATTCTGACAACGTCACTTAGTTTCCGCGCCACTTGCCCTGCTCCATGCACCTCTATGTTCATGAGCGCGTATTTTCCTGATCTCTGAATGCCGCGAATCTCTTGAATCGGAGTTCCATAGTATTTAGCGCCATAGATCGCCCACTCAAGAAAATATCCATCCTTAATTTTCTCCATAAACTCCTCTGTAGTAAAAAAATAAAAGTGTTTCCCTTCTATTTCAGACGGCCTTCTTTCGCGCGTTGTTCCGGTAACTACTTTCTTTAAGTTAAGCGACCGCTTGCGAAGAAGCGAATTTGTAATCGCCTCTTTGCCGACTCTTGAGGGTCCGGAGATTATAAACACTTTATGCTCGCCGTTTTTCATTTTAGAAAAACCTACTGTACACGTTTTTTAGCGCTTTTGTCAACCAGAGATCACGAACTTTTAGCTAGTGTTGTTAAAAATTCGGCTAGTGCGGCTGGTAACGCGCTTTCATACTCTCGCCACATTCCTTCAAAATCGTAAAATCCAAGATACCGCGCATGCAAAAATACTCTATCAAATTTTACAAATCGCGTAAAGCTTGCGCGATTCCGGAAACGCGTATTGCAATATTTTGAGTCTCCGACAATGGAATGCTCCAACCCATAAAAATGAGCGCGAATCTGGTTGGCGCGGCCGGTTTTAAGCGTGATATCCAAAAGCGTGTAGTGCTGGAAACGTCGAAGAACCTCAAAGTGCGTATGCGCCTCTTTTCCGCTTTCATCTCCACGAGGCTTTACAAGCGTCCGCATTTTCACTTTGTGGAGCGGAAGCGCGATATCGCCCTCATCTTTGATGATGCGCCCATTGCAGAGCGCAGTGTATCGCTTTAGAACGCGCCTTTCCACAAATTCGTTTTTTATATGATTGAAAAATTTCTGCGTCCTGCAAACAAGCATCAGCCCCGAGACATCGCGATCCAACCTATGAACGATACCAGGTCGCAATCTTGGATCATCGCCGACGCTTACGGTTTCCGGGTACTCTACGCGAAGGAAATCAACAAGAGTTTTCTCTTCGCTTCTCTGGTTTGTTGGATGCACTAAAAGACCTGCGGGTTTCCCGATAATTAAATAATCTGACGCAGTAAAGATAACCTCCATACATTAACCGCGGCGCTGAACCGCCTTTGAAAGCCGTCGCAACGCAACAATATAGGCTCCAATCCGAAGCGGCACTTTCATATTGTTTGAAACTTTATGAACTTCCGCAAACGCCTTAATCATCACTGATTTCAATTGCGCAAGCACAGCCTCTTCGCTCCATCGTTCTTTGTTTTGATTTTGTAACCATTCAAAGTATGAAACGACAACTCCGCCTGCGTTTGCAAGAACATCGGGAATAATTGTTACACCTTTCTCGGAGAGCATTGCGTCCGCGTTGCCGGTAAGAGGACCGTTTGCGAGTTCCAAAATCACTTTTGCGCGAATCGCGCCGGCGTTTCCGTCATTGATTGCGTCTTCAAGCGCGGCTGGAACAAGAACATCGGCATCAAGCGCGAGCAGTTCATCGTTTGTGATACGCTTTCCTCCGGTAAAATCAACGAGGCTCTTTTCTTCCTCTTTTGCGCGCAAAATGCCTGAAATGTCCAGCCCTTCGCGATTAAATACTCCGCCCTTTGAATCCGACACCGCGATAACACGGCACCCGGCGCGCTGTGCAGAGCGTACAAAATACGAGCCGACGTTTCCCATGCCCTGCACAGCGATTTTAATTGTTTTCGGATCACGCTTCTCTTGCGCTAAAAATTCCTGAAGAATGTAAAATCCGCCTTCGCCTGTTGCCGGCTCTCGTCCAAGGGATCCTCCATGTTCAATCGGCTTGCCTGTAACGACAGCAGGAGCGGGGAAACCGAGAATCCGCTCGTACTCGTCCGCCATCCAATACATGATGCGAGAGTTCGTGTTCACGTCTGGCGCAGGAACGTCTTTTAAGGGCCCCAGACATTCGTATAGCGCCCGAACATAACCGCGAGAGAGCCGTTCCAATTCCCGGTCACTCAATAATTTCGGATCCACTATGACCCCGCCCTTTCCTCCGCCAAATGGAATGCCTGCAGTAGCGGTTTTAATCGTCATTGCAAAAGCTAACGCCTTAACCTCGTCTTTATCAACCTTTGGATGAAACCGTATTCCTCCTTTGTACGGACCGAGCAGAGAACTGTGCTGTATCCGATAGCCGTGATACAAACGCGCGCTTCCATCGTCGTGTGTTACTGGAATTACAACCTCAATAATCCGCTCCGGATACGAAAGACGCTCGACTTCGTATGGGTCGAGCGCTATCTTTTTTGCGGCGGCATTAAGATGCGAAAGTCCAGTTTCAAAAAAATTCATATTAGATATTTCTCCAATTTTTCCGCGAGCGCATCCTTATCATGCACTCCGATTATTTGTTCTTTAATCTCGCCTTTAATAAAAATTGCGAGCGTTGGAATGGAAACAATGCGGTAGCGCAGAGCAAGTTCCTGATTTTCATCTATATTAAGCTTTGCGATTGCGACCGGTTTAAGAGCGTATTCTTTTGCAAGTTCTTCAATTATAGGCCCCTGAATTTTGCACGGTCCGCACCACGGTGCCCAAAAATCAACAAGAATAGGCACTTTTGATTGGAGCACTTCTTTTTCAAAATTGTCTTTAGTGAGTTCAAGCATGAAATTTAATTACTGAAGCCGCATCAATCGTAGTTGAAACCTTGCAACGCGTCAACCTTGACATAAAACTTATTTATGATAGAGTAAATCAGTTTTGGAAGATAAAACTTGCCCAAAAAAACTATCACTGCTACAATAATTCTAACTTTATGTTGACCGTTATACAAATTATTTTAAGCCTTCCCCTTATTGTCGCGATTCTTCTCCAAGCAAAGGGCGCCGGGCTTTCAGGCGTATTCGGCGGAGAAGGTAACGTATACCGCACAAAGCGCGGCGCTGAAAAAACACTATTCATTTTTACAATCGTCATAGCTGTTCTTTTTTTCAGTGTTGCGCTCTTAAACGTCATTTTCGTTGAACTCTAATATCTACAAAAAAATAAAAATCATTCCGAAAATCTTAACTTATAAAGAAAAGATAGTTCTCTCAACTCTTGCGGCGCTCGCGCTTGCGTCGGTTGCGTTCATTGGAATGAAGTGGATCAACCGCCACAGTGTCTTTTTGGCAAAAAACGGAGGAACATACATTGAGGGCGCGGTTGGAAGCCCAAAGGCAATCAATCCGATATTTGCTTCCGCAAACGAAATAGATAACGACATTACCCATCTTCTTTTTAACGGACTATTCAAAAACAAAAATGACGAAATTGTGCCGGATATTGCAACAGGCTTAACCGTGTCCGAGGACAAACTCACATACACTGTAAAAATAAGAACCGATGCGATATTTCACGATTTGGTGCCGCTTACAGCAGACGATGTAGTATTTACAGTGGAAACCGCACAAAACGAGACGATCAGAAGCTCATTGTACGGAACGCTCCACGGAGTGAAAATAGAAAAGAAAGACGACTCTACAGTTGCCTTTACCCTGCAACAGCCGTTTGCGCCGTTTCCGTCACTATTAACATTTGGCATTCTCCCGAAACACATTTGGGAAACGGTTCCGATAGAAGCCATGCGGTTTGCGGAAGCTAATATCAAAACGCCGATCGGAACAGGGCCTTTCAAAATCAAACGCTTCAAAACAAACAGCCTTGGGATTATAAAAAGTTACACGCTCGCGAGAAACGAAACATATTTTCAAAAACCTCCGTATCTCAATGAAATTATCATTAAATTCTATCCGGACAGCCAAACTGCGATTGATGCGCTAAAAAACAAAAACATTGACGGATTACGATCGGTTCCGTCATCTTACCAAGCTATTGTTACAACTAAGAAAACAGAACTTACCGCCTTGTCGCTTACGCAGTATTCAGCCATCTTTTTTAATAGCGAACATAACAAACAACTTTCTGATGTCAGGATTCGTAAAGCGCTTGCAAGCTCAATCAATAAAACAGAACTTGTGGAAACCGCGCTTTCAGGGAACGGAGTTATAATTGACAGCCCCATCCTTCCAGGCTTTCTCGGCTTTAACCCATCTGTAAAAAAATATCCCTATAACCCGGAGGAAGCGGAGAAACTCATTGCGGAAGCCGGGTGGAAAAAAATAAAAACTGGAGAGAAAATCGCATGGCAAAAAGGCGATGATATCTTAAAAGTAGGATTGACTACAGTTGACAGCCTTGAAACAAACTCTGTTCTAATGTTTGTAAGGAAACAATGGGAACAAATCGGCGTAACAGTTGCCCCTGTTATCATACCCAAGGAAGAACTAGCTAAAAGCGTAATTGAACCTCGCGACTACGACGCGTTGCTTATCGGAAACAATGTTGGAAATGATCCTGATCCGTATGCCTTCTGGCATTCATCCCAAATTGAAGTGTCAGGCGGGGTAAACCTGGCGCTATACAAAAATCCAAAAGTAGATGCTTTGCTTGAGGAAGCGCGCAAACTTGCGGATCGCGGCGAGCGAGCGCGAAAATATGTCGCCTTTCAGGATATTATTGCCGAAGATATGCCGGCGATTTTTCTATACAACCCAACATATTCGTATCTACAAAGCAAAAAACTTAAAGGTTTTACGACAACCGCGATCACGACCCCGGCCGATCGCTTCAATAATGTGGAGGAGTGGTATATTAAGACGAAACGAAAATTTGAAGTAAGAATTACGAAGTAAAACGCCAGGATGGCGAAACCGGCAGACGCGCTAGGTTCAGGGCCTAGTCCCAATTTTTGGGGTGGAGGTTCGAGTCCTCTTCCTGGCACCAGTAGTAAACTTTCAGGAATCTTCCGATCTTTTGAGGATTGATGAATTATTGAAAAATAAAAAATTAAACACCAAGACAATGATTAAAAAAATACCGAATTTTGAATACGGTGTTATTTGGGAAGACACAGTTAGCGGCCATAAAATTGGTTGTCTTGATATATCAAAACAGGAAGATGTTGAAAAATTAATGCAGAATAAAAAAGCAATTCTCGCCGTTCAAGACCCGCCCTATAATGTTGATATAAATGATGAATTTGGGAATTTACCTCTGGAACAATATATTATCTGGAGTGAAAAGTGGGTTGATAACACAATAGATATTCTTGATAAAAATTCATCTCTTTATGTTTGGCTCGGCGCAGATATTAGAGATGTCTTACAGCCGCTTCCTGATTTTATAATTATGATGAGGAATAAGCCTGTTCGTATCAGGAACTTTATCACCATGAGAAACCAGCGAGGCTATGGAACGCAAAAAAACTGGATGGCAATCCGGCAAGAATTACTTTATTACATCAAAGGTGAACCAATTTTTAATGTTCAGGCCGAATATACAGATATACCTAAAAAAACAAAAGGGTATTATAAGGAAGTTAATGGAAAAGTTACTGAAAATTTTGAGCGTAGTAAATCTTTAACGATTAGAGCGGGAAATGTTTGGCACGATATACAACAGGTTTTTTATTTGATGCACGAAAATATAGAAGGTTGTTTTGCCCAAAAACCTCTTAAATCCGCCAAAAGAATTATTGAGGCGAGCAGTAATAAAGGTGATATTGTTGTAGATTTTTTCGGCCATTCCGGCTCAACTTTATTACAAGCGGAATTAAGCAAAAGAAAATGCTATACGATGGATATAGACCCAACTTATTGTAAAATAATGGCCGCACGACTGCTTCATTTTAGACGCACCGGCGAAACTGGCTGGGGCAGAACCAAAATTTTAAAAGACGGAAAAATTTTAGTAAATGATGAGCAATTATTGGGTGCGCCAACTTTGTTAGATTTAGTTTAAATAATTATGAACAAAAAGAATTTAGACAAAAAACTTGCCGAGTGGATTAAACCACTGCCACAAGAAAGTAAAAAATCTTTACTCGCTCGTTTAAGCGGCTTGAAATCAATTTATCCATTCAACGAATACGAATATCGTTTAATGTATTTATTGGATAAAAAAATTATTACTTTTCAAGAATACGAAAAATTGCGAGACGCTTATGTTAATGCTAATCCTTATCTAAATCTTTATAACATTTCACCGCGCGTATTCGGTGAAATTTGGGCTCAACAGCATTTGGTTGATGTTGACGCGAGATTTAAAAAACCATCAAAAGAAATTGATAAAAAGTATTCCGGCGATTACGATCTTTATCTTGAAAACGGGAAAAAAATAATAAAAGTTGAGGTAAAAGCTTGTCGTGCAATCAATACAAAACTGCGTGGCGGTTTAGAAACTAAAGCATTAGATTTTGAGTCAAGCGAGCCTTACTGGATGAATTTTCAACAGATTAAATTAGATATAGCAGACGCTTTTATTTTCGTTGGTGTTTGGGTAGATAAAATTCTTTACTGGGTTTTAACGAACAAAGAAGTTAAAAAACATCCGACAATAAGCCATCAGCACAGAGGAGGAATTGAATATCAAATCGGCATTACAGAAAAGAATATCAAAGGGTTTAAGAAGTTTTTAGTTGAACCCGCAAACTTGGCCACAACGATAAAAGCAAAGGTTAGATAATTTCCCAAATATGGAAAATAAAAGCACGCATTTTATTTTTGATGGAGATAAAGTCGTAATTTCTCCAGATTTACATTCGGTTGTTAGCTTTTTACAAGAAATTGAAAAAGAGATTGAAAGTTTTTTAAACTTTGACAAAAAATTAGAATCAGTAAGAAAACAACATTTAGAAACGCTAAAACTTATAGAAGTGCTTGCTGGTAAATTGAAAGAAAACTCTATTGATTTTAAATTTACTTTTTCTGAACATCCCGCCACTATTGCAGAAAAATTAAAGATAGATCGACCAATCCGTTCAGAAATGATAGTGTTGTTTGCGAATTTAGAAACATTATTTTGTTTAAATATTGCTTATGAAAACAAAATTTCTGATGAAAAAGAAATTATTAAAAGAGTAATGAATCAAGATAATGTGAAAGATTTTTTGGAAAGATTTTGTCTAAACCAAGAAAATGAATGGTGTCAAAAAAATCCAGAAAGAATAAAACATATTGTTGCAGACGATTTTAGAAAATTAAGAAATTCACTGACTCACTTTTTTTCTGTAGCTAAAAACATAGGAGTGTCTTATGCGGTACTAGACGAAAAATCGAGAAAACTTGAAAAGGCAACCAATTTTAAAACTAAATTTATATCTCCTGAAGATTTGTACGAGATTATAAAAGGTTCTGCCAAATTGATGATTAAAAGATGGGGCGAGGATTGCAAGAATGATTTAGCAAAAAATTCTAACGAATTTAAAGAAAAAATTTTGTCGGTCAAATCTGTAGTGGATAATTACGGAGCAATGATTATTAAGAATAAGCAAATTAACATTTGAACAAAATTTAGCGGCGTGCCAACTTAGTTGGCACGAAATTCGGCGGCGGAAAGCGAGGGCGGGCAAAAATTCCTTCCCCACAACTCCCTTCCTTACTTTTAATTTTAACTTTGAATTTTAAATTTTTTATATGTCTACTCAAAAACAAACAATCAAACCATCAACGTACGTGGGGAAAAAATTAAAAATCATTCCCCTCTCCGGCCTGGAAGAGGTCGGAAAAAACTGCACTATCTTTGAATACGGCGACGACATTATTGTCGTTGATTTGGGGCTAATGTTTCCAAACGAAGAAATGCCCGGAGTTGACTATGTCGTGCCTGACATTACGTATCTCAAAAAAAACAAAAACAAAATTCGCGGACTTATTATAACCCATGGGCACATGGATCACACCGGGGCAATTCCATATTTTATGAAAGAACTTGGTTTCCCGACGATCTTTACGCTCCCTCTTACAGCCGAGATGATCCGCGTAAGGCTTGAAGAATTTAAGCTGGACAAAAAAGTGATGATTAAAATCATTGGTCCGGACGATCAGCTGAACCTCGGCATTTTTAACCTCTCATTTTTCCGCGTCAACCACAACATACCGGATTCTGTCGGTATAGGAATTAAAACTCCGCTTGGCATCGTAATTCACACTGGAGATTATAAATTTGACCACACGCCGGTTGATCAAGAACCGACCGAATTTCATAAAATCGCGCGGCTCGGCGGAGAAGGGGTGCTTGCGCTCCTGTCAGATTCTACAAACTCCGAGCAACCCGGGTTTGCTGTATCTGAAAAAAAGATCGGCGAAAATCTCAATAGTTTATTTGATCAAGCGCGCGGGCGGATTATTATAAGCACTTTCGCTTCGCTTCTCTCGCGCCAACAGCAAATAATCAACGCCGCAATACTTCACGGACGCAAAGTCGCAGTTTCCGGATATTCTCTTGAAAAAAATCTTGAAATCGCCATACGGTTGAGATACATGAACTTCCCGAAAGACATTTTTATCCCAATACGCTCGATAGGCGATTATCCGGATCATAAAATTTCTGTGATCTGCACAGGCGCGCAGGGGCAGGAAACCTCCGCGCTCGGGAGAATGTCCAAAGGCGAACACCGAGACGTGCAGATTAAGCATGGAGATCTTGTCGTACTGTCATCAAGCCCGATTCCTGGAAATGAACGATCTGTACAGAATCTCATGAATTCGCTTTTCAGGCTCGGAGCAAAAGTCGTCTACAATAAAATTTTCGGCGTGCACGCATCCGGACACGCGTATCAGGAAGAACAAAAACTTATGATCGCTCTCTCGCGTCCGCGCTACTTTATTCCAATTCACGGCGAACGCTATATGCTTGAGCGGCAATCCGACACAGCGGTTTCAATCGGCGTGCCGCGAGAAAATAGTTATGTGATAAGCAACGGCTGTGTTCTAGAATTTATAGAAGACACAAACCCTGCTTATGTGAAACTTGCGCTTGCAAACCGCTTTACCAATCACAAAATTCCTGTGCGGGCGCGCGTTGCCGCAAAAAAATTGCCTTCAGGTTATGTGATGGTGGACGGGCTTGGAATCGGGGACGTTGGAAATATAGTGCTTCGAGACAGGCAATTGATGAGCCAGGACGGAATGTTTGTGATTATCGTAACAGTTGACAACGAAACGCTTGATCTTGTCGGTTCGCCGGACATTATCTCGCGAGGATTTGTGTATCTGCGCGAGGCTAAGGATCTTCTGCAGGAGACGCGCAAAAAAGTGCGCGATATCGTGAAAGATCATACGTCTGTAGGGCGCATTGAAAATTGGTCGTCTTTGAAAACCGCGCTACGAGACGAAATAGGCACATATCTTTTCCAAAAAACCGAACGGCGTCCAATGATTCTGCCGGTCGTGATTGAGGTATAATATGAAAACCATACTCTCCGGGATGCAACCCTCGGGACAATTGCATATCGGCAACTACTTAGGCGCCTTAAAAAACTGGGCGGCTCTGCAGAATTCAGGAAAATACATGTGCTGGTTTATGATCGCGGACTTGCATGCGATGACAGTAAACTACGACGCCCGCGCGATCGGGGAACGGACAAAAAATTTGGCGCTGGACTATCTTGCATGCGGAATTGATCCGGATCATTCAACGATTTTCATTCAATCGCATATTCTGGAACACACATATCTCTCATGGATTTTCGCAAACCTCGTGCCAATTGCGGAATTGAAGCGCATGCATCAGTTCAAAGAAAAAACCGCCTCCGGAGAGGAAGCCGCAATGAATACTGGACTTTTTACATATCCGATCTTAATGGCGGCGGACATCTTAATCTATAAAGGAGACACAGTGCCGGTAGGCGAGGATCAAAAACAGCACGTGGAGATCACATGCGACATCGCGCGAAAATTCAACAATGCTTTTGGCAAAACATTTCCGGAACCGGAACTGCTATTAACGCCAACTCCGCGCGTTATGAGTTTAACTGAACCGATGAATAAAATGAGTAAAAGCAAGGGCGAGAAAAATTATATCGCGCTTTCGGATTCGCCAGAAACTATAAAGAAAAAACTGCTCTCCGCTGTAACGGACACATCCCCGGGAGAAACGATGGGCGCTGGGGTAACAAACTTATTCACGCTTTTGAAAGCGTTTGCGAAAGATGATGCGACGCATAGGGAACTCTTAAATACATACAACGCTAAAACTCTTCAATATCAAGAATTGAAAGAGACGCTTGCGCGGGAGATCATCGCAACTCTCGCCCCGATTCAGGAAAAAAGGCGCGAATTTGAATCGCGTCCGGAAATAGTCGCGGAGGTTCTTTTTGAAGGAACAAAAAAAGCCCGCGCGCTCGCGCAGGCTACTCTTGCTGAAGTAAAGGAGAAAGTGGGATTGAAATAACTTTACTCTGTATTATTTTTTACAGGCTGTTTATCTGCGGATGTTTTCGCGTCTATTTTGAGTCCATACTTATATGTGCCGCGCGATGGTGAAGTGATTCTGCCAGTCTCGCCGATTGTTCGCTCATCAACGTCAAATGGCCATACTTGGTCAAACGACGTCTCCTCATCAACAAATTCTGGACTATTCTCGCCGCTCTCGACGGGATTTTTGATTTTAAAATTTTTTTCCATATATTTTGATTATTAACGCGCGTATTTTCCTACCAATACCGTTTGATCAAAAATATGCTCGCGCATTGTCGCTTCAAGCTCTTTTTTGCGAGCTGACACGGGCAGATCAAGAGTTATATCAAGCGCATAAAGTTTGAACCTGTACCTATGCGTTCCTGAAGGAGGACACGGCCCACCCCAACCGATCTCTCCAAAATCAGTCATACCTTCCATTGCTCCCTGCGGCACAGTGTTTTCAGCAATCTCTCGCGTGTACGGAGAAATATTCCAGAGAGTCCAATGAACAAAGTCTCCATTTAGCGCATCAGGATCGTCAACAATGAGCGCCAAACTTTTCGCGGCTTCCGGAACTCCGGAAATCAGCAGAGGCGGGTTTACGTCCGAGCCGTCGCAGGTGTAGAAAGAAGGAATTACTTCTCCATCTGAAAACACAGGACTTAAAAGTGTAAAAGTACCCATAAAAAATTGCGAGACGAATCTTTGCTTGGCGTAGATACGCCGCAACCACTAATGAGAAACAACAGAGCAATTGTCAAACATGCAAATTTTAAATGCAATGTAATCCTATTTTCAAAGCCCAGCTGACAAATATGCTTTATAGAAGTCACGAGTTTTATGCGGCGTTTGTTTTCTAAACTTCGCGGAAATTAACTTCGCATATAAAGAAAATACTGTACCATTATAATGTAAAAAAGAATTAAGAAAATTTTTAACACGAACTAAATCATTGCCTGAAGCATAACCGCGCATTTTTGCGTCTGTGCCGGATTTACGAATCTCAATAAACATATCTGCAAATAAAATAAATGTTGCATCGCCTACAAAAATTATATCTTGCAAGCAAGAAAAATTCAATTGAGGAAATGCTGATCCAAAAATACTCCTCACATTTTCAATATTGACTATCCCCTCTCTCTTCGCCATCGCAATACTTACATAAAAAAAATCAATCCTATCTCTTATAATTTCCCCATCTATTTTTGTTTTTTGCAAGACAATCGGGTCTAGCTCGCTTTCATTATAATAGGTTATATCATCGCGTACATAAAAACAATGTTGTATTCCATATTGAGCATATATCTCTTCAATATACTCTGAAATAAATTTTTTTTCTAAAAAAAGATGCGCCGAAAACCAAATCGCGGTAACCGACATCTCGCCAGCGCTTTTTTCGTGCATAGAAATTGCAATTCTGCCGCCGCGGCTCATTATCAGCTCTTCTGGACCGGTAATCATGCCGCCGCTCTCTTCTCCGGCAAAAAACAAGCGCGGACTTTTGCCTAAATTTATTTTTTCCCCAAAAATATCTTGCACGACCACTTCTTTGTTGGGATTTTCAGTCAGCTGTTTCTCTATTTTTCTAATAATAAGCGCAAGTTCTTTAAATCCAACCGGCGTTAAAACAACACTCAAACCGTTTTGTTTCGCCCATTCAATCCATGAGTGCGAAGAAGGTGTAGTGGTAATAAACACGCGCGGATGTTTCTCCCATACTCCAGCCCGCTTAAGCATTTGCATATTAAAATCCATAAGAGCTAAAAACGAATGTGTCGGATGATAGATGGCAAAAATTTTTGACGAGTTAATCGGAATCACTGCGACGCCTAAATCGCGAAGTTTTGTCTCGCGAGTCTTTGGCTCCATCTGCCCCATTACTAAACGATCGCCGTCAGGATCGGTGATCAGCACTGTATAACCAATGGGTTTTCGCACAAGCGCCCGATCAAACCCCATAGTTTTCACCACTTCAGGAAGGCAGGCATCGCAAGACAGGTCAAAAAACTTTCTCTTTTTTCCATGCACATCAAATTGCGGTACTTTCCCAATCCCATGGAAAAAAGGATCTTCCTTTTTATGTCGCCAATCAACAACCTCCTCAATCCCAAGCGTGCCATACAATCGTGAAACAGTATTGTACATACATCCTCCGACAAGCTCAAACATAATCCGAAATCCTTTTTTGCTCGCTTTTTTAATGACCGCAAGCGTTGCCGGCCGCGCTACTGTTGTGCGCAAATATGCGGTATAAAGTTTTATGCCATCAACATCATAATGAATATACGGACTTTTCTTTGGCGACAAACAAATAGTGTACCCATAACGGCTGTGCTGTGCCTTTTTCAAAAACCCCTCAATCTCGCGGACAAAAGCAATGGAATCTTCAGGTAAAAACTGACTTCCAAGCTCGGTTAAATCCTTGGTCGCGGTTTTACTGCTTGCCGCGTGACTGGAAGTTACATATTCTCCTCCATTATAATCAAACATAAAAATTAAAAAAGAAGCCATCCATACCGGCATAGTTCCGCCATCTTTGGAAAGATGTGTATGGATCCCAAACCCAGCTTGAATGCGCGCAATGAGTTCTACATATTCCGCGCTGTTGTACCGCACTTCTCTTCCGGCAATTTTATGAATTGAACGATTTTTAATCCGTTTTTTTAAAATCTCTGCCTTGCCAACGGTTGCAAGCGCCACACCAAGCTGATGTATCGGAAAACGCCAATCCCAATAAAACAATATATTCTGCGCCCCGCGAATCCCTCCAGTTGAAACAAGCGCTTCTTTTTTATAGCTCTGAAGCCATTGCTCCAACTGCCACTCTTGAACATTTTTTTTATTCAGCGTCAACTCTATCTTTCCTGAATGACTCAAAGAAATAATCGGCTTGCTCTGTATGTTATGAGGCGTATGACGGCGAACTGACGCAAAATATCTTTTTTTTAATTCAGTTAATTGAGACATAAATTTCTTCGCATCGTATCACTTCTTTCCAATCACGACAAGATTGCGAGCGTTCCACCAATGCGACCGCGCGCCATGAGACGCATAGAACTCTTCGCGAACTTCAAAGCCAGCCTCAACACATAATCGTTTCAGCCGTCCTCTGGTGAATGCGTAATAGTACAATGGGAAGCCGTTCCAAAGCGTACGGACGAGCGGATATGCGCGGTATCGCCACACGGTTTTATCACTAAAAGAGAATCGCAACATATTAAATACAGTGACAAAAAGCATGCCGCCGGGCTTTAATACGCGATGCGCTTCTTTAAGAGCGATCATTTGATCCGATTCGGAGAGATGATGCACGCTCGCGATCATGAAAACGAAATCAAAAGTTTCGGACTCAAACGGAAGATCGCGCATATCCGCGCGTTTAAACTTAATAGATAATTTTGTATCAACAACGCGCTCTCGCGCCAAAGTAAGCAACTCATCGCTTGCGTCAACGCCAACATAATGAACGTTCATCCCATTAAATAATTTGACTAACCGCCCATTACCACATCCGATGTCTAAAATATGCGCGCCTGCCTTGTCGAGAGACAGGCCGTCTTTCACATACTTTGCAAACTGTTCCACCTCTCCCCATATCGGTTTTTCGCGGCTTTTTGAAAATGCGCTGGCAATCGCGTTATAGGTTTGTTTATTTATTTCATTGATATTTCGCTCTTCACCGCGAACGCTGAAAAGCAAAGCAAACGTTCCGAATACAATCATCGCGTCCGCTATGTTAAATGAAAATTCATGCGAGAACGCGCGAACTGTTATGTAATCAAGAACATATCCGTAAAAAATCCTATCAATTAAATTGCTTATGCCGCCAAAAAAAATGAGGGCGAAAAAAATAAAATCTCGGCGATGAATTACGCGGCGGCGCATACGCCATGCGATAAACAAAATCAGCGCGATAGTTGCCGGCACAGAAACTATTGTAGGGATCGGGATGCTCAAGGCAATGCCGCTATTTTTTGAGAGCGCAAATCCGATCAACCCGCCAAAAATAAAAAAACCATCGCTTTGCGTAACAATGTGTTTCAACAGACGATCAAAAATAAAAAAAATTATTCCTCTACTACACTGCCTCATACGGTCCCGGAGGCAATATTTGCCAAATCCTCTTCAATCCGCTTTAACCGCTTTTCAAGCGACTGTTCAATCGCGAGATTCACCTCATATTCCTCCTCTTCAAACACGTCGTCGTCAATATCGTTTCCGGTTTGAGGAAATTCGGTAACATAATTACCGGCAATTTGAGGATCCTTTTTCGCGCGGCGGGCAAGAATTGCCTTAATGCGATCGCGTTCTTCCTCAAGAGCTTTTTTGCTTGGTCTTTGAGATTGTACGAGAGTATCCTGCATGTATATTATGCTTGTTTCTCGGATTTTGTCGGCGCGGCGACAACAGTTCCTTTTTTCTTTTTTAATGTCTTAGGAGTAACGCGACGCTTTGATCCTGTTAAAACACCGCCGGAAATTAGTAAATTATGCACTGTATCCGATACTTGCGAACCTTTTGAAATCCAGTAAAGAATTCGCTCTTTTTTCAGGACCAAAGATTTTGTCCGATCTCTCGGGTTAAACGAACCGACGATCTCCAAAACTTTGGATTTCGTACTGCGGGATTTTTCAGTAACGACAACGCGGAAAAACGGCTGGTTTCTCCTCCCTACTCTTGTGAGACGAATAATAGTCATAAAGTCCGATTACATTACTATGATTCCTTCCATCAGTCAAGTTTATCGCTAAACGATTCAAGATCTTTGCGCACTTCGTCCAGTTCTTTCATAAGACGTTCGCGATACAGCCGTTCATTTTTTTGCATGAGTTCTGGAACACCGGAGGCTCTAGTTTCATTCTCTGCGCCAACACTGGTTGATCGCGGCGCTTCGCCAAGAGCTCTAGTATTCAAAGCTTCAACGAATCGATCCACCTGCGGCTGGTTTCCAAAATCCGATGAAACTACTGCAAGATCATCTACATCTGTGGAAACAGGCGCGATTATTTTTTTATCAATATCTGTATCTGCAGTTTCCGCAAGAACGACATCATCAATTAGAACAGGATCTGGATCAATCATTTCCGGAGTGTAGTACGATGCCGGATGCGGTGTTGTACCGATTTCTTCCAAGAAAGCGTTAGTCGTGTCGCCTAAAACTAGACTTATATCAGACGCAACTGGCGCAAAATTCAAACCTGATAAAATAATTCCTTCGCCGAGGATGAGAAGAAATGATACCCAAATGATTGCGCGATATGATTTCATAAAATTCGCTTGCTATTTTCTTATATTTTACTAGACTTCATAAATACGGTCAATCCCGGAGACTGTCGTGATCAATACTTTTGATATGAAAATAGGAATCGTCGGTTTGCCAAACGTCGGAAAATCATCTCTTTTCACGGCGCTCACAAAAAAAGAGGTGCCGCGCGAGAACTATCCCTTTTGCACAATTGAGCCAAATGTGGGCGTTACTGCCGTGCCTGACCCGCGTCTTTCAGAACTTGCGCGGGTCTCGCATTCAAAAAAAATTATTCCCACGGTAATTGAATTTGTTGACATCGCCGGGCTTGTAAAAGGCGCGCATGAAGGAGAAGGGCTTGGCAACACCTTTCTCTCTCACATCAAAGAGGTAGACGCGATCGCGCATGTTGTACGCGCGTTTGAGGCGGAAAATGTCGTCCACGTTTCCGGGCGCATCAATCCGAAAGAGGACTCTGAAACAATTCTTCTGGAACTTATTATGAGCGATCTTGATGTAATTGAAAAACGCATCCGGACGCTTGAAAGCGAGAAGCGCAGTGGGGTGAAAGAAGCCGCCGCGCTTATAGCCTTATTGCAAAAATTAGATGCGACGCTGAAGCAGGGGAAAACCGCGAGCGATGCTTCTCTTACAAAAGATGAACGAGCGCTTGTGAAACAGCTGAACCTCTTCACGGCAAAACCGATGCTCTATGTGCTAAATACAGATGATTCATCAAAAACTTCTTCAGCTATCATAGAAAAGTATCGCCTTCCAATCCCGCGCGAATCAACTATTATTTTGAATATCCAAGAGGAGGTTGAACTCGCCGGAGTCGCGGACAAGGAACTCAACGACTATCTTACAGCTCTTTCGCGAACCGAAACCGGGCTTGATACGTTTATTCGCGCGTCGTACGCCATTCTCGGGCTCATAACTTTTTTCACAAGCGGCGAAAAAGAAACACGTGCGTGGACAATTAAAAACGGTGCTCTCGCGCCAGAGTCAGCAGGAAAAATTCACTCTGATATTGAACTTGGGTTTATACGCGCAGAGGTTGTAAACTGGCGCGACTTTATTTCAGAAAACGGCTGGAACGGCGCAAAAGAAAAAGGGCTCGTCCGCATTGAGGGGAAAGAGTATGCGATGAAAGATGGAGACGTCTGCTATTTTCGGTTTAGCGTATAAAAAAATCGGCGCTATAAACGCCGATCTCATTTTTTTCAATTATCGCTTTATTTAGAATACAACTCCACAATCATATTCGGCTGTAGTGGTTCAATAAGATCAGTAATTTCCGGTTCGGTTACGACTTTTCCGGAATTGCTCCCCGAGTCCCATAAAAGCCATGCGGGGCGCGGTTTTTTTGAGAGTCCAGAGAGTCGTTCGGTAAACTCCGCGCTCTTTGCGGCGCCTGGAGCAAACGCGATAACATCTTCAATCTTCACTATATAGGATGGAATGCCGACATTCTTGCCATTTACGATGATGTGTTTGTGCGTAACCATCTGACGAGCTCCGCGACGAGTGTCAGCAAGCCCTAGCCGATACACCGCGTTATCAAGACGTAATTCCAAAAGCCGTAAAAGGTTATCTCCTGTTGCGCCTTTCATTTTTACCGCTAGATCAAAAAAACGGCGGAATTGCCTTTCCAAAAGACAGTACATGCGCTTGGCGCGTTGTTTTGCCCGTAATTGCCGAGCGTACACAGAAGGCGCTCTTCTCTGACCCTTTGCTCCGTGCTGACCCGGCGGATATGCGCGTCTGCCTCGCGCAGGGCATTTTGGCGAGTCGCAAAGCGGCATTCCTTCGCGGCGGCATAATTTGTGAATTGGTCCAAGGTATCGTCCCATATTTTAGAGATGAATTTTACACTAACATACTGCGCAAAAAATGCAACTTTCACTACTCTTGGGCGCGGCGGGATGTCCTTCGCCCCTGATCGTCGCGTTCAGCGCGGCGGCGAAACGCTGATGACGCCGCTTTTGGCATCAAAAATTTTCGCGCGTTCTCTTCTAGATCAATAAACGCGTCAACTTTCTCCAGCAATTTTGCAGAGGTTGTTCGCTTGAATGCGACAAGCTCAACTAAAAGTCCATGATACTGCAGATATTCAACAAGCGGCAAAAAATCCCCATCTCCTGTAACGAGCACGACAACATTCAGCTGGGACAAAAGTTTTATGGCGTCAATCGCAATACCGACGTCCCAGTCGCCTTTTTTCACGCCGCCTGGAAAAATTTGAAGTTCTTTTGATTTAACTTCAAAACCTTGACCGCGGAGCGCTTCAAAAAAACTTCCTTCTTCCGGAATCTGCGCTTTCACTGTGTACGCGGTTGCCCTGATAAGTTTTCGCTCCGAGACCGATTCTTTTAATAGAGCGCCAAAATTAACGTGCCTGTCAAATAAATTTTTCGCCGAGTAGTACATGTTCTGCACGTCCACAAACATGCCTACTCGCTGATCTGGATGTTTTATCATAAAGCATACATTGGTGGACCCAGGGAGATTCGAACTCCCGACCTTCTCCATGCCATGGAGACGCTCTGCCAGGCTAAGCTATGGGCCCCAAAGTTAAGGAATGTTATAGCACACCTCGCGCGCGCTGACAATTACGATGAACTGATCCGTTGTTTCTCCTGTCGCTCGCGCACAAAAACTCCGGCGAGAATAAAAGCGAGCGCCGCCGCGGTTGCAACAAGATACTTGACAATGCCCGAGCGTGATTGCTCATCGGTTGTGTATTCAAGAGTCTCTATTGAAGGAGTATATTCGATCTCCGGAAGAACAATTTCGGCTTTTTCGCCAAGAACGCGGCTTTTGTTTGAAACGCCCTCTGGCGCATCAACATCAATTGGAGTAACAACGACAATATCGCCAGGATACCGCGGCAAAAAGCGCAATCCGTTTACTGTCTTATCAATAATACCTGTGAGAGAAACTAAAACTCCTTCATGAAGATCGGTTTTGCTTATACCAGTCCCATTCTTGACCTCAACTCGTATGCGCCCCCCGTCATCGGCTGTTATAAAAATTTTCCCATCCTCTTTCAACACCGCGCCTTTAAGGGTAATTAAACGTCCGAGATAAGCATCATCAATAAGCGATAAAGCCACTTCTTCCCCCGGTAATGGGTCTTCTCCGCGGATCACTGAAATTGCGCCCGGCGCGCGCGTAATAATCCGTTTCACTCCGTAGTATGATGAAATGGTTCCAGCGGCCTCAATAACTTGTCCGATATGTAGATCAGGAAACTCGCCGTCCGCTGAATAAACCTGCGAGGCGACTGTGCCGTCTTTAGAGCTAATGTAAAAATATGTCTTTGCAAAAATACCAGGCTCAACAGTTACAATACCTTGAATCACGGCCTCGGTTTTAGGTGGAAGCGTTCTTGTGTCCTCCGGAGTCAGCGCCAATGGTTCATTGTTTTTCAAAAGAGCGGGCTCTGATGAATCTCCTACAACAGTAACCCGCGCAGAGTCCGAATCATTGCCAACGCTATTTGAAACAGTGAGCAAAGCGCGATAATCGCCTTCAAGTAAAAATGCGTGTTTTACTACAGCGCCTTCCGCTTTTGTTCCGTCGCCGAAATCCCAATGGTACAAAAGCTCTCCTCCGCTTGAGTCATACGAACGCGAACCGTCAAAAATAATTGTTTCGCCGACGCGCGCGGCCACATTGATTCCAGCCGCCGCGGTTGGCGGTTCAAGCGGCTTAACAGGAAAAATTACCTGTTCTGAAGAAGACGAATTAGGCGAAATTTCAGCAGGAGTTGAGGTTTGAGACGCGGGAGTTAAAGGCAAAATAATTGCGTCGTATGGTTTCCCCGGAGTCCCGCCTCCCTGAACGTTCACCCAGTTTAGAGAAGAATAATCAGAAAAAAATGGATCTTTGCGGGCAAGAATTCCGTCATCTGTTTGTAGATACGAGAATTCCTCAATAACAACGCCGTTTCCGTCAATGATCTCTATTTTTTCTCCTGTTTCTTTAAGCGAACCCCATGAACTGTCAAAAAGCGCGCCGGAAAAATCTTGATGCTTTTCCAAAAATAGAGCGGCATTGTTTGCGATAATTGCGTACTCGCGGGGATCAAGAAGTGAATCAGCCCGATAAGAAGTGAGTTTGTGGCGAACTCCATCCGGATCGTTTTCTGTAAAATCTTCAACAAACCGCCATGCGCTTATGTCCACAATTCCATCTGTCGTATTATAAACCTCAATCCATTCCTCGTCCGTTGGAAGCGAGGAGGCGATTTCAGTGATGACAACTGAACGCGGCTCTGCCAGCGCAAAAAACTCCGGCGCGACTACTCCAAAAACGATTATCAGCAAAGACAAGCGAGTTTTTTTGTATTGAAACAATGAGCGCATATAAGTCAAGTATACTAAAACTCCAGTAAAATTGACATAGAACGCGCTGAAGTGATACATTTCAGACGCTTGAAGTCTCACGCCTCCGTGGCGGAACCCGGTATACGCGCATGGCTTAGGACCATGTCCCGCAAGGGTTAGAGGTTCAAATCCTCTCGGAGGCACCAAAGTCCCGCATTTTTTGGGCTTATAGTACAGTGGCAGTACGCCGCATTCGCATTGCGGAGACGCGAGTTCGACTCTCGCTAAGTCCACCAATTTATGCTGTTAGAGGAGTTTGAAAAATCTTAAACTTCATAATATAAATTATGAACAATGAACTTTACGAAGTAATAAAGGCTTACGCCACAAAACCTCACAAAGAATTAGCATTATTGCTTTTGGATAAATCCAAGGACCAGCTTATCGCTCTTTTTAACGGATTGATTACAATTTATATTAACGATAAAAATTCCTCGCTTCTTCGGGAATACATTACTGTTTCTTTGGCGGGTTACACGCCAACCAATACCAAAATAGGATATAATGGCTTCAAACAATCAACTCAAATTGGCGGTAAGGTTATTGCCTGTGAAGCTAAACCGCAAAATTTTTATTAAAGATGGATATTAAAACTGACTCGACGCGATTGAAAATTTATTATAGCATATATTTGCAAGATAAAAATGCAAATATATGGCTAAAATCAAGACAATTTCAGATAAATTGGCAAAAAGGAAATGCGCCGAGTGGCTAGAAAGAAATGGATTTAATAATGTGGAATTGGCTAAAAATAGTAGCTGTGATTTAATTGGGGAAAAAGATGATCAAAAATATTTTATTGAGGTAAAATATTCCTCAAAAGATAACGGTAAGTTTTTTGGCACGGTTATGCTGACTGAAATGTTTAAGGCGATAAGTAATAAAAACAACTATTTATTTTTAGTATGTAGGGGGAATGACGAGAATATCAATACTTGGTTTTTCAAATTATTTACGGTTCAAACTTTTATAAAATGTTGTACACTAACAACGCCGATTTTTCTCTATCATTTGTATTCCGACGAAAAAGGAAATTTAACTATCCCTAAATTTAGAAATGATACTAAATTAGCATCAGAAAAATTAATAAAAGAAATGTGGAAGGATTTTAAAAAATGGAAAATTAAATCTTAAAAAATATGAAATACTTTCTAACTAAATACGAAACAATTACGAGAACCGAAAAAGTTCAGTACGAAATTGAAGTTCCTGAAAATATTAAAAGTAAGAAAAAATACGCGGATAATCAAATTCAAGAAAACAACTATCAATCTCATAAAATATTAGATATAGTTGATAGTGAGCTAATGGATGAGGAAATTATTGATTTTAGAATAAAATCGGCATAGAGTTACAATCTAAACATGCATTATTAACCTCAATTTGGCGGTTTCCGCCAGAAAGAAAAAATGGACACCCGGCTCCATTTCCATTAGTTTTGCCAGCAAGAATAATTTATTCTATTCTGGACGGTAAAAAAGGAGTGGTTTTAGATCCCTATGTCGGTAGCGGAACAACTTGCTTAGCCGCAAAATTATTAAATTCAAATTATATCGGTATAGATATTTCAAAAGAGTATGTAAAAGATGCTGAAAATAGGTTAAAAAATTATTTGAGTTACAAAAAAATAGTAGACGAAGAAATGTCTAAACATGTCGTAGAAAAAACATTTGCGGATAGAAAAAATAGTAACGGAAATACAGGAAAATACCGCAACGGAATAATCCCGCCACAAACAAAACCTCCACAATTACCTTTTTAATTTACCAAGCGTCTCCGTTTACACATTTACATCGGCCATCAGAATCTTCTTTTTGATTACATACCGGGCATTTTTTTCTTGATATTAATTTCTTGAATATTTTATCTTGTTTCTTTTTGAATTTCTTCAGTCTATTTTCATAATCAATTATCAAAGTAGCTTTCTTTCGTACATTTTCCGCAACTTTTTGTTGTTTTACCAACACGATATCGCCATCCTTAACATTTTCATCAATCATACTGTTGCCACGCACTCTCAGGGCGTACATATTGCCCATTTCCGGCAATTTTATTTTTGGCACAGCAATAAATTCATGCTGACTAATTGCCTCAATCGGTTCTCCCGCGGCAATAATCCCTAAAAGAGGAATTTTTACCAAAAACTCCTTTTCCGGAACGCTGATAGCGCGCGCTTTGTTTTTTAACCTTTCCAAGTAACCGGATTTTTTGAGTTTTGATATAAAATAATGCGCAGTAGAAACAGAGGAAAGCTTAAAATGCTTGCATATTTCCTTAAGAGAAGGTGCGTAACCCTTCTTTTTTGAGTAAAATTTGACAAAGACAAGGACTTCTCGTTGTTTTTTTGTAATCATAGAATTGGATAATTTTACCTTTTTCTATAGCTTGAGTATAATCGAAACAAAATAGAAAATCAAAGTCGTGTTATCCACAAATTAAAAATGGGGAGAAAATTTTTCTGCGAGGCAGGCCGCCGTCATCGGCGGCGGGCGGCGGGGCGGAGCGAGTGGATTTTTTCAGGAATTTTTGATAAAGTAAGTTCAAGCGGTGTTGTAAATACGCTCCAAGATTAGACTTTCCGATTTTTGATCGACGAATTGGTAGGCGGCGCTGTGCGTCGCCCATTATTGTCTCATAACGATTTTACGATGCTACTATGAAACAACTTTTAACAATAATCGCCGGCGTAGTAGTGATTGTAAGCATGGTGGTTTTTGTTTTTACTTTAAGGCAGGTGCGGGAAGAGGAAGCGTCACTCACAGACGATTTGGAGCGCCGCACTGCGCTTTTGGCCGATAGTTTGAAAGAATCAGTCCGTCCGTCTTATCTCTCAAACGCGACCTCAACCATTCAGAGCGTGCTTGATAAATTCGCGAACCGCGGACGGCTCCTAGGTTTGGCCGTTTACGATGATGATGGCGACCTTTTTTCCGTCTCGGCTGACCTTCCTTTCAATTTAAGCGACTACGCGGCTGTTCCAAAACAAGCCATGGATGCCGATAGCGCAAAAGGAGATTTTTTGGAAGTTCAAGATAACGGCAAAGTTTATATTTTTGCCGCGCCCTTGCATCAAGATGAAAAAATTATCGGGGTCTTGGTGTTATACCAAAGAGCCGATTACATAGACGCCGCGAAGAGACAGATTTGGAAAACCAATTTAATACGCTTGCTTATTCAAGCTCTGCTCTTTTCTATTGCGGTAATTTTGATTTTACGCTGGATTATTTTCCGTCCGATTATAACTATAGTTGATACCATTCGCCAAGCTCGTGCCGGCAAGGTTGCCGAGGGCGCGTATACCGTAAAAAGTCACAGTTTTTTCCGGCCGATTGCCTCTGAAATTTCTAAAATGAGCAAAAGTTTGCTTTTAGCAAGAACCGCGGCCAGAGAAGAAGCCCGTTTGCGTTTGGAAAAAATAGATTCGCCGTGGACCGAGGAACGGCTCAAAGAGTTTATTAAATCGTATCTGAAAGACAGAAAAATTTTTGTTGTTTCCAACCGCGAGCCGTATATCCATAAAAAAATAAAAAACGAAATTCAGTACACGGTGCCTGCAAGCGGCATGGTTACGGCATTGGAACCTATTATGGAGGCCTGCGGAGGATTATGGATGGCGCATGGAAGCGGAGACGCCGACAAGCTGACGGTGGATAAAAACAGTAAACTCGCGGTGCCGCCCGAGGAACCAAAGTACACCTTAAAACGTCTTTGGCTTACGGATCAAGAAGTCAAAGGGTATTACATAGGGTTTTCAAACGAAGCCCTATGGCCTTTGTGCCACATGGCTCATACCCGCCCGATATTTCGCAAAGAGGACTGGATTGAATACCGAAAAGTCAACGGCAAATTTACCCAAACGTTGTTATCGGAAATTAAAGACACCCGGCGGCCTGTAATTTTGGTGCAAGATTATCACTTTGCCCTTTTGCCGGAAATGATAAAAAAGAGCCGTCCTGATGCCGAGGTCGGCTTGTTCTGGCATGTCCCATGGCCGCACGCGGAAAGTTTTAGCATCTGCCCATGGCGCAAGGAAATTCTGGGAGGCATGCTCGGGGCGGATGTAATTGGTTTTCATATACAGCAATACTGCAACAATTTTTTGGAAACTGTCGGTAAGGAAATAGAATCTATCGCTGACTTGGAAAAATTTGCCATTTACCATAAAGGGCATACGACGTATATAAAATCATTTCCGATAAGCGTCGCCTTTACCGCCGGAGCGGACGGCATACCCGAACCAAAATCATCTTTGCTTGAAGATATGGGAATTAAAACCAAATATCTAGGAGTGGGAGTTGATCGCTTGGATTACACAAAAGGAATTTTGGAAAGGATGAGAGGCGTGGAATTCTTTTTTGACATATATCCCGCTTACAAAAAGCAATTCACTTTCCTGCAAATTGCTCCGCAAACCCGCAAAGCCGTGGAAAAATATCGCCAGTTTAATGATGACGTAACCAGGGAAGCCGAACGCATCAATAAAAAATTTCAGGATAACGATTGGCAACCCATTGTATTGCTTAAAGAACACTACACCCATGAAAAAATTTACCCACTTTACCGCTCGGCGGACGTTTGTTTGGTAACTTCTTTGAGCGACGGGATGAACTTGGTGGCCAAAGAATTTATCGCGGCGCGCAATGACGAGTCCGGAGTATTGATCTTAAGCAAATTTACAGGCGCGTCCCGAGACCTTACTGGAGCCATTGTGATAAATCCATACAGCGCCGAAGAAACGGCCGACGCTATTTACCAGTCCTTGACCATGCCGCCTGCGGAACAACGCCGCCGCATGAAAAAAATGCGCGATTCAGTGAAGAATTACAATGTTTATCGCTGGGCCGCAGAATTTATCAGAGCTGTAACCAGTTTGGGATAATTATGAAGGACTTGTTTAAATCTTTGCCGGAATTGAGCAAAAAATTGTTTACCGCCAAAGGATGTTTGGTGATGTTGGACTTTGACGGCACCTTGTCGCCCTTAGCAAAGACGCCGTCCCTCGCCTATCTGCCAAAAACAAACAAGGAAATTTTAAAAAAAATCAGCCGCTTGGCGCAGACGGCAATCGTAAGCGGCCGCGGTCTTTCCGATATCAAACAAAAAATCGGCATCAAAGGATTAATCTATTCCGGCAATCATGGGCTGGAGTGGCAAATCGGCAGTGAGCGGGGTAAAATCAAACTGCCCGCAACTATCTTAAGAGCAATGGCTTTGGCAAACAAACGATTAACTAATTTACGAAAAGGGTACCCCGGAGCATTGTTGGAAAATAAGGGTCTGACATTGTCTTTGCATTATCGTTTGGTCAGTTCAAATTTGAGAGAACAATTATTAAAAGAAGCGCGCGAAATCGTTTCCACTTTTCAAAAACAACGGTTGCTTGCAATGAATGAAGATAAAAAAACTTTGGAAATACGCCCGCATCTTCGCTGGAATAAAGGACATTGGGTAAAATTTTTGCGCAAAAAACTTGGGAAACAACTGTTGCCGATTTATATCGGGGACTCTACTGCCGATGAGGATGTTTTTAAAATTTTGAAATCCGGAATAACGATTAAAGTGGGAAAAGGATGCGACGGCAAGGCAAAATACCTCTGTCGCGACATTAAACAAGTAAATTTATTTCTCAACTGGTTATCAACCAAATTATAAAATTGGGAATCTGTATGAAACCATACGCACAAAATGTATTTATTTGCAGTTAAAAACCCCCCGGTAAACAGGGGGATTTTAATTTGCGCGCAGTCGGATTTTGAACAACAAAAATCGCTATTCCGTCACCACAACCTCCCCGCGCATATCACCATGCCCGGCTCCGCAATACACGGCGCAGGTAAACGGGAACGTGCCAACCGTGTCGGGCGTAAATTCAACAACTGTACTCTCTCCGGCAGTAAGCCGCGCATCAATGTTAAACGCTGGAAGCGTAAAACTGTGGTCAACGTCCGCGCTTGAAATGCTCAACCGAACCTTCTCTCCTTTTTTCACAGTAATCGTCTTTGGCGTGAATTCCCACTTTTTTGCAAGCATTATGATTTCTGTTACGTTTTCATCCGGAATCACAATATCCGCTGTTGGCGGAACGCCGTCTAGCGCTTGAGCCTGTGCGTTATCGTCTTTTATATCGCTTTGTTGTTCTGTACCGCTGTATTCACTTTCAGGAACTTCTGTTATCGGTTTTTTAGAACATCCGGCGCCGGCAAGAATCGCGACCGTAAGAATCGTTGTGCCGGTATAAAACAAGTATTTTTTTGTCATTGAAATCATAATATCATTAAAAACTATTTATCAGTCTACGCTCGTCTCGTCGTCCTCTGTTTTGTGATCACATCCACATTCGCAGGAACCCTCTTCAGAATCGCATGCGGGACCGCACGATTCACATTTTTTTTGATCGTCATCATTATGACTGTGCATAGCGCAACACCTCCTTTCTTGTTTCTTGTATAATCATCATATGGCTTTTAAAAATGCAAGCGCGCCGTAGAGCCCGGACAAGTCTCCGAGCGACGACTTCACAATAGGCGGAAGTTTTGGAAAAATACGCATCGCACTTTGTAAATGTTTTTGGATTGCCGGAAGCGAAAGTCGGCTTTCCAGCATGAGCCCGCCTCCTAATACAACAATATCCGGCGACCAATGCAAAATTGAATTGTTAAGCCCATAGGCAAGATGGCGCGCAATGTCATTCCAAACTTCCCGCGAGGTAATGTGCGACGGCGCGCATTGATAGCGAATCGCGATGCCGCTTCCGGAAACGTAATCTTCAAGATATGCCGGATGTTTATGCGCCTTGTCAAAGCCGATAATTTGATGACCGGGTTCAAATCCCTGCGCGCTGAAGTCAATTTTTTTAAGCACGATGCGCGCTCCTCCGACCCCTGTGCCTATCGCATAGTAGGCGACTATATCCTTGCCTTTCCCTGCGCCATACACCGCTTCTCCCAAGCCCGCAAGCGCGGAGTCGTTTTCCAAATATACAGGCGCGTCAAAAAGTTCTGCAAGACGCAAGCCTAAAGGACGCCCGACCCATTGTTTAAGATGCGGCGACTGAACGAGTTTATTTTTCCTCTCGGAAAGTATGCCGGGAACGCCGCCGCAAACAGCGGTAATCTCATCGCGCTTTTTCAATTCGCCGAGCATATCTTCAAAAATGGCAATGCCTTTTGAAAAATTGAGAGGGGTCGCGGAAATGCGCGTTTTCACTATGCGAGAACTATTTGCGATGGCAAGCCGCATTTTTGTGCCGCCGATATCAAAGAGAAAATACATGTATAAATAATAAACTGACTATTTCCATCTTGCGCAAAAACCTATTGCGCCATCACAGAATCGGCAAACGCCCAAAAGCCATCATTGCCTCCGATTTCCTCCGCGCACTCGCTTGCTTCAGCCAAAGGCTGCGCTTGCGGATGTATGCTTGTAAGCGGAAGGTGCCGATACACCCACGCAAAGTCGTTCTCATTATATGTTGAAGCGAGTTCCTGCATCACCGGATGATGGCGTTTGCAAAATGGGCACTGGAAATCAGAGTACTCAATGAGTTTCACTTTTGCCTCCGCGGAACCGCGAATGTGATCATCGCCGTCAACCTGTTTATACGCTAAATTTTTGGCTTCAGTTACATAGGGTTGAAGTTCAGGAGTAACTTTCTCCATTGCGTTCCCGCCCGCAAGAAGAGTGTCAATGATCGTTTTGAAAAATTCAACCGGGAGCGCGCCTGACACTGTCATCGCGGGCCCGTTTGGCCCGACAATCACTGTAAAGGGCGTGCCGTTTCCGCCTGCTTTTTGCGCGTCGCTTGAATCGGAGTTTACTTTCTCCGCATATTTGCCGCTTTGAACACACGAGTCAAACGCATCTGCGTTCAAACCGATTTTCTCTCCAATGTCGGAAATTATTTTTGAGACATCTGCGGGAGACGCAGAAGGAGACGCCTCGCCAGTGCTTCCGTTGTCTGAATTATCGGCGCCTCCGCCGCCTGCCCCTCCTTGTTTTGACAAGAGAAACACGACTCCTGCCAAACTCACAACCGCAACCGCGGTAACAATCCCGAAAAGAAACGATATCTTAGGCGACATTGCGCTTTGTTGATCTCTCATGAATGAAACAAATCACACAGTTCCAAACGCGGCAGGCGCTTACAACCGCATACAGAACTTTATGAAAAATTATTAATTTATTTTTCTAAAACGCGCATCTCGCACTGATAGACTCCTCGCAAAGGCGCCTGGCGGCACATGCGTTCTCCAGCGCCTTCCGCAGAAAATGGTTTACTGAAAAAAATCAGGCTGTAAATCACGGCGATAAATAACGGCACGAGCAAAAGCGGAAAAACGGTTCTGTTATGAAAAAACGGCTCGCGGACAATAAAATCACAATTTAAATCATTGGAGGAAAGTATGCGCACGCGCGCGTCTGTTACAGATCCAAAGGACGAGAGCGGGAGACGTTTTATTGAATGTGGAGCCTCGTCTTCAAGCATCGCGTAAAGCGCACCGGCGAGATGTTTTTTATCGCGGAAGCCGTTCGTCGCAAAAAAATCAGCCGCCAATTCTGCATACGTTTGGTATTGTTCGGCAAAAAGCGAAAACGACGGAATAAATGAAAACACGGATTGCATAAGATACACGACAAAACTTTTCAACGGCTCGCGTGTTTTTTGATGATACGATTCATGGCGGACAACGACGTTCGCTTCTTCAATTGACAGACGATTAAATAGCCAGGGAGACACGCGCACTTTCGGGCGAAAAAACCCATAACAAAAAGCAAAAACGCTTTCGTGGCTATCGTCCTTAAGATGAAAGCGCACAAAAGCGCGCGTCTGCCTTGTGATGCGGAATGCCGCAATCGCAAGGATACTTACAAAAAAAATAAGCGCTCCAGCACTTGCAATCGCTCCGCCCCAATATACTGGGCTGATAGAAGAAAGTATAGCGCTCTCGCACTTGCATAATTCGTTTTGAGCTACAAAAAATGCCCGAAGAGCGGTTCGTATAACCGGATATGTATGAAAGTTTATCAAAATAAGAACCGCAAACGGCACAACTCCCATGGCAGTGATAAAAAGGAATAATTGACCGGCTTTTTTCGCAAACGGATTGGACATGAAATTAAAGTTATGAATTTCCGGTTTTAATTTTTGCCAATTCCCGGCGCAACTCGTCTTTCTGTTTTTTATCGCTATCTCGCATGATATCCATAAATTGCGCAACGGCTACAGGACCAAACTCTTTGATAATGCTCTGTATAAACTCCCGGGAGGCGGACGCGAGAAACCGCTCTTTCCGCTCTTTCGGCGCATAAGTGTAGCCGCCTGTGTCATTTGCAAAACGGACAAGAAGGCCTTTTTCATGCAGTCGCGACATAACAGTCATAGCTGTAGTATATGCGACTACGCGTTTTTTGGAAAGTTCCGAAAGAACCTCGCGTACAGATCCGCTTTCACGCTTCCATAAAATTTCCATAATATCCCCCTCAAGATCTCCGAAAAGGTGAATTTTTTGAACGATTGTTTTCATGCGCGTTATGTACTACTCGCCGTAGTATAGACGCTCGCAAAAAAATTGGCAAGCCCTGAAAAATATGATACCGTACTCGCAATTGCCCGGGTGGTGGAATGGTATACACGTCAGACTTAAAATCTGATTCCCGCGAGGGATTGCGGGTTCGACTCCCGCTCCGGGCACCAGAATAGAACTTAAAGGTTTTGAAAAAGCCGTTTAGTTCGTTTGTGGTGGGTTTATTTTACCAAATCCGAACCTATTTCCAAAACAAATGATGTCGCACGCCACGCGTGCGTGGTGAAGCGAAACTGAAGCGTACGCTCGGAGAAAGCCCCACGCGCTGGCGAGTACGCCAGCAACCCCGAAAGAAAAAACACTCCTTGCATTTCTGATTTGGCGGGGGTGAATTTTTTCTTGAAAAAGGAAAGGGTGTTTTTCTTTCAGGGTTCTGCCCGTAAAGATATTCGGGCAGTGTGGCTGGGCGAAATGCGGACGGCTTGCAAGCAAAAAGTGGCTGGTGGTTGGGGGGAAGGACACTTTTTGCTTGCTCATCGACTTTTTGTTTTCGCTTTGGCGGGGATCTTTTGACTTATACACAGAACACGGAGATTTGGAATAATTTATTTATGCTATAATAAAAATGTCCTTCTAAAAAAGAAGATATGAGGTGAAGCAGGGTGTAATTCCCTCGCTATCGCGTAACGGTGATTTCGCTAATCAAGCGGATAAGTCCGATCCCTTATATTAGTGCCCTCGGGCACCTTCTCTGGCTCGCGTCAAGCTGTCTCACTTAAGCCGTGAAAGCACATGGAAACACTTGACGCATAGTACAGGTGTTTTTTATTAATTAAGTGAGGCACACCATGATAAACATAACAAAACGAGATGGCACAAAAGAACCTTTCAATGCGGATCGCATCAACCGATCTATTGAGCGAGCAAGCATAGGTTTGAGCGACCCGATAAGCAAAGTTACTCAAGTGGGAACGGATACGCAAGTAACTCTGTACGATGGTATTACTACGGAAGAGCTTGACCAAGCGACAATTAATGCGGCGGTGCAAAACATAAAGGAAGATCCAGAATACGATAAAATTGCGACACGAATCTTGCTCAAAACTATCTACAAGCGCGTCGTTGGCGATTATGAAAACCCAAATGAATTAATTGAACTTCATCGCGAAAGTTTTTCCCGTTATGTCAAAAATGGAGTGATAGCTGGCATCCTCGATGTTCGTATGGAGAAAATTTTTGATCTCTCTCGCCTTGCGAGCACGCTCGACATTAATCGGGACGATCTGTTTGTTTACGCAGGTCTTTCAAGTCTGCTCAATCGCTACACGATTAAGGATAAAAATCAGCAACCCGCTGAAGTACCCCAATACTTTTTCATGCGTGTAGCAATGGGGCTTTCATACAATGAGAAAAATCCAACAGAATGGGCAATCCGTTTTTATAACAAAATGTCACGTCAAGAATATATCGCAGGCGGGTCAACAAACATTCACGCAGGAACATCTCGGCCCGCTCTATCTAACTGCTTTCTTCTAGAGATACACGACGACATAAATCACATCGCAAAATCAGTCGCTGATGTAATGAAGCTTTCCAAAGCATCTGGTGGCATTGGCGCTTCACTCACCAAACTGCGAGCTACTGGCTCTCCTCTTTCCTCAAATAATACAACATCAAGCGGACCGACACCTTTTGCAAAAATTATTGATACTGCCATTCGCGCCATCCAGCGTGGCGGTAAAAAAAAGGGCGCACTCTGTTTCTATATGGAAAACTGGCACATAGATTTTTCTGAATTTCTTGATTGGAAACACAATGCTGGTGATGATTACCTCCGTATGAGGACGGCAAATACCGCTGTGTTTCTTTCCGATGAATTCATGAAGCGCGTAGAAGGCAGTGCTAATTGGTATATGTTCGACCCAAAAGAAACACCCGATCTCAATGAACTCTATGGCAAAGCATTTTCAAAAAGATATGCCGAATATATTGATTTGGCCGAGACCGGAAAAATAAGAGTGTTCAAAAAAGTCCCTGCGAGGGAGCAATATAGGCAGATTCTCGTTTCGCTCCAAACAACTTCCCACCCTTGGCTTACGTGGAAAGATCCGATTAATCTCCGCGCACTTAATAACAATACTGGCACGATACATATGTCTAACCTGTGCACCGAAATATGTTTACCGCAAGACAAAGATAATATTGCCGTATGTAATCTTGCTTCAATCAATCTAGCAGTGCATCTCAAAAAGAAACAAGTAGATTGACAGAAACTTGAAGAAAGTGTTCGTCTTGCGGTGCGCCAACTCGACAATCTTATTAATATCAATGAACTGCCAATCCCCGAAGCGGTAAAATCAGACAAAGAAAATAGAGCTATCGGTCTCGGTGTAATGGGTTTTTCAGACACGATTGAACAGCTCGGTATTCCTTATGACAGCACCCATGCTTATGATTTTGCGGATGAAATTTTTGAATTTGTGAGCTTTATGGCAATTGATGAAAGTGCCAATTTAGCAAAGGAGCGTGGGAGCTACAAGCATTTTAAGGGTTCGGGCTGGTCTAAGGGTAAAGTGCCCATTGATACGATTGAAACGCTTGAAAAAGACAGGGGCGTGACGATTGATGTAGACAAAAAGAGTAAGCACAAAGGACTTGGGTGGGATGCTCTCCGTGCAAAAGTAAAAAAGGGAATAAGGAATGCGACTCTTCTCGCGGTTGCGCCAAACGCAAACATCGGCCTTATCGCTGGTACGACACCGGGAATTGATCCACGATTTGCACAAGTATTTTCACGCAATAAGATTTCAGGAAAATACCTTGATATTAACCACAATCTTGTTATCGAACTAAAAAATCTTAACCTGTGGGGAAAAGTGAAAGACATAATTATCGAACTTCAAGGAAATATTGAGTCCATTTCTGAAATACCCGAACATATCCGAGCAGTGTACAAAACATCTTTTACAATCTTGCCTCATGCATACATTGAAATTGCGGCGCGAGCCCAAAAGTGGGTCGATCAAGCTCTTTCAAGAAATATGTACCTTGAAACAAGAGATGTGGACGAAGCGATGAATATTTATACTTCGGCGTGGAAAAAAGGCGTTAAAACAACGTACTATCTCCACATGAAGCCACGGCATACTGCAGAGCAGAGCACAGTTGCGGTCAACAAATCAGAGAAACTGGGCAAGATCGGATTCGCAACAGCTTTCAACCAAACAGAGAAAGTTACACCGCAAGCTCCTATCGAAAAAGTATGCCCAATTGACCCACAAGAAAGATTAACTTGTGACAGTTGCCAGTGATATCAGTAATTATCAAATAAATAATTCAAATAAAATTATGATCTTAGGAAAAGCCTCCCCAGAAGACATGAACTTGCATCCAATACGCTACGCTTGGGCGTATGATCTTTACAATCAAGCCGTGCGGAACACTTGGTTTCCGCACGAAATAGCTCTAAAGGAAGACCTTGAGGACTGGAAAAATATGACCGAGGACGAACGACACGCGGTTAAATTCCTTATGGCTTTTTTTAATCCTGCCGAACTTATTGTCAACCGATCAATCGCTCTTGGCATATATCCTTATCTCAAATCTCCCGAATGCCATCTTTATCTTGCAAAGCAGATGTTTGAGGAAGCGAATCATTGTGTCGCGTTTGAATATGTCTTGCAGACTTTCCCATTTGATCGGGACAAAATATTCAATTTACACCTAGAAACTCCGTCAATGGGCGCAAAAGAAAATTATGTTATGAAATACCTCAAACGTATGACTGAGGGAACTTTGGATATTGAATCAATCGAAGGGAAAAAGGATTTCATACGCAATCTTGTCGCGACGAATATTGTCATGGAAGGTGTGTGGTTCTACAGTGGCTTTATGGTCGCTCTATCGTTTAGGCAAAGGAACCAGCTTCGCAACTTCGGCTCGATGATAAATTGGGTTTTGCGAGACGAGAGTTTGCACCTTAAATTTGGCATCAATCTTGTTCATGCGGTGTTGGAAGAAAATTCGGAACTTATTACCAAAGATTTTGCCCATGAGATAGGTGCTATTGTTGTCGAGGGCGTGGATAAAGAAGTGGCTTATAACAAAGATCTTTTTCCAACAGGAATCCTCGGCCTCAATGCGGATTATGTAAATCAATACGTACAGTACGTTGCCGATCGCCGACTAGAAGAACTTGGGTTGCCGAAACATTACAATGTAACCAATCCTGCAAAATGGATGGGCGCTGCTACCGATGTGTTTGAACTGGTAAATTTTTTTGAACAGCAAAATACAAATTACGAAGTGGACGCTAAAGCAAGTGGAGAAAAATGAACCTCCGACCAGCAAACTGGTCGGAATAATGAATGACCCTGCGGCAAGACCGCAGGGTAAACGCTTCGCAATTTTTTTCTTTAACTTGTAAGATATCCTAGCGTTGTTTACACTTTTCCGCTAGCCTAAGACCATAGGTAGCGATAAAAGTTGTAAACACATATGACTATTCACAAACGAACGCGGTTGACGCCGTTCCAAAGGCGGCGATTG